>JACLAB010009686.1_pt1 | contig 19173 bp, 13 predicted proteins | sample 8027921 | NCBI WGS metagenome assembly JACLAB01 (sample SAMN15725117, study PRJNA655200) | protist metagenome | isolation source: fluorescence activated cell sorting (FACS) single amplified genomes of... | place: USA: West Boothbay Harbor, Gulf of Maine | collected 2000-07-19 | reverse complement strand
GTACTCCCACTTCAAAGCCGAAGGCGATGTTGAGTTCAAAGCTATTCTCTTCATTCCGGAAAGTGCCCCTCCGGATATGTACGATAACTACTACGGTAAAGCCTCCGCGTTAAAACTGTACGTGAGAAGAGTGTTCATTTCCGACGAATTCGACGAGCTTTTGCCGAAGTATCTCTCTTTTATTAAAGGGATCGTCGATTCCGATACGCTTCCGTTGAACGTTTCTCGCGAAACGTTGCAACAACACACTTCTTTGAAAACGATCAAGAAGAAGCTCGTCAGAAAAGCATTGGATATGATTCGTAAACTCGCTGAGGAAGGCAACGACTCCGAGGATGACGACAACGAGAACGAAGACGAAGAGGCCAAGGTTGTCGCGAACGAAAAGTACGAAAAGTTCTGGAAATCTTTCGGTAAAGCCATCAAATTAGGCATCATCGAAGATGCCTCGAACAGAACGCGATTAGCCAAGTTACTCCGCTTCTACACCTCTCAATCTCCGGACAAACTGGTCTCTTTGGAACAGTACGTCGAGAGAATGAAAGAAGGACAAAAGAGCATTTATTACGTCGCCGGCGAATCCCAAGAAGCCTTGGAGAAATCGCCGTTTCTCGAAAAACTCTTGTTGAAAGGATTTGAAGTTATTTACTTCACCGACCCGATTGACGAGTACACGATGCAAAACTTGACAGAATTCGATGAGTTCAAATTTTCCAACGCTTCCAAGGAAGACATGAAATTTGGGGACGCGGATGAAGGCGAGAAGAAGCAGTTCAAAAAGACGAAAGAACACTTCAAGCCGTTCACGAAATGGTGGAAGGATGCTCTTTTGACCTCGTACCCGGATTCAATCGAAAACGTGAAGATCTCGAACAGATTATCCACGACGCCATGCGTCGTGGTCACGAGCAAATACGGCTGGTCTGCCAACATGGAGCGCATCATGAGAGCGCAAGCGTTATCGGACGACTCGAGAGCGCAGTACATGAAGGGTAAGAAGACGTTGGAAATCAACTATAAACACCCGCTGGTTGCCGCTCTCAAGGAAAAGTACGAAGCTGATGGCGAAGATGAAACTTCCAAGAACTTGGCTGTCGTCATGTTCGAAACTGCGCTCATCGAATCTGGATTCGTCATCGACGACTCTAAATCCATGGCGTCGCGCGTCTTTGATTTGCTCAAGGACAAGATGGGCGTTGAGAAAGACGCACCGCTCTTGGATGAAATGGAGTTCCCCGATGAAGAGGAAGAAGTCGCCGAAGCCGAAGAATCTGCGCCGAAAGAAGATGAAGAATCTGCGCCGGCAGTGGAAGAAGAGGAAGCACCGAAAGATGAGCTCTAAGTTTTTAGCGAGAACGTTTTTTTTTAAATGTGAGTGCGCATTTATCACGATACATACAACTCATTTTTAATCATACGTACATTCCTACATAATTTCTTTGGTCGCTCATGAACTAATTTATCGAGTCTTTCCAAGAACTGCGCTCAAATACACCGTCGTCGAATCTAAAACCTGTTCTTGGAACGATTTCAACTGAACGCCGTTGCGTAAAACTGTCATAAATTTTGTGCTGTCCATGCTAATATCAGCAGGAGTTTTAACCACGGCAGCAGCGCTAGAAGACGTGGTTTTACTTTTCTCTGCAGGTTTCGCGCGCTTTTTGCTCGCTCTCATGGTGTTGCAAAATATGGTGACCATGTCGTAACGGCTCAAGCGCTCCGGTCCGCCCGCGTGATAAATGGGAGTGCTATCTGACGACCCACCTCCTTCCTCGAACAAAAACGCGGAAACATCGCGTTTACGTCGTAAACCTACGAAAATTTCAAAACAGTACACGATAGCCTCGGTCAAATCAATTCGCGATACTGGATTTCTAAATTCATCTGTCCAAAACTCCACCGCGTTTTCATCTTTAACTTCTTCCTTCTCTTCTCCTTCTGCACTTTGACCGCGCGTGTTTGGAGGGCACGTTTTTGCGATAAAATCTAAAAACAACGGCCTGTCGACGCGTCGATACGGCGGCTGTGGTCCCGTGATGACTGAACTACGTAATATGACGAGCGCGTTCTTATCGTAGTTTTCGAGTAAATACGATTCTGCGTACTTTTTCGAACGACCATATGCATTTATCGGCTCAAACGCCTTTTCGCGCGCGTCGTCTTCTCTGGTGTTGGAGTACGAACCGCAGAACACCTGATCCGTACTCATGTGGACGAGTAAAGGAACTCTCTCTTCGCTTCCCTTCCCGTATTTTCTCATAAGAGCTTCACATAAGTGTGTCGGGGCGTTTATTTTACGCGCTTTTTCTTCGTTTTCTTCGCATTGTTTCGGTTGCGAAAGCGCGGTGCAGTTGACGACCAGTTTCAAGTTTTTGTTGCCTTCGAGATACTCACCCTTGGACGCTTTCTCGACGCACTCTTCCACGCCTGCACCAGTTTCAAAGTCACACACGTGACAAACTAACCTTCGCTTGTGTTGTTCGTGAACGCTTTCCGGGAGTTTTGAGCTTTCCGACGAACACGTGTAGTGTACCGCGTTGATTTCCTTGTTCAAAGTCAGGAGACGTTCGATGAGAAACTGTCCGAGGTATCCGGACCCACCGGAAACGAGCACATTCATTCTTATTTTATCGCCCTCCTTTTTGTTTTGCTGCTGCTGCTGGAGAGTATTAAACCGCCGGTCCGGACGAACAAACAACCAAAAGAGGGAGAGAAGAGAGAAGGAGAGAGGGAGTGAACGAGAGAGAGCTCGTTGTCGCTGTTTCAAGCTGTTTGTTTATTTGTGTGGACAAAAGTAATATCAGCAACTGTCACACCCAAAACAAAACTTAAGTATCATCACATAAAATTCTCTTGTTGTGTTGTGAAATTATTCCATCTACGCAACCACCACCATCAACGAGAACAACACGAATCGATAACTGAGCGTTGCGCGAATGTTTCTAATCGCTTCCGCGTCTTTTAAATGCATCGCGTCGACGCCATTTTCAGCGTCTTCTCTCCAACCAAGCCACAGCCAGAGACTTTTTAGACATTCTCCTCCCGTGGAAAGAAGAAGACAACATATCGCAGTTGTGAACGGGGCATCCGATGTTAATAACGTAACTGATGGTGGTACAAGCGACAGTCATCGTTCTTTCATCGAAAGAGATGCAAACAAGTCCGCTCGCGTGCTGCAAAACCAAAAACCATTGCGCTTCGGCTTCATAGGTTGCGGAGCGATGGCTGAAGCGATGGCAAGAGGATTCCTGGACTCCAAAGTCGTCCAAAGCGAATCTATCGCGTGCTACGGAGGAAAGAATCAAACAAGCAACGGTCGAGCGTCTCTGTTCAAGGAAGAGTTAGGCATCGAGAATATCGTCTCAAACGCCTCGGCAGTGTTGGACGAATCCGATATAATCTTCTTGTGCGTCAAACCAAATAAAATGTTGAGCATATTGGACGAGATTAAACCGAGGGTCAAACCGTGGCACGTGTTTGTATCTGTTGCCGCGGGTATTAAAACATCTGACATTGAAAAGCATTTAAACATTGGAACGAATGCGAAATCGAGCGAACGAGGACGCCAAGCTGATGGGAGCAATGGCAACTTAAAGTCTCGAGGTCTGTTCAATCTTGGCGGACGAAAGAAAGATAGCGATAGCACTAGCATGAAATCTTACGATTACGACGACGGCGATGATGACGACGACGACGACGACGAATATCAAAGTGATAAGATTATAGCGGCGGCACAACTCGAAGGCGAAGAAGTTTTTTACGAGGAAGATGCTGGGTTCAATGAAAGCAATGACAACAATAACAAAAGCGATAAGAAGGACAACGCAAACAACGACCTGCTGCCGACACCTTCGGTAGTCAGAGTTATGCCCAACACGCCGTGTTTTGTAAGAGAAGGCGCGATTGCGTGCTGTGGAGGGAAGACGGCGAGTCTAGCCACGGTGAAGATGATTTCATCATTATTTTCAAATCTTGGTTTATCGGTCATCGTAGAAGAAAGCCAGATGCACGCCGTCGTCGGCGTTTCTGGTTCTGGACCAGCGTATGTGTTTGCATTCATTGAAGCTTTGGCAGATGGGGCCGTCTTGAATGGTCTCCCTCGAAGTGTTGCGATGAAACTCGCCTGTCAGACTGTAATCGGCGCTGGAAAGCTTTGCCTCGAAACGCAGGTGCACCCGGGAGAGTTGAAAGATAGAGTGTGCTCGCCAGGAGGAACGACAATATCGGCGATTCGCCAGCTCGAAAAGAACAGATTCCGCTCTGCGGTAATTGAAGCCGTAACTGCTTCTGCGGAAAAAAGTAAACAAATGAAGAAAAACTAGAGCTTATTGATCAGCTTTGATACGCATAATGAAAAACTGCTTTACACTTTCTGCGAAAGTACCCAATCTTCTATGTCTAATTTCGCCACGAATCCTAATTGCTTTTTCGCTTCGCACGTTGAAGCTAATGTGCCTATCAAATCGTTCTTCCTTTTGGCAACATGAGTTCTTTTCTTCTCATCTGGTTGTACTAATTCCGCTATTTCGTTTATCGTCTTTAATTTCCCGCTCCCAACGTTGAACACGTGTCCGTTTTGTTCTATCGAAGACTGCGCGGCTAATACAAAAGCTCGCGCAACGTCATCTACGTGTACAAAGTCTCTAAAATGATTCCCACTACCCTCGATCTTTAAATCTTCATTCGCTTTGAACTGCTTTAAAAACTTTCCAGTCACAACGCCGTCCAAACCTTCGCTCGGTTCGTTTGGACCAAACACCATAAACAAACGCAAGATTATCGTCGGAACGTGATAGCTCTCCGAATACAGCTTCACGATCGTTTCTCCCATGGCTTTTGTTGTAGCGTATGGAGAGGTTGACGCGGTTTTGTGCTGCAAAACATTGTATTTAGAATTCTCCTGGAAAGGAAGATTCCTCAAGTTGTTCCCATAAAACGTCGAAGACCCGGCGTAAACGAATTTCTGAACGCCTTTGAAACTTTTTCGCGCCTTGTGATGTTGAGGATGGTGCAGCCCCGAAGGTTGATTTTTTTTGTCGACGTATTTCGCGTTCGCGGATCCATCGCCACTATCAGACGACGCGTGCCGCGTTTGTACGATTGCTTTCAGAACATTCTCCGTGGCAAGGACGTTCTGCTCTATCGAAAACTGAACGAAATCCACGCCTTTCTTCAATGAAGGCAACACTTTTGATTGCGCAGCCAGATGGAAGACAACGAAAGGTTCGTGCTCTTCAATGGTTTTAAAAACTGTTTCGTAATCGCGACAATCACCGCGAACGAGCGTAGCCTTTTTAGCGAGGAAGCTTTCTTTGCCCGTCGACATGTTGTCCAAGACCACGACATCATAGCCGACGCGAAGTAACTCTTTCACTAAGCGGGAACCAATGAAGCCGGCACCGCCGGTAACTAACGCTTTCGTTTTCGCCACCGGTTTCGGCTCTTTCTCATACTGCTCGTGCGTGTATTCGCACGCGTCTTTCACTCGCTCTGCTGTTTCTCTCAGAGCATCTTCCCCGTCCTCGATGTAATTATCCATGTGATCGGTGTCCAGTAGACGGAAATATTCCTGTCCTTCTTTGAAACTCCCACTCCCAAACTTGCCAACGCTATTGCGCGTGACCTCTTGAAAGTTCCACGATTCCCGAACGATGAGCGAGGCAACCGTCAAAAGTGATAACGCTATCGCAAGTTTAGTCACGCGACCGTGACCAGACGGAATAGGTTTAAGAATATACTTATCATCCGCGCTGCTGCTGCTACTGGCGGCGGTGGTGTAAGTGATGTCGCCTTTGCTTAAACTTTGTCGCATTTTTCCTTATACCTAATTTTATTTTGCGACTGCTTTTATATCTATCTATCTATCAGTACGACACCAGAAGCATTGTTTTCTGAGAGAGAAAGGAACGTCGAAAATGATGAGGATTCGATCTTTATATATGCGTATATCCCGCTCTTCAATCAATGCGTCGCGAACTGGTCGCGTGTGCGCGATGCGTTGTTTCTTTTTTTTTGTGAGGGGGGGTGGGAGAGGTGAAAAACTCAAATTTATCCACACTTTTCCAAACGCGAGAAAAAACACAGACAGAACGAGACGTATAAATACTACCACGTCTAACAAGAACAAGAACAACAACATCAAGAGAACAAGGAAAGACAAAAGAAAAGGATATGGCGCATAACATAGTTCTGAGCGCATCAACCGCGGCGACGAAATGTTCTTCGCAAGTGTGGCGCGCTGCTTTGAAGAAGGCGATGGACGCGAACAAATCTCTACCGAATGCAAAATATATCCAAGTCGCGACAACGGGAGCGAACGCATCGATGGACGATCAAAACGACGAGAGTGGGTTTCCAGCAATCCGTACGGTCGTATTTAGAGGTTTCCTGGACCGAGACCCGACGAAAGTGACGTTCGTGACCGATAAGCGTTCGAAGAAAGTAGGTGATTTTGCTGTCAACAACAAGTGCGAAATTTGCTGGTATTTTCCAAAAAGCAGAGAGCAGTTCCGACTGCGTGGATTTGCCAACGTCATCACGAATGAATCGACCGATGAGATTGACATAAGAGACCGCTCGATATCGTGGAAAAAAATGCGCCCAGGCGCGAGAGGGCAATTTGCTTGGCCGGAACCAGGACAACCGCGTCTGCCGGAACACGAGGAAGCTTACGATGTCGACAGACTGATAGAAAACGAAGACGAATTCGAAAACATGTGGCCGAAAGATAATGTTCTGGAAAACTTTTGCCTCGTCACCGTGGACGTAAACCGCATCGATCATCTAAAGCTGAAAGGAAACAAACGATATTTATATAGCCGTGAACAAAATAGCGAGGGAGATACTCGCAGTAATAATAGCGCTAATAACGAAGAAGAAGAAAAAAATGAATGGATGGTGTGCGAGTTATGCCCGTAGAATCTCATCTATAATGAATGCGTTTTTGAACGCGTTGTATTATTACTAGTATTATTATTTCAACATTAGTACGGATCATATTCAATTCAATTGGTGTATGCTTTGGCATACCCTCTGTTTTTAGAAGGTTTCAAACGTTGCTCGCTATTTTCTTTCCACACTTCGCCATCCTCGAAAAACTCCTTTTTCCAAATCGGCACCGTCGCTTTCAGTTCATCAATCAACCATTTAACTGCGTCCAAGGAAGCCTCGCGATGCGCTGATGAAACCGCAATTATAACGCTCGGTTCGCCAACAAGTACCGTTCCAGTCCGATGTTTGATTACTATTTTCAAGAGTCCTTCGTCGGTTTGTTTTTTACTACTCGTGCTCGTTTTGTCGTTGTTCTTTTCGCCAACCCCTCCCATTCCCCTAACTGTCTCGTTTTTATCCTCAACCTCGCAACTCGACGCTCTCCTCACAATCTTGACGTTTTCGCTATCGTGACTATCTCTGGTGTTACTCTTATCGCACCGATCATCGCCGTTCCATTTTCTGAACGCCATCGCACACAACTCGTTGAGTTTCTTCAAAGCCATAGGGGTGTAACATTCGTATTCCAATTTTGAGACGCTTTTTCCATCGAACGTGTTTCGGGTGACGCCGACAAAACTGGATATCGCCCCGGCGCGATCGTCCGATACAATTTGCACGCACTCGTTCAAATCTAAAGGCGTGCCGACGATTTCAACTTCCCAAATTCCTCCTTCTCCTTCTCCTTCTCCTTCTTCTTCTCTCATCGTTTTAATACTAGTGATAAGTCTCTTGCTCTTTCTTTTTCGTTGTGAAGAAGTTCTTTTGCCTTAAAATTTTCTCGTTCAAAACGAACCATCGTCACTTGTCATCCTCCTCTCTTCCTAAACCTAAATACACGCGCACGGCGCATCAATTCCCCCGATAAAAAACACAGCTCAAGAGTATATTTATCATGTGTATCGCAGCGACGACTGCACCAACGGCGAGGCGTCGAACTTCGCTCCTGTACGAGCAACACAAAAGGAAAGCAAAATTTAGATGGAACGTTGTCAAGCTTTTGTTCGCTCTGCTCGTAGTTTGGTACGTGAAGTGGACGACAAAGACGGTACTTGAAGGAACAGACGGGACGTACGGAGAAATGGACGAAGATATATCGGCGGCGTCTTCGCACCGGAGGAAAAACCATCCGGTATCTTTGCAAAAAGCAAACGAAGATTATGCTAGTAACGATGATTACTCCTCCTCCTCCTCCCACGACAAAAATACGCAGAATACAGACTACGACGGCGCGACTAGCGAACAACAACAACAACAACAACACAGAACACAAAACCAACAGAAAAGCTCGAGCGTTCCAGATGCATTGCCTGCTGTGCGAACTATTCCGAGACCGATATGCGGCGCGCATAATCAACCATGCGCGCACGGAACGTGCAACGATGACGAAACCATGTGCACGTGCTCGAAAATATACGTAGGCGACTTGTGCGATAGTCCAATCAAACTATCCGGGAAGAAACTCGGCGGCTCGCTCTTGCAAAGTTGGAACCTACCTTACACCGGTCCAATCATCATGTCGAAATATAACTTGGGCAAGCATATGAATACGAGGAAAACGGGCGTATTGCAATTGGATTTACCAAACGAAGTTCCTAGATTTTTAGGCCCGATTGGTCCACCTTTGCTGAAAATATTACCAAGCGATGATATCTTTAGAGGCAACCGGCTCTTTTTTCCAACGTGCGCCGTAATCGGCAACTCTGGGTCCATGAAATCGCGCGTAAATAGAAATCGCGCGGCGGAGATTGACGCGCATACCGTCGTCATAAGATTCAACGACGCGAAGACAGACTCGAATTACGGCGACATCGTGGGAAGGAAAACGTCGATGCGTGTGGTGAACGCAAAGCATTTTGGGTTTCGCGAGACGGAAGATGAATTTGTCGTGCAGCAAATGCGTTCTCCGCAAGCGTTTCGGTCGTTCATGGGCGAGCACAGAAGGAACCCGGGAACGCCTTTATACTCTTTACATCCCGATTTTGCATCGTACGTGATTAAATCGTTCCCGAAAATTCAAACGAGCGTTGGCTTTCAAGGGGTTTTGATGGCGTTGATGTCGTGCGGGACAGTGAACGTGTACGGATTTTCTCTCGGACCGAACGAAGGCTTTTCGCAATCGTATTACAGACCAGATTCGGACGAAGATCTCGACGCCGACGATGATAGCAGTAGAAATGCCGAAGTTCAAATGCTTCGTAAACGAGAACAAACCGAGTGGAAGGCTTTGAGCGCGATGAACGGGGCAGGGCTGATTACGTTTCGCGATAAGTGCGTTGAGAACTGTCATGTGAGTCGATCGCGTTGTGGTCAATGCATGAAAAAACAAGAAAAGGTGATCACGGGTGAAGTAGACGACGTCGACGATGGTGACGAGAATAGCGGTAGCAATGATGACGAGGATGGTAGTAGCGAAAACGATGTGCGAGCGGAAGAAGAAGCGTGAATTAGAAGATAGTCACAATTCGAGTCGATCGATTCACCCAACGCTGGCGGCGATAGCGATTCGATTTATAATACAATACATCGTTTGGTTCATGAGAACTACTTTATTTCCACGGTTTCAAAATCGGCAGCAATATAACTAGGAGTACAATCATCATGAGTATCGTAAACACGCAGGCCCATTTCCGCGTGTTCTTTTGGTATTCTCGAGCACTCACTAACGCCACTTGCCCTTGTTTTACGTACTCGGTCGACTTGGAAACTTGTTCCTGTATATCATCTATCATCTCTCCTTGCGCGTCGACTAGAACGCTCATGTCTAAAAAGATCTGATGTAAATCTAACAACCGCCGCTCTAACTCTCGAACTGCCTTGTGTCGTTCCTGAATTTCTTCGACCGTGTCTAATATCAAACCTCTGCCTTGATCTAAAATCGCTTGCTTAAACATTTGTTCATCGGCACCGTTTTCAATCATTGATTCGAGTTTTTCTTCCTCGATTTGTTCCCCAGTCAACGCAAAGAATCGCCTCTCGATGACTTCCTTGTGTTCGGTGCGCAACTTCTCGCGAAGGACTTGAAACTCAGCCATTTGCTCTTTCAACTTTGTTTTCAAAGCGTTCGAAACAGTTTCTCTGGTTTGTTTCTCGCTTCCATCCGCGCTTATTTTTTTCTCTCGTAGCAATCTTTTCAAGTCTTCGTCCATGTTTTGCACGCGCAGTTTAGCTTCACGCGCTAATGTCTTCGCCTTCTCCGAGCACGCGTTCATTTCGTCTTTGATTTCTGACATTTCTGATGATTTTAAAGCGGACTTTCCGCGTTCGTGGAGTTGATGCAAGTTCACGAGCTGTTTTCGTATGTCCGAAAGAAGACTCTTAATCAATGTTGCGTCTCTTAAGAAGAGTTCCATCGTCGTTGGAGACGAAGTGGTTGATGTTGACGGCTCTGAAGAAACACCTCTTTCAACGTCAACGAATTCGTCTTTGTTAGTGCCTTTTGTTGATAAAAAACGACTCATCTGTTTGTTGTTGTTGTTCGTTTGCTCATCCCGGTCGTCAACTCCCGTCTTTTTTATCTCGCCGAGCAAATCGCTCATGTTGATTTTAGTTTTCGTTGCGCTTGAGACTTGTGAAGCGTTGTTGTTGTTGTTGTTGTTGTTGTTGTGTCGCTTTATTCGTACGGTTTTTTGTGGAAAGGTGTGTGAAATTCAAAAAATCAAAGGAGTGAATTGTTTTATCTATCTCCTTCACAACTTTAAACACAACCACGATGTATCGCATGATATTAGTATAAAACAATGGGAGAGAGAGAATAATGAGTTCGTGCGCAGTTTGTTTCGACATCGTGTCAGGAAAATGCGTTGCATTATCCGAGTGCGGCCACGTCTTTCATCCTTCGTGCATAACGAAGTGGTTCGAAATCAAAAAGAAAATCAATCGACAGAACGGTTTTGCGATTCCAACAGCTCCTTGCGTCGTGTGCAGAGTTGATTTCGATATCAGCGCGGCGCTTCCGGTGTATTTAGATGTCCCGTTATCTGCGCTTAAAGCAAAGAGAAGAGACGACAAGAAGCGAAGCGGCGATACGAAGCAGAAGAAGAAGAAGAAGAAGAAGAAGACCAATTTTGAAAAGAAAGAAAAAGAGAGAAGAAAAACAAACGTCCTCGAGAAGCAAGATGATGAGGATGTTGTCGTATTGGTTAGCAGTAGCGAGAGCGATGGAGATGAGAGTGATGACGCCGCTAATGATGATGGTGAGGAGCACTTAGAATCAGAAAATGAAAATGCAGAACTTCGCAGGCTTTTACTCGAAGAAAAGCGGAAAACCCGCGAAGCGGAAGATGCGGTCGTTTTGAATAGGTGTAACAACGATGCGTTCGCGCAAAGTAAAATGCAGCTGGAAACGCTACAAGTGGAGTATATGCAAGTGCAAGAAGAAAACAGAGTTGCGAAAGCGCGAGAGAAAATCGCAGTGGACAAAGCTAAAAATTTTGAATCGAGAGTCACGAGAGCTGAATCAGACGTCAAAATGCTTCGAAGCGAAATCTCGGCGTTGAAGCACCAAAGAGCGGTGGAGATGGACGTGTTCGCGGATAAAAATGCTGTGAGTAGTAGTCGCTTTTTCGAAGAGGAGCAGATTGCTCGATTGATGGATCAGAAGGATAAACGTATGGCGCTCGAATCCCTCGCTCGTTCTTTACGAATGAAAACAAAACACATCGTGACGCTCCAAGACGAATATTTCAAAGTAAATAAAAGTTTAAGAGTCGCGGAAAAGTCACTTCGCGATTTAGAGATGAAATACGCGAAGCGAAAGGCGAGAGAGAAGCAAACGAGGGAGGAGTTACAAAATCTTACGAGAGTAGAAAAGCAAAAGCATGGCGAAGTAGAAAGAAGCGGAATCAAAAATGGGATTAAAGAGGGCGATGTTGTTGTTGTTGATGATGATGACGACGATGACGACGACCTTTTGATTCTCGATGATGATGATAATAATAAAAGAAATAAACCGTCGAGTAACGTCTTACGCGACTCGAACAATAGGAACGATAGTATAAGCGGGAAAGCAATAACGCGGCTAGGTGGCAATGTAAAGAGTAGCTTCAATAGAAAAAACAATGCTAGTGGTGGCTCTTTCATACAAAATGGGGACGACGGCCGAGGCGGGAGAGCAACAATATTGACCACCTCTACAGGGGGAAAGCTCGAACGCAACAACAGAAATGATCGAGTGCCGTTAAGTCGAGGTGAGATGATGCAGAAAAATCTCTCCAGCTTCGTGCGTAAGGGACGATAGATAGATTTGTAGCATGTAGGTAGTAAAAAGTTGTGGGCGGTTAAACAGAGAAAGACGGCTTTTATGCCAAGTGGCATTTTCAATTTCTCCTCAGTACACCACAACTCACAAAGAAATCTCTCTCTACTTATTAGTGTCCCGAACACGATAACATCAACGCATTTATACCATGACCCCATCGACAACTCTCTCCGTGATTTCCTCTCGCATCCTTCCGTTCAGCTCTTCGTTCTCTTCGAGCAATAAAAATCGAAAGCAGATAAAGCGATCCCTAACGACTTCTGCTGATTCTGCAGACAACGACAAAAACAACGCCCGTGTGGAAAGCGAGAACAGGGGAGAAAATGAATCCACGCGACGTAGCGCCATGGTTTTAGGAACGTCTGTCGTTACTTTTGCGCTTTTTAACGCGCAACCAGCAACGGCGAAATTGCAAGGCCGCACAGGAGGAATTCCAATCGAAAACTTTCGAGATTTACCAGGCACAAATCCTGCAATAAAATATTACGACATGAAAGGCGGAGGTGGTGATAGTGCGGTCCCTTTCCCAAAAGGAACGCGGGTCGCAGTTCACTACGATCTTAAATTTCGCTCGTTGACGATTGCTTCTTCGAGAGTTGGGGCTGGTGTGACTGGCGGAACACCATACGGATTTAACGTTGGCACGCCCGCCGCTACTCCGGGCGGTCCGTTCTTACCAGCTTTCAACTACGGCATTCAAGGAATGGGAGTTGGAACCGTTCGACGAATGCTCGTGCCTGCGGAGTATGCGTACGGTAATAATCAAGTGCAAGAGATTCCTCCAAACTCTGAGGTGACGTTAGATTTGGAACTCTTGAGCATCGCAAAAACTGGTTTAAGCAAGTAATTTTGGAATGTTTTAAGAATAACAACAACGAACGCGTAACTTTATCTAGAGAGAATGTCTTGAACGAGATCGTCGCCAAGCTTTTTATCTCTTTGGAAATTACGCATGTGTAAAATAGACACGCATCCTTCCTTGGCGACATTATTTCCTTCATACTTTTTTGGCTCGCGCAACTCCAAACCAAAATTCTTCTTCTCTCCGCTTTCACCTCCAATCATCTCCAACGTTTCGGTCAGTGCCGCTAAGGAATTCATCTTCATATAAGGACACGATGCGCATCCGCCGTCCATGCCGCACCCTTCACCCGATGCCGGTCCCGGGATGATGGATAGACTAGACATTGCCTCGCTCACAATTTTCCCCGAAGAGCTGCTATTGACTTGCGTGATGGAATCTACGGAAACCGGGAACACAATTTCACACTCGACGCTCGAATCGTTCTTCTCGAGCTCTTCGGTAACAGCTCGCACGATTGATGTGACCATGCCAGTTTCAGTACCGAGCACGAATTTCATGCGTTCTGGAACGTACACTTCTCCATCTTCTTCCAGCGCGCTAGTGCTATTGTTGTTCTTGTTGTTCTCGTTCTCGTGCTTGTTCTTGTCTTTAGGCGTCGAAGAGGAAGAAGCAGAGGAAAAGAGTTCTCTGCTCTTGCGCTCTTTTTCAATACCACCTCGGATTTTGGCTAAAATGAAATCTAAAATATTTTGCGTCGAGCCGACGACGCCCATATTTCGTTCGCGAGCTTCCATTGCTAGGGTGAACATTTCTCCCGGAACTTCAAAATGTGCCGCTTGATAGGCGTCGGAATAACAGTCTCTCACAACTCGACACACTTCGCCACCGAACAAGTGATGCACCACGCACGCTCCGTCGCGGAAGTATTCCATGTTATCCAGCACTTTTTTCACTGACTTTTGGTCGTGCTCAGGGTGTAACTGTTTGATTTCTTCGTCCGACCACGTCGTTGATGCGCGCGTCAAAAGTTCGACCAAGTTGCCGCCCATGTACGTATCTGGACCGTAAAATATCTTGACGTCCGGAATTTGAGCAGCAGCTTGTAAAACCGTGTTGACGACGTTCGAAGACGTGCACGCAATGGTTGGAACTTTTGCGTTCGCGCTCGCCTTCGTGTCCAATCCAGTGTTGATGTAGATGACGTGCAGAGAATTTTTCGCCTCGCCGGCTTCTCGCAAATATTTTTCGTACGTTTCTGTTTGCGCAGCTTCTGCTAAGGAGCACCCGATGGCATCCGAGGACATGCGGTAAACGTTCGCTTCAGGAAATCCAGCGTCGTCAATAATAGCTCGCACGTTCTCTGACATGAAATCTACACCTAAGACGCAGATGTTTTCGCACTTTTCGTCTCTCACCATTCGCACCGCCGCGTCCGCCATGACTAAAGAATCGGAGATGAAGATCCTCGACGCGCACTCTGGATGTTTCGCTTTACATCGCATCAGCACTCCTTGGACTTCTGGGTCCATGTAAAAATGCGCGACGATTCCACACTTTTTCTCAATCAGTAACTTCGCCAACTTGTCCACCTGTTGGTCGTCCGGCGTTAAATATTTCGCCTGCGCTTCCGCGAACGACCCTTTCGGTTCGCATCCGGACTTTGTAACGATTAATGAAGGGAAAGGATCGCTTTGGAAATCGTTAAGTAAACTTCTCGCTTGTCTTTTGATTGTTTCTAAAGCGTTCTTAAATCCGTTTTGTCGAGAATCAATCGCGCTCGTTTTCACTGCGCTTTCCGACACCCCTCGCAGAGTCGCAGCTACGATCGATTCCACATCGATGTCTTCGATTTGTTTCAGGGTGTACCCTCGAAACATTTTCGTCACGACGCCGAGGAAACCTCTCGTTATCGCTGAATCTGAGTACGATTGCAATCGCGGGGCAGATGAACCATCCGATCCTTCTGTTCCTTCTCCTTCTCGAGAGAGAGACACTTTCACCCACGTTTGGGAAGCCGTGCACCCCATCACTCGAGTGTTTTGGTTTCTCTCCGCGAGTGATAACTCGACGACGTCCACTTGCGACTGCAGGAGCTTCTTCGTGGCTTCTTTCTTCTCCTCTTTCGTCAAAGAAGAAGAAGACGACGACGATGATTCAGACGAGTTCGAAGAAGAGGAAGAAGAAGAAGAGGCGATGATGGATGAAACTCTTTCTCTTCTTTGTCTTCTTCTTCTTCGGGAAGATGATGATGATGATGATGATGATGATGTCGTCGTCGCCTTCTCCTTCCGTCGGACGCTACTCCTGCTACTTTTGCTCGAAGGAGATGAGAATATTTTGGACGCGCTGCTCCTCGAACAACAACACAACGACGTAAACGACGACGACGACATTTATTCTTCTATTATGTGTGCGTGTACGCGTAATCAATCTCTCTTCTCGTCGTGTGTGATAAATAAAAAGTGTGACGATGGGATGATGAGGCGGAAAGAGAAGAAAGAGAGTACTCGTACGAACGAAAAAAATTGGAAGAAGACAAGCGAATAAAAATCTGTCGCAAGTGCAAGTGGATAACTAGTTTTACAACTCTCTAAAATCTATTACCAGTATTATTAATAATAATAATAATAATAAATTAATCTCCCGATACTCGCTTTAAACGCCAAGGCGAAAAAAGTTTCGCTATCAAAGCCTTCTTAGATCCGTCGGGCATCCCCTCCCAGATGCGCAAAGGCTCTTCCAGCTACTTAGACCGTCGACCAGACAAGTTGCTTGGGTAGCGACGACTCTCGTAAAGAAAAACTTTACGAGATAAACTAGGCAACGCCGCTTAAAAACTAAAATCGCAATGTAAAACGAAACGAAACGTTTCCGGATGCAGCCATTGCCTCGCCGACATTCATATCGGGGCGGCGCGATACGCTACCAAACGAATATTTCGCTTGGCGCGAGAAACGCGTGTTCCTTATTGCGTATGTATTTTTAGTTTTTAACAAAAAAGTGAGTGACTCCTTTTTCGTACTCGAGAGACGTTGTATTGTCTCACATGTTTCTGCAATCCAAAAAAAAAAGGAGAGAACTCTCGATTTTAATCGATACAAAACTCCCCCAACGGTACTCAAATCCCGTTTCAAAAAATGAAAGGCTGGAATTCTTTCCCAAAAAATGCTCTTTCCTCCATGTGTCGTCGTTGACTTCTTCTTCGATGAAGAAGAGAGAAGATATGCAATAACACGACGACAAAGAAAAGAACACAAAAAAGGAGAGAAACTCGCCCGCGCAAGTCAAAACTCTCCGTACTCGAACCCCCTTTGTCCGTTCTTTCCCAGCTCTTTTCATTCATTCATCTGCCATGCGGGAGGAGAGATACAAAAACGCTCGATTTGTATCTATAAACAGAAAGAAAGCAAACGATGAAGAAAAGAGCTCCCACCCTTCCACCCACTATCATCGATAGATAGATCAATCGATGATAGCTGTATGTGTGTGACTTTCTCGCGCGCGTGGGCCGCGCACGCACAAAAAATGATGTTTTATGTGCGTGCGCGCGCGCGCGAGAAAGTGAAGAAGATTGTGTGAGACGTGTAAAAATATTCTCGGAGATACAAAAAATTTACTTCGAAACCTCTGAAAACGAAACGACGCGACCATCTATGTAGCTTCTATCTATCTAAAAAAAAGAGAAAAAGAGACACGCAAAAGAGAAAAGCGCTTTTCGCGCGCGCTTCTTCAGAGTTTTATCTTCTTTGCTGCTAAAGTATATAAAGAGAGTCATCATCATCATCATCATGTTATCATCAGCGACGACGATGTCCCTCTCGACGAGTGTCGCTCACGCGACCCGGGTGATGTCCTCTTCCTCCACCTCTTCTTCTTCTTCTTTGTCTTCCTCCTCCTCCTCCTCGATTTCATCCCCGAGTGCATCATCTTTTCTTTGCGCGACTCCTTCTTCGTACTCCTACTCTTCCTCCTCGAGAATACGAGCGACGAGAAGGAGGAGGAGCAACTCCGTCGTCGTTATCGGTAACATCGCGAGGAGAAACAGAGTCATTTTAGGAGCATCATCATCGACAGAAGGAGGAGGAGGAGGAGGAGGACCAGGAGAAGAAGAAGAAGGGGCGGTGGCGACGAAATCTTCGGACCAGCTCTTACAAGGTGAAGCGTCTGAAACGACGGCGTTACCGGAGAATTTCTGCATCATCGAAGGCGCGAATACCATTTTAGATTTCTCTAAACTCCAAGTGGACGATATTCAACAAAACTTGGAAAGTCGACGACAAAAAGTGTTCTTATTGATGGAAGAAATGCGACGACTGCGAGTGCAGTTGCGGATAAAGTCCACAGGAAGCGCGTATGAAGAAGAAAATATGGTGCAAAAGTCAGAGTTTCAGTCAGTTGTGCCTGGATTCCCAGTGTTGACGGAGGATTCAATTTCGGATTATCGAATCTATTGGGGTGCGACTGTGCTCTTCTTCTTACTGTTTGGCGGTTTGTTTGCGCCCATCGCGGAGGTGAAGCTCGGCGTCGGCGGTACCACATACGCAGACTTTATCGAATTTGTTCACTTCCCGAAGCAGTTGGCGGAAGTCGATCCGATCGTTGCGTCGTTTACCGGCGGTGCAGTTGGCGTCGTTTCGGCTTTTTTCGCGATTGAAATTCGTAGCGCTCAAGAACAAAGGAAAAAGGTGTGCATGTATTGCAAAGGGAGCGGCTACTTGACTTGTGCCGAGTGCGCGACGCCAAACACGTATAAACCAGGGAGATTGATCGATCCAAACACGGGATCTAAATGCGTGTGCAACAACTGCTTGGGGACGACAAAGGTTATGTGCACGACGTGTTTGTGCACAGGTATGGCTTTGGTAACAGAACACGATCCGCGCATAGATCCTTTCGATTAATCCGTCGTGGGCGAGAGCTCGCGGAGATGAAAAACAAAGAACGAAAATTTTATGCAATACATCACATTACTACAGAATCAATTATATCTACCACGTACATGAAGGTACCTACAATCTATTAGAATCTACAATTTTAAACTATTTGCCACGCAATCTTCGTCGACGCTTTTCATCTAATTGTTTTACCAGCTCTTCTGAAGACAACGGCGAGGAGGCCTTCTCAATCAACGCGCTGCTGGAACTTTTACCAACTTTTCCCGGTTCATCGTCCAAGGATGAGCTATAAGATAAATTTGGTCCCATCTTCATCGTCGCTGCCATCAACGATTTATCTTTTTCTACCACGGCTTTTGCAAAGATCTCGCAAAACTCTTTCGAGTCTTCTCTGGTTTCGATTTTTGTTCGCATCACCAAAGCCGGTCTTCGATCTTTCGTTCTTCCGACTACTCTGGCTGGATTTCCGGCAACCATACCGTTCGCCGGAACTGCTTTCAACACTAACGAACCTGCCGCTATCATCGCACCAGATCCAACTACAATGTTTCCTAAAATTGTGCTTCGTGCGCCAATCAATACGTTATCTTGGATCTTCGGATGCCTATCGCCAACTTCTTTTCCGGTACCGCCCAGAGTAACCCCTTGAAGAATGGAAACGTCGTCACCTATGGTAGCCGTCTCGCCTACGACACAACCTGTCGCGTGGTCCATCAGAATCCCTCCGCCAAATTTTGCAGCCGGGTGCACGTCAACCCCTAACGCTTCCGAGATCCTCGACTGTAGCATGCTCGCGTACGACTTTTGTCCTTTTTCCCACAAATAATGTTGAATCCTGTGCGCTTGAATCGCGTGAAAGCCTTTGAATAACAGCAACGCTTGGACGTACGAGCCACAGGAAGGATCTCTCGAGCGTACCGCGACCAGGTCTCTGCGTATGTTATTCCTCAGCTGTTCGCTATCTTTCGCCAACAAAACTTCATTAAAAATCTCAATCAGTTGCGTCGATAACAACGTCTTCGTGCACAGTCGATTGGCGAGCGCAAAACTCAAACTTTTCTCCAAGCAATCGTGAGACAAAATAGAGCTAAAGTAGAAAGAACTCAGCATTGGCTCTTTTGCAGCCTCTGTTTCTGCTTCTTTTCTGATTTCGTTCCAAAAATCTTCCCTCGACATCTCGTTCGATAAGTCTTCGCTGTTTGGCCGTTTCGGCGCGCGTATCG
>JACLAB010002951.1_pt1 | contig 19206 bp, 6 predicted proteins | sample 8027921 | NCBI WGS metagenome assembly JACLAB01 (sample SAMN15725117, study PRJNA655200) | protist metagenome | isolation source: fluorescence activated cell sorting (FACS) single amplified genomes of... | place: USA: West Boothbay Harbor, Gulf of Maine | collected 2000-07-19 | reverse complement strand
AGCACTGCCGTGGACCTCACGTACCCGACCGCCTTACCCTTCGCGGACACCTCGACGACCGCGATGGTGCTCAGGTCCGTCGGCATCCCGCATCGTCTCAGCAGCGCGCGCCCCGCGTCGCTCTGCTGCGTCTCGAAGTACACCGCGCCGCGGGCGTCGAGCGCGGAGACAAGCCGCGCGTACCCGCTGCACAGCGCGCAGTCGCCGTCGATGAGAGCGACGAGCGTGGACGAGGACGACGTCTGCGCAGGGTCGTCTCGCCGGGTCATCCCACTCGTCGTCCAGATGGCGCGGGGTCACTCTGAGATGATTTTGTGATGACGGGAAAGAGCTCTGTTGAAGACTAAGTTGTGAATTACAATCGGCGCTCCTCGTTGCATTGCCACGGATCCGGAGCGCCTCGCTAAGCTAATGGTATCTTGCGTGAAAGAATGTTTGTTGTTTGTCGTCATTGTCGTCATCAGTCGTTCGTCGCGCACAGCAGCGCGACGCCCTGCAGCACCCAAAAGTCCGAGTCCGTTCCCGGCCGAATGGGCAACCCGACGCAGACGACAAAGTTCGTAGACTGGCCCGTGGTGGACAGGATCCCCGCGCGCACGCTCGTCTTGTACAGCGGGCACTGGTACTCCTTCGGGTCCGCGGGCGCCAATAAAGGCGGGGGATAGTACCCCATCACCGGGACGAAGTGAACCACGGGCAGGTCCGAGATCATCACCCCGGGGTCGCTCTCGTCAAGGTACTTCATTTCGCGGTTCCACTTGGCGTTGTCGACGAAGAGGCCGTCGATGAGGACGCCGTCCTCGGGAGCCGCTTCGATGTCCTCGGCGACCTCCTTGCCCTCGATCACGTGGAAGTTGAAGTTGAGGGCGTCGATGGGCTGCTGGTACTTCCGCGCGTGCTCCTGCAGCACGCCGGTCATGAACCCTTGGGGGAAGAAAAAGCCGGCGAGCCAGTACGACTTGGGGTTACCCTTCGTGAGCCAGGTGCGCATGAAGTCGATGCGCTTGTGGTAGTCGTCGATCCACCCGCCCAACGGCTTGAGGGACGGGTAGGCAACCTTCTCCCACAGCCCGGGAACCTTGTTGTTCAAAAAGTCGGTGTACATCTGCTCCAACTCGCCCGTCATCACCACCACGCCCTTGATCGCCTTTTGAAGTTCCTTCAGCGTTAAAAGGACCCGCTTGGTCAGCCTGTTGAAGCGCTCAATCTCCTGCTCGAGCACCACGGAGAGCGACTTGAGCTGCCCGGTGGCCGTCCTGTCGAACAAACCGGGGCAAGCGTCGTCCAGGTCGAGCGGGGGCGCGATGTTGGACTCGATCTCAGCCGCCAGCGCCGCGACTAGCTCATCCGGTGATTTACCCCCCTCCGCCGACGTCGCCCTGGGTTGGATGGAGAGGATGGTGTCCATCATCTTTCGGGTCTCCTGCAGCTGGAAGGTGATGTTGGCGTTGGGGTGCATCCCGAACACCTCGGGTGCCTCCGTCAGCGGGAGCTTCTCGAGGTAATCGCGGAAGGAGAACAGGTCACCTTCGGGCGGCGCGTAGTAGGTGCCGGATGGGGTGAACCTGTAGGAGTCGTCAAGGATGTCTGGGAGGTAGTACTTCTTCAAGATGGACATGAGGCACCTGCGGTCGAGGTCGTCGGTGACGCGTCCTCCGTAGTTGATCTGCCCGGTGACGTACACGAGCGCGGCGTACGGAACCTCGTCCTGCTCTTCGAGGAACATCTTCAGCGTGAGCATGGAGCACTCGATGTCGGAGGCGTTGAACTCGTAGCGGATGTTCCACCCCAGCGGGCCAAACTTGCGCCTCTCCTGGATGATGGCGTGGAAGGTTGAGAGCGCGAAGACCAGCTTCTTGTAGGGCTGGGGTTTGGAGCATCCCTCCCACACGTCCTCCTGGATGTCGTTGAAGGTTCGCTTCATGTTGGCGCGGACACCCTTGGGGGGTTCGTTGGTGAGCTTGATCCCGTTCTGGAGCACCAGCACCGGGAAGATAGCCGCCGGCATGGAGGTGAGCCAGAGCCTGAAGTCGTCGTGCACGGGGTTGTAATCCTGGCTCATGTTGTTCACCATAGCCTCCAGGGAGAGCATCCAGGAGCTCGCCACGTGGCAGTTCTGGAGGCACACCCAGTCGCCGTTGTCCTGAGCCTTGGACACCATCTCCTCGGCGATTGGTCCTTGGCCTTGGCCCAGGGAGCAAAAGTGCAGCCGCTCGCCCGGGACCCAGCCCATCTTGGTGGCGAACCTCTGCAGCATCGCGGTGGGATCCGCGCCCGTGGAGAGGATGAAGATGATCGGCACGCGGCTGTCGGTGTCCGGGAAGACGTCGTCGAGGGTCCACGGGGGAGCCTCGGTGAACGCCTTGCCCAGCTCGGCGCCGATGTACTGCTGCGCCGACGCAACAGCCTTGTCCTCCTTGAACAGCTTGACAACGGCGAGCTTGATGAAGTAGGTGAGCTTATCGTCCCACCCGCCGGGCATCGGCGTCTGGAACGGCGAATCGGACTCGGACCACGACTCAAACTCGGCCGATAGGGGACCCGCCAGGTCCGCCGTGAACCCCGTGAGGTAGTCGGGCAGGTCAGTTTCCAGGTAGCACACGTTTCTCCAGACTGAATCCGCCACCCACTCCACCGTCTTGGCCGGCGCCTCGTAGTTGAGGGGGGTACCGCGGAGGAAAACGTTCCACTCGCGCGCCTCGATGACGGCGGGGGATGCGACGGGAGGCGCGGCGTCGCCATCCTGCGTCTGCGCCGCCTCCTCCTCGTCCTCTTCGTCGGACTCCTCGGCGTCGCCGACGTCAGCCTCGTCGAGTTTCTCCTGGACCGTCATGACCCTCATGATGGAGGTGCACACGAGCAGCGAGAAGAGCAGCTTGTGCTCCTCGAAGAGACCGCGGCACACGGAGACGTACACGAAGTACGTGGTGTAGCTCATGATGTTCTTAAGGCGCTTACGGAGTCGCTCGCTGGGCTCCGAGTTGTCGATGCACTGGCTGAACAGCTTCATGAAAAAGTTGAGCGAGTACTGGTACATGGGGCCGATGTGCGCGAGGTCCGCGACGACAAAGTAGAGGATGGAGCCGCGGATGGCGGCCGGTCGGTACTTCTCGCGGGTCTCGTTGATGGACGCCTCCGTCTGCTCAGCCTCCTTGACGCGGCCGTTGATCATCGTGGACGTGGTCTTGGACGTCTCAAGCGTCTTGATCAGGTCGACGTCGTCGAGGATGTTCCCCTCGGACTCCTTCAGTAGGCGGAGGATCTTGTCCTCGAGGTCCTTGAGCTGCTTCTTGTCGTTGCTGATGGACAGCACCAGACGGTCCTTGGCCTCCTCGAGATCCGGTCGTTCCTTGCGGACGACGTCGCCGAGGAGCTGATCCTCCAAGCCCTTGATGGTCACCGTGAAGTTGATGATCGTAACCTTGATGCACACCTCGGGGAGGTAGTGCGGGTTGGGCATCTTCGTGGTGAGATAAAACTTAAAGTTGGGATCGTAGTCGACGTCCGTGTCGCCCAGCCGGATCAGCGTGCGTCCGTTCTGGACAAACACAGCCTTTTGCAGGATGGGCTCGAGCGCGGGATCGAGGGTTTCGCCGATGTCCTCGACGAGAACCGGGGATCCGTTGCGAATTGAATTTTCCATCGTGCGAAGGTAGTTGCCGTCGGTGAGCTTGATGATCTTCAACGCGTTCTTCTGCTCCATGTTCTTCACCCACGTGTTGGCCTGCGCCTGGGGATCGATCATCAGCGGCCACCTGCGGCCGCGCGTGACCAAAATGCCGTTGTCCACGGAGACGTCGTCGGTGGGCAAACCCCAGATGTTCCACTCGCGAATCACGACTGGTGACGCCAGCGTGTTCTTTAGACTGCAGTTCTCACTCACCGGGACGCCCAGCTCGCGGCACCTGCTGACCCAAAGGTCCACGAGCTCGCCGCGGTACGCACCGTTGAAGGCGCCAAAGTAGGAGATGCACGCGGCGGAGACGAAGACGTCGCCCACGAGCAACTCACGCTGATCCCCCAAGGACTCCGCCGTGGACTTCCAGCGGACAGCCTCGTCGGCGAGGCCGCTGGTGAGCTTCTCCGCTCGCACGAGGCGGTCCTCGGTGAGCTGCGCCTGGTCCTTGAGGGACTGCGACTCAGCCTCAGCGATGGCGAGGTCCTTCTCGAGCTGCGCAACCTTGTCCTGGACGTCCTTGAGGAACTGCTGCTTCTCCTTGAGCGCCGCGAGGGTGGCGGCGAGGGACGCCTCGGCTTCTGCGAGCGCCTTGCGCTTGGGCCGGACAATCTTCTCGACGCCGGCGTACACGTGCATGGCGCGGCACCACATGCAGAGGCTCTTCGCCGCCTGCGACTGCGACTGGACAATCTCGGGGGTGAAGTCCTCGCGGAGGACAAACTTCTCCAGGCGTTTGAGCGTCTTTGGCGAGATGTTATCCTTGTCAAAGTCAAACAGCCGTTTCATGAATTGAGTGTCGCCGAGAATCTTCCTGGCGCTCGCCCAGTCCGTCTTCTCCTTCAGCAAGGTGAGGACAGCCTCCATGGTGACACCCACGAGGGGCGGGGGGCGGGGCAGGTTCTTGATCTCCACGATGTCGTTCTTGTTCAGCGCGTTCAGGGATTCCACAGCCGCGTCGAGCGCCGGCATAGCCTCCTCGAGGTCAGCCTTGGCGGACGCCGCGATGGCCTCCGTCTGCGCCGCGAGCTCCTTGGCCTGAATCTCCTCCTCGATCACCTTCTTCTCCACGTCCGCGGCGTCAGCCTTGTCCTTGTTGACCTGCTCGATCATCACGGCGGTGGCGGCTGATTTCTCCTCGAGCACGGGCTGTAACTCGCCGAGCTCAACCTTGAGGTTCGCGATGATGACGTTGGTCTCGGCCAGTTTGTTCAAGCCGTTGAGCAGGCGGTCCTTGGCGTTGCCCAGCTCCTCCCTCTTCTCCGCGAGCAGCGCGGTGTAGAGGTTGATGAGGTCGAGGTAGGACTTGGGGGTGGTGTAGAACTTGCGCCTGAGCTCCTGGAAGAACCGCTCGGACGTCTCGGTGACGGACACGTGCACGTCGACGCACATGGCGGCGATGTGCTTGTTCACCTCCGGGGAGCCCAGGTCCACTTTGGAGAGGAACCTGTTGGAGACGCTGGTGAGCGCCTCCTCGGGCCACTCCATGAACCAGTCGATGGTACAGCAGTTGATCAGCGACGGGAACTGGCGGCATCGGGAACGGAACGCCTCGCCCACCGGGGACATGCACAGGATGATGTGGAGGTTATCCCGGACCCTGTTGATGAACGTGCTGAAGAGCACATCCTTCGTGGGGTTCAGGCCGAGGGACTCGGCGTAGGGACGAATCTCGGTCATCATTCGCTCCTTCTCGTCCTGGGCGAACAGCCCGGGAACCTCGCCGCTGTTGAGGATGTTGTTGATGTCCTCGACGAAACCCTCGGTGACGATTTGCGTATCCGTGAACAAAAACACCGTGGGCGTTCCCTCGATACCCGTCTGCACGTAGAGGTTCTTGAGATCGTCGCGGAACTCGGTGATGCCGTACCCGCGCGTGAGCTCGATGCTGAAGCACTTGAACCCCGCCATGAAACTCCCGAACCGCGTCAGCGACTGCTTACCCGAGCCGCCCACGCCGACGAGCATGGCGTTGCCTCTCGGCTGCCGAAGGATCCGCGCGATTCGCGTGGCGTGCTCGGCGGCGTCCATGAAGAACACCAGGTTCATCTGGTTCGTGGCGCTGAAGTTGTACTCCTCGAGGTAGTCCTCCATGATCTTGATCATCTTGGGGATGTCGTCGCCCTCCTCGTACACCCGCTCCTCGGGCTCGCAGTTTTGGTCCAGAAAGTCGCCAAAGATGATGTTGCGATCTTCAAACAGGTCTGTATACGCCCTGGTGCCGAGCTTGTACTCGATCGGGTTACCTTCCTCGTCGAGCTCGGGCTCTGGGGGTGCCTCGCCCTCGGGAACCGGCGGATCCTCGTACCTGCCCTCGAGCACGACGCCGAAGTTCTTCTCCACGAGCTCGGATGCCATCACCTTGTAGTAGTCCTTGTCCTCGACGCTGATGAGCCGGTCGTGAAACACCCGCATGGACTCGTGCACCCAGAGCCTGGTCATGACGTCCAACGCCTTGCACTTGTCCGGGGTGATGAGAAGCATGCCCTGGAGCACCTTGCTCAGGTCGCGGAGGTTGAAGGTGTAGTGGCTCTTCTGCGGCGTGGGTAACAGCTCCTCGCTCATGCGCCTGTAAACCTCCACGCTGGAGTCAACCACCGGCGCGACAATCTCCTGAAACTCCTTCGGGAACTTCTTGTCGTTCTCAGGGCCAAAGGACGAATCGAGAAACCCGCTGAAGATGGAACCCAGGATGATCTTCATCGTCGCGTCGTTGGGCGACGGAACGTTGAGCATGTTGAAGTGGCGGAAGAAACGAGGGGTCACCTCCTGCCGCCCGCCGCCTGGGGGCGCGCAGGCGCACACCAGCGTGGTATCCTCGACATCCTTCCAGAAGAGCTTCTCGCGGTCGTAGAAGCCGCGGAAATCCTGGTACTGCCGCAGGAGCTCGACTGGGGGCTGGGCACCGTACGTCTCCCTCGCCGGCATGTTGACGTCGTCGACGAAGAGCACGATCTTCTTGTTGGGCGGCGCGCCGAACCGAGTCTTGCGCTTCTTCTCGAGCTTGGATTCGATGAGCAGCTGGGTGTCCTTCGCGGGCGTCTGCGCCGAGAAGTTGAGGATGATGTTGACCAGATTCCTGGACTCCTGGACTCTCGCGAGGTAGTCGGTGATGATGACCGACTTGCCCACGCCCGTGCCGCCGGTGAGCAGCAGGGACTTGTCCACGTCCAAACACGTCTCGAGAAGGAACGAGAAACGCGTGGTGTCCAAGTTGGGCACCAGCAGCTGGAAGAATGGCACCTCCTTGCTGTACTGGAACGGCTTCACGGCTTTCTCCCAGTGTTCGAACCGACCCTTGGGGAAGTCGATGTCGTTGGTCACGACGTAGAAGTCGTACAGCATGGCACCCTCATCCGCGGGCGGCACCTTCTCGAGCTCCTTGATGTTATCGGCAAAGTGCGCGCGGGCCCACTCGTCAAACTGCGCGTGGAACCGTTCCTCGAGGTTACCGCCCAGGGACCAGACGTAGGAAAAGACGAAAATCTTCGCCAGCTTTGGGTGGAGGCTGAGCCTGTCGTCGGCGAAGTCCACCCCCTTGTCGGGCTGCACCAAGGACTTGAAGAACGCGGTGAGAGACGTGACGAGGTTGATGTCCACGGTGGCGATGGCCTCCTTGAGGTTCTTGCGAACAAAGGACAGCCCGCCGTCGATGGTCTTGTTGAACAGGCTGAGGATGTAAGCCTTGGTCTCGTCCGTCATCCCCTCGGGAAGCTGGGTGTTCGCCCAGGTGGTGACGTAGGGCAGCCAGCCGAGCTCGTTGGGCGGCATGTACACCATACCGCACCGCGACACCGTGGCAGGGGACGCCACCGCCAGGTCCTGAACCTCGAAGAGCATGCGCATGGTGATCGGATTGAGCTTGATGCGCTCGCCGTTGGGGAGGCACAGGGTGCAGTTGTCGTCGAGCACGGTGTTCATGTTCTCGATCCAGATGGCGTCGACTGGGCCGTCAAAGACGACCCACTTCTTCTCCATGGTCTGGTCGGCGACGGCGTTGCGAATCAGGGTGGAGCCCAGGCCGTCGGTCCACTCGCCCGTGCCCAGGTTGTACTCTCCGTAGAGCTCTCCCATCTTGATGCACTTGGGGTTGAACACGTAGGTGTGGATCTTCTGGAACGAGTCGTCGGGGTGGCCCTCGTCGCGAAGCTTGGTCATCGCCGACTTGAGAATCTGGTAGTTGGTCGTCTTGGCGCCGCCCGTGGGACCCACGAGCATCACGCCGAAGCGCACGTTGAACGTCTCGTACAGCTGGACAACCTTGGTGACAAAGGTATCCTTGGGCTGCAGGTCAACCTCGTTGATCGACTCGATGATGGCCCGCTCCAAGTCGCCGGCGTCGCCCTCCGGGACAACCTTGCCCGGGAAGAGATCCATGATGAGGTTCTCGAAGAGCTCGCAATCCGCGGAGAGGAACTTGGGCAAGTTGGCGTCGCGCATGGCGCGGATCAGGACAACCTGCTCGTCGAGATCGGGGAAACCGCGCTTCAGGCCACCGGCCATGACCAGCAGCGATTTGAGCGCGCGCATGCCAAAGTCGTAGTGGTCCTGCTGGGAGAGCTGCTCGGACGAGAGCTTGTACAGCTTGGTCATCTTGCGCGACAGGTCCTTGGACGTCTCGAATCCCTCGGAGAAGAGCATCACCTCGGCGACGAGCGCGTAGTCGGGGATCATCATCGCCATCGGTCGGAAGAGCGCCTTGAGGTTATCAGGGAGCTCCGTGCGACCGGCGTAGCCGGGGTTCATGGTGATGAACACGGCGAACGAGTGCTTCAAAGGCATCTCCCTGCCCTCGAAGTTCATGATATCCAGCCCAGCCTTCATGGAGTTCTGGATGGTCAGGAGCTGTTGCGCCACGACGGAGAGCACCTCAATGTCGATGCGGTTGAACTCGTCGAAGCACCCCCACGCGCCGCACTGGCTCAAGCCGGCGAAGAACTTACCCATGAACTTGTAGTCCAGGTTATCGCCGCAGTTGAACACCACGCACTGCACGCCCAGGGCCTTGCCGAGATCCTTGGTGGACTCCGTCTTGCCCGTACCCGCGGGTCCCGCGGGGGCGCCGCCCAGCCTGAGGTGCATAGCCCCGGTGAGGGTCATGTAGCACCTGTCCGTCATGGGCGTCACCACGAGGCGTGACTGCGCACCGAGGTACTCGTACGTGTACTTGAAGAAGGTGTTGGTCTGGCGGATGAAGCAGATGTCGTCCTTGTCGTCCCAGTAGTACCTGAGCTGCATCTGCCACTTGAAGTCGTTGACGGATTCAACCTTCTCCTGCCAGAGCTCCTCGACGATGTCGCGCGCGTGCACGTCGATGGTGATGAGCGCCGCGATGATCTTGCGGTGCAGCCTGGAGAGGTCCTCGCGAACCACCGCGGTCATATCCTTGAGGTCCGATCGGTTCTTCTCCAAGTACTTCTCCATAGCCGCCACCGGGTTCTCAGACTCGAGGCACTCGATGACGCCGCGGCACCAGTAAATCTGCGCAACCATGATGACAATCTGCGCCGGCTGGTTGCGCACCCAATCGGTCCTGCGTTCCTTGGCGTAACTCACGTACGACTCCTTGCCCTGCTTCTTGAGGGAGGCGACCATGGCAGCCTCCACGGCGGTCAGCCACTGCTCGACGTTGCCGCGAGCCTTCAAATTTTTTCCGAGCGGCACCCGCTCCCCCTCCGCGCTGAACATGGCGAAGATGTCCACGCTCTTTGGGTCCTCGCCGAAGTCGAGGGATTTGATGCCGTCGAAGCACTTGGACATGTGGGGCTGCACAGCCTGCACGTTCTTGGTCTCGGCCAGAATCTCGAGCAGCTCGTCGTTTGAGAGGAAATAAAATCTCGGGAAGCCCATGCGCTTCGTCTCCAGATACTCCTCCAGGTTCTTCTGGATGTAGTCCAGTTGCTCGTTCGCCTTCTGGAACTTCTCCAGATACCCCGGGGTCGTGGCCGCGCGCATCGCGTTGTCGTTCTCGCGCGTCTTGCGCATGACGTCCCTGTACATCTTGTCCACGCCGAAGAACTGCTTCGACTCGGTCGGGAGCTGGCGCTGGATGTCGGGAGCGGAGAAGATGGACTCTAGGTACATCCAGTTCTTCTGCACGGCGAGCCACTCGTCGAGGGTATCCGAGAAGACGTTCATGTTCTTCTCCACCTTCTCCACCTCGTCCCTGATCCCCGCGACGAAGCGGCTGGACAGGATGGTGGTCATGGTCACCATGGAGTCCTCCAGGGCGGTGAACACCTCCTCCAAGCCGCCCAAAATGAAGGTGTCCTTGCTCTCCTTGTAGTTGGTGACGGCGAAGGAGACATCTTCCCAGCGCTTGACAACCTTCTCGAGCTGCGACTCGAGCTGCTTCTCCTGAGTCGCCTCGACGGAAACCTGGGAGATGGCGTCGGAGTGGTCGGGGCACTTCATGTCCAAAATCTTTTGGAGCGTGAACGTCTCGTCGCGCACGATGGGTTGGCCGATGATCTCCTGGATCTTGTCCCAGTGGCGCATCAGCAGCGCATCGTTGCCCAGCGCGTTGATGACGGGGAGGAGCTGCTTGTACGCGTCAACCTTAGCCTTGAAGGCGGGTACGACGCTGTTGGGCTGCAGACCGCGCTCCAGCTTGACGCAGAGCTTGCCCATTTTCTGCACCTTCTCCTCCATGGTTGGGAGGTCGATCTGGTCAAACACGGATTCGGCCCAGGTCACCACGAGCCCGTCGAACTCCTTGTCGCTGACCCACATGGACCGCTTGAGCGCCACGTCCTCGGCGACAGCCTTGAGGGACTCGAACTCGGTGGCTTCCACCTTGAACGTCTCCTGGATCTTGACGATCCGCTTGGCCTCCGTCTGCTGCGCCTCCACCTTGGCGGTGAGGTCCTCGACAAACTCGAGCACCTTTTCCCTGGGCGCCTCCACGTCGAGGATCATCTCGTCGGTGGCCGCCTTGGCGAGGTCCTTGAGGTTCTGGTTCACCTCCTTGCCAGCCTCGATCATCTCCGCGGCGAACTGCTTGATCCTGTCCTCCTGCTGGCCCTCCGATTCGTTCAGCACCGTCTCGAGCATGGCAAAGTCATCCTCCAGCAGCGCAAACTTAGCCTTGTCCTCCTCCTTGATGGGAAAGCCAAACTCTTTGATGAGCTCGTACAGAGCCTTGACCTCCTCCGCCTGCGCCCCGAGCCTCTCCAGGATGGACTCCCGCAGCTCCACGCAGAACTTGACGACGTCCATGAAATCCTCCGCGGACTTTGGCGGGTTCGCGAGCTTGCTGGTCCCGGCGTGAATCTCGCCGATGAACTTGTCGAACATCTCCGCCGCCAACCCGGGTAGCATCTTGGACAGCTCCTCCAGCTTTGCCTTTGGCGAGGGTAAAAGCGCGGTCTGCAGGCGCTCGGACTTGATCTTGACGATGCCGACGTTCTGGTCCACGTAGAAGGCCTCCATGCGCTTCTTCTGGTCGAGGTAGGTGATGGTATCCCGCCTGAAGTTGTCGATGACGAGGTCGCCGGATTTGTAGTTTTCGACGATTTGCGACGTGGACGTCTCGGCGTTCTTCTTCGTCATGTTCACAAAGACGTCGAAGTTGTCCTTGTACCTGGTCGCGGTGTCGAAGCCGAACGCGAGTGACTTACGAACCTGTCGCACCAGCTCGCGCCACCGTTCGGTGTACGCCAGGTCCGCCATGTCCACGCCCTTGCCGGTGGTCTGCTCCATCTCGAGCGCATCCGTCATCTTCGACATCAACGCCTTGTCGTCGGGAAGTCGCTTGACCTTGGCGAGGACGTCGATGAAGGACTTGACCGTCTTCTCAACCTCGGACTGGAAGTCGTGGAAGGAGGGCTCGAACACCGTCTGCGCCGCGCGCTCGTCCCACGCGAGCTCAACCTCAAACTGGGGCAGCACCGGGAACGCGGGGTCGTACCTGTTGAGCTCATCCTCCTCGGCGTCGATCCTCGCCTGCTGTTGGCTGTCCTTGATGGTGTCCATGAGCTGGTTCTCCTTCGCCGCATTGCGGACCTTCTTGCTCGCGCTCTGCCTGCGGTTCTCCTGGGTGATCGTGCGGAACATTCGCTTGAAGCTGGACTTGGCCTTGAGCAAGGGTTTGTGAAGCCTGTACGGGGGCTTGGGCATCTCGAACTGCGCCTCCTCGCACTGCTTCGTGGCGCGCAGCACGTCCCCGACGCTGTCTAGGAGCATGTCGTGCATGGTATCGCAGATGACGTAATCCATCAGCTTGACGAACGTGAGGCAACGGCGCTGCTCCGTGCGTCGGGTCGCCGCCACCGTGTACGCGTAGTTGTTGTCCTCCTTACCCTTGGACTCACCCTTGCCGCCACCCTTGGACGTCCTCGACGCGCTCCTCCTCCCGGTGGATCCTCCCGGGGACCCCGCCGCTGGCGAGGACGGGCCCGCGGACCCACCCCTCGCGGTCGACACGGGCAGGTCATCGCCGTAGAACTCCTCCAGGCGCGACTCCATCGCGTCCAGCGCCCGTTGACACGCGTCGCTCACAGTCGCCGTCTGCTCCGCGCCAAACCTGGCAAACTCATCCGCCATCTCACCCCGCGCCTCCTTCACGTCCTCCACGAACGCGCTGAGCGTGCGTACCTCACCCTTGCGCACGTTACTGAGCCGTTTAGCGCTGAGCGTTCGGCACGCGTCGCGGACTTTGTCGACGGTGGGCGCGAAAACCGGGTCCAGGACAAAGAGGTTCTTCTCCAAAACGTCCTTGGCGCGATCCATCTTGGCGCTCATCACGCTCCGGCGCCACAGCTTCCAGCTCTTCCACTGTTTGTACGTGCGAAACACAGTGAGGGATTTAGTCTTCTTCCAGTTGGCCACCTCCTTCTCCCATCGCTCCGCGGTGATGAACTCCGGCGCCGACCCGTCGAGAAAGTGCGTGATTCCATTCGCGGACATGGTGTAGTAGTCCGTCCTGTCCACGCCGTGGTACTCCCTGATCCCCAGGGCGTACGGCTGCCACTCGTTCGGGTCCCTGTCCAGCCTGGCGAGGTACACGAACTCATCCGCGCCGTGCGCACCGGGCGCGAGGTCGTTGCGCCGTCGGTACTCCTCATCCGCCGCGTTCGCCACCATCCATCTGAGCAGAGTCAGGTACTGGTACCCATCATCCTCAGCCTCGGGACTCAGCGTGGGCTTGGGTGGTGAGACGCGGGTGGTGGAGCTTGGTCCGCCGTGGACGTCAACGGTGGGTGATCCGCCCTCCTTGTGGGTGAGGGGCTCGAGCGTGTGTGTGTGCGGGGCGACGGGCGCGGATGATCGGTGAATGGCTTCGTACGTCGCCGTCGTCGTAGCGCCCAGCGCGGGGGCGGACGCCGCGGGAAGCCTCCGTCCGTGAGTGGACTGCGAGTGAGGGGACGTGGGTGGTCGGTACGTGAGTGGTGGTTCGGTGTGGTCGTGGGTGGTACGCGGGTCGGGGCGGTGGGAATCGGATGTTGCGATCGATTGATCGTTGGGGTCGAATCGAATCGAAGGATGATGTGTGGCGCACCTTGGTGGCGCCCGTCCTGCCCATGGTCAGCGATGGCCTGAACGCCGTGCCGCTCGGCGGCTTGGTCTGCAGGTAGAGTTGGTTTGCGAGCGCGTCTCGCGTGAGCGAGGCCCTCCCGACACCATCCTGGGGAGAGAGAGGCGGTGGGTGTTGGTCAGAGGTTGGGAAAATCTATTTTTAGTGCGCGAGCGGAGGTTCGGCGTTCGGCGCGAGGGGGCTCGGGGACGGGACCGGCGACGAGGCGTTCGCGGGCGTTCGAGAGACGACGCTCTTCGCGACCCGTGCGCATCGCGATCGAGCCCCGGGGACGGCGCCTTCGACGCGTCGCCGGTCCGGTCCCCGCCGGAAATTGACCCTCCTCCGAGGGGCGCTCTCGGTGCGATACGTGTTGTTTGCGGGATTGCGGTCTGCTCACCTCCGCCTGTGTTCTGCCCGTGTGTCCCAGCCCGGCGGGCGGCATGTCTTCCCCGTTGGGAGGCATGGTCGCGGGCTACTCCCGCTTCCTTATCCGGCGCGTGAACCCTCCTACTGTCGGGGTCCCGGGCGCCCAAGGCTCTGAGGAACGGGTTCGAGATTTTCGATTGCCTGTTTTGGCTCGTCTGGTGGTGGAGCGGGGAGAGGCGACACAACATCGTCGCATGGTGTGGTTCAGATGGTCCAATTAACTCGTCGTTTACGGTTTCATTCGATCCATACAATCACTCCAGTGGGCAAACAGTGTAAAAAATTCCAGCAGTGGTCTTGGGGTTTTGCGGCTCGAACGCTATTTTTCCACCTCGGGGCCGACCGCCGTCCCTTTCAAGCCAGGCGCGGACCCGCTCGTTAGCTCGAGTCCCGCAGCCATGCGTCCTATCCTGCTCAAGGGCCATGAGAGGTGCGTACCACGCCCCCGATCGCGCCCGCGTGAACCCCCCACGCCGCGGAGACGCGCGAGGGGCTCATTCTTTTTCTCGCCGGTTCGCCCAGGGTCTTTGCGGCGCGCCATCCCAGATCGCCCTTCCCTCCGAACCGCCGCTGACCGTGGCTGTTCCCGTGACTTTTTATCACCCAGGCCTCTGACGTTCATCAAGTACAACAAGGAGGGCGACCTCCTGTTCACGTGCGCCAAGGATCACCACCCCACGCTGTGGTACTCCGACGACGGCCACCGCGTTGGCACGTACATCGGCCACAACGGCGCGGTGTGGACGTGCGACGTCAGCGAGGACTCCAAGACGCTCGTGACCGGTTCCGCGGACACCACGTGCAAGATGTGGGACACCGAGACCGGGACGTGCTACTTCACGCACCAGTTCGAGCAGCCCGTCCGCGCGGTGGCGCTCGCGCAGGGCGACCAGCACATGGTGATCTCGACCGATCCCTTCATGGGAGTCCCCGCCGCGTTGCACATCGTGGACGTGGCGGCGAACAGGGAGGAGCAGACGAACGACATCAAGATCAGCATGTCCGGGCCGGAGGGACGGATCAACAGGGCGCTGTGGGGCCCGCTGAACACCACCATCCTCACGGGCGGCGAGGACGGCGTCATCCGACTGTGGGACGTGGAGACGGGGAAGATTTTGCACGAGGCGAGCGATCACAAGAAGCAGATCCAACACCTCTCACTGTCCCTGGACAAGACGCACTTCATCAGCGCGTCCCTGGACAAGACCGCGAAGCTGTTCGACTCCACCACCATGGAGTGCCTCAAGACGTACGCGGCGGATCGACCGGTGAACGCCGCCATCATGTCCCCGATCCTCGAGCACATCATCTTGGGCGGAGGCCAGGACGCCATGGCGGTGACCACCACCTCCTCCAAGGCTGGCAAGTTCGACTCCAAGATCTTCTACAAGATCTACGAGGAAGAGATCGGCGGGATCCGCGGACACTTCGGGCCCATCAACGCGCTCGCGTGGCACCCGGATGGCCGCTCGTTCACGTCGGGTGGCGAGGATGGCTACGCCCGCATCCACCACTTTGACAACGACTACTTCCGCATCAAGTGATGCACGTGTCGAGGGAGGTGCGTCGTCGACGAGAAGACAATTATTGAATGTCGTACAAGTACTACGGGCGGAATATGATAGCTACGGAGGAAATAGCTCGATTGAGGGAACGAGTACGACGGCAGAGGGGGTGGGGGGCGATGAGTCCGCGGCGGGGTTTGAGAAGGAACCCGCGACCGCGAAAATAGGATCACATTCGCGAATAATAGGCAAAGCTTTACAATAACTCGTGCGTTACTACGATGGCTAGTCCCACGCCGCCTCGCCGATCTCGCACTGCCCGGCGTAGTTGCAGTTCACCGAGCCGTACGGTGCCAGGTTTATGTTTCGAACGTCGTGGCCCGAGGTGATTATCTCCGCGGCGGCTAGGTACTCCTTGAGGTGCGCTGACTCCCGGTGCTCCTCGAGCGCCGCCTCGTCCTCGTACACCTCGTACAGGTAGACGGAGTTCGGGTCCGAGCCGTCCTGGTTTATCCCAAAGTCAAAGTACATGCACCTGTCGTTCATGTAGCAGTTCGTGACTGCGGTTTGGGAGGTGCGCGTCAGGTGGGAGATGGATGGAACGATGTGGTTTGGTTGACTCACTGTGCGATTTGATGAGGCTCTCGTACTCCTCCATCTTGCCGGGCTTGACGTTGACGGTGACGAAGAGGGACTGGCGACCTTCCGCGATGGCCTGGACGCGCAGGGACACCCGCCCGGAGGCCTGGAGAGACGAAAGGAGGTACGGGCGGTTAGTGTTGTCCGATCGTGAGTTGGAATGTGCGTTGGCGACGCTGATACGGGGGCGTACCCTGGCTGTGGGGGCGCGGCGGGTCTGGGCACGCGCGCGGACGAACGTGGACCCGCCGGTCGTGAAAGCGCTCTGGACGAAAGCCGACATTGTGCTCGACTGGAGGGTCAGCGGCGCGTGCGAAGTGCGCGGGAAGGCTGACTCAGTCCGAGTATTTGTCACGATTTTGGCGGGGATCCCCAGCTCGTATGGGCAAACAGTCATCAGCAGGTGCTGCACCGGTGATAGCCAAAAAACGAGGAAAAATGCGACATCCAAAACTCCATTCCCGTCGTTTGGCGAGTTCGCCAGTCGGTATCGCCCCCCGCGGAGGGAGCGGGTGAACATGCGGGCCGCGACGCGCCGCCCGTCCGTGGCCATCGCGAGGTCGATACGCCTGCACGATCGCCGAATCCGTCGAAGGATCCCCCGGGACCCGCGAACCGCGCGGGATCTTCCGATCCCCCGTCCCTCGTCCACGACGCTTCGAGGCGCGCATTCATCGAACGGCGACGCCCCACGCGTCGTCGTAGACGTCCTTCCCGACGTTCCTCGGCATGGCAAAGGCGGGTGCTTCGTGGACCACTGCGACGCGCGCGTGGCACCCACGGACCCAAACGGACCCCTCGCGGGCCTAACCTTCGCCGTCAAGGACAACCTCGACGTCGCGCACCACCGCACGGGCTGCGGCCAGCCGACATGGCTCGACACACACCCGCATCCCGCGAAGAAACACGCGCCACCCGTCGCGTCGCTACTCGCCGCGGGCGCCACGCTCGTGGGTAAGACGCAGATGGACGAGCTCGCGTGGGCGCTGCAGGGAGAGAACCACCACTACGGCACCCCCGTCAATCCAACATCCCCGGGCTCAATCCCGGGCGGCTCGTCGTCGGGCAGCGCAGTCGCGGTAGCCGCAGGGTACGCCGACGTGGCGCTCGGGACGGACACCGCCGGGAGCGTCCGCGTCCCCGCCGCGTACTGCGGCATATGCGGGTTCAGGCCCACGCACGGGCGGGTGGACGCCACGAACGGGTGCGTACCGCTGGCGCCGTCGTTTGACACGATCGGTTGGTTCGCGCGAGACGCCACCACTCTGCTCCGGTGCGGCGGCGCGCTCCTGCCGCCGTGGGGCGGGTGGGACACGACATTCGACCTCAAGTTCGACGGGCTACTCGCCGAGGATGCGTTCGCGTTGTGCGACGAGGCGACGGAGCGGCGGTTGAGGGAGTGCGTGGGTCGCGTATGCGGCGCGGGGGCGCTGGGCGGCGGGCCCAAGACGGTTGTGTTGGGCGGCGTTCACGGGACGCCGCCGCTGACGGAGTGGTGGAACGTGTTCCGTGTGATCCAAGCCAACGAGGTGTGGCGGGAGCACGGCGCGTGGGTCACGGAACACGACCCGCGGTTCGGGCCGGGGGTCAAGGAGAGGTTCGAGGGTGCGTGCGCGGTGACGGACGCGGAGGCGAGTGAGGCCTGTACAATCAGGGACGCCATCGCGGCGAGGCTAGAGGCCGTCACCGTGGACGAGGACACCGGTAAGGACATGTTCCTGTTCATGCCGTCGACGCCGGGCGCCCCGATAGCCTCTGGGTCGGATGCAGAAATCGTCGAATCGTTCAGGAACGGCCAGCTGAGGCTGACCACCGCGGCGGGTTTGGCGAGGCTGCCGCAGGCGACGGTGCCGGTGCCGACGCGCGACGGGGCGCCGCCGCTCGGGCTGAGCGTGGTGGGTCCGCGCGGGACGGACGAGGCGCTGCTGAGGCTGGCGTGCGAGCTGGAGAAGGCGCTGATGGAGTAGTCGTCAGAGTAGTCGCGGGTCGATTCGTTCCCTCGGACATGGGTTTGGTATTCCACGCCGGTTTGGGGAGTTCAACTTGCATGTGTCGTGTTCCCCTGATTTGGTTCGGTGACGATCCGTCCCCACGTCCGTGCGCGCGGCTTCCTCCGGCTGGAACAGCGTCGTCGCGCGCGGACGAGCCCGCGTTCGGTGTAATCGTCCTCGTGGTGTAATCGTCCAGTCTCCCTTCCCTTTCGTTCCCCCCCACGCTTCGAATACGAGCCTCGTCATCGTCATCACCCCGACCGACCCGCGAAAGTTCACGCTCCGAAAGATAGAGGGGCCAGACGACCAAGGGCCGAGACTGCTTCGCAGTGGATTTCGAATGAGCTGCAGAAGCCTTGTGATTGGTCGAGAAATGTAACGGACCTTTAACTCAAGGAATTGATTGGGGAACGAGATTGGCCACCTCACTGCTGAGTAGACAGGGGAACGCCTACCACAGATTGCCACATGTAAAAGGACTCAAGGGACGTCAGAGCTGAGTCAGCTTTCGAGGGCGTTTAGGCCGTTTTTATCTCGACTCTGTTTTTCGAGTTGAAAATGCTTCGGGCGATTTTAACTGTTTGCGCGTACGATACACGCGAGTCCTTTCCAGCCGAAATTGGCACCTCGAGTTAAATTGGCAAAACAGCTCTCATTGGAATTTTTTTTCGTCACACGTGGAAAAGGTTTGTTGCAGGCGATTCCCCACTCTGCCTCGCACCGTTCAGCTCGCTGTTCGACCGCACTCACAAAACCCAAACCAACACACAAACACAACTCTAAACATGGACAAGGCTAACCTCAGGCTCTCCGGCAAGGTGAGCGTCCCCCCCCGCGCGCGCGCGTTCGCGTCTCCGTTCTCCGGAATTGCGAAAACCTCCCGCACTTTTCCTCGTTAATTTTCCAACGCGGCAAATCGGCCGCGTCGAATCGGGCGCGTCGCGACGCCGCGACGCGACGCGAACGCGCCGAAACGCTCGGAAACTCGAGATGCATGATGACTGACGCGGAATCCCGCCCTCCCTCTCCTCAACTCACAGCTCGAAGCCAACGGCAACGGCACCATCGCCAACCAATCCTTCAAGCTCACCGCCACTGCCGGCTTCGCCAACGGTGGCGCCGTGACCCTCACCGCCAACCCCGGTTTCTCCCCCGGTAAGTGAGCCCTCCACGATTTCGAATCAACCTCATCGTTCGTGTTCGTTCGGACGCGGAACCGCGCGCGTCGCTCGCGGCGCCCGTTCGCGAACCGTCGCTTTACGGACGGACCGGCGTTCCGGGGCTCGAAGCGGAGAATATTCTCACCTCCCGAAAACCGCATTCCTCTCAAACGCCGACGAACTTTCGCTGACGCTTCCTCTCCCTCGCGACCGCAGCTTACACTGACAAGGCGGCCAACTTCACCGGCGACAACGTTAAGGCCATCGCCGACATCGGCGAGCTCCAGAACAT
>JACLAB010010875.1_pt1 | contig 19215 bp, 10 predicted proteins | sample 8027921 | NCBI WGS metagenome assembly JACLAB01 (sample SAMN15725117, study PRJNA655200) | protist metagenome | isolation source: fluorescence activated cell sorting (FACS) single amplified genomes of... | place: USA: West Boothbay Harbor, Gulf of Maine | collected 2000-07-19 | reverse complement strand
CCAAGCTTCGACGCCACCTCCGATGCGATGAAGGAGGGAGTTGGGTTCTTCGAGCGGATTTTCCGCTAGCGTATCGAACCCAAAATCTTCGAGCGGTATGATCGGAAGCTGTTGGCGAAAATTGCGAATCGCGTTTCCGAGATTAGCCCATTCGGCGCCAGCGGCTTCGAGGAGACTTACTTCGTCTTCTTCGAGGAGGAAGAGGTCTCGGTCCGGGTCCGAAGACGTTCGGAGATCGCATTCTTCTGTTGCCTGGCGGAGACGATCGAGCGCTTCCAATCGTCGCTCGTGATGGTCTTGAAGAGTGCTTCTTTCGAGGGTGTCCGGGAGGTGTCGCCCCCTGATGAGCGTGGGTTGTTCGGTGAAGGAGTCTTGCATGATTCCGCCATGGGCGAAAGGTCTGGCCGAAGCCGAAAGATAGCAAAGGGAATTTGCCAACAAGTTATTCGCAATGGCCGTTTAGGCTGACTCTTCCTCGGGTTCTTCGATCTCAAGCTCAAGGCGAGTAACGAGAACTTTGTCTACGCGGTGTCGATCCATATCCATCACTTCGAATCGAAGGGTGTTCCAATCAAAGCGGTTACCTGCTTTGGGTATCCGGCCAAATTGCGTCATGACGAAACCACCGATGGTTTGAAAATCGGCTTCGTTTTCATGAGGAAGGGTAGCATCGAGTTCGATCAGTTCCTTAAACTCGCTGATCGGCAGGGTGGCATCGATCAGCCACGAGCCGTCTTCGCGCTGATTGGCAGAGGGCGGTTCGCTGTTTGGACCGATGTCGGGGAGGTCACCGACGATCGCTTCGAGCACATCGAGCAGAGTGACGAGCCCCTGCACGGCACCGAATTCATCAGTAACAATCGCGATGTGTTTGCCGGTCTTCTTGAACTGCTCGACCAACTGGATCGCCGTGAGATTTTCGTCCACCGTGAGCGGTGTATCCAAGAGATTTTTTAAAGAGGTGGGTAGGCCCACCGCAGAATGCGCCCAGAGCGATTTAACGGAAACCAGGCCCACAATCTGATCCCGATTGCTCTGATAGACGGGAAAATAAGAGTGCCCACTAGTAACGATTTTCCGCCAGTTTACTTCTTGTGAGTCGTCGAGATTGAGGAAGACGATCTTGGGCCGAGGGGTCATCAGATCCGTAATCGCACTGTCATCGAGCTCGAGCACGCTATTGACCATCTCTTTCTCTGCGGTGTTGAAGACTCCGGCGTGGAGGCCTTGTTCGACAAGATCGCGGACTTCCTCGTCGTCGATGGAATGAGCAGCGGTGCGGGGACGCAGGCGGACGAGACGAACGAACAGCGCGGTCGCCGACTCGAAGACTACAAGGATAGGTGTGACGAGATTGGTGAGCCCGCGTATGCCGCCTGCGAGAAACCGTGCCACGTTTTCGGGATGAGCGAGCCCAAGACGCTTGGGAATGAGTTCACCAAATAGGAGAAGACAGGTCGTGAGGCCAATCGTCACGAGGAGGAGCGCCAAGGGATGGCCCCACCCAATGAATACTGAGTAGGACTCCAGTCGCGCCGCGATAGGGCCTGCAAGGTAGAGCGCTCCAATCACGCCTGCAGACATGCTGCTAAAGGTGAGCCACAACTGAACGAAAGCCAGAAATCGGGTGGGGTTTCGCACTAGCGTTAGCACGGTGCTGGCGGTATCGCCTTTTTCACCACTCTCCTTTTCGAGCAAAGTCTTGCGTGCTGATACCACAGCAGTTTCTGCCATGGAAAGAATTCCATTGGCCAAAACAAGAACAAGGAGGAGGTAGAGCTCCATCGGTAGTCCAAACATGAAGGAGCCGAAAATTAGAGCTTACGTCCGGCGAAGCAACACCGATTGGTAATCCTCTGTATAGTTCATTGAGCCGGATTTAGCATTGGCAGCATGGTGGCTGGCAATTTGTGATGTAGTTCTCATGTCCTTGCCTGCTGAAATATTTCCGAAGCCGACAGTCCCCAATATAATTTGCATCGTCGTGGATGATTTGAGGTGGGACGAGTTGGGATGCGCGGGGCATCCTTATGTGCGCACGCCGCACATCGATCGATTGGCGAAGGAGGGAACGATGTTTAACAATGCATTTGCGACGATTCCGCTGTGTTCTCCGAGCCGAGCCTCGATATTGACCGGACTGTATCCGCATGGGAATGGGATCGTGGATAATATCGATCGCAGTGAGGAGAGTCATCGGTTGGCGACCTTTCCACAGCAGTTGCAGAAAGCGGGATACGAGACGGCATTTATCGGTAAATGGCACATGGGAAATGATTCGTCGCCACGTCCTGGGTTTGATCACTGGGTGAGTCTGCGAGGGCAGGGCACATCGAATGATCCGGAGATGAACGTGAATGGTGAAACGATCTTCGAGAAGGGCTACACGACCGATCTGCTCACAGATCGAACGGTCGACTATTTACGCGAGAACCATGAGCAACCGTTTTGTCTTTGCTTGTCGCACAAGGCGATGCATCCGGAAACGTCGCAAGGCCCGGATGGCAAATTGAGCGATCCGAATGCTTCAAACTTTGTGCCAGCGGAGAGGCATCGCGACCTCTATGAGGGAGTGTCGATTCCGCGTCGCCCTAATGCTAGCTCCGCTGGCAAAGGAAAACCCGCGTTGAGTAGAAGTTTGGAAGGCGTGGCGCCCTTGAGCATGGAAACCGGCTCGAGTGATGAGGTGATTCTGGGGCGTCAACGCATGTTGACGGCAGTTGATGATGGGCTCGGCGAAATCTACAAGGTGCTCGAAGAGTCGAAGCAGTTGGATAACACGTTGGTCGTGCTCACGAGCGATCACGGCTACTTTTACGGAGAGCATGGCCTCAGTGTGGAGCGTCGGTTGGCTTATGAGGAATCGATTCGCATCCCTCTTTTAATGCGTTGCCCGGGGATCGTGCCTGCGGGTGAGACGCGCGATCAAATGGCGACGGCGGTTGATCTGGCCCCGACTTTTATGGAACTAGCCGGAGCGAAAATCCCCGATTACCTGCACGGCGAATCTTTGAAGGCGTGTCTGGATGATTGCACGGTTGATGGGCGCGATGAACTCCTGGTGGAGTATTATAGCGACGCGGTTTTTGATCGGATTGAGAACATGGGTTACGAAGCGATTCGCACGGCGGACTGGAAATATATCCGCTATGTGGAATTGGAGGGGATGGATGAACTCTATGATTTACGAAACGATCCCTATGAAGTGAGTAACCTGATCGACAATCCTGCTGCGGCGGCGAAATTAGGAGATCTCAAGGGGCGTTTGCGTGAATTAGTCGCAACGACCGGCGGAACAGTCCGATAAAACCCGTCTTGAGCGGCTCTCGGTTGAGCTTGGAACGTGGGCCGTTCCGGCTAAGGTCATCCTCTTATGAAAGCGTTTCCCGCCGTCGTCGCTTCCTTTTTGGAAACACGAACCAGTCGCACCAATTTGTTGGCGCTGGTTAAGCTGCTCGCCGTGCTCTTTGCGTTGGTCACGATTTACAGCATCGGGTTTCACTACTTGATGGCGCTCGAGGGACAGGAGCACACGTGGATGACGGGCCTCTATTGGACGCTGACGGTGATGTCCACGCTGGGCTTCGGTGATATCACTTTTCACACAGATTTGGGCCGCGGTTTTTCACTGATCGTGTTGGGAACGGGAGTCGTCTTTCTGTTGGTGCTGCTACCATTTACCTTTATCGAATTTTTCTACGCTCCGTGGATGAGAGCACAGGCACAGGGACGTGCGCCCCGCGAATTACCCATGGGGACGAAGGGGCATATTCTGCTTACCCAGTTGGGGCCAATCACCAAATACCTGATTAAGCTACTCACCAAGCATCGGCATCCCTACTACATCATGGCCCCGACGTTGGTCGAGGCCTTGGAGTTGCATGATCAAAACTTACCGGTGGTCGTAGGGGAGTTTAACGATCCGGAAACGTATCGCCGGTTGCGGGTCAATGATGCGGCGATGGTGGTGACTACGCGGAGCGATGTGGTGAATACCAATGTGACTTTTACGGCCCGAGAAACGGCCCCAGATATTCCTATCGTGGCGACTTCCATGACTGAGTCCTCGCGAGATGCCTTAGAATTGGCCGGCGCGACGCGGGTGTTGAGATTAGAGTTGATGATGGGACAAGCGCTCTCACGTCGGGTGATAGATCGCGATGCTTCTGCGCATCTGATCGGGGAATTAGACGGTTTGCATATTGCAGAGGCCAGCGTCGGCGGCACGTCGCTGGTGGGCAAAAATATTGCTACCTCCGGTTTGCGCGATGATGCCGGTGTGAGTGTGGTAGGGCTCTGGGAAAGAGGAAATTTTCTGCCGGCCGGTCCTGAAACAGAAATTGGAGGGCACACTGTTTTGGTGCTGGCGGGCACCCCAGAACAAATTGAGCGATATAATCAGAAGATGGCTCAAACGGAACGGGGCGAGAGCAGGGTGGTGATCGTAGGAAGCGGTCGAGTGGGCCGGGCCACGGCAGAAGCGCTTGATGAGCGGAAAATTGAATGGAAGATGGTCGAGAAGATTGAGGCCCGAGTGACTGATCCAGAGAAGGCGATCATCGGTGATGCCTCAGAGCTCGATGTGATTGTCGCCTCGGGAATGAGAGAATCATCAACCGTAATCATCACCACGCATGACGATGATCTGAATATCTTCCTCACGATTCTCTATCGTCGATTACGTCCGAATATCCAAATTATTTGTCGCTGCACAAATGAGTTGAACGTATCGACCTTGCACCGTGCAGGAGCAGATCTCGTGCTCTCATACGCATCGATGGCCGCCAATTCGATTTTCAATGAGTTGCGGAGTAGCGATGCGCTGCTTTTGGCCGAGGGCGTAAACGTGTTTACCGTGATTGTGCCGCCATCACTGGAGGACCTCACGATTGCCAAATCTGGAGTGCGATCTGAAACGGGTTGCACGGTGATCGCGTTGGAAATTGACGGTCGGCGAAATGTGAATCCTCCGCCCGAAACAATATTAGAAGGGAAAGCCACCATGGTCTTGGTCGGCAATCTCGATGCGGAAGAGAAGTTTATGAACGAATTTGTCCGCACCAGCCATTAAGTCGGTCAGCTCATTCGCGAAATTCTGTCAGCGACATCCTTGCGCAATCGGTCCACACGATCTTGGGCAAACTCAGTCATTGATAAGGCGTCATCAAGGATCAGCGGAGTGAGATCAATGGCCCAGGTGAGCTCGGTGAATTCATCACTAGCGTGGGAAGTATGAAAAGTCGCGTTGGCGCGACGACGCCCTAAGGCCGCTTCGTCGTAGCGTTTGCCTCCCGCGATTTGAGAGGCGAATACGTGCATGAGTTTCATCGCCAAATCGGGATGTGCACTAGAATCGAGCGCGATTTTCTCATCGTCTAGGAGCCAGTCGAGTCCGCGCCATGCTTCGATGCCGAGCACCTTGGGTGGGCGTTGATCGATAGGTAGGGCGCGTATAGCTTCGATACACCGCAGGAGCACCGCGACATGAGTATCATGTTTATCGAGTGGTTGGTGGAGATAAACGATTTCCGGTCGGCAGGCAGAAAATATCGCGGTCAAATCGGCCATCACGTTCTCGTGGCCAGCTTGCTTTACGTCTGCGCTGGGGTAGCCGAGTTGGAGCTGTAGGTTGTATTGGCCGAGCCGAGCTGCTTCTCGCTGTTCCTCGGCTCGCACGGCTTGCATTTGTTCGTCAGTGTAATCGGCAAAAGGCCCGGTGCGTGAGGAGCCGGATCCATTGCTCACGGTGACTCCGGTGAAGAATCGATCATTGTGGCCGTAGCATTCGGCTACTGCAGGATAGGCGTTGATCTCGATATCGTCTTGATGGGCGATTACGCACAGATGCGTCGTGCGCGCGAGTGCCACGTCCGGATCGGTTCCGTCGGGAGTGAAGATGTCTGATTGCGGATGAAGCAGTTTCATGACTGAGCATACACGTCTGCGACAACAGCGTTCATGGCCTCGGTTTGTTCCTCGATGCTCTGCACCAAAGCCATCTGCGTGCGGGCGCGATCAAGGTTATGCTTGGGATGGTCAATTTTGTAGTAGGTATCACCTTGGAGGTAATCAGTGAGAAACCTGATGAGGTTCTCATACGTCATCAATTTTCCGGCGAATCCGAGATGCTGTCGTTCGGTCTTATTCAGCACGGAGCCGAATTCTGATGAAAGATAACCTTCCACCAAGGCCCTAAAATAAGGGAGCTCGAGCCGCATATTCTCCGGATGAGGATCATCTTCATCGGTCGAACTGGCCGAAGTGCGCACCATTTCCCCAAAATCGTAGAGCGGTAGCCCCGGCATCACTGTATCCAAATCAATCACCGCGACGGCCCGCTGCGTTTGGTCATCGAGCATGACATTATTGATCTTCGTGTCGTTATGAGTGATGCGCTCGAGAACTTTACCCTCAGCCAAGAAATTTATGAGCACATTGGTATCGGCTTCACGGGCATAGGCAAAATCAATCTCCGGTCTAATTTCGGCTGCGCGTCCCACTTGATCTGCCTCGACGGCTTGGCGGAAATTTTCGAAACGACTGCGCGTGTGATGGAAATTAGGAATGGTTTCCTTGAGCCGATCGCCGGGAAGAGAGGCCACGCGAGCTTGAAAGCCACCGAAGGCCCGAGCGGTTTCACGAGCTTGAGCTTCATTGGTCACGCGATCCACGGTATGAGCGCCTTCGATGAAATCGTAGACGCGCCAGTATTTGCCATGGGCGTCTTGCGTGCAGGTTTGTCCGTCGATGGTATTGATCAGGGTGAGCTGCCGCGAATTGTCGCCAGCGTCTGACGCGAGATGCGCGGTGACGCGTTGCACGTTCTCATTGAGTGCTTCGACATTCTTGAAAACGTTGTCGTTTATACGTTGAGCGACATAGCGGACAGGCTGATCGTTATCTCCGATGTAATTTACCACGTAACTGTCATTGATGTGTCCGCTGCCGTAGGGCTGGGCGGAAACAAAACGGCCAGTAACGGCGAAGAGTTTTATCATATCGGTGAAATCCGGAGGGACGGGCGTGTTACTCATGAGGTAATAGTGACGACAAAGTTAAATCTCCGGCCAGCGGCAAGATTTCTGGATCGAGTAAAGTTGAATTCTCCGGCACCGGAAAGAATGAATAGGGCAATTGAGAGGGTTCCGTGGATCACTTCAATGACTACTTCGCATGTATGCTTGCGCGGGCTGATTTCGATGGTCCCCCAAGTGCCTGCCGCGGCCCATGGCCATTTAACCGGTTGCGAAGAGGAGTTAACCCTGAAGGTGCGATTCACTGCAGAATAATAGAAACCGCTTAAGGCTGGAATGAGTCCCCAGCTGGCGAGGGCACGGGCGTAGTGGTGTCCGCATTCGGCTTCATCAAACGGATTGCGCTTACGTCCGTCGTAGCGCTTTCGAATGTCTCGAACGATTTTCAGTCCATCCCGTCTGCGACCCACCTGAATCAGGCTGATGGCCAGACAGTATTCAAATCCAGTCATTACCTCGGTGTAATATGGAAACGGTCGCGCTGGTCGGTTTCCGCGGGGGTATGATGCCATCAGCACTGCGGTTTCATCGCCAAGGGCATAAGCGCGCATGTGATTGAAATGCGCGTGAAAATTAGTGCGGCGGTTGTATTTAAGGACCGAACGCAGCGCGGCCTCTTCGTTTGCGGGATCCAAGAGTGCGCCGAAGCCTTCGAAATGGGCGTTTGCCTGACCCGCCAACTGATCGATGAGGCATCCTGCTCCAAGTTGAAACTCCGGATGAGCGACGTCTTTGGTGCCTTGGCCAACTGCGAGACCGGGAAGAATTTCATCCCAACTAGTTAGCGGGCGAATGTGATGCTCGTAATACTCGCCGTTGAAAAGGTGGTGATCGATCCACGCGCGTCCATGTTCGTAGAGACGCTTACATTTATCAGCGAAGGTAGTTTGATCTAAGGCGCGCGCCATGGATTCACAGGCGTGCAGGGCCCCTAGATACCAGGTGGCCATCTGTGGATTGGGGCCGAAATATTCCACATCCATGGTGTTGTGCTGACAGCCTTCCATCACGCCATCTTGGTCGGCATCCCAGCTTCCGGGTAGCCAGGCAAACTCCATTACTTTTTGAGCGTGTGGCCACAGCCGCCGTAGCCATTCGGTATCTCCGGACAGTCGCCATTCACGATGCAGTTTGATCAGACAACCCATCTGGCCATCCGCTGCAGCGAGATCTGATCCGGTGTTTTTCTTTAATGGTAGTGCCACGCGAAAACGCATGAGACCGTCTTTGCGCATGGCATAAGTAGAGAATTCAGTCTCGCGCATGGAACGCGCCAGATCGGGAAACAGATTCGCCGTCGCGTGCTCGTAGTTCCACACGTGGGTGCAATTGCCATGACAGCTGCCCTGACGGTCAAAGTTACCTTCCCAGCCGAAGAATCGTTCGTCCGGCGTGCGAAAACAGGTTTGCGAACGCAAGGTGGAGAGATTGAAAAGGGCGGCTTCTTGGACCTCCTTCGGCAGACTGCTGTCGGTGATCGAGCGAACAAATGCGACGGTTTGTTGCTCAAGTTCTTTCCAGTTTTCGGCAGCGTGTTCAGCGGCGTGCCAAGCATCCTCGAACAGCGTCGTGTAGTAGTTGCCGATCGTAGCGGGGGTCTTGCCGGGGATGCGTCCCCACGCTTTTCGATTGGGAAAGTGCCAAGCGACGATGAATTCCACGGTTTTCTCACTCGCTGGGGGAACGGTTAGCGATACCGCGAGAGATGCGGTGGGGGTGTCGCTTGTGGAGGCGCGAGCATCCAGTTTTCCGTCTTGAGACAAGTCGTCCCAAAATTCGAGTAAAGCATCACTCCAGTCGTAATCAGCCCAAACCGTTCGATGCGAGACCCCGCGTCTGGCGGTGGTCGCCAGAGCCAACGTGCCCCAGGTGGACTCGGTTTTGGGGACGCCATTTGACTGAAGCGTGACACCTCGTAGTTTTTTGGATTCCCGGTATGTGTTCACTCCGCCTTTTGCTCCGGTGGGATCAAGCCTCCCCCTAAATTCATCCAACTCGAGGGCGAATCCATCACTGCCAATGAAATTGGGTAGAGCGGCTGCGATTGACGCTTGCACGGCGGTAGCCGTGTCGTTGCGCAGTTTGATGCGAACCATGGCGACAGGTAACCCGCTTTGGGTGCTATCGCCCGGAATCAGGGGATTGAAGACCTGCATTTGCACCGCCAAGGGCACGTCGCCGTCGCTGAGCTCAAGCTGTCCGAGAGGATAGGCGGCATGAAAGTTTGATTTTCGAAAACGGGGCAAACCAGCGTTAGGCAGAGGGGCACCTTCTGCGCCCTCCCTTTCGCTGATCGGATTAGGGCCTTCCAATAATCGAACAACAGGATCCGATCCTTTGCTCACGGTGCGCAAGGCGAAGAACGGAGCCGCCCGTCCTTGGCCTACGGGGGTAAACCCTTTGGCCGGGCGATTGGCTACTTCCCAATTCCGCCAAGCTCCATGACCACAGAATGACACGGTGCCGGTCCCGATGCCTCCGATGGGGAGGGCGACCCGGGATGATTTTTCTCCGGCATAAGTTTTTAAGCTCGGCCAGATGATAGTATTTGAAGGTGCGGGCACAGACAGGGGCTAAAACAGCTTCTCCGGGTAGTCGCCTCGTTTCACGAGGTCGGCAATGGCGGCGACTACGTGTGGTTTGTCTTCGCGATAGGTGACTCCAAACCATGTGCTTTCCGTGTTGAGGAGGGTGACATGGGCTTCTGAGCGCGTGATCATGGTCGAGACAGCGGCGGGTAAATAGAATTCGCTTTTAGGCTCTTCCTGATGGCGATTAAGGAACTCTTGGAATTGTTGATCGAGCGCGGCGAAAATAGCCGGAGTAAAGCCCCAGCAGTTGAGGGAAACGATTTCGGTGCCGGTATATTTCTGACCCACTCCGACATCCTTTGCCTGAATAGCGGTGTGTTCTACGACCTCCTGAAGAAGCCCCGTCTGATCTGCCGAGCAGACCCCACGTGAAACGCTGCCGTTCTCTGATAAGGTATTCGCGAGACGATAGCCGACCATGCCGAAGTCTGCAACCGATCCGGTCTTGGGTTGGCGCAGGAATTGACCCAGTTGCTCGAACGAATCTGCGCCGTAAAAATCATCGGCATTAATGACGGCAAATGGTCCTTTGACCGTGTGGCGCGCGCACCAGACGGCGTGACCGGTGCCCCATGGTTTTTCGCGTGAGTCTGGTGTTGTGAATCCTTCGGGGAGTTCCTCGATTGATTGGAAAACATAGTCTACCGCGATATGGCCGCTGTATTTGCTGCCGATTTGATTGCGAAATAGGTCTTCAAAATCACGGCGGATGACAAAGACCACGCGGCCGTATCCTGCTCGGATGGCATCGTAGACGGCGTAATCGAGGACAGATTCACCGAAGGGGCCGACGGGATCGACTTGTTTGAGTCCTCCGTAGCGGGATCCCATACCAGCGGCGAGAACGAGAAGAGTGGGATTCATCACTGTGATTTTGAACGGATTATTAACCCACTGGCAATCTGTGAAGGTTTATTAGAGTGGAAGTATTTGGGCACAAAAAAGGCGGCTCCCAGAGGAGCCGCCTTGAAGTATTGTTAACTTAACAGTTCAACAAACGATTAGAAAGAAACCGTGTTGGAGAACGTCCAGTTACGAGGAGGAGCCAAGGCAGAGCGGCCTTCCATGTAATCCTTGTCGGTCACATTGTAGATACCGACGGAGGACTTGATCTTATAACCAAGAGCTTCCCAAGGGTAGCTAACAGTGACGTCGAAGACTACGAAGTCGCCGGCATACATACCATACCATGAGTTCGACCGGGAGACCACAGTCTTCGAGGAGTAACGCATACCTAAGCCAACCGATGCACCGCGGACAGGACCGTCCGTGAAGGTGTATTTGTTGAACATATTGAAACGATACTCAGGAACGTTCTCAATCCGCTGCGTGTAGTAGATGGTATTGTTGGCCTGTGAGTTTGCACTCAGAAGAGTAAACGCAGTCGTGCCAGGAGCAGCCTTGGTCTTGTCGTAAACCGTTTTAGCGGTCCACAGCCAAGAACCGTTGATGACGGCCTGGTAGTTCTTCATTGGAGACCAGATGACTTCAGCTTCAGCACCTTCGATCCGGTTCTTCAGATCGGTGGTGCGCCAGCGGAAGTTACGACGGTTGTAACCAGTCGTTCCGACACCGAAGAGCGTAGTGCTACGATTGTAGGGCTCTTCTGCATTGGAGGTCCGGGCAGCATCATCAAGACGCTGGTTGGTGCGTTCGCCACGGAAGAAAGACACCGTTCCCACGATGCTGCTGTCTTCATTGGTCATTTTCGCGCCAACTTCCCAGTTCATACCGGTTTCATTCGGGATGTCGTCATACGCGCCCACGGCTTTGTGAGCTGCGACAGCCTGAGCCACCGAGGTGATCGTTTGACCGAGGTATGAGTAGGAACCACCACCGAAGTCGAGAGCACTCTGATAGATAGGGAGCGCGTCCTTCTCATTTTGACCACCACGAACGCCGGAGTTGAACTTAAACGTCTTCGAAACCGAAGCGTATACGTTGATCTCCTTCGTCAGAGCGTAAGAAAGGCCACCCATCCAAGAGTCACCCTTTTGCGTCGAGAAGTTACTCGCTTGGTATCCAGCGCTGAAGCCATACTCACTTGGTGGATACGCGACGGTATCCGTGTAAGCAGTGGATGGAGCTTCGATCCATGGAAAGACCGAGATAGCATGCTGTCCGTTATTCGACTTGGTCTCACGGCGGAAACCAGCGATCAAATCGAGACGATCATCAAGCATTTGAGCCTGCCAGTTGATGTAAGTAGAGGTCAGGTCTTGCTTGTAACCATCCATCACGGAGCGATCAACAGTAAGAGCCTGACTTACGTCAGGAGCGATATCATGACCAGGGTCGTAGTAGTTGAATACTTCGGCGATAGGTTTGATATCTCCATAACGATCGCGGATGACAGCGCCCTTTGGCACTTGACCACCGGATCCACCAAGGATCGAGGCAGCGCCAGCAGGATTTGCGGTAGCGTTCCAGACACCTGGGACGTGGCCATACCAGCGACGACCAGCAGTAGGATCTTCAGCCATGTATTGCTGAGTCCAATCCGAGAAGGTGTAACCAGTCAGGACCTTGTTCTTTACGCCGAGCACCTCGAACGAGGCGACTACGTCAATCGTATGAGTCCATGTGTTGCGGTAGTAACCAGCGGTAGCAGAAGGATTTGAATTCCAGTTGATGCCATTGGCGTGAGGACGATTGGTGCCTTCGATCGTATCATAACGTGAGTTATCATGCGTGAAGACATACTTAGCGTCCAACCAGTCAAGCGGAGAAGCTGAGATCTCAGCAGAGAACGTATCTACACTTTTGGTAGCCTTGGCACCACGAGCGACCCAGTTGAAGCTGGTGTCTTGGATGAAGTTTCCTTGGGCATCCGTGATGTAAGCACCACGTTCGATACTGTTGTAGTAAGGAATGTAGTAGTTACCGGTGGCGGCGCGCAGATCTTGCACGTGACCACCATAGCTACGGTGACGTGGGCTATCTTTGTCGCTGGAGGAAGACTGCCAGGTGTCGAAGTGAGCACCATAGATCCAGTCGAGATCGTTCGCGTTGAAAGACTCATCGAGCGATTCAACTTCGAGGACCACTTGGACGTTCTTGTATGGCTTCAGGGTCAAGCTAGGCGTAATGTTTATGTTCTTCTTGAATTCCCATTTACGATCGCCGTAGGTATCTTCCCAGGCACCGACAACGCGGAAGGCAGCATTCTTCGAGAGCACAGCGTTGTGATCGATGACAAGCTTAGAGCCGTTGTTGTCGTCCTTGGTGAAACGGAACGTGGTAGGGATCTTCGTGAACGAAGGACGCTTGGTGATGTAATTGATCACGCCACCAGGGTAGCCTTGACCAAAGAACACCGCCGCAGGGCCCTTCACGATTTCCACCCGCTCAACATTGTCGAGATTGTAGGAAATGTAACGGAAGACGCCATTACGCATCAGCGTGTTAACCGCGAAACCACGCATCGTGAAGACACCCTGAGGGGTCGCTTCATTAGCAGGACGACGCCACGCAAAGCGGCTGTCACCCGAGGCAGCAGCGCTGTAACGGAAGATGTCGGTGATGGATTGGGCATTGGTGTCGTCGAGGAACTCACGTGAGAGCACGGAGACGTTCATCGGGACTTTCTGAATTTCCATGCCGATACGGGTAGCCGTAGCGGAATTGGTTTTCAGATAGCCGTAATCCTTGTCTGTGGAGACTTCGAACACGCCAAGCGTTTCGACGTCTTCATCAGTAGCAAGAGCAGCATCGTCGGATTGCTGTGCATTTGCAGGCACGATAGCAATGGCGAACAGTGCTGCCAAACAGGTAGCCAAAGTAAATTTGGCCCTGTGCTTTGTATAGCTAGGTTCTGGTTTCATGTATTATGTTGGTGTTTTGTAGTTGCCGGTTCCCGAAATGGGAGCCGGGCTTTGGGTTTCGGGATGGTTAAAACCATACCCAAAAGTGGGAAAGTTAATTGTCCGTAGATTGTCGACGCGAGAAACAGGCGCAACTCATGCACGATCCAATAGCACCGTTAGGTGTTTAAGGAGCGCGGCAAAGCCGTCCTGTAGTAATGGCGTGAGTGTCGTGTCTGTTTAAATACAGACGCACCTACGGTTCTTATGGGTTTAGCAGCGGTGTGTTGGCCAAATGCGCTTTGGTCGAGCGGGTTTCTCTAAGGATTTTGGGTTTCAATATGGGGGTGATTTGTCCTGTGACGGGCTTGGGACCCATCAAAAGTAAGAGTATGTAAAAGCGATTTTACCTATGAATGCAACCCTCTTATTGTAGATATTCATTTGAAGTATTTGGGGAGCTGGAGCTGGGAATCAAGTTGGGGGTGAATCGCGGATCCGACGTGACGAATTCGCCGGGTTTTTGAATTCGCCAAGAGAGTTGATTTCACTTCTAGGTGCACTAAATGAGGGGATTGATAGCCAGCGCGGCTATTAAGTAGGCCAAATATGGTTAATCACGATATACTCTGACATCAGAATGGCTTCAAGGAGGGCTTCTGGAGTCAATTCGGCGTGATATTTGGTTCTGCTAGGTGAGAAGAAGAAGTAATCAAGAATAAGGTAAAATGCTGCAATATAGATAGATAGGTGATATATTCTTGGGGAAGAGTCGCTTTCCAAAGGGTAAAGCCTAGTTGGATGTAACTGATATCTGGTTATTCCGAGCCGATATTTAGGGCTCTAAGCGACATAAACTAGCTGCAGATACTTCCAGGGCTGCGCAGATGGGCTTTGGGGCCACGTCTCTGATCGAGAGGAATTGGCCTTGTTTATCAAGAATAAAAGACTCATAAACATCATATAAACAATAAGATACGTTTTATTGTTACACGGAAGATGTAGATGGAAGGACTTTGGGTGACGAACTCCCAAAGAAGAGCAGAGTTAGAGGAGAAACTCTAAATAAATTAGATAAATAATGTTTATAAAATTATGATATACAATAGGATAAGAAATAAAGAGGGCGACCAAGCTAGAACCAAAGCGGCTAAATGGCATTTTTACTATTACTCTACCGATATCACAGGAGGTAGAATTATCAGGGTAGCGAATATGCCTATCGTGGCATTGGACCCGATTCTGAATGGATAAATGAGTTTTCAAAAATGTGGGTTGAAATACTCATCGATGCGCCCACTTGTAGCCCTTTCGTTTAGTTCCCCACCTCTCATTATGAATTTCCAGCAGGTCTTTTTTCGAGCGACCCTAGTTGCATTTACTTTAGCTCCCACTGGGAATTTACTAGCTGATCCTGCTGAGGAGCCTGTCTCCTTGAAGAGCGCGGAAATCACGCGACGTTATTTAGAACGGCGAGATATCGTGCTCTCCAAGTCAGCGGCGACCGTCAATCCGGACGCGCAGCCTAGACCACGGGGAAATTACATGGGTATCGCCGCCTGCCTGCAAACGGGACAGAATGTGGATGGCGCTCTCAAGCGTCTTGGACAGTTGATGGAGCCTATGCCCAAACGTAACATGTTCTGGGCTTACCCGATGGTAACGGTGATGATGGCAGGACGTGGAACCCTCGACGAAAAGTCGTGGGATCGCATTCAGGAACTCTGGAAAATCTATTGGCCTAATCGTGGTGATACGGAAAACCACTGGGCGATGAGCTACGCCACCCGTTACTTAGTAGCGCAGACATGGCCCGCCGCCGGACCGGAGGATTGGTTTAACGGGCAATCCTCGGCTGAAAATTTAGCGATAGCAAAATCCTACATCGAGCACTGGATGAAGATTACGACCAGTTATGGTCAGGGTGAATACGACTCTCCTAATTACATTGAGGAATACATTATCCCGATGGCACTGCTGGCCGGGTGGGCGGAAGATCCTGAATTGCGGCAGAAGGCGCACATGATGTTGGACTACCTGATTTTCGATTATGCGGTTGAGCAGGTGAAGGGCTCTTACGGCGGTGCGCACAGCCGTGTCTATCCGAAACAAATCATGGTGCCGGGCAATGCTTACAGTTCTACTCTGGGTTGGTTTGCATTTGGTTTGGGCGACACGCCGGCGGCCCCTCGCGCTGGCAACATCCTTCTCGCGTTAAGTGGCTATGTGCCACCACCCATCCTGGAACGCGTGGCTCGAGATCGCGAGGAACCCTACGTCGAGCGCGAGTTGAAACGCACTCGCTGGCGCATGCGCAATGCCGGACCGCTCTCCTTCACCATTCACGACAAACGCACGATCCCGGTTTACAAATATAGCTATATAGACCGCGAATTCGCCCTCGGTTCGACGCAGGGTGGTTTGTTGCAACCTATCCAACAGCAGACTTGGAGTCTAAAATGGAGCACGGATCAGCCTTTGGCTGAAGCGGCCAATACGTTCTTTGCGGTGCACCCTTATTCATCTTCTTTTGAAGGCACGATGTTTTTTGGCAACGACGTGGACACAGTCACCGATTTAATCGCCCGATCTAAGGTTGATTACGATTCCGCGGATAAGCTCGCGAGTGGTTCGCCCTACGAAGAAGTTTTCCAACACGGCACCGCGTTGATTGCGCTTTACGATATCGAGCCCGGCACTCGCTTCCCACACATCACGGCATTTTTCTCACGCGACCTGATAGATATCGATGAGCATGATTCTGGTTGGATCTTCGCTCAAGGCGGTCCGACCTATATCGCCTATCGTCCCTTTGCTCCTGGTGTCTGGAAACCTAATGACTGGACCGGTCTACTTGCCGGCGGCGCGGGTGGATTTATTTCTGCCAATGTCGATCAATGGGGCAGCGGCCACAAATGCTTAGTCAGCGAGTCATTGAAAAACGGATACGTGGTCCAAGTGGCAGCCGTGCGTGATTACGATTCGTTTGCCGATTTCAAAACTGCGGTGCGTGCGTTGCCGCTAAAATTTTCCACCAATGGTGCTCCCGAAGCGACCTTCACCTCATTAGATGGCACCGTGTTGCATGCCCGTTATGGTGATACGCCGACTGTGAATAATGAGCCGATCGATTACGATAATTGGCCGCTCTATGATAGTCCGTTTGCCTACGAAGAGAAAGGCAGTCAGCGCCTCGAAATCCGTCAAGGTGGCGAACGCTACCTTCTGGATTTTACTCGTTCTTCCACTCTTAAAACCGTCGATCCTATCCATTGATGAAAACTCCGAATTTCTATCTTCTTTCTTTCGTTCTCGCCTTGGCGCCAGCCTGCGCGAAGCCACCTCAATCTTCGCACGAACTCTATGCGGCTGTCGCGATGACGGGGGCGCAGAAAAACAGTTCCACGCCGACTGATTCGGGTCTATATCGATTACAGTCTGATGGTTCTTGGCAACCTTTCGGTCCGCGAGTTTTGGGCGTTAATTCCGTGGCCGTGCAGCCGGGAAGCGATGGGAGAGTCATGCTCGTGGCCTCCGGTGATGGGGTTTTGCGATCGACGGATGCAGGCCAATCGTGGCGTCTGACCACAGGTTGGGATGTCATGGATGTGCGCACGTTTGCGGTGAATCCATCAAATCCAAATGAGTTTTATGCCAGCACGTGTTGGGGACCTTTACGCAGCACCGATGGTGGCGCGACTTGGCAGCATGCCCAAGCAGGACTCAACCTGCTTTTTTGCCAGACCGTAGTCGCTGATTCGCAGACTCCGGGTCGTGTGCTGCTGGGCACGGAAGATGGTATTTACCTCTCAACCAACGGCGCCAAGACATGGTCGCGCACCGATTCACCGCCCGCCACTGCTCTGCGAATGGTGCAAAGTGGAGTTAACCCACAGCTGATGCTCGCAGGCACGCAAGGGCGCGGGGTATGGCTCTCTCGCGATGCGGGTGAAACGTGGATGCCGACTGATTCTGGCTCGGCCGAGAATAATCTTTATGCTGCGGCGCTTGATGGGCACTCCGCTGCCAATATGGCCGTGGGCGGCTGGGGTGCAGGGGTGCGAGTTTCTGCCGATGGCGGGAAAACTTGGTCTGATCGTTCTGCCGGATTGCCCACGAAAAATATTTTCGTCCTGGCGTTTGATCCCGACGTTGCGAATCGACTTTGGGTGTCCACTTTCGAAAAAGGGTTCTATCGTTCCGACGATCTCGGAAAGACGTGGCAAGAGAGCGGCCTGATGGGCTCCTATGGGTTTGATTTCGTCTTCGTTCAGAGCAGCAACTAATCGCTAATTACGCCTTACGTTGTGGTTGTTAAATACGTGCTGCAACGATGAGGATTCGACGGATTTTACTCGGTGTCGTTTTGGCGGTATGGCTGAGCTCCACGGGAGGAGCACAGCCCGGACTTTCGCTCGTGGATGAAGCTATCTCAAATCGGTTTCAGGAACGCCGCGAGACAGTTCTCGATCAGATGGTTTCTATCCTTGATGCTAAAGATCTGACCAAGGGAGGTTTTCTCAATATCGCGGCGGCCTTGCAACGTGGGGAGCATCGTGAAGTCGCGCTGGCTCGACTGCGGTTAATCAATGAGCCGATGCCCACGGCCAACATGTTTTGGACCTATCTGATCGCGATTGTGATGGCGACCGGGCACGACCAAATCGATGCTCCCACTTGGGCGCGCATTCAGGAACTTTGGAAAATTTATTGGCCGAGTCGTGGAGATACGGAGAACCATTGGGTGGTCTATTATGCGGGGTTGACGATTGCCGCGCAGCTTATGCCCGAGGCGGGACCTGATGAGTGGTTTAACGGTAAATCTTCCGACGAAAATCAATCGATAGCTCGCGAGTATTTGCTGCATTGGATCGCGGTGACGACGAGCTACGGGCAGGGTGAATACGATTCGCCCGGATACCTGGGTGCCTACCTCGCGCCGCTTTCATTGCTGGCCGGTTTCGCGGATGATTTTGAGTTAAAGGAGAAGGCACGGATGATGCTCGATTACCTGATCTACGACTATGCGGTCGAGCATGTGGATGGCTTTTACGGCGGGGCGCACAGCCGCATCTATCCCCATCAGATTTTGGCTCCCGGTCGCACCCCCAGCGCCAACATTGGCTGGCTACTTTTTGGCTTTGGTAAACATCACCCTGAGACGGCTAATCGGTTTCTCGCCCTGAGTGGTTATGAGCCGCCACCGATCCTCGAACGCATCGCGCGTGATCGAGATCGGCCTTATGTAGAACGCGAACTGAAGCGGACTCGTTGGCGGATGCGTAATGCCGGGCCGCGTTCCATCGTGATCGGAGACAGACGGTCAGTGCCGGTTTACAAATACAGCTACGTGGATCGCGATTTTGTTTTTGGCTCCTCCCAAGGTGGCTTGCTTCAACCGATCCAGCAACAAACGTGGAGTCTTGTTTGGAGGACCGACAATCCGAGACGCCAAGCGGCCAACACGTTCTTCGCAGTGCAGCCTTATTCGTCGTTTATCGAAGGCACGATGTATTTTGCGGAACTCGCGGATACCATCACCGACATCATCACGCGCTCCAAGATCGATTACGATTCCGAGGACAAGCTGGCTAGTGGTTCGCCCTATGAACAGGTCATGCAACATGGCACTGCGCTCATCGCGCTTTACGATCTACCTGAGGGTGGGCGATTCCCGCATATCACCACGTTTTTCTCCCGCGATCTTGAACACACGGACGCCGACGATTCCGGTTGGATATTCTCGCAAGGCGGCCCTCTTTACATCGCTTATCGTCCCTTTGCTCC
>JACLAB010012486.1_pt1 | contig 19234 bp, 9 predicted proteins | sample 8027921 | NCBI WGS metagenome assembly JACLAB01 (sample SAMN15725117, study PRJNA655200) | protist metagenome | isolation source: fluorescence activated cell sorting (FACS) single amplified genomes of... | place: USA: West Boothbay Harbor, Gulf of Maine | collected 2000-07-19 | reverse complement strand
TTCGGTACGGGTGAGAGTCGAAGAGCAAACACACGAGTGCCTGCGGATGCCTCTGACGACGATCTCACGCTTCGTCGGTCATTAGATCGACGCAGACCGACGTTACCGACGATTTCCATGGAGACGACGATTGTGCGCGCGTCGTCGTCGCGGCCGCCGCCGCCGCCACCGATGTCGCCAACACCGACGGTATCGCAAGATGCTTCGTTTGAAGAGGAGGAGGACGCCGACGCCGTCGAAGCGTCGCCAACCGTCGGCTCGAACGCGACGCAGTCATCGTCCGCGTCGACGATGTTCACGAACGAAAAGAGGGGTGGCTTAGCAACAAAGACGAAAGATTGCGCGTTTCATTTATACCGCCACGTAAGCAAAACAGGCGGCACAACGCTGCGGTTTCTCTTTGATAGACAGACGGTGTTGGGCGACTGGGAGTACCCGATTCCGTACGGCGCCTCTGAAGAGGAATGGACGGCGTTGAAAACGGCGTGGTTAAACGGCGCCCGGGCGTACGTGAACGGCACGCGCGATGTCCCACCGAGAACATTAGTGGAGATTAGGGGACAGTTCCCGCAAAAGTGGACGGCGGAGGCGTTCGAATCGACAGTGTTGGACGACGTGGAGGCGTTTAAGAAGGAATTCGCAGGCAAGTGTTCGGTGACGACGTCGTACCTGGTGCGAAAGCCTGTAGATCAATACGCGAGTTATTACTCATATTACGTAGAGAAGAATCAGAAGAAGGAGATGGAGGAGGAAGCGAGCGGGGCTGAGGTGTCGAATCAGTGGGGGAGGAGCGCGGAGGAGTGGGCGGCGACTAAGCGCGACATGCAGACGCGAGAGCTTTTGTACGAGCGATGCGTGCATCAATTACGAGAGGCGCCTTTCGCGTCTACGCACTGGGATGAAGATTGCGTCTCGGTGAGCGAGGATGACTGGAAGCGCGTGCGAGCGATCTTGGAGAAATTTGATGTCGTCGGTACGACGGATAGATTTAACGAGTTTCTTCACCTGGTGGGAGCGGTATCGGGCATGGAAAATTTACAATACGTCCACTCGAACGCCGGAGCGACTGTCGACAAGGTTGACAAGACGTCGCTCGCGAAAGCTTTGCGAAATATCACGGTGTATGACGAAAAGCTCTACGCGTACGCCGGGGAAGCGCTCACGGCGAAGATTGAAGAGTTGTTTGGCTCTGTGGAATCCTTTCGCCGAGACGTCGTCGATCCTTACGAAGCGCGCACCGAAACCGTTGGCGCTCGACGCTTCGTCGGCGGCCGATCTCCACCGGCAAAGTACAAGTGGATCAAAAAGGAAACGGCTGAAACGCAGTCTATTCAACCGGTCCAGCTCCCGATGTGGGTCATGCCGAACGGCGGCGAGCAAGCCGTGGCGTACATGAACTTTGACAAAGTCGTCATGGTCGAGCGCGACAACAAAACCGCGAGCATCCCGTGCGCCAAGGGATGTACGTTTGATTAGCCATGACATTATTAGTACAGAAAACATAGCATTCATTGATACGCCCTTGTGATCACAACGCACGAGGGGCTAGTCATGCACACAAACGGTACTCGTCGCGCGCCTTTGCAAGTAGCCTTTGCTAAGGGGGAAGCGCAAATCCGAAATCGTAACCGCACTCACGACGCCACAACCCACTGCGACGACTTTTTAGCCGCCCGCGACGCGCCTAGCGCGCGCGTAGACATGGGCCGAGACGTACGCGCGAGGTTCACCACCAACCTCGCGCTCGTCGCGTCGTTATTCGTGACGACCGCTATCGCGAGCGGGCAGGAGATTGGATTGGATTTCCGCGACGCTGCGAGTGATTCTCGCGCGCAGTGCGCCAATGCGATCGCTTCGAACGACCCGCCGTGCGCGCATGGGACGATGCCGGCGACGGCGTCGTCAAATCACCCGGAGAACTGCGCGTCATGCGCGGTGGATGGGAACGGAGCGCGAGGTTGCCCGGCTGGTTGGACAGGAACGTCGTGCGACGTGTGTCAAAACAGAGTGGTGTGTGAAAAGAGAACGGTCGATGGGGCGCTGAGAAGTGCGAGCGCGTGTACGTCAAAGTGTTGGACGCCGACGGAGGAGGAACTGCGACCGATCGGGGATGTGGAGAATGTGTTGGAGGGTAAGGTGTTTTCGTGCGCGTGCGGAGGAGACACGCAGACGGATGCGTATTGTAAATTTCAAGCAAATACGACCATTACGATGCGGGTCGTCGCCGCGGGGACGCTCGCGAATGGTAAACCGAAATATGAGGTGAAGATGCGTGAATACGGAGGTATGCCTAGGCAAGATCAAGCCCCGGATGTGCCGGATAAGTACAAGTATGCGGCGCCAGCGGTGTGGGATGGCAACTTTACGCAATGTTCGTTGACGACGACTTCGTGCCCGGATCCGCTTCCTTCGACGGAGACGTGCGCGGTGTACGATTGTCAGGCGAGCATCGTGTCTTGCCCGCCGAGCGATGTTGAACCGTGCCCGGGTCGAAACCCCTTTGGCTGCGGCTACATTCCGAAGACGTCGCAAAAGTATTGGCAGCATCCGTGTAATCCTTTGGTTACCCCGGGTACGAGAGGGATGAAGTTTTGGTGTGGAGTCAACATGACTCGCCCGGATGGATCGAATGTGTGCTATTGGTCGCAAAACGGCGTCATCCCAACGTTGGCGCTCACGTGCCACACTGGTAGCTGCGTGTACGAGATGGTTGGCTCGTCCGACGGCGCGTGCCCCGTCCATTTTGATCCGCCGCAGTATTGGACTGGAGATACCATCACGCGCGCGGCTATGTTTGTGATTGTCCTACTTCTCGTCACCGCTGCTTGGGCGTACATCAGGGTGGAAGCCGATACTCGTTATTTCGAAGATGAAAGAGGTGTAAATGACGATGACGACGATGACGTAGTGGGAGGAGCGGTGGAAGCTGTGAGGCGCTTTGAGTCGACGATGCAACCAAAAGATGGACCTTCATCCGTCTTGACGTGGATGGACATTAACGTCGAGGTGAAATCGAGTAGAACACGCATCCTGACGTCGGTTTCTGGTATAGCTGGGCGCGTTGAAGACGCTCACGGCGGTATGTGCGCACTCATGGGCCCATCAGGTGCAGGGAAGACGACTCTACTGGACAGGTTGGCAGGACGTTTGTCACCGAAGGTGTATGATAGCAGTGGTGATGTCTTTATCAATGGTAAGCTCGCTAACGTTGCAGAACTTCAATCGGTGAGCGGTTACGTGACAGCCGACGATGTTCTTCCGGGGACGGCGACGGTGTATGAGCACCTATTGTTTCACGCCAAGTTGCGTCTGCCGTCGCAGACTCGAGCCAGTACCCTGCAGAAGCGCGTTCGAGCGACTATGCAGATTTTGGGCATCGAGAAGCTCGCTGACAGCTTTATCGGCGACCAGTTTCAGCGCGGTCTGTCTGGTGGCGAGAAGCGCCGAGTGAGCATTGCGACTGAGCTCCTGATGAGCCCCGGTATCATGTTCCTGGATGAACCGACGACGGGTCTCGATAGCACAAACGCGGCCAAGGTTGTAGACATTCTCTCTGGTCTCGGCGTCATGGGTACCACGGTTCTTTTGAGCATTCACCAACCACGACCAGACATCTTCCGTCTTTTGGACCGCGTGTTAGTGCTCTCTGGGGACGGCAGCGTGGTGTACTCTGGTCCTTCAGCGTTGGCTTCCGCGCATTTCGGCTCTTTGTCCTTTGTGTCTTTGCCCGCCGCCGACTTGCACATTGCCGACTATATGTTGGACGTGGTGTTGAAGAGTCCGCGATCGGACGTGCGCAAGATGGTACAAGTCTTTGCAGAAAGCGACATTGAGGCGACGAACAAACGCACGCATTCAGAGTTGTGTGCCATGCGATGCAGCGTGTCGCCGCGCCTGTTGTCTATTGATGGCCACGCCGTTGAGGAAACGGAGAAGAAGCATGTCGCTCCATTCACAATGCAAGTTAAGCTTCTGTGTGGAAGATTGTTGCGACAAATGTACCGACACCCCTTCCTCATATACGTCCACTTCTTGTCATCTTTCGCCGTAGCGCTTGGCGTTGGTGGTATTTTCTGGCACAGCGGAACCAACCAAGGAGGCATACAGAATAGACTTGGGAGCCTCTTCTTCATCCTTCTCTTCTTGACGTTGATGTCGTTATCCTCGTTGCCAGTTTGGAAAGAAGATCGTCTCCTATTCAAGAGTGAGCGAGCGAGTCGAGTGTACGGGTCTGACGCATACTTCGTCAGCATGCTGCTTTTCGACTTGTTGCCCATGAGAATACTGCCACCATTCTTCTTTGGATTTTTTGCGTATGGGATGATTGGACTCAACGAGGGCGGTGAATTCAACTTGCTCACGTTTGTTTTCGTCCTCATACTCACAAATATCGTCGCTACGTGCATGTGCATGGCTGTCGGAGCTGCGAACCGCAACGTTTCTGCCGCGAACATGGTTGCGTCCATTTGCTTCTTGTTCTCCATTCTCTTTGGTGGCTTTCTTCTCAATAAGGATCACATCCCCTGGTATGCGAGATGGATTGCCTACCTCTCGTTTATAAGTCACGGCTACGAGGCACTCGTCGTGAACGAGTTTGTCGGAAATCCATTGACATTCACGCTGACGCAAAGTTGGAGCAACCAGACCAACGGATCTACGTTGCCCAGGCAAATCCCGGTGCCGGGCGAAAAGGTGCTATTCACATTTGGGTTCCACCCATATCTCGCATCTTGGGATATTGTCTTCCTCGTTATCGAAGGGGCGCTGTTCGCATTTGGGTGCTACGTCTTCTTGACCCGTTCCACAAAGGACTTGGACGACTTTGACGAAGTCATCCAAGTCGCTCCAAATATTGAAGAAGTCGTGAACGTCGACGACAGTTACACGGATGCAGACGATCGCTTTTCGAACCGCGCTTCTGATAGTATGGTGACGGAAAACACAGAACACAATGGGCTCTTCTCCAGTGCACTCGCAGGGGATGATTTGGACGAATCATTGTTGGTTGAATACGATGAACCGTCCGACGCGTACGTCTTGTCGTGGCTCGACGTGACGTGTACGTTGAAAAATGGTCGCAAAGTTTTGAAAAACGTCACCGGAGTAGCCGGTCCAGTGCAGTCGCTAGGGACTAGCGCAGACGATGAATTTAGCGTGAATGAGCACGCTGATCTTTTTGCCATATTGGGTCCGTCAGGCGCGGGTAAGACAACGCTACTTGATATCCTTGCCGGAAGAGCTCCGCGGGTGCACACGATTCGTGGAGATATTCGCGTCAACGGTCAGCCGATCGCCTCCGCGCAAATCAGGCGCTTGAGTGGATACGTTACTCAAGATGACGTTCTACCTGGCAATCTCACCGTTTACGAGCATCTACTGTTCCATGCAAAGCTACGCCTGTCAAGTGAAAAGTCATCGAGCGACATTCGAAAGCGCGTTCGAGCGACTATGCAGATTTTGGGCATCGAGAAGCTCGCCGACAGCTTTATCGGCGACCAGTTTCAACGCGGTCTGTCTGGTGGCGAGAAGCGCCGAGTGAGCATTGCGACTGAGCTCCTGATGAGCCCCGGTATCATGTTCCTGGATGAACCGACGACGGGTCTCGATAGCACAAACGCGGCCAAGGTTGTAGACATTCTCTCTGGTCTCGGCGCCATGGGTACCACGGTTCTTTTGAGCATTCACCAACCACGACCAGACATCTTCCGTCTTTTGGACCGCGTGTTAGTGCTCTCTGGGGACGGCAACGTGGTGTACTCTGGTCCTTCAGCGTTGGCTTCCGCGCATTTCGGCTCTTTGTCCTTTGTGTCTTTGCCCGCCGCCGACTTGCACATTGCCGACTATATGTTGGACGTGGTGTTGAAGAGTCCGCGATCGGACGTGCGCGAGATGGTAAAAGCTTTCGCTGCGAGCGAAATCGCGGAAAACGCATACCTCATCGCGGATACTTTGGCTGCGCAATACGAGGACTCTGACGCGACTCCTCTTATCGTGCCAAAATACGTCAGTCCGTACTTCAAGCAAGTGAGACTGCTGTGGAGGCGACTCGCGCTCGTGACTCTCAGACACCCCTTCCTGTTGGGTTTACACTTTGTGTCCACCGCAGCCGCGTCCTTCGCGCTCGGTTTGATCTTCTGGGACAGCGGTAGAGACACGGGTGGGATACAGAACCGTATGGGCTGTCTATTCTTCATCATCCTCTACCTGGCTTTGATGTCGCTGTCTTCGCTCCCGATTTGGAAAGAAGACCAAGTGCTATTCCGACGGGAACGCGCGAGCGGCGTATACGGCACGGATGCATACTTTACCGCTGTGGTTTTATTCGACGTCGTCATCTTGCGGGTGCTCCCTCCACTCTTCTTCGCGGGCATCACTTACTGGATGGTTGGATTGCACGCGACGCTCGCTCACGCTGGCTTTTGCGCTCTCATTCTAATCATGACGAACGTTTCTGCATCCGTGCTCTGCATGTGCGTCGGAATAGCGAGTCCGAGTAATGCGTCCGCCAATGTTATTGGTCTGCTCGTTCTTCTTACATCCATTCTGTGCGGAGGTTTCTTGTTAAACAAGCAAGACCCGCACTCTGGCGGCTCGGTTGCCGTGACGTGGATTGAAAACCTTTCATTTGTGAACTACGCTTTCGAGGCGTTGATGATCAATGAATTCCTAGACGCTGGCACGTTCTATTTCACACCAAAACTCATTGACTCAAAGACGAGCGGTACGGATTCTGGAAACCCGATAAACGTCCCGGTAGACGGCAAACAAGTTCTCGAGTTCTTTAGCTTTGGTTCGACACGAGACGCCATGGTGTACGACATCACCACGCTGTTTTCTATGATGTGTTTTTATCTCACGGTTGCGTATGTGCTCCTCAAGGTGAGCCAACGCGATGCGATGTATTAGTATTGATAGGATTGATTTGATGTAGATGTTCACGCACTTTACTGCCATAAAGAAACGCTGCTTTAAAAGTAATACAACAGGGTAATGCGTGCGCGCGGCGTGTATTGATTGTGACAGCTGTATAAACGCAACTTACTGCGTTGATCAGGCAGTCTCTTCCTCCTCCTCCTCCTCTTCTTCTTCCTCGGGCTTAATAGGCCCGTCTGAGAACACGGATGACATCGTCCGAAGAGGCGTGAGTTCTTTCACGACAACCAGGTAGTTGCTGTCCCAGCTCGGGTCCACCTTCCATCCATCCTCTTCCATTTCTTGTAAAGCCTTTGTGACTTCTTGGCTCGCGTGAATGACGTCTTGCCAAGAATTGCATCCGGTGAAATCGATGAGCTCCTCGCTATCGATTTCCTTGTGAAGAGAGTTGACATTCAATCCGATTTTGAGCATGTACTCGACCGACATGAGCTTGGTCGCAAAGTCACCAAAGGGCTTCTCTGGCAGTGCTCGCCCAAAATCATCCTCGAGCCAACGCCAGTTACCGTCCATGTCTTGGGCACAATGCAAGCCATTCTCTGGATCGTAATCAGCACCGAACCGCCCAGACTCGTCTTCAACTACGAAATTGATCCAGATTTCGCCCTCGTCATCATCGTCGTCGTCGTCATCTTCATCCACCTCAATGTCTTCGAATCGACGCGTAAACGTAACTTTGTTCCCATCCTCATCCTCGGCATCAAACTCCAAATCGAGAAATGCCATCGCCTCATCGTGACCCGCGGCACCCTTAGGCAAGTGATACACCGTGACGTACTGTTCCAGAAGATCAGACACGGTGTTCGGCACCTCACTCGAGCACAACTCTTTAAACGCTTCGACGGCGTTGACGTATTCCAACAGCCTATCGTACCTCTCATCTGCACTCACCGTCGGCGACTCCAAATCCCACTCCTTTTCTTCGATGATGAGTTCCATTCGTTTCTTCTTTAAAGCAAAGCTCTCCAAGCGTTCGGCATCCGCGTCCGCATTCACAACCTGCTCTATGAGCTCGCTCGTCTCGGTTTGCTCGGCGTCCTGTTGCTGTCCTTCCTCACTTTGTACCGCAGTCTCGTCATCCTTCCTCTTCGCCACGGTCGTCGTGTTTTTCGACGAAGAAGAATCCTTCGAAGAAGCCTTTTTCGATTTGCGTTTCTGTTTCTTCTTCCCCGCCGCTTCCACTTCGAAGACGTCCTCGTCCGTCTTTCGTTCATCCTTTGCCCGCGCCTCTTCAAACGCAGCGGCATCCGCCTGCGGCTTCTCGTCATCCCCCGCGGCGTCCCCACCCTTTGACCTCCGCGCCGCACACCGCGTCGTCATCGAACGACCAAACGATCCACGCCCGATCGACGCGCGTCCACCGCGTGAGGCACTCGTTCGAGTCAACGACGACGCCGTTGACGTTGATGCTGGCTTCGTCATCGTTCCGTTTCGTCCAACGGTGATCCTTCCGCACCGTCCTCGCCGTCCACGCGCGCCGGTGAACGCCAGAGACGCCAAAGACGACGCCAACGATGACATGTTCCCAACGAACGAACGCGTCCGTCGAGGCGCGCGCGCGCGCGGGGTCGTCTGTCGACGCGACGCGCGCGTCTTCAGATAACGGTTCGAGGGGCTTGGGTAGTTTTTTGGATTTTTATTCCCTCGTCTATTTCACATACATGTGTGTAAACAGTGACAACCACTTGGAATCCACGTGGATCGCGCACCCGCGGTAGATTTTTTTGGTGACGATGGATGACGTGGGTCTGACTGAAATAGCCGCGATGACGGGTCGTGACTCGTGGATTCTGGACTAACACTCGTGACTTTCAAACGACGCTAAAGCGTGCTCGGGAGTGGATTGGCGGGAAAGGTGGCTGGCGGGAGGCGTCCTGGGGAGTTCGTCTGTTACAAGGTACGAACGATGGGAATAAATGAATCAATCCATGATGCGAATGCAGGCGTCGTAAGCGTCGCCCGCCTTGTCAAAGGCACCCATGTCGGTGTAGACGTCGCCGAGCAAACCGTAAATGGCGCTGACGCCTTCGCCGGCGGCGGCGGTTTGAGCGCGCTCGAGCGCGGCTTGAAGAGCGTCGGCAGCGGCGGGGAACTGACGCTGCGCGGCGAGGGACATGGCGTAACCCTTGCGAGCAGAGATCTCGGAGACGACGTCACCGGCGGCGACGGCGAGATCGATCGCCTTGGCGAAAGATTGCGCGGCACGCTCGTTGTGGTCGCTGGCGAGGGCGGATTTGGCCGCCGCGAGCGTCTCACTCACCTCGGCGTCACCGTCCTCAGACGCCGATGTGAAGGAATTTTCGCGTTCATCTAGCTTAGCCATGATCCCACGCATCTGCGCGTTGAGTCTCTCAATCTCCTCGCGTCGTTTACGGGACAGGATCCCATTCACCGTGGCGCCGACGAGCGCCACGCCCTCCAGCACGGCGAACGCCGGCCAGTACTGCCGACCAAATTCTTGAAACTTATTTGGCGCCGGTGCCGCGGGTGTCTTGGTCGATTTCACCCCGACGCACGCGATCTCGTTTACCCGCGCCTGTTTCGGTGCTAATCCGCTCGCTTCGCCCATTTCTGCGCGCGCCATCGCCGTCGTCGATGTCGCTCTGTTTCGTTGCTGCTGCGAAGATCGTTTGCGTGCCGTCGTCGTCTTGGACGCGAACGACGCGATCGGTGGCGTGGACGCGCGCGCGAACATCTGTGCAATGAATCTGTCTACGTTGTGTAGTGCTACTAATCTGCCGACGCGGCGCGGCGCTGCGCGCGTGTCGTGCCGTGTGCTCGTGTGAGGTTGGGTTGTTGCGATACAGTCAACAAACATCCAAGTTTGGCGGACGACGGAAACACACACGTCCAGAGGTGGGAGAGGGGCGACGGAAACGTTTCGTAAACTAACTGCGAGTAGTGATACAAAGTATGAAACAACAAACTAAAGTGTGTCTGCGCGTGGGAAGGTATCGTCAGTCTGCAGTCGAATGAGTTTGTTTATGCGGCGGGTCGCCAAAGCGAAAGCTGTCGTTTCTTCAGTCTGGAATCGCTCAGATGCCTATGCTCTGCATTGCGTAAGAGGGCCGGGCTCCATCGCCCCAAATCATTCTAGCCTCAGTTGGTAATTCCAGCTTTGTAAAGGTGTGATCATCACCGCGATAGACTGAAGAAATCGTACAGAAAAAGAAGCTCAACGTGGTTGAGAAGAAAATAATCAGATCCAACTCGCAACGTACCTAAATCTTGTACAAATAAAATCATCCATTCTCCTCACCGGCGTCGTTCCAGCTCGCCGCCGCGTCGGCACTTTCCTTCGTGTAGCTATTCGACGCGTGTTTCGGCACAAACTTAAAACTTGCGGCTGGTTTACCCAAGCCGCAAATCTCGCTCAGTTCGAGCCAGTCTTTGAGCTGATCGCTCGCGAGCTTCGTCTCCAGATCCGATCGTCCGACATATCTCATTGGACGTAAGTGGAGCTTTGGGATTACGTTTTGTTCGAGCAAACCGATCGGTACGTAGCGATGCGTGTACGACATCCACTCGAGCAGGTAGCGTCGAGTCTTTTCGACTCCCATTGAGTCGGAGCCCCAGTGCTCCAATCCATATCTACAAAAATCCTTGAATAGATCCAAACGCTCATTCGCGCTGATGTCCCAGTGCCGCTGTTCCTTTATCTCTGTCATGAGCCAAGGCTTGATGATCGCACCCCTGCCAATCATACACGTGGAAACGCCAGTGATCCGAACGCTTGCGTTGTAGTCTTCGTACGTGTACACGTCGCCATTGCCAATGAGAGGCAAGTTGACCGACTTCGCCACCTGAGCGCAGCGATCTATGTAAGACCAGTCCGCGAGACGGGAGTATCGTTGTTCACGAGTTCTACCGTGTAAAGTGGCTGCGAACGCGCCCCACGCCTTGGCACGCGGTATGATGTCGTGCGCGACGTAACGTGAAGGATCGTCAAAGTATCCCATGCGCAGTTTGATCGTCACTGGAGTCGACGAAACTGACGCCATGGAGCGCACGACATTCTTGAGGCGGTCAGTGTCGCGCATCAAGCTACTACCAGCACCCTTTGCGCAAACCCCGTCGATGGGACACCCCATGTTGACGTCGATGAAGTCACAGCGCACCTCGTTGTCCAACAATTCGGCACATCGCGCCATCAAGTCGGGGTAGCCACCGCAGACTTGAATGCCAAAACACTTTTCACTCGGATGTCTTCTAAGTAGGGCCCACTCTTTTCGATCCCCTTTCAAAAGATTACTCGCCATGGCCATTTCGGATACGGTGATGTCAGCTCCCAAATCCGTGCAAACGCGCCGAAAAGGTAAATTCCCGACAGTAGTCAGCGGCGCGACGTACAGCTTGTCGCTGAAATCTAAGGATTTTCGTTCACGTGCGTTGGCGTTTCCCGGTTCGAATTTCCCTAGAAACCCGCTAGAGCGTCGGTCGAGCTTGTGCTTTTGAGCAAACGACAAACATTTGAGTTCGAGTCCAGCCTTGGAAATCGCGGCGTCGGCTCGTGGAAAAGGGTACTCATTCTTCGATAAGCGCTTTTGCATCTCATCAATGAGGATGTTCTCCTCCATATGCAAGTCAACATCAGTCTTCATTCGCCCGTGACTCGATTCAAAGCGGCATCGCACGCCGAACGGACACTTGCGAAAAGGTTGACTCAAGAAGACGCACGCGACACCCTTGACGTCTTCAGGTTTTTTCTTCCTGTACGCATCCAAGTCGTGCGAGTACCCGCATCGCTTCCCTAACGAGCAAATCACACCACGTGCAGTGTATCGACACAAGTCATTCTTGCGCGCCTCGGCGTTTCGGCGCTTGATGGCTCGAAGACTCTCACCCTGTCGGTCTCTGTCTTGCCCTCGACTCGTCGTCTCCGCCGCACTCGCGACCGTACCGGTCGTCTGAGCGCTTGCGTCGGACGTCTCTGCGATGAGCGCGTCGCGGGATATCGGGAGTAAGCCGCGCGATATCAACGTCGTCGCTCGCTCGGATATCGCCGCCTTACGGCGAGTAACCTTGGCCGTGGGTCGTTCTTCCGCCGCCAGTTTGCTGGACGAAGAGCTCGACGTCGACGGTGACGCTGATGGGCGCCGTTTAGCCATGTCGACGATGGATCACGAAACTACGTCTTAGTATTCGACATTTACGTTCGCTTGGACGGACATCGACGCGTCGAGCACGCGCGTTGAGCTGTGAGGTTACTCCTAGGGCACACGAGGGCAAAAAGTGAATATTTGCCAACACAAATCCTCGTCGCGGTGCTTTACATGTTTGTACCTAGGTTCTAATCACAGAGCGCTGAGTATTCTGGGTAATTCGAAAATAAGGAGAGCGTGCCTGATGTTTTCACCTCATACTGTTCGTGGTTTCTTCGCCTCGCGTTCTCGTTGAATCTTTGTATTGTTTCCGAATACGAAGCAGTGCTTGCGGTAGCCGTCGATGCCCCCACATAGAACAATCGGTCGATTCGTGATTCGACTATCGATCGACCTCACCATCTGTGCGCCATATTTATGCGACATGACGCCACATAAATACGCAAATCTTGTGTCATCTGAGAGTTTGCTGATCACCGTTTCTGCGAGATACAAGTTCGCCTTGATGCAACACGGCATGGCGCACCAGACAGCTTTCGCGTGTATCGCCATCTCGACTGATGTTTTATTCGCTTCGTTGCAACCGTGCAGTGCGATGACGAACGACTTGTCGGTGATGAGAGCTTTTGCAGCTTCGATGTCTCCCAAGAAGAAGTTGAGATTCGGCAAAGCGGCGTCTACGTCCTCTTCGGACACGTGCTCATTTTCGTGCGGCAGTTCGGCGTCGAAACGGTTGAACGCCTCAAACGTTTCCTCGCAGTCCCAGTCGATATCTCTAGAGCTATTCCACGACGCTCGGGCGCTTTGCATTTCGGCGAATGCCTCTGCGAATGCGAAGAAGCTTGAGCGACGAGCATGGTCAAATGAGCACACCTTTCGTTGTGGAAACGCGTAGGCCAGCATCACACCGACGAGTCCGTGCCCACAAGCGAGATCGAAGAATGTGTCGTAAACGGGTTTCGAACCCATGGATTCCGCAGAATTCAGAAACGCCACGATGACGTTGAAAGCCTCAATACTTTCCATGAGCTCTTTGATTCGTAGAAAATGTGGATGCGACTTCTCCATCCGCAGCACCACCCCTGCAAGTTCTGGCATCGCGCTCACGGCGGAAGATAGATATTGTAAAACGCGCACTCTGAGCGGACCATCGAGATCGCTGAATCGAGTGTGCGTACTTAGACAATTGGTGCGCATGGGAAGCTTGTCCAACTCAGCCATGCTCCACTTTTTACGAGTCACCTTCACCTTCTCCTTTACGACCGGCTTGGAGCCTTTCAATCCTTTGCAAAACGCGAAGTCACATTCATTTTTTTCATCTACCCGCGCGTTGATTTTTCTCTCTCCTCCTCTCGCGCTCGTCGTCTTCATTATTTTTCCATGCGCCGCAGCGATAATCGCGGAAGCTGCGTCTGCGCTCGCGAACGTCCTGACGGCGAAACCGCGATGCAATCTGTCGCGATCGCGACGCGTTTTTGGACGACACGGACCAAAGGTTGCGACGACGAGTTCATCGAGTGCTGACTCGCTCCCGATGTTCGCTTGCCGCATGCACTCTTCCAGTAACTGTCCGAGTTCAGCCGCCGCCGCTTCTTCCGCGACATCGACGGGTAAATTCCCGAAGATGACCCTCGTCGCGTCCGGAAAGCCTTCAAAAAACGGCGCCGCACTCGTGGACAATGTTTCCTTTCCCCGAGCGGCGTTCGCGTCCGACGCGGTACCGCTGGCGCGGGGTACAATCGCGTCCAAGTCAGCTCGAGCTAAAAGGTCTGCGTTGAACGCAGCCACGCGTTGCCGAATGCTCGGCTCGATGCGAGGTGGCTCGGCCTCGAGCGCTGACAAACGCTCTGCGCGTTTGATCGATCGCACATAGCGTTTCTCACCCATTGCGCTTTGTGTGCGCGTGCGCGCGAATGGAGCATCAAGTCGTTGTCGTGTGTCTTTTGTAACTGGGCGTCGCTCACTACAACTAGCTAAAGTGCTGAAGTCTGCGGCGTCTTAGATCCGCGCCTGGGCTCGCATCGTTTTCACTAATTGGCTGCTGAGATGCAACTCTTGAAGCGGAAGAGCTGCCTTCGTCATCCGAGCCTACCACTTCCTTGCCTCGATTTCTGCGTGACAAATTTTGTTGTGCCTCTCCACGCTCCTCTTCTCCAGCTTGGACTCGCATCGTCGCCATCTGCGCTTCTATCATTCGCACTTGCGCTTGCATTGCCGCAAGAGTTGCTTCTCGTTCTGCTTCAACGGCGACTCTCACCTCAGGCGAAGCACCGCGGGGCATCGGGGAGAAAGTGTGCGTCATCGGTGAGACTGGGGAAGCTGGTGGCATACCATGAGGAACTCTTCCCGACGCAGCTTCGACCAGACCAGGCATTCCGAAAGGAGCAACACTGGCAAACGCGAGTTGTGCCTGCGCGCTTGCGGCTGTGACCGCTGACGCCACGGCCGTTGCCACACGATGAGCCATTTCATCATCCACAGCGAGCGGAGTGTGTTGCGCATTGGCCGATCGAGCGGCTGCGAATGTTTCTGGTGAGCTCCAAGCCCTGGTAGGTGTCACGGGTCGCACCACGCCTTGCGTCCTTTCCATCGTCGGCGTCACCGGCGGTGGGGGTCTCGCAGTCTGAGTAGTGGGCGTTCGCGGTTGCTCTGTCTCACCGGCCGCACGTTGCTCTGCGTGTGGTGGTTGTTGCAGAGTCTCGGCATGTCTAGGGGCATGATCTCTCGCCGCTGCAGCCGCGGCGCGTTGCTCCCGTCCTTCTTCGGCTTCTCGTTCTATCCGCGCCGCAATTTCAGGCGGCACGTAGCCCGGCTGTAGTTCAGGAGGCAGCTGCTGCCATTCTGCTTCTTCAGCAGCCTCGCGAGCGGCGTTTTCTCTTCGCTGTCTTTCAGGCAAGACGGATTGTCTGCACGTCGGGCACGCTTGTTGGCGCTCCAGCCACGATCTAAGACAGTGAAGGTGGAACGAGTGCCCGCATGGCAGCTTCTTTGGCTTGTTTCCACCTGGAGCGTTGGCTTCCATGTTTTCTCTGCAGATGATGCAAACGTCGTCGCCGGTGGATAAGTCTTCCGCAGTGGAATCAGGGAAGCGATCGTTCAAGTTTGCAGTCACCCTGCGGTAACGGATAAACTCGCTCACCCGTTTTCTAAAGTTTCTAAATGTCATGTAGAGATCGCGCACGAGATGAACGGGCATCCCGTAGTACGCAAAAATGATTAGGAAAAACACGAAGTACACAAACAACTGCAACAAATCGGTGACGAGCTCGAGGTAGAAGACACAGGTGCCTTTTCCTTGCCATTGACCGTCCAACATGCGATCGATGTTGATGATGACGTACTTCATGAACCCAACGAACAACTTTGTAGCCAAGATGACGTACTCAAATCCAAAAAGCAGTAGAACACTCGGCCCCTTCTCAATCGTGTTCGCCACAATGTAACTCAACATGCTCAAGTCTGCTAAAAGTAGAGTCACCATGAATGCGCTGAGCCTAAAGTGTGTCACCCGACCCAGCGTAGGAGCGGTTTCGGCGTACTGCACTCTATCTTGGTACAGCCAGTGGAACGCTTTCACGAAGAGCAGAGAGACGAAGAGGGCCACGAATCTCGCATTGAACTCCTCGCGAAAAATCGTCATCGCGAGACACGTCTCCATCACAGCATCGCGTGTCCTCTCATACAATCGTTCAACTTCAGCTTCGCGAAGCGGGCCGAGGAAAACCGCCTTGACGCAACGCCCAAGAACGAGTAAGAGCGCAAACGCGAGATTACCAAACACCACCAGAGCCGACTTGCTGGTACTGAGGTACATCATCGCCGGGAAATACTGCTCTCGCGTGTACACGGCGTGCGCAACAATGCACGTCGCGAGTGTCGCGCTCAAGAGCACGTACTTGGGCAGGGCTATCATGGCGCGAGACCCGACACCCCACCCGAAATTCGAGATGTGGCTCCCGCCACTCTCCCGTCGATTATCTCAAACCAAACTCCCGGCGACGCGTCCGAGAGCTGCTTCGCTCGCGCGAAAGGTTTCTCAGGCGTTGTTTTCGGTCGTCGTTACGCGTTGGCGCGGACGACTCGCGCTCAAGCGTCGATGTGTAAGGAAGACTGTGATCACGCGTGGTGTTGGTTGCGCCAACGAGGTGTCCCGTTTGGATTTTGGATACTATTACATCTATCGTCCCCCACGAGCGTCCCTGATCGCTTTGAGAGCGACATTGTTATCTTTCAATGCCGTGTGTATGTCGTGCAAACGCTCGACCGCTCGAGCTTTGCGTTCGCGCTCGAGCATGTTCCGCCCCGCGCCGGTGGGCAGTTTAGCCAGTTCGGCTTCGAGAGCGTCTCGCTCGAGCGCAAGCGTCATGTGCTCGTGCTCGAGGGCCGACACGCGTTCCATCCACTCGTCGTAAGAGACCTTTAATGGGATTGGTTCCGGCGGTGGAGCGTATCGACATCCGGGAGGGATGACGGATTGTTTCGCCCTAGCTTTGGGTTTCGGCTTTGTCGTGGGAGCGTCCAATCCGCGCATGTCATAGAAGAAACCGCTACCATCTCGCATGCGACGCTTATATTCGGAATCGTCGAAGTGTTCGTAGTGAAACTCATCGTCGTGCACCGCGATGTTCTTATTACTTTTCTCCACTTTTCGCGGTGGCGAACGCGTCAGCTCGATTTGCTGAGTCGGCGCCAGGGGCGGGATCGGTACCGCCTTTATCGTCGTGGCTTGTCCCAACGATATGGGGTCGCTGATGTGCTGTGCTGGCATGCCGTTCGACTTGACAGGTGGCGCTACTTCGTGCGTTCTTTGCCGATTGGTAATCTTCAAGTCTGTCAAGTCTCTGTGAGCTTCGTTCAGCTGTCGACGCAGATCGTCGCTTTCGGCGGCGCAAGAGTCGTTTGCGCGTTGCAAAATTTCAGTCTCTCTAGCTGAGGCTTCCGCCAGCTGATGAAATCGCTGGGCAGATTTGCGAGCCTCGAACTCGCTCTCTTCCATCTCTTTGACGCGCGCACTCAGACGATCGTTTTCCTCCTCGAGCATTCTACATTTGCTCTGCAACGCTAAAACGTCGCGTTTGGTTTGTTCATGAGCGTTGTATGCCATCCTCTCGCTGACCGCCCTCTTTTCCACCGCCCGCTTGAGCTCAGAGTCGTTCACTTTGAGCTCGGCAATTTCCATGCGATACTTTTCATCGTCTCTTCGCGCTTCATCGAGCGCGTCGGTGAGGTCTTCGACGCGCTTCTTGAGCACGAACATTACCTTGTTCAGCTCGCTTATGTCAGACTCTCTCGATTTCAACCGAGCCTTGGCTTCGATGTACTGATGTTCCAGAGCCGCCGCACGCTCCGCCTCAGCCGTTGCATTCATCTCCGCCGCCGTTTCGCGCCTCTCACACGCGCTAAGCGCCGCCGTCAATCTACGAATCGATTGCGACATTTCTGAAATCCGCTCCATCTGTCTCTTCGATTCCTCCGCCACCGCGCTCGCCATCGCCGCTCTCTCCATCACCTCTCGCCTAAACTCCGCCCCGTCATCCTCAAGATCGACATTTAGATGCGGTGCCGTCCACGCTACCGGCAACGGTCTCGGCGCTCGCGCCGGGGCACCTTCAAACGAAGGAAAGTCGCCACGCCACGCGTTCGCTTGTTCTCCTCGCGTCGCCGCTTCGTCTTCACCATCACCGTCTTCCCGACGACCATCCCCTGGAAACGCGTCCTCCCGCGCGAGTCTCACCTCGTCTTCGTAAAAGCTCTTCGCGCGTCCCGCGTCGGCCGCCGACCGCCTCGTGAGCGCCCTTCTCGCCGCTCTCGCGCGTTCCAACGCAGACTCAAACGCCTCGTCTCTCGCGCGCAACTCCGCCTCGTTCCGCGCCGGCATCGCCGGATCCGCATCCTCGGCGAACGACGTCCATATGAACCCGTCGTCAACGGCGCCGTCGTCGTCGTCGCCGTCGTCGTCGTCGTCGTCGCGTCCTCGCGCGGCGGCGAAAGGTGCGTCGGCGTCGCGTTGTTCGTCTCGTTGAAACTCATCTTCCAACGGCGACGCGTCACCCACCGTCGATCGACGATCGCTCATCGAACCCGGGGTAGTCGTCGTCGTTAGCGTCGCGCGTTTCAATTCTCGCGCGATGCGCACGTCGTCGCGTTCGACGCCGAGTGCGGGCCACGGTGGCGGGGCGTCGCGGGGCGTCATCGTATGTGGAAAGTGTTCGTAACGGTCTTCTGTACAACATCTGTTTGTTCATACATGTTGGAAATTGTGAACGATGGATCGAGATACGGATCGATCGACCGATTGAATGCATACGAAAATAATCACGATTACATGCACCGCGTTTTACCTTTTCAACGACCGGAGGGCGTCGACGTAGGAAATGGCTGTTTGAAGCTCCCCGGCTGGGGCATGATAGACGCTTGGAGGACAACTCGCGGCTAAGTCGGTAAAGACAAAGGAACCTTTTTCCGATTCTGTTTCCGCGGATGCGTTGATGACGCTCGTGGCGTGTGCGGCGTATTCGCGGAGCGCTGCCGTGGCCGTTCTCGCGTCATTCGTTGCCTTGTAGCTAAGATCTAAAATGGTTCCGGCGTACGCGCCGGATTGGCGCTCGGCTCGACACACGCGCACGGTAAAGTCTCCGACGTCGAACGCGTCGCCGGCGAGCGTGTACGCGTGCACCATTCGGTGGAATCGCACGCCTGGGGAGTTTAAAAACTTCTCCACTTCGTCGTCATCGCTCGTGAAGACTGAAACTTCCTCGGTGGCAGAGGCATCTCCGCCTCCGCCGCTCGTGGACGCTCTGCCCGCAATGTCCACTAGCCGTTTCCCGCGCGCGACCACCGCGCGCTTATCCGGATTCTTAAACTCCACCAAGTAAAACTCCTCCGGGGTTTTTAAGTCTTCTTCCGTGAGTTCGCTCACCAGCGCCGTACCTTCCGGAATCGTCCGCCGCATCACCCGAACCGAAGCAGCGTGTGACGTCCTCCTCGACGCCGTCACGTTCATCTCCCTCAACAAAACCTCTCTCAATCGCATAAACTCCCGCACGTGTGTCGTCGTCGTCGCCGTCGACGATACCGTCGACGCGTTTCCAGAAGCCGTCGCGTTTCCTCGCCATCCGCACGCCGTTCGCGCCACCGAAGTCATGATCAAACAAATCAAAACACTGACTGTTGAGACTCGTTCGTTCGTTCCCTCGCTT
>JACLAB010006595.1_pt1 | contig 19250 bp, 8 predicted proteins | sample 8027921 | NCBI WGS metagenome assembly JACLAB01 (sample SAMN15725117, study PRJNA655200) | protist metagenome | isolation source: fluorescence activated cell sorting (FACS) single amplified genomes of... | place: USA: West Boothbay Harbor, Gulf of Maine | collected 2000-07-19 | reverse complement strand
ACACTACAAACAACATTACCTTTTCAGCCTCTGGTCACAGCTCCTCCTCCCGCCTCTAGAGCTTTGGCGCGCTGCTTGTGAGTCTGAGCATATCGCGGACGATAATCCCCCTGATGTCGTGGTCGTCGTGCACATTGAGCCAGCTGTCGCCGTTAAAGTAGTATTGCAGAGCGCCCGACACCGGCGTGGATGCATTGAGCACTTTGTTCTTAGCGTCGATTTGGAACTGAAAGCGCCCCTTTCCTTCCCCGCAGAGCAGCTCGACCTCGTGCATACCCTTGACGTCCCCCACATCACTTATCGTGCTCAAGATAAATCCCTCGTTGACGGGTGCTTGGAAAGGAAGCAGCGCCTCGTGCACCACTTCTAGCAACTTTTGTGCTTCTCCCACGAAGTCATACATCTGTCCACCTTCCCCTCCTCCTCCCGCCGCATTCTTCTTCTTCCTCGAAGATCTCGATGCCACGGCAAAGTTGCGAACTTGTGTTGTCGTGGCCATCATGGTGGTGGGAGAGGCTTGGGTGGAAGTAGGTCGGATTCCCTCTTGATGAAACGATTGTACACGAGTTACCGGCAGGAACAGACCGCACACAGACACACCACCAGGCCGATTTGCAGCCGATATCGATACAGCGGAGCGAAATGTTTTGTGGACAGCCCCTCTAATCATGCTGGATTCCGAAGTATCGATCTGAGTCACTGAATCAAGTGAATCGAGGACTTATTTTTGATTTTTTGGGGGTGGGGTATATCAATACTATCGAGTTTGTACGTAACGATAGAAATAATACCAAAAACTCTTGGAAACACGTCCTAGAATCCAACTTTTGGAACTGTATACGGATTTGGTCACAGCGGTTTCGATACTATAAAATTGTGGATACTGTGGGCAGTGCGAAGCCTAAAGCACGGGGCCTTGATCTCAACGATTCGAGATGACAGACACAGATGTATTTAACAAGCTCTCGCAGATCATCTCAACTCATGAGACGGAGGCGACCACGACCGATCAGGTCAATAAGATCCTTGGCCGCTTCGACTTCGATGGGGAGGTGAAGCAGGTGAAGATGGACCATGCGGTGCGTTTGCCCGACAGAATGACTCCTTTCGAGGTGTGGAAAAAGAAGCAAACATCGGCGGAGAGGTATGTACCGAACAAGAAGAAGGTGGAGAAGTTGACGGCATCGCAGGTGGAAAAGATGATCGGGAAGATGCATGCGAACAATCGGGCGAAGCACGAGGAGGCGATTCGCATTCAGAACGATGGGCTTAAGTCGGAGTTGGAAGGATACCAGTTTAAGCCGAGGATCAACCAGACGAGTTTGGACCTGGCGTCGACCATGAAGCCCATTTCGGAGAGGATGCCAGAGATGGTGGCAGAGAAGCAGCGTATTCTAGCTAGGAAGAGAGAGGATAGGGAAAAGGAAGAGTTGGCCACGGCATCGTTCCAGCCGATTCGACAGGGTGCGAAGACCAGTGACAAGTACTTAAAGAAGATGGGCAGATCTGCAATGGCGAGACCTGAGGACTTCTTTCTGTACCATCAGGAGAAGATTCGCCGTAATGAGCAGCGTAAGAACATCATTGAGAATATCGAGGCGCGTGAGATGATCTTCACACCGCAGCTGCCAGAGAGCAGTAGACGCATCCACGAGAACATGTTGACCAACCCTGAGCAGAGGATCTCGTTCGACCCGGTCACGAGGACAACCAAAGTGCTTAAAAACTCGAAGAAAGCACACACGAACCCGAAGATGGTGAACCTGGGGGATGACGAGTCCTCCATGGGCACCAGTTTCAGTACGGACGACGATTTGGTGGAGGGTCCTGCTCTGGTGCTGGAGAGCGAGCACCCTTACAGTCACAACAGAAACGAGTACACGACGGTGAGCGTGCCTGGCGCTGTGTCCTATGAAATTACATTCAGCGAAGAGACGAGCACGGAGCCGGTACATGACTTTGTGCGTTTTTTGAAGTACGACGACCAGACGGTGGTGATTGGTGCGGGCAAGTACTCCGGCGGAATCATGGACAGTCGCCTGCCAGTGAAGAAGCTCCTAGCGAGCTCCAAGACGCAACGCTACAACATCACACGAAGCAAGGAGCCCCAGCGCACACCCTGCAATTGGCCTGGTACCGGGGGTCGCGAGCCACTCATCATCGAGGCTGGCAAGTTTGTCGTGCATTTTAAGACAAACGGACAGATCAATGACTGGGGTTTCCGCATGAACATTGTCCCCACAATTCACGCCCCGAGCGCTGCCCTGCCGACTAACCGTGATTTCAGACCCCATATCAGTGCCAAGGGCAGTCACTATAGTAACTCCTTGAACACAAGCCGTGGAAAGATCACTGAGAACATCTTCGAGAGGTTGTATGCGGATGCTATGATCAGTGGGCACAAGAAGCACAACGACAACGTGCAGAATTTTCAGAACAAGGTGAAGGTTACGCTGAAGCCCTGGGAGCAGGCCAGACAGGAGGAGCCTGGCCAGGTGCACTCCTGGACAGCATCCAAGACACACACGGGAAAGAGCCTGTTGGGCCCGGCACTGAACGAGCTGCTGATCTTTGAAGAGGAGGCAAAATACTCGAGTGTAGCCGTGGTTGAGCACAACGACGCATCCGCGATGCTGTGGAACTCCCTGAGACATGCCATCATTGACGAGAAGCTCGCATTGGGTCTGGACGACGATGAGATCGACGCGGCTGCCAAGGGACATAGTTTCCGTGTCAACTCGGACCAGAGGAAGAGCTTTGGGGCAGCCGTCAAGGAAAACGGAGACTACTCGGACTTCTCGCAGATGCGCATGAGCGACTTTTAAGAAGCCGGCATTTGCACCAGGAGGAGAATAAAAGAATGGAGGGAGGAGACATTATGACATATCAGATAGGAGAAGTTAAAATGTACGTATCACTGTAGATCTGTTTACTACCAAGAATTCCATTTTACTTTACGTGCACTTGCTGGCGCCAGCAACAGTGTTGAACTCAGAAATGAGCTTGTCTACGATGGAGGGGTCCGCGAGGGTGGATGTGTCACCGATGGAGTCGCTCTCTCCGGCAGCCACCTTCCTCAAGATACGCCGCATGATTTTCCCGCTACGCGTCTTGGGCAGATCGCTGAACACGATCATGTCTGGGGTTGCGAAAGGGCCAATGGCGGCACGAACGGCGTTCTTGAGCTTCTTTGTGAGCTCGTCGCTGCCGCTGAGGCCGTTGCGCAGAATGACGTAGCAGCAAATGCCCTCCCCCTTCACCTCGTGAGGGAAGCCCACCACTGCCGCCTCTGACACTTCATCAGTCGCCACCAGGGCAGACTCTACCTCTGCAGTGCCGATTCTATGGCCTGAGGGGTTGATCACATCATCAACACGACCAGTGATGGTGTAATAACCGTCAAGGTCGCGCTTGCAGCCGTCTCCCGTGAAGTAGAATCCTGGGTAAGGGCGCAGGTAGACGTTCATAAAGCGGTCGTGATCTCCGTATACAGTGCGTGCCATAGACGGCCAGGGCCGTTTAATGCACAGAACACCTTCCACACCGGGCCCTTCCAGCTCCTTGCCAGTGGTAGCGTCCAGCACTGCAAACTCGATGCCGGGGCAGGGCAGCGCACACGAGCCAGGCTTGTTGGGTACAAGACCGGGAAGGGGGGCTCCGATGTGCCCACCAGTCTCGGTCTGCCAGTAGGTATCGGCGATGGAGCACTTGCCCTTGCCGACGTGCTTGTCGTACCACCGCCAAGCCTCGGGGTTGATAGGCTCACCCACACTACCGAGGATGCGGAGGGAGGTGAGGTCGTAGTTGTCGATAGGGGCCGTGTCAAAGCGCATTAACGCCCTGATGGCGGTGGGGGCAGTGTAGAATTGAGTCACCTTGTGGCGCTGGATGAGGTCCCAGTAGCGGTAGGGATCGGGGTACGTGGGAACGCTCTCAAACATGCAGGTGGTGGTGCCGAGGCACAGAGGACCATACACGATGTAGGTGTGACCAGTGATCCAACCGCAGTCGGCCGCGCAGCAGAAAATGTCTCCAGACTCTCCAAACAGAGGGCTTTTGATATCGAAGCTGTTGTAGGTGGTCAGCGCGGCGTTGACGAGGTATCCACCGGTGGTGTGCATGACACCTTTGGGCTTGCCCGTGCTGCCACTGGTGTAAAGAATGAACATAGGGTCCTCGGAGTCCATCCACTCGCATGGCGCGTAGTTGCACGCTTTCTGCAAGAGCTCCGTCATGTACGCATCACGGCCCTCCACCATGTTGATATTCTCCACGGCGGGCTGTCCCTCGGGTACCTCCCTCTGGTAAGTGAATACCTTCTCCACGTGCGGGGCGCCTCCCTCTAGCTCTAGAGCCTTGTCCACGATGTCTTTAAGGCGCAAGGAGCGGCCACCACGGCGACCCTCGTCGCTTGTGAACACCCACTTGCTGGTGCAGTCATCGATACGACCGCGAAGTGATTCTGCTGAAAAGCCAGCGAAGACAATGGAGTGGACTGCTCCGATGCGACAGCACGCAAGCATAACCATGGCGAGCTCGGGAACCATAGGCATGTAGATGGTAACCACATCACCCTTCTTTACGCCAGCCTGCTTCATCACGTTAGTGATACGGCTAACACCTTGCTGCAGCTCCAGGTAAGAAATGCGCTTGCTTGTGCCTGGCTCGTCACCTTCCCAGACAATCGCAGTCTGGTCACCACGACCGGCAATGACGTGCTTGTCCACGCAGTTGAAAGCCACATTGAGCTTACCATTCATGAACCAGTGAACATCGCCATCGGTCAAACTACCCCCGGTCACACAGCTTTCATCGAAGCCACTGAACCACTGCACGAACTTCTTGGCCGTCTGACTCCAATACTCATTGGGGTTATTGATACTCTCCTTGTGCATGCTCATATACGCCGCAAAGTTTTCCTCGGCGCTCTTCGAGCTGGTGTTCCTTGTCGGGATGGCCGGCCTGGTCTCGCCTTCAATCTTCGGAAGAGTCGCAAAGGCTGACATTCTCAGGTTCAAGGGCGTTGAGGGGTATCTGTGAAGTGCGAGACGGGTCGCGGAATTCAAGGATGACGCGAGGTGGAGTGTACTTACTACCAATGTTACCGTGAGGATAAATGCTGGGTGCATTCAACCCTTTTAGGCAATTATAGAGACGGACACTTGGTTTCCCATGGATTCCGAGCAGAGAACCAGAGAGGGTAACAATGTACTCTCCACACAGAGCGCCACCACACACACTCACTGTCATCCGGCACTGAGGATAGCACACAAGAGTTGTGCAGTTCTCCACTAGCGGCCATGATCGTATCTGCTACCATTACCGATCGTGTTGGGGTGAATCTCTCGGCTTGCTACAAGAGCGGGGTGTTCGTCGTGGGCCTGTACGAGGGCGGGAGAGACATCGAAGTAGGGGATCGTATTGTCTCCGTGACGTCTGGGAGGCTGGAGTTGCCTCTGTTCCACGCCACGCTCTCCCAGACACAGATGCTCCTCGCTGAAATAGCAAGGCCATGCACCATCACGTTCTTCCGCCCCTCCTCTATCCTTGACGATGACGCGCCCATCATTTACGACAGTGCGCAGTCTCAGTACTTGGGCGAGCTTTTGAGCTGCGTGACACGTGAGAAGGCGTTCCGAGAGATCTATCAACAATCTGCACATGACTCTGCTCTGGTGTCTTGCTTCAAAGCACTAAAGCAGCTGGAGAGCGTCAGGGGTAGAGACGGGCTCACTGACGCTGCAGTCACCTCCATTTTTCGCCACTTCGATGTGGTTGACATGATGACAACTGGTGCCGGCGACACAGAAGAAGACGAAGAGCTCAGAGTCGGTATCGCTCTCGACTCGCTCTCTCGCCGAGTTGCAGAGCTGTGGGATGCGTGGGCAAGCTCGTCTGTGGGACGCTTAGCGTGCGGGTATTACAGCCTGCTGTACCTTGACAACGAGCACGAGGCCCACCTACAGGACCAGATTTACTACCTGTACGAGAGAAACGAGAGGGAATATCGCGACATTTTGGACGCAATGCGAATTGACCTACATCGCATGACTAGTCTGTCCACCGCTCTGGGCGGCAACAGGAGCCTCGGGGCGGTTCTCACTGGGAGAAAAAGTGATTCGGGGGCACTGCGCATGGCCCTGTTTCTGTTCTACCAGCAGCAGCAGCAGCAGCAGCAGCAGCAGCAGCAGCAGCAGCAGCATGAAGGTGGGAGCAAGGAGGGAAAACGCAGCCGCTGTAACCTTAACCCCCTGTTGGGTCTCAGCTTTGAGCAGCACCCTCCTGCCACAGGATTTGTCTCAGTAGACGACCTCGTGCACGCACCCTCGCCCACTGCAGGCGATGAAGACGATGCTGGTAGTAGTAGTGAGGATGGCAGCGGCAACCCCACACAGCTGCTATCCCGCTTGGTACAGCTTTCTGCGAGCTATCCCAGCGCTGGCCGCCTGGAGTACTACTATCGCCGTGCCTTGCGAACCTCGAGGGCTAGACACATCATCTGGAGCCAGGGCAGCACTATTTCGGTGCATCGCCGTCCTTACTCCAATTCCCAGTGTAGTGATGGCGATGATGGCAATAATGGTGATGTTGGCGATAATGGTGATGGCTCTGTCGTCTCCTCTGAGTTTGAGAGCGAGCAGAAAGAGGAGGGGGAAGAAGAAAAAGTGGAAGATAGCAGCGAGGAGTTGTCAGCCCAGCTAGTGCTGGAGCTCTCACGTGCTGACCTACTAGCGCCCCTGCTACTCCTGTTACTTGTCGAGGAACGCCTCTTGGTTTTGCACCCAGGCGGTACAGCTGGTGCTTTGGCAGGTGAAGTGTTCGTCGCTTGGCTCTTGAAGGCTGTAGCAGCAGGTGGGTATCTGTGCTGGCAGCACACAGCCCTCCTCCATCTCCCAACGTTGCCTCTACAACAGGAAGAAGACGATGACGATGATGACGACGCTGTGGAAGAGGGAGAAGAGGAGGAGAACGGATGTGCCGCGTCACCATTCAGAGACCCGCACACCGAGAACTCGTCCATCCACCACCCACGGAGCAACAATCACGATGGCGAAGAGAAGAAGCTTTTTGCCAATGCCACTGCCACTGCCACTTCCACTGCCACTGCAGATCCTGTAGTGGGAATAGACACAGACACTGATAGTAGGGCCCCTCCTCACCATCTACACGACCGCGCTGCGGCACTGAGAGACATCCAGGCGCGGCTGCAGCTCATCCTACCGACTATGCCATCACTCAGGGTACCGCAGTCGGTTTCTTTCGATAGTTTGCAGGCAGCGACAGCAGGGGTACTGGCACAGGCTGCAGCAGTGGCGGAGAGAAGACATCCCAGCCGTCCGCCACCTAGTCCAGCCCTCAGTAGCAAGGGACCGCGAGAGGAGGAAGAGGGGGAGGAGGAGTGCTTGCTGGACGACATTGCGGAGGCAGTACTGGACATGCCATTCCCTTACATTGCCGCAGCCCACGCCACCGATCTGCACGCATCTGGCGACGAAGGGAGGCGCCGACTGATGCGTCGGCTGCCCGATGTATGGGTGTTGGATCTAGAGTGTATGACTCTGCACAAGCCGCACGCAAACACCGAGCCTTGCCTGCTGCCGCCCCGTCTACTAAGGCACTTGCAGCACTCTTTTGACTGCATACTCAGACCTCGCTTCCATGGTATAGAGCCTGCCGCAACCACTACCGCTGCCGGTGTCACACCAGTCGCACCGCAGCAGACAGTGCAGGCGCTGTTAGCAGTGTGCGCATTTACTATTTCAACCCTCACTAATAGCGCCCGCGCATGCGCTTGCAGCTTAGACGAGTCGATCTATTTTGAGGAATTGGCATACACGCTCGCCACCACTCGGGCTATGAATGAATTGACATTAGTGACAATAGGAGAGGAGGGCAACAGTAGCAGCACTGCTACTGCTCAGTTCCTTGCCCGCTTCGTCTCGACCCAGCACTTCTCTGTGTACTTAACACAACGAGAGTAGATATCGATAGATAGACATGATAAAAGTAGAGATCACACATATGCATTTTAAACCACAATGAACCACAATGTTACACTTTATTCTTTCAGGCGTCCTTGTTGTGGAGTGATCGCTCTATGAGGTCATCCACGCTGCCGCGGCGATCTTCGTCGACAAACGAGACATGCAACGTGGGGCTTTCGCTCTTGAAGTATATCCTAGGCACACGCTTGAAAAACATCGCCCGCATAAGCTCAGTGCGGAAGACGGCCTCCCTGGACGCGAGCTTACCGGTGATGAAGCTCGTGCTCTTCTTGCAGAAGCGCTTGGCGTCGTCGTTGCCCATGGCATCCTTCAGCTCCTGTGCAAACTCAGTGAGGAGCGGCGATGTCCATTCTATGTACACGTGCGAGACATCGGCATTTACCTTGCAGTTTGCGAACTCCACGGCTGCGCTGGCGTCATCTGTGCCCTTGAACAGGCCCCGCAGCTTCTTTGAACCCAATACATCCTGCATAATCTCAAGGATATCTTCGGCTTGAGCTGCGTTTGACCCCTTTTGACTCTCCGAAAGCTTTCTCGATTTCTCAATTGGCTTCTCCAGACTCTGCGCCAGCTTGGCTCTGATTTTGGGGGGAACACTTGGCAAATTTGGGTCCTGCTTGTTTGTATTTGTATACAGGGCACCAGCATCAAGCATTCTAATGGAGTCCTGCATCCGCTTTCCCACCACGTTCATCTTCTTGTCGAAAGCAGAGCCTTCTTGGGAGCTCGGGTGGGGCACTTTGCCTCCAGGGCCCCCTTTGGCTGCATCTGATAGCGATCTGGTCCCAATTTTTACATACGAATGATACCACGGCCTTAATATGGCACTGCTAGAAACGCGGGATATCATAGACGCTGTGGTCCCCCCGATTAAGGTCTATTTAGTTACTTAGAACCGCAGACGTGACAAGCTCCGATCCTAGGACCCTATTTGTGATGAGCTGTGGACACTTCTTTGTTGTAGAGTGAGATAGGCTCTATTGTGCATTGAATTTGTAAACTAGGGATCCACTTTGATACTTGGTGAGCAGAAACTCAACGAATCGTCCCGTGCATCTAGAACGCGGAGCGAAGTGTAATCAAGCGAAGTTAGTATTTGGGAAGGATGACAAAAAGCGGCAAGAGTAGCTCGAAGAAGCTGCCAGCGAAGAAAGCAGGACCGAAAACTAACCAGGTGAGCACCGAGATGCTATCAAGTGAGCTGAGAGAGGAGCTGGGGATGGAATCGGAAGATGACGACGAGGGAGTGCTTACCTCTGGAACGAGAGAGAAGAAGGAGAAGGTTGAAAGGGTGTCCGAAGAGATCCTGCAGAAGGTCAAGAAACTATCCAAGACTCAGAAGAAACGTATCGAGAGTGTTCAGAGGCGACAGGAAAACGAGAGAAAGCAAAAGCTCTATTTGAAGACTCTTGAGGAGCACGCCATTAGTGACGTAGAGAGGGGTCTGCTGACTAGTGGCAAGGAGGTGGGACAAACAGACACACTCAAACAGGCACTACAGAGGACTCTGAGAAGATACAAGGCCGGCCTGGAGCTCAGCAAGGAGGAGCACGAGCTGCTGTTCCCCAATGGCAGTGCGGCAGGGATGGACCCGATCGCAGTGGTCGCGGCTGATTCCATGGACACGGCTACTGCCGCAGCAGCGGTGGCTGCTACAGCTGCTACTCAAAGAATCAAAAGTCTTAACGAGGATAGAGATGCTGGCACAGCAGCGATAGCAGTAGCGGAGGGGGAAGACGTTGGCTTGAGTCTCAGTGCTTTCGGGGCGAGCACGGCAGCTCCCGAGTTGGTATCGGCAGCCACGCTTAATCCAGGCTCCGGTAAGAAAGGTAAGAAAAGCAAGAAGCAAATGGCGGCAGAGGCAGCCACAGCAGCAAAAGAAGAAGAAGAAAAGGAGAAAGTGGCAGCGGCGGCAGCAGCAGCAGCGAAAGAGTCAGGAGTGGTGCACAAGCCCTCCATTGTTACCGCCCTCGTCACTCCCGCCCCTGCTGGAGGCTTCGGAGCTAGCATGCTGGGTCAGCTGGCAGCTCTCAAAGCCAGCGGTGCATTGCCTCAGAAGGAAGCTCCTGGGGGCAGCGCCGAGGCCGAAAGTCAGGACATGGCCACTGATGATACTGATGGTAATGAAGAGGGGGATGGGGACGCTCCTCAATTGGTTTATCGAGCCCAGCCGATCGATATGCCTGACGTTACAGGAGCTAATGCTGAGGACAGCAGCAAGAACAAGAAGCCCGAACGGACAGCGAAAGGTACCAGCGGGCGTGTGCTCAAGCTGCAGCGCTCAGATGATATCCAGGAAGCGCGCTTGCAGCTGCCCGTGTGCAAGATGGAGCAAGAGATAGTCGAAGCTATCAATGAGAATGACGCGGTCATTGTGTGTGGCGAGACTGGTTCGGGAAAGTCCACGCAGATACCGCAGTTTCTGTATGAGTACGGGTACTCGGGAGACCCCACAGCTCCCCAGCTTATTGGGGTCACCCAGCCCCGCCGCGTGGCTGCTGTGAGCACTGCCAATCGTGTAGCAGTCGAGCTTGGCTGTCCCATCGATGCAAAGGAGGAAGAAGAAGGGGGAGAGCAAGACGACGAAAGTGACGTTGGTGATAGTGCAGCAGACAGTGACAAGAAAAAGAGAAAGGCCAGCAGCAAGCAGAGTCGCAAGAAGGCCCGTAAAAGCATGAAGGGCGGAGGGAAGCAGCAGCAGCAGTTGGTGGGGTACCAGATCCGTCACGACGCTTCTACGCTCAAGCCCGAGACCGCGATCAAATTCATGACGGATGGTATATTGCTGCGTGAGGTGTCAACAGATCTCATGCTCAGACAGTACAATGTGGTGATTCTGGACGAGGCCCACGAACGCAGTGTCAATACGGACATGCTCCTGGGCCTGCTCACACGCGCTGTACAGGCTCGTCGTGACCGGTCAGACGCAGAACAGAAGAAGTGGGATACCCTGGGCGAGCAGGAGAGACAGAGCTTCGCGGCGCCGATCAAACCCCTGAAGCTGGTCATTATGAGTGCCACGCTGCGAGTGGGAGATTTCTTGAACGAGCGCCTGTTTCCACGCCAGAAACCTCCCGTGGTCAATGTAGAGGCGAGACAGTACGAAGTGACTGAGCATTTTACGCGTCGCACCGAGCTGCGGCACTATCTCAAGGCCGCCTACAAAAAAGTGGTGCAGATCCACCAGCGCCTGCCCCCCGGCGGAATTCTTGTCTTCCTCACTGGAAAGAGAGAAATAGTATCTTTTGTGCGCAAGCTCAATCGAAAATTGCACAAAAAGACGCGTAGACACTCTGGAGGAGCCGCCGGCACTGGTGTCACAGGGGAGGAAGGAGATAACGTGGCGGATGAAGGCACGACTACTACTGCCGCAGGAGAGGGTGATGATGACGAGGAAGGAGGCAACGACGACGGAGTGGTTATAGATGGCGAAGATGACGAGGACGAGTATTCTGACTCTGATAGCGACTCTGATGCCCCCCTAGATGAGGATGAAGATGAGCGTGTGCAGCGAGAGCAAGGCGAAGATGCCGACGAGATCTCGTTGGTGCAGGCATTGCGCGCCGATCGGGAGCGGGAGCAGCAGGAGGGGGAGCAGCAGGAGAAAAGCGAAGGTGATCGCATCATGGATCAAATGCTTCGGCGCGCCCTTGGTCAGGGGGATGAGCAAGACGAAGAGAAGAATGATGAGGACGAGAAGAAGAAGTCGGAAGAGGGGCCAGCGGTAGCTGCGGAGGAGGAGCAGCAGGAGCCAGAGGCGCGAGCTTTAGTGCTTCCACTGTATGCCATGATGAGCCCTGCGCAACAGGCGAGAGTCTTCGCCCCCACCCCGGCCAACACTCGTCTAATCGTGGTAGCAACGAACATCGCTGAGACCTCAGTCACCATTCCCGGCATCCGATACGTAGTGGACTCCGGCCGTTCTAAGGCCAAAACTGTCAATGCACAGACAGGAATCAATCAATTCAAGGTGGGGTGGGTGTCGCAGGCGTCGGCAGAGCAGCGCAAGGGTCGTGCTGGGCGCACAGGACCTGGACACGTGTATCGACTGTTCTCTGCAGCTTTCTTCCACAACTACCTGCAGCGCTTTTCTCCTCCTGAGATCCTGCAGACAGGTCTGGAAGACCTTGTGCTCCAGATGAAAACCATGGGCATCGCAGATATTGTGAAATTTCCTTTCCCTACACCTCCTCCTGCAGCAAGCATTCGCTCATCAGTCGCCTTGCTACGCAACCTTGGAGCTATCCAAGCATTACCATCCTCAGCTGCTGGCAGTAAGGGAAGCAGCAGCACGTTGGCATGGCTTAACAGCACTCTGGGAGGAGAAGATGACAGTGGCATCGGCTCTGGGGGCGCAGTAACGGCCTTAGGGCGTGTGTTAGCGTCGTTTTCTCTCTCTCCGCGGTATGCAAAAATGATAGTGGCCGCTCACCGCTCCGGCGATTCCACTCTCCTGGCCATGACTGTATCGTTAGTGGCTCTATTGAGTGATAAGAGCCCATTTGTGAACGTACAGAGGGAAGATGTTCTACCCGATGAAGATGAAAATGAAAATGAAGACGATGAGGATGAGGCAGCAGCACTTGAGGCGCGCACGAAGAAGAAGAAGCAAAAGCAGGAGAAAGCTCACTTGTGGTTTCACCCGTCAGGAGACGCGATGGCGAGGCTGCAAGCATTGGGCGCTTTCGCGTACACACTGCGCTCACTCCACACACAGACGGGGCAGCAGCTGACCAGTAGCGAGGCAGCGGCGGAAGGTGAGCGCTTCTGTGGGTCAAATGGACTTTCTTCCGTCATGCTGTACCGGGCACTGGAACTGCGGGCGCTGGTGCAGAGGCAATGCGAGCAGGTGCTAGGGGTGAGCAGTAGCACTGCCGTGCACAACGACGACAACCACAACCGCTGGAATCTTTCGCCGAAAGAGAAAGTCATAAGGAGCAGCGCCGCCGCTGTGGCTGCTACGCCTCCTCCCAGCGACGCACAGACTGCGGCGTTGCGCCAGGTAATGCTTATTGGGCTGGTGGACTGTGTGGCCAAAAAAGTGCCCGCGGGTGTCATCAAGGAGGGTTCGCGCCGCAAGCGTCTGACCGCTTATCAATCATGCAGAGATGCCCTGGGACAAGAGGGCAATCTGTACATCCACCCCAACTCTGCGTGCTACAACGGCGACCCCACGGCGCCACTTCCAGAGTACATTTTGTTCTCATCTTTGATGCGCAGCGAGACCGGCGAGACTGTGTACATGTCGACTGTTACGCCGGTGCACTCGCAGTGGCTAGGGTCCGTGCTGGGTGCAGCGGCTGTGACAGGTGTAGCAGCGGAAGAGTCGGCGTGCCCGCTCCTACGCTACGGCCCCCCACTGGAGTCGCCTGCTCCTTTCTACGACGAAAAGCGCGACTGCGTGTCTTGCTACTGTGTGCCGAGCTACGGTGTGCACAAGTGGGAGCTCTCACCCGTGGCGCTGCCATTATCAGTGGCGGCAAAGATTGCAGAGGTGACCAGCAACAGCGAGAATGGCGGGACCGACAACAGTTTCTCAGATGAAGAGTACCGTTGGTTTGCTCGCTTTGTGCTCGATGGACGTATCCTGCCCTGTCCGTTGCTACGGAACTCAGCGGGCACAGACACATGGAAAGAGCCATCCTCTGTACTCACATCATCGCGACCTTCGATGCGAGCCGCGACACTGGTAGCAGCACTAAAGCGCAAGCAAGTGACGAACAAGGCAGCCCTGCATGCAGCCATAAAAGCTAGCAAGGGGAGAGAACAAGGTCAAGGTGATGGCGACGGCAGTCTTTTTTTGCGGGACGAAGTAGCTGCATTCATGAAAGCGGCTGCTCGCAAACTATGGCGCGAACAGTACAGAGATGTGCTCGAGCGACTGTAAAGTGTTGGATTTCCCGGGGTTGACTTACCCGGACACTCATCCACTCATTCTGTTTATCGACACCTGTAGCGATAGCTAAGGAGGCTGGGTATTCCACTACGTATAGCGTGATTGCGGAATGATAGTTTTTGCTCGTCAATCATACCATTAGTAATTTTACAAGATATCACAATATCGACAAGTTAATAAACTAAACTAACCCTAACTCTAACCACGACCAGGAGGCGTGTACTTGCCCGTCGGGCGTGGAGGTGGACGGTTACCGATCGCGCCAGGTGCTCCCCGAGGATTAGGACGAGGGGGCCCAGGCGGCCCCCGTCCCATTGTCCCCGCCATCCCTGGTCGGTAGCCACCGGTACGAGGCGCGGCGACGCCAGCAACAGCCCTCGGACCCCCAGGCCCAGGTCTAGGCCCGCCCGGTCGTGGAGGACCTCCAGGTCCAGGTCTAGGCCCGCCCGGTCGTGGAGGACCCCCAGGTCCAGGTCTAGGCCCGCCCGGTCGTGGAGGACCCCCAAGCCCAGGTCTAGGCCCGCCCGGTCTTGGGGGTCCTCGGGGTCTAGGCGCCCCTCTCGGCCCCCCAGGTACGGGAGGGGGTGCGCCGTACCGTTGGTCAGCAGAATCGTCGCTACTGCTGCTGCTGCTGCTACTACTGCTACTACTACTGCTACTACTGCTCGAATCACTGTCACTTTCATTACCACCAGTGCCATCTAAACTCGCTCGCTGTGCAGCGGGAGGGAGAGGCCCACGTGGGCCACCAATGGCACCGATCTTGGACTGCATCTCGGACATGCGCGAGGACACACTCTCTCTCTTCATCTCCCTCACAGGCTCGAATTTCTCCTCTTTCTTTTGTTCCTCCTCTTGCTTCTGCCAGAAATTCTTCGCCTCTGGGTCCGCTTTTACCTCCGGTTCTGGGGCCGGAGGAGGTCCTCTGGCGGGCGGAGCACCGCGCGGGGGTGGTCCTCTCGGCGGCATTCCTCTCGGCGGCGGACCTCGTGGGGTAGGTGACTTTCCTCCCATCGGCCCCTCTTCCTCCGAGGCAGGCGGCGGCCCTCCCGCTGGAGGACCGGGGCCTTCTCTGTGACTGCGCACAGGGCTGTCACTCGAAGCAGCATCGTTCTCAGCATCATGGGCTGTTTTCTTCAAATCCACGCCTGCCTTTATGCCACTGAGGGCAAGGGCCATCGACTTGCGAGCTTCCTTGTGATGCGATTCTATCTCGTCGTCTTCCTTGTCCTTGTGATGGTGGTGATGATGTCCATGCTCCTTCTTCTTCTCATCCTCCTTCTTCTTCTGCTTGCGCTGGGCCCGATACTCGTCCTTCGGAAAGTCCCACTGCTTCTCCCCACTCGAGTTCTTGTAGTAGTTCTTCTTCTGGGTGTTGCTGAACTTGCGCTCGAAGCCATCCGGGACTTGCTTTTCGGAGTCGGAGCAGTCGCTGTCCGGCACAGCGCTGTCATCGCTGTCGGAAAACTCAGGGGGCGCATTTTCGTCGTCTTCACTGTCAGAGAACTCGGCTACCGCATTCTTCTCTGCTTCCTCCTTCTCCTTCTTCTCTGCTTCCTCCTTCTCCTTCTTCTCTTTCTCTTCTTGCTCCTTCTTCTCCTGCTCCGCCTTCTCCTTCTTCTCCACAGCCTCAGGCTTCTTCCAAGTGGACTCGCTACTCTTGCTGTTCACCCAGTAAGGCTTGCTTTTCCTCTCCGAGTACTTCTCGATCCATTCCCCTTCACTCTCTGGCTCTGGTTCCGGCTCCTTCTTTTTCTCAGGCCCCTTCTGCTGTTTCTTGTCCTTTGTATCTGTCCCTGGGCGCGTCCAGTGCTTGTCACCCTTGGGATCTACGTAATAGGACTTGCGCTTGGACTCGCTGTACTTCTGTCTCCAGCCCTTGGGCAGCTCGGGAGGCATTCCGTCATCTGAATCATCACCCGACTCATCATCATCATCATCGGATGAGGCAGCCTCGGGGACAGACCACGTCTTTTCGCCATCGGGACCGATATAGTAGAATTTCGACTTTTTCTCGCTCCATTTTTCTTCCCAGCCCGAGGGCAACTTGGGCTTCGATGGAGTGGAAGGGGCCGCCTCCTCCCTCTTAGCCTCCTTCTTGTCTTTCTTATCGTCCTTCTTGTCCTTCTTGTCCTTCTTCTCCTTCTTGTCCTTCTTGCCCTTCTTACCATCTTTGGACTCCTTCTTGTCCTTCTTGTCTTTCTTATCGTCCTTCTTACCCTTCTTACTGTCCTTCACCTCCTTCTTGTCCTTCTTCTCCTTCTTTTCATCCTTGGAGGACTTCTTGGCGTCTTTCGAGGACTTCTTGTCGTCCTTGGAAGGCTTCTTGTCCTTCTTGTCCTTGGACCCCATAGTTTCCCTCGTGGATTTGGAAGGTCAACTATTACTATAAGGCCTGGTGGTGGTAGTGAATAGATGGGCACCAGTACGGCTGGAGTCAATAGTACAACGGCAGAACCCTTTGTACTCTGCTGGAATGATAATCAACCACTTTACAATATTGTAGAAAACTTCATTTGCACTGGTTGCCATTCTCACGCCATGTGTACTAATTAGGGTTAGCACAAATAGAGTACGTGCACAGATTTTTTTGTCGATTTCTTGGTCAAAATGGCTCCCAGCGCAGCAGTACGTACCACTTAGTGATTCCTATGCACTCCACTCATCATGTTAACAACCGCCTACACCATACCGCTGACTAAATAACTCTCTATCTGTCTCCTAATTCTTCGGTTTGATTTCTACAGGTTGATCAGCTTAATCGCTCCTCCCGCTATTTCTATGAGCGCGCGCTTTTGAAGAGAGTGGCGTCTTTGATGTTCGCCGCGATCGGCATGATGTTCATGGGGTTCGTGGCCGAGGCAGGCTCGTTGGCGGCTGTCAACAACCTTTCCTATTCTTCTGTATCAGCCACCATCGAGGCCAAGGAGGTCTACGCGCGTCGTGGATCTGGTTACGGCTTCTCCTGCTTTGTGTACTTGTTGGCTTCTCTTATTGGCATCGCCATGGCCGTCTATATCTCCCCCGACACTGGCAGTGAAAACGAGAAGAGGATTCTCGTGTCCCCCATCAATATCAGCAGCTACGGTGACAAGGATGTTGAGAGTGCAGAGTAGAGAGAGAGAGAGAGAGAGAGAGAGAGAGAGAGAGAGAGTTAAAGCTCTTTTCTTCTAAGTTATTTTCATGATGTTGATGCTGTGATTATGTACACTAGTATTTATTTCGATTCGTCAATTCAATGATGTTTTAATTCTCTCTCTCAAGCGCTTCACAGGCCTTCTCTCGTAGTTTGGTCACGAGGGAATCGAGCCCGGCCGCCTCATGTACTTCCGAAAAGCGTCGCACGGTGTCTGTAGACGTTGTCGTTGCTTTAGCGTTGCTCAATTGTTGTGACGGTGGCACCTTCGCCCTTGGCATTGCCGCAGCGCTACTGCTCTGTCCAACAACAGGCAGTCCCGCATTGCCAGGGGGGCTGCAAGATGGCTCCATGTGAAGCTTCTCTTTTAGCAGCACTCCGGTGTCCAGGGCATACATGGGCAGATCATCCAGCTGGAAATCGAGACTATCTCCTTCTCCTAATTGCTGCTGCCGGGGGCTGCCCACGGGGCTGTTAGAACGGGTAGTGTTCGTGCTCGGACCGGGTGAGGGACCGCCGCTGCCACCACTGTGGGGGCTTGCGTTCCTGTTCTCCACAGCACTTTGCTTCTGCTCCTCCTCCTCCTCATTCTCTTCTTCTTCTCCCACAGAGGAGGGCTGCTTGCTTAATCTCCCCAATGGCACAGGCGGCACTGCGCGGGAACCTCCGAGCTGCTCCTTCCCCTCTGCTGCTGCTGCTGCTGCTACTACTACTGCTGCTGCAGGCTCTGGGGGCTGATCCTTGCGGGCAGTATCATGATTGTCTCTCCTCTCTGATGCTCCTGATGCCCCTGGTGATGCTGCTGCTAGGCTGTGTTGTCTCAAAGTCATGCGCGCCGCGGAGATGTCGACGCTAGATTGCCCAAACTCTGCACTGTCCGCTACCTTTGCGATTCCCGCCGCCGAGCCCGTTTTAGCAAGCAGCTGATGCGGCTCAAATCCAACTTGACTGGTGAGACGCAAGGTGCTCTGTCTGGCGCTGGTGCTGGTGCGTTTACTCACTGAATTACGGCTGCCACTGTTACCTCCAGGCGAGGAGGAGCCAGGCATGGATATAGCAGTGACACTGATGCGACGGCGCCCACCGCTAGGCAACCCCCCCTGGCGTGAAGAGGGACTCTTCTCGCACAGCTTGTAGAAGCTCAGGAGGGAGTGTAGCTGGGCACTAGGCACTCGGTAGAGAGATGTACCCGACGTCGCGACCACTGCGTAATGCAAAGTCCCCGGAGTGGCATCACTCGAAGATCCGATCCCCACCGCTGCTGTTCTGCGAGGTGAGCGTGGAGAGTGACTGCCGCCACTCCCTCGGGGCGACGCGGGCTGCTGCTGTGTCGGCCCCGTAGAAGTTGGCGCCGCCAGGGCAGCCATCAGGGTATGCAGATCCACGTTGGACACATCTCCAGGGCGGATAGTCACTGCTGGTTTGCCAGCTCCATTCAGATTCGTGGCCGCAGCACTGGCAGCAGCATCAATGGGAGGCACAGCCATGGTTCTGACGACCCTCACCAGCAGAGTCACGCGACATGATGCTTTGCCGTTGCTGTCGAGCAGGGTAACAGTGCGCTCAGAGCCGGTCTCCTCAGCTGCGCTCTCGGTACTAGTGAGGCTGCTACCGCTGCTACTACCAGTACTGCTGACAATGGCATCGTCCTCACTATCCGTATCACTACCACTGTCACTATTACTCGCATCGCTGTCCTCCTCGTCGATACCCTCTCCATCCCCCACCAGCATCCCCATCATAGCCGACGGCGACACAACAGTGAATATAGAAGACATACGGCGACGGCCTTTCTCGAGCACACCACCATCAGCATCAGCATTCCCACCGGCAGGTCTAGCGGAAGGCGCAGCAGCGACTGTATCAAGCACATCAGAAGGATTCTCTCCTGCTGCTGCCGGAGAATCTTGCTGTCCTGGGAGGGGTGCGGTGCGCGTCATCGTCATCCGTTGTAAAGGCGCAACGAATGTACTCTTCAGTGCTCCGGCAATAGTGCCTCTCCGAGAGATCTGACTACTCTCATCACCACTGCCGCCAACTGTGCCGTCTGATGGAGCGATGTGGACAGTTGCAGCAGAGGCTCCATGCTTTTTGGGCGGTGCTGCCACCCGCCACGGCTGCTTAGATGGCTTCAGCGCGGCCTGTTCCATACTCTCTGTGTGCTCTTCTACTTCAGCATCATCGTCATCATCGTCGTCCTTAGGAGCACTGG
>JACLAB010015021.1_pt1 | contig 19252 bp, 20 predicted proteins | sample 8027921 | NCBI WGS metagenome assembly JACLAB01 (sample SAMN15725117, study PRJNA655200) | protist metagenome | isolation source: fluorescence activated cell sorting (FACS) single amplified genomes of... | place: USA: West Boothbay Harbor, Gulf of Maine | collected 2000-07-19 | reverse complement strand
GTGCGTTATCTAATGCGCTGGGCGCACTACGTCCCCATACACCTGTTGCGGTTGCGAAATACTATGCCACTAACGTGGCGAGTAAGGTGTGGCATTCTGACTACGAAGGCCAAGACAAGGTAACCAAAGTCAGGGGTAAAGTAGTTCGGCATGACAGCTTAGAGCAAGAGCTGCGCGGTATCGTTGCCAGTGGGTATACGTTCATCAATGCCGAGTTCTCTGATGCGGTAACTTCTTTTCTACACGAAGCCGATGAGTATGCGCTCCGCCAACAGAAGATAGACATGGTGTATGTACGGGCCTATATGCTGGGCGAGCAGCAAGTGTTCGATACCGTGCCGATTGCCAACATGCACAAGAACTATAACTTCGATGTTGAAGAGTCTTTCACACGCTACACCGAGGACACGTTACCAGAGGATATCCGAGGCAAGCTGTCTATGCTACTCATGGTTAATATGAACGAGTACGTCGATGGCGTAGGAATGCGTGCTCATGACGAGATATTCTATGTCAACGTACCCTGATAATACAGATGACACCATGTACCGTGTGATGGTAGATTCTGGAAAAAACTGTGTGCGAGTGCAATGTATTGGAATGTATTGTGTTGACAGTGTTGTAAATGGGTCGTATAGTGGGATGGAGAAGTTGCCCCAGTGGATGCAAGAGAAGGTTGCCCTGCTGATGATGACTTCTTACATCCCACCATCTGCACCTATACAAGGCGTCGGGCAACGTATTAGCGAGGATACGTTTTGGATATACGATTAAAGAAACCAGCGGTTGTTAATTATTTTGGGCACAATAAGGGCAAAAGGGGTCGTCGGTTAAGGGCTGCCAGTGATTTGGACCTTTCTTACATGTACGCACAGGAGGTCTTTGAAGATATCTTTAGCGATGATGTACCTGATGGCTTGTTTGAATTCCCAGAGGAGGATAATACCCCCTATCAGTATCAAGACCCGTTCGAGTTTAGTTCTGAGTTAGAAGTGCGTGCTGGTTATAAGATGTTAACGGGTAAGGAACCTACTACACCGGAACAATACATTTTCTATAACCGCCATATCAGGGAGGTGAATGAGTATATTGTTGAACAATGCAGGATTAAAAAATATCGGGAAGAACGCCGGTTACAAGAAAAGAAAGAACAGCAAGAATTGTACAACGCTATTTGCGAAGAGTTTGATAAACAATTAACCGAAGATATACATAATTTATTAACAGTATTAGGGATGAACGATGGATGACGAATGGGAAGACAACTTAGAATCTACTATGCGATCTATTGCCAAAGCGTTGTGGGCAATTAACGATAAGATTCCTGACAAGGAACACATGGTCGAGTGTTTTCAGTACATAAAAGGAGTGGAAGAAGCGTTGGACCAGATATCTTTTGTTTTGGATGATTCTGCAATACTTAACCAGTGGAGTCCAGATGATGAACGATGAGCAGACAGAGAACTTGGTGCGTGCGGTGGAGAACATGTCACGTAGTTTGGAGAGCATAAGTCAGAACATCGATAGGCTGTTTGGGCTGCTCGAACAAAAACTCGAAGATGAATGATTTGTGTGTAACAAGTCATAGAGAAGTACATGAAAAAAAATTCATACAGCAGATTTTAAAAATCGTTTTTTTTATCCCATTTCTGCAACACTTGATACCAGTTCCCAAGGAGAACGCATGACCCCAGAGGCCAAAGTCAAACGTGTTATCACTAACCAGCTTAAAGAGCTTGGTGCCTACTACTTCTATCCAGCAACGGGTGGGTATGGTCGAAGCGGTGTCCCTGACATCGTAGGGTGCTACAAAGGAAGGTTCTTCGGGATCGAGTGTAAAGCGGGTAAGAACAAACCGACAGCATTACAGCAGAAGAACTTAGATGATATTGCCTCGACAGAGGGAATCGCGCTTCTAATCAATGAAGCCAACATGAAAGATGTCGCCTACTTGTTGGGCGCTAAAGCTAGTAATCCAGATCAATTAGAGATGGAATTTTAAGGAGAAGGATGTGAAAAAATCAAAGCGAGAAGAAGTATTGCGGTTGTTGGAAGCTGACCGGAGCCGTAGCGATGCGGCTATAGCTAAAGAAGTTGGGTGTGTAACTAGTTATGTATACAGCATACGTAAGCAAACCCGTGGTAGAGCCGAGATATACGCTAAGAAGGCCGAATGGATAAAAGCGTTATTGCTTGACCCTACATTCGAGAGCTACCAACAAGTAGCTAAAAAAGTAGGGTGTGGTTCTGGTTACGTGAGAGCAATAGACGAGCAGCTTACAGCGGAATCGACAGCAACGGCAACGTCGGTATCGACACCTGCTACCGGATTAAGTGCAGAGGTAAAAAACAAGTTATCTAGAAACTAACGACCTACCCCCGGCCCCGGTCGAGGTAGTGACCCGAAGCAGCATTCTTAGTACCGCCAGATCGTACATCACGAGGGATAGACAAGCAGACCACGGTGATGCAGAGGATAACTTCTCGCGGATCGCTGGATACTGGTCACTGCATACGGGTACTACGTTAACTGCTACTGATGTTGCAGTAATGATGGCGCTATTAAAGGTAGCTAGGATCAAGCAGAACCCCCAGCATGTTGATAACTGGGTGGATGGCGCAGGGTATTTCGCCTGTGGTGGTGAGATAGCAAACAAATAAAAATAGTCCGACCTTTCCAGTGTGTTAAAGCAGACTCAAAATGCAAGTATAACTGACACCGAAGGGGTGCGAAGCCCCTACTTATTATAACAAAAGCCGGCTTAAACGATATTTTTGTTAAGCGGTCATCCTATAAACTTGTTACTGGGTATGATATGGATCTTATTACTATAGACTTCGAGACGTTCTATTCTCAGGACTTCTCATTAAGCAAAATGACTACCGAAGCGTACGTACGTGACCCTCGTTTTGAGGTGATCGGTGTGGCCGTTAAGGTTAATAATGGGTGTACTGAATGGGCGAGTGGGACACATGAACAGCTTAAAGATTACTTCAGTGGTTTCGCGTGGGAAGACTCTATGGTCTTGGCTCACAACACAATGTTTGATGGCGCTATACTTTCTTGGTTATTCGATATTCATCCTCGGGTGTGGGCTGACACTTTGTGCATTGGCCGTGCTGTACATGGGGTGGAAGTTGGGGGCAGCCTCAAGGCGTTGGCCGAACGATATCAGATCGGCGCTAAAGGCACCGAAGTTTTAGATGCCAAAGGTAAACGACGACTAGACTTTACCGATGAAGAGTTGGACAAGTACGGCGACTACTGCGTCAATGATGTTGAGTTGACATACAAACTCTTCGGGATTATGGGTAAGAAGTTTCCTAGACAAGAGCTACGTATCATAGACTTGACACTACGTATGTTCATCGACCCCATGCTGGATCTTGACCTTGGCTTACTAGAACAGCACCTTGAAGATACTAAAGAAATCAAAGATAAGTTGTTATTAGATGCCGGTGTAGACAAAAAAGACCTGATGAGCAACCCCAAGTTCGCCGAATTGCTTAGGGGGGTAGGGGTCATACCCCCGATGAAGACCAGCCCGACCACGGGCAAAGAAACGTACGCTTTCGCCAAGTCCGATGAAGCGTTCAAAGCCTTGTTGGAGCACGAAGATGTGCGGGTGCAAGCCTTGGTCAACGCTCGGCTCGGCAACAAAAGCACCCTAGAAGAGACGCGGACGCAACGGTTCATCGATATCTCGAAGCGTGGGTTGTTACCTGTACCGGTAAGGTATTATGCAGCACACACTGGTCGTTGGGGCGGGGCCGACAAGATTAACTTGCAGAACTTACCCAGCCGTGGGCCGAACGGTAAGAAACTCAAGAAGAGTATGGTTGCCCCTGCTGGCTACGTGTTGATTGATTGTGATTCAAGTCAGATCGAGGCCCGAGTGTTGGCGTGGTTGGCAGGGCAGGATGACTTAACAGAAGCATTCCGCGTTGGGGATGATGTCTACAAGAAGATGGCAATGTCGATATACGGACTCAACAGAGAAGAAGATGTCACTAAAGACCAGCGGTTCGTAGGTAAGACCACCATCCTTGGTGCCGGTTATGGTATGGGTGCGGTACGGTTTAAAGAACAGCTACAATCGTTTGGGTTCGAGATGGATCTTGATGAAGCTCGTAGGGTTATACGTGTATATCGTGAAGCGAACTTCAGGATAACGACTTTATGGCGGGACGCTAGTTATGTGTTAGAGCACATGGCACGAGGTGATAGTGTTCAGTTTGGGATAGAAGAAGTCCTTACGGTTGACGCGACTAGAAACGCAATCATACTACCGTCTGGATTACTCATGCGGTACGACGAGTTGGCCGGTGAACAAGGTGAACAGGGCGTAGAGTACACCTATAAAGTTAGGCGAGGCCGAAACCGGATCTATGGTGGCAAGGTGATAGAGAACGTCTGCCAAGCCATTGCGCGTTGCATAATCGGGGAGCAGATGTTAAAAATTGCTAAACGATATCGCGTTGTCCTGACGGTTCATGACTCCGTTGTTTGTTGTGTTCCCGAGACAAAAATAAAAGAAGCGCGAGAGTATATTGAGAGTTGTATGCGCTGGACACCTCACTGGGCGGCAGGGATGCCTGTTAACTGTGAGTCCGGTATAGGTAGGTCTTATGGAGATTGCGAATGACTGAGATACTAGACTTCGAAGAACACAGAACTAAGCACGCTAACAGGAACAAGTTACACATACACTACAAATCTAAGCCAAAAGTACGAGAAGATAACCAAGAGATGGTCGTCAGCTCAGTTGGGGTTACCTCGTTAGGAGATGATCCTGAGTTGGTTATTATGATTAACCAGATGGAAGGCGGTCGGTTGGATACGGTGACATTCAGCGTTGAAGAGATACCGCACCTTATGGATGCACTACAAGAAGCGTACGACTACGTTGCCGAGGGGGGCGAATGAGTATCGCACCTTGGTCGTTCAGTAAGATAAAGGCATTCGCGCAATGCCCTAAGAAGTTTTACCACTTGAAGGTAGCTAAGGACTACTCCGAGCCTGAGACTGATGCGATGTACTACGGTACCGCGTTCCATGAAGCAGCCGAAGAATACATACGTGATAACGTACCACTACCACCACAGTTTAATTACGCCAAGGCCGCGCTAGATGCTTTAAACGCTAAACGTGGTAAGAAGTTATGCGAATACAAGATGGGGTTGACTGAGAACTTAGAACCCTGCGACTTCTTTGCCAAAGATGTGTGGTTCCGTGGGGTAGCGGACTTGGTTATCCTAGATGAAGAAGACAAAAGTGCGTGGGTAGTAGACTACAAGACGGGCCGAAACGCACGCTATGCTGACAAGGGGCAGCTTGAACTGATGGCGATGGCTATGTTCAAGCACTTCCCAGACATAAAGAAGGTACGAGGAGGGCTACTGTTTGTAGTCTCTAATGACCTAATAAAAGATACCTACGAGGCGCACGACCAAGGGCCGTTGTGGGAAAAATGGTTGCGGGACTACATGAGTATGGAGACCGCGTTCGATAAAGATATTTGGAACACTAGCCCTAGCGGGTTATGCAGAGCGCATTGCGTGGTGTTGGAATGTCCACATAACGGGAGAAGTTAGTGAGAGAATCGTTTTTAGTTGTAGATACAGAGACAGGGTTGGTAGACGGGTATTGGACGCACGAAGTTGATGCTTTAAAAAGTGCTCTACGCTATCAAGCTAAAGTAGGACACCTCATGACGGTTGAGGCGGTAACTGATCGCCCATACTTAGAGAATCACCAAATGATTAAGTATCACTTACCACGGGAGAAGTTAGATGCCTTATAGAAATAAAGCAGACCGAAAGAAACAAGTAAACAAATCACCAGATAGTCCAGAGTTCAGGCGTCGTATGGCGCGACAGGAAGCTAGACGTGAAATGGACAGGACAGGTAAAGACGCGAACAAGAATGGCAAAGCAGACAAGCGAGAAGGCAAGGATGTTAGCCATAACAAAGCCCTAGCACAGGGCGGCACTAACAAGGACGGCGTGAAGGTGGAGAGTGCGAGTGCCAACCGTAGCCGTAACTTAAAGAAGAAAAAGAAATCTCCCAGACGTTTAGCCTGATGCGTCTTTAAAGAACGTACCCTATATCCTCCAGTTATAGGGTGCAAAAATCAGGTTAGTCCAGAGGTAGTTCATACCGATATCGCAGACCTAGCCCTATCTGTGGACGAAGCAGGGCTTTTCTAGCAGGAAAATATATGAAAATTTTAGATAACAAGGCGTTGCTCTTGCGACTTCGCAACCCCAAAAAAGTAACAGCGGTAATACCCAAAAGCCAAGAACTACCTGATAACAAAGTAGTGGTTAACTGGGGTATCGATGAGGCTCAAGTACTTAAAAATTTAAATATAAAGGTGCCATCTCCTATCGAAGGGAAGTATAAATGGACAGGTAGATACACCCCTTTTGAACATCAAAAAACCACGTCATCGTTTCTTACCATGAACAAGCGAGCGTTCTGCTTCAACGAGCAGGGTACGGGTAAGACAGCTAGTGCGATCTGGGCCTCAGATTACCTTATGAATGTGGGTCGTATTCGGCGGGTTTTGGTTGTCTGCCCCTTGTCTATCATGGATTCCGCGTGGCGTAATGATCTGTTCACGTTTGCAATGCACCGAACGGTTGATGTGGCTTATGGATCAGCGAAGAAACGCAGAGAGATCATTGGGGGTAACGCTGACTACGTGATAATAAATTATGACGGTGTTGAGATTGTGTCAGACGCCGTAGCAAATGGTGGTTTTGACCTAATTATTGTGGATGAAGCGACCCACTATAAGAACACCCAGACCAAACGATGGAAGACGCTCAACGCATTGATGACCCCTGAAAAATGGTTATGGATGATGACCGGTACCCCTGCGGCACAAAGCCCAGTGGATGCGTACGGTTTGGCTAGGCTTGTTAACCCTGCGGCAGTGCCTAGGTTTGCTGGATCATTTCGAGACCAAGTAATGTACAAGGTAACTAATTTTCGTTGGGTACCTAAAGAAGATGCAACTGACACAGTGTTCAGGGTTCTCCAACCAGCAATTCGATTCACCAAGGATGAGTGTCTAGATTTACCGCCGATGGTGTATGTAAAACGGGAAGTTGAACTTACCAGACAACAGACTAAATACTATAAGTTGTTAAGAGATAAAATGATTATGGACGCAGCGGGGGAGCAAGTAACTGCTGCCAATGCAGCGGTTAACATGAACAAACTACTACAAATATCTTGTGGTGCAGTCTACACCGACGCTGGAGATACGCTAGAGTTTGATATCTCACACCGCTATAGAGTCTTACGTGAAGTAATCGACGAATCCAGTAAAAAAGTATTGGTTTTCGTGCCCTTTAGACACGCTATAGACATCCTCACTGACAAACTAGAGAACGACGGTATTAGCACTGCCATTATTCGTGGTGATGTGTCACTCTCGAACCGCACAGAAACGTTTAGGCAGTTTCAAAAAACCGAAAACCCTAGGGTACTACTTATCCAACCCCAAGCAGCGGCGCACGGAGTGACCCTGACAGCGGCGAATACGGTGGTGTGGTGGGGGCCAACTAGTTCACTGGAAACATACGCACAGGCCAACGCCCGTGTACATAGGTCGGGCCAAGACCACAAGTGTACGGTAGTGCAATTGCAAGGGTCGGCCATAGAAAAGCGTGTTTATGCTATGTTGGACAATAAAATCAACGTACATACAAAAATGATTGATTTATACAACGATTTACTTGCGTAGTACATAGTTATCCATTATAGTCGTTTGCTCGATAAGTTAAGGAGGTTGAAATGGGCGGTGGAGAATCTATATCCCTAGATAAGTTAGTCAGGACTTATATAAAGATTCGGGAGCGGCGTTCAGAACTAAAGTCGAAATTTGATGAGGAAGATGCACCCTTAGTGCAGCAATTAGAGACTGTCAAAGGCGCTTTGCTAACCCACTGCAAGCAGCATGAAGTGGATAGCGTAAAGACTTCTGAGGGTTTGTTTTATAGGACGGTTAAGCAATCGTATTGGACTAGTGATTGGGACAAGATGCACGAGTTTATTCTTGAGCACGGTGAGCCTTCACTATTAGACAAACGGATTAACCAGAAGAATATGAAACAGTTCTTGGAAGAAAATCCTGAGTTGTTACCTAAAGGTCTTAACTCTAATTCAGAATATACCGTAACCGTTAGAAGGAACAAAAAATGACATCCCGATTAGTTTCAATTAAAGAAGTTGCCCAGCACTTTATGGTATCTGAGCGACTAATCCGTAATTGGATGCAGCAAGGACGCATACCTAAAAATACTTACATCCACATTAACCAGACATACAGGTATGATCTTGATGCCGTTACTAAAGCGTTGCTTAGTGAGGTTGATGAAGATGTACCTAACACAACATGGGATGAAGTAAGTCCAGAAGATGATCGGGTCGAAGTCCCTGACTTGGGTATAGATGAAGACTATTAATGGACACTAACTTAAAAAGGATTAGTATCCGCAATAAAAAATTCGAGGGTATACCATTAGAAAGTGGAGATAGCATTGAAGTTATTATTGTGGGTATTGCTTACCGGTCAAGAATATATTACAAAAGCGAGTACGATGCCGATAAAGTATCTACGCCTACTTGCTGGTCGAATAATACCGAGACACCTGCTTTAGACGTTCCAGATGAGCAAAGACAGTCTGGGCGTTGTGTAGATTGCGTACACAATATTAGAGGTTCTGGTAGGGGTGCTAGCCGTGCATGTCGTTTTGTGCAGCGTTTGGCAGTTGTTTTAAAGGATGATCTGGAAACAGTTTACCAACTACAACTACCTCCAACTTCTATATTTGGTGACGCAGTAAATGGGGCTATGCCCTTCCGTGCTTATGCACGGTACCTTGAGGCGCGTGAGACGCCTTTTATCGCTGTAATAACGAGTATCTACTTCGATGATAACAGCGATATACCAAAACTCTTCTTCAGACCAATACGTCCCATAGAAGAGCAGGAGCATGAAACCGTTAAGGGGATGGTGGATCACGAAGACTCTATTGCTGCTATTACGTTAAGCGTAGTGCCTATAGAAGATCGGAGTGTTTCCCCATTCGATGAGGTTGACGGTTTTAAATTAAATGACTAAATGTTTGGAGAAACATATATGAACTACCTTATAAAAGGTGTTGAAGTACTATACCCACGTATCAATAAAACTTACCGCTTTGATACAGCGGAAAATCGTAGTGTACCGTGTGACCCATTTGACGATGGCGCGTCTTACTCGATGCAGTTTAAGATGGACGATAAACAGGCTAAAGAATTGATGGGCGCTATGGCGGCTGCATACGCTGAAAAGCGTGAGGCTAAATGGCCTGAGAAGATCCCCATGCCTTTCAAGAAGACTGATGACGGTATGTTTATTGGTAAAGCCACGTTGAAAGGGGCGTACGGTAAAGAGGCTACCAGCAAACCTAAGCAATATGACGCAGGGAATAAGGAGTTAGATGAAGATTTTGCTTTGACTACCGGTAGTGTTGGAAACATTGCAGTCGTTCTTTTCCCATACAACATGCGAGAAGCAGGGGTATCACTACGGTTACGAGCAGTGCAAGTTACCAAGTACATACCGCTGCAAACCTCATCCCCGTTTGATGCAGTGGAAGGCTTTACCGTTGATGTGGAGGTAAGTCCTTTTGCAGATGTTACCCAGTCTGCCCCGGTGACAGCCGAGGAAGTTGATGTAGTAGAAGTTGATGTAGAAGAAACTGAAGAAGCTGTCAAAGAACCGAAGAAAGTAGCTAAGGTGAAGTCATCACCTGCACCTAAAGAAGAAGCTGATCTTAGTGCAATCGTTGACGGTTGGGACGACTAGACCCAATTATCTTGGGTAGGTGCGAGACCTTACCCACACGCTTAACTATACCACGGCTAGGAATACCGAAGAGGGCGGATATCTGCCCCTGCCGTGGTAACTTTCGGTTCTGAGATAGCTATGGAAACAAGAAAATTTTTACAAGAAGCCCTAGCAAACGATGGACTATATTGTATTTTTGCATCTAACACTAAGACGGATCGACGAATACAAAAGTTTTTTACTTCTATAGATGCTTTAATAGATAACGCAAACCAACTAGATGACCAAGGTTATGATGTTTACTTCGCCCTATCGACTTTTAGAGAAGATAAGTCACGCAAGGTAGGTAACGTCAAGAACGTAAAAACGTTTTTCTTAGATCTAGATTGTGGCCCATCCAAAGAATTTGCTACTCAACAAGACGCACTTGCTGCGCTTAAACAATTTTGCAAGACCAACCTATTACCTCGCCCCACATTGATTAACTCTGGTCGTGGGGTACATGTTTACTGGGTACTAAAAGAACCAGTCTGTTTAGAAGATTGGGTACCTGTAGCAGAACGCCTTAAAGTTTTATGTAGTAAAAATAACTTTTTAGCTGATCCCGCAGTCACGGCGGATGCCGCACGAGTGTTGCGGGTACCTATGACGCACAACTACAAACCGGAAGACCCTGTAGAAGTAGATTTTATAGGGCCAACGGATTCGACGTTGGTTGATTTCGATAGCTTTTCCATGCTCCTTGGTGCAGACATGATACCAGTTCCCTCTAGAAGGGTAGAGGGTGCCAATGCAATGTTTCACGCAGCCCTTGAAAACCAAGACTTTAAGTTCAAACGTATTATTGAACGCTCTAAGGGCGGGAAGGGGTGTCTACAGTTACACGACGCACTAACGAAACCGAACGAAGTATCGGAACCAATATGGCGTGGGATGCTATCAATACTAAAAGCCTGTAGTGATGGTAGTAGGGAACGGGCACATAAGATATCGCAAGGTTACGAGGGTTACGATCCAGAGGAAACGGACGCAAAGTGGAGTAACCTCACATCGGATAAACGGTATACATGTAACAAGTTTGAAGAACATAAGCCTGAGACGTGCCTAGCATGTCCTAACCGTGGTAAGTATCGGTCGCCTTTGTTTATAGGTAAGTTATTAAAGGAAGCCACCGAAGAAGATAACGTAGTGCAGGAACCTGCGTTAGATTTACCGGACGCGCCCCTAAACACTTATGTGATACCGAAGTACCCTTTCCCCTATTTACGAGGCGCGAATGGTGGGGTGTATGTCCACAGTAAGGATTCAGAAGGTAACGAAGACGAAAAGCAAGTATACCAGAACGACATATACGTAGTGCAGCGGGTACTAGACCCTGAAATCGGGGAGCAGGTGGTCTTACGACTACACCTACCGAAAGATGGTGTACGTGAATTTACACTACCGCTCACTGCGGTTGGGTCTAGAGACGAACTTAGAAAGCAATTGGCTATGCGGGGGGTAGCTGTACCCAACGTCGATGATTTAATGAAGTACATATTAACTTGGATTAACCAACTACAGGAGACAACAATGGCGGATAACGCACACAGACAGTTTGGATGGGTAGGCGAAGGCACTGATGCTTTTGTTCTAGGAAATCAAGTAATCACTAAAGAAGGGACTCGGTTCAATCCTCCATCGTCGCAAACAGCGGGGTTATTCCCCGCGTTTGAACCTAAAGGCACTCTTGAAGAGTGGAAAGAGTTGATGGGGTTTTATAACAGGCCCGGTTTTGAGCTACATCAGTACGTTGTTTGTGCGGGATTTGGTTCTATCCTAATGAAATTTATGGGCAACATAGCTTGCTCTGCTATGCACTTACACAGTAAGGAGTCAGGGCTTGGTAAGACTACTGCGATGCGTGCCTCTGCAACTATTTGGGGTGACCCTAAAGCTCTGGTATTAGATGAGCAAGATACACATGCCAGTAAGATGTTGCGGTCAGAGATACTACATAACCTGCCGTTATACATTGATGAGATGACTAACACTAGCCCAGAAGATTTAAGTACTCTAGCGTACCAATTCACTTCAGGTAAGCAGCGAGCACGTATGGTTAGTGGCAGCAATACTGAACGACTAAGAGGTGAGCCTTGGCACTTGTTAGCTATTACTACAGGGAACACCAGTGCCATAGAACGTATAAGTTTGCGGAAAGATAACCCCGCAGCAGAAGCGCAGCGGATACTTGAAGTACGTGTGGATAAGATATTTAAGAGTCCAGATACTAAGACCGAAACTGACATATTTAGCGCAACGTTAGAAAAATGTTATGGGCACGCTGGGCCTATAATTGTTAAGTATATTATGGAGAACCCGATACAAGCAGAGGCTTTAGTGAAAGAAGTACAGTTACGGATAGATAAAAAAGCTGGTCTATCTTCTGAGAATCGTTATTGGTCGGCAGGGGCTACTGCAAGTATTGCTGGAGGTGTTCTTGCTACCCGCTTAGGGTTGTTACCTTATGATATGGGTGCTGTTACGAATTGGATAGTAGATAGGCTTATAGATAACAAACGTCGTGCGGGAGATATGGCGGTATCATTGGAGCAAACGTTAAACGAATACATCAATGAGCATTACGATAACATCTTAAAGATAAAAAGCACCAGTGATTTACGTAAGCAAGATGGTTCAGCGATGGATTCCTTAATACAGCCCGAGGCTATACCTCGCAACAAATTAGTGGCTAGGTACGAAACAGACTTGAAAAAGCTGTATCTAGTACCGAAACCGTTTCGTATATGGTGCGGTACACAGCAGATCAACTATGGTGCTTTTGTTGCTGACCTGATAAGTAAGTTAAATGCGAAGAGGGCAAAGGTACGTTTAGGCAGGGGTACGCACTTCCAGATGAACCCGCAAGATGTAATTATAGTACAGCTTACTGAGGAAGATGATGGTTCGCGGAATACTGAGGACGTATGACCTAGACCCTGACGGGGTTCGGGTTGTAGTGAATTGGCATGATATGCAGGTGGGTATGTCTATATTTGTCCCCTGCATCAATACCAACAAAGCAGTAAGTCAGGTAAAGAAAATAACAGCAGAACGGGGTTGGAGTATAGAGACTAGGATAGGTGTGGTAGGCGATAAATGGGGTGTTCGTGTTTGGCGTATTTTATGATATATTGGCCTAGACAGTTCGTCCTCCTTCTCGCACAGCGTTCTGTCACCCTCCTGCTCTTCGAGCACCCCCCTCTTCGGAGGGGGTATCTCGTCTTCTGCATCAAGGAGTATCTATGGAACCAACAAGAAACGACCTACTATTAGCATGGATGACGCTAGTCAAACTCCGTGATAGTAACGTATTAGATGCAAGTGACGATCAACTAGTGCTGTCAGTGTTACAAGTATTAGACCAAGAACAAAACTTACGTATAAACGACTAGTCTTCTTCCATCGATAGGATTACAGGGGTGTTGCTATCTATGTATTCTATCAAATTGTTTCGGACGGCTGGGTTAATAGACACTCCGTTATAGGATGTCACTGCCGCACGCTGGAAGTTTTTCATGGATCTCTCTAGGCTCGTAGGCTGTATAGCAGCGCGTGGGAATTTTTTACTAACTCGTTTGTTGAATGCTTCTATATCCTTAATGATTTGACGTTTCTCGTCGAAGTCACCGTGGAAGAACGCAAGGTTAAATTTACGAAGTAGTTGGCTTTTCTTGTTGGTCAAAGCTGCACCGATACGTTTAGCATTTTGCGCTTGTTCTTGGTTCTTTGTGTACTCTGATGGAGCAAAACCAACTATCTGGGCCAACAACTGTCCCTCTGTTATGTCATCCAGTATAGGGTTCTTACGCCTAGTAAGTGCTCCACCTTCCTCGTCAAACCGGTATGCTTTCATGATGTTCTTGATGGCCGCAGGGGTCATGGTCTCTATGCCGCGCTGCAAGTCTCCATTAAGTACTTCTTCTCCCCCACGAATTATTTGCTTACCTACACTCCATGCTGGGCCACCTAAGTAATACCCTACCCGTTCTTCAGGGGATGGGTTATCACTATACCTATTAGCTTGAAACAGTAGGTTAGTTAACTGAACTCGCTGGGATACGTCTACACCTAACAACGCAGTAAGGGTACCTTTATACCACCCCTCGCCCATAGTTTTGCGAGTAACCTCTTCAAAATTATCTTCGTCATCACCTTTCAGTAAGTTATATACCAAGGCGACTGACCCATATAACGGTATACCCTGCACTCCCGCAAAGAATAATGCTGTACCGTGCACCCCTGCCAACTGGCCCATAGCTTCTTGGAACAGCTCTTTCTTCTTAGCTCGTTCCGCACTGCTATCCGTTTTAAGCGGGTTGTACATATTGGTAAGTAGCTTCCTAGCAGTCTTGAACATCGTGTAGTACATCTGTATACCGAAACCTTTATACATGAAGGCAACACGACCAAGCCCCGTTTGAGCTACTGGAGCAGCGGTCTCTAATACAGCACCCCCGTTCAATTCTTGAGTAAGTAGTAACGAGTTTTCAGCAGCTAATTCTTGCTGTTGCAGCAGGCTTAGGTTTGGTTTTTCTTGCTTAACACGTTCAAGTTCTAACTGGTAGGTAGCCACTAAGGTGATTTGTCGGTTGTATTGTTCTACTTGATGGAACATCAAAGCTGACATAGAAGTTACTACGTCAATAACGTTTTTACCTTTACCCGATTGATCTACTCCTAAGTTATCTGCGAAAGAGGAAGACCGTATTTGGTTACGTCCTAGAGCCTTCTTTACCAAGGGCGCAATATTGTTTAGGAACTCTACACGCTTTGCAGGTAAATTTAATGACTTACGTACTTTAAGATTGCCATTAGCGTCTACGTCATAATAGTTGTCTATTGAAGGCAGGCTGAACTTGTCAATTTGTTCTTGCCCGTCTATAGATGCAACGGGGCGTAACGTACGGCTGAAACCTGCACTAGTTATATAACTAGAAGCTAGGCGTAGAGCTGCTAATGACTCTCCAACACCGTACTTACCTGATAGGTACGGCATGACAAACAAAGGTATTTGAGACAAGTTAACTAGCGCAGAAGAAGTATTGAACCCGATAGTCCATAGGAAGGCCATACGGTTAGCGGATTGTGCAAACCCATCGCGGGGCGGGTTGCGTGCGAACTCTGCCCGTTCTATCAAGCTAGTCCTAGCTTCTATACCACCACCAGTTTTATTTCTAAGGTCTTGGTCAGATACTTCCGCAAGCTCCCGCTCTATTTCGTAGAACTCGTTGGTAAACTCCGTACGTACTATTTTGCGGTTGAGGTCATACAGCTTAGTCTCAAAGGAAGCAGTAAAATTAGTGTCATAACCCGCAATGTCTTGGCGCTTTTGGAAAGACTTGGCAAAAGCTGTTTGAGGCATCGCTTCGATGAACAAATCTACAACTGCCGTTTCTAACTTAGCACTATCAGCGGTTTTAGGTATGGCCTTAAGTATGTCGTTAACGAATTGCGTAGATGGTGCAGACCTATACTTTACGTTGCTCTTATCGGTATCGTATATATTGTATTTTATCTGGCCTTTTTGCTTGCCTGTTACGTGCCGTACTACTGACCCTTCTTTAGATAACACCTCTTTTATGAACCTTTCGCGGCCCCTGTTTGTCTCAAACATCAGGAACACGTCTTCAGTAGAATTTGTTTCTGGGTTAAACGCAGCAAAAGCAAGTTTATACTTGCCTGATCGAGTAAGCGCAAAGTACGGGTCTTTACGCCCTTTCAGCATTTCTTTATAGACCCCAGTAAGTTTAGCTTTCGTATCTTCACTAGCGTCTAACGAGTTTATAGTTTTACCAATAGTAGCTACCAGTCGGTTGTACGCTTCGTCGTTAGTACGTAGCATCGCATCGTATATTTTCTGACCGCCACTAGCCTCTAGCTTGTTCCATTTAGGACGCATGCTTTCCCAAATCTTAAACTTATTACTACTATACTTTTCTTTCGCAGCCTGCCTACTAAGTCTAGGGTCTACTTCTTCTATCGTACTGATCTCAGCTATGTCATGCAGTATTTGGACTTCTTCTTGCCGTCCCTTTGACTGCATAGACGCAGGTTTCCACCAAGTAGGTTTAACCCATTTACGAACCTGTACAGCGGCTGCTAGTGATTTAGCGTCAATATCTGTCAATGCGCCTCGTTGCTTCTCCATTAGGACATGAAGTTTTAAGCCAATCTCACCTAGTCTTTTGTTATACCAACCAGCTACATCAGACATAGCTAACGAAGGTATACCCTTAAAGAAGAATTTTTGAGCGTTATCAGCTACGCCACTGTTTAAAAATTCTACACTTTCATCTACGAAACCTTCTCTGAACTCCTTATCTATTGGTTTAAACGTCTTCTGCACGCTACCCATCTTACGCATCATTGTGGTGACGCCTTCGTAGGTAGTATCCTCTAACAACACCCCGGTGTTTCTAGTGTTATAACTTGGTGACAGTAACGTATTAATAATAGACTGAACTTCATCAGACATTTTGACTGTGTTTATGGGTACCGTATTATTTGTACTACGGTTTTTTACAGTCTGTAATATATTCCAAACTACGTTTTTAAATTTCTGCCAGAGACTGACGTTGCTACCTTCTACATTTATCGTAGCAAGTTCTTGCTGGAACGCAGGGTTACTAAACGCTTCTGCAATAAATTCGTCTAGGTTGGTTACTCCATAAGACTTACTTAAGTATAAGTTCTTAACAGCGTTGTACATATTTCTAAGCTGCACAATCTGTGGGCTGTTAGGGGCGTCTCGCAGCTTCTTATAGGTAGCAGCATGAGTCATTTCGTGTAGCAACGTAGCAGCCGTTAACCCGGTATAAGTTTTGTTTTTGTGGGTAACGTCTTCATCTAACAGGATTATGTTGTTTAACTCACCTACACTCGTATCAAAACTATACAGCCCTACGGTAGGCCCGTACTTATCAAGTTCTTCTTGAGTAACGTCTTCTAACTTTTCTCGGTACAACCGATCAACCGGGTTAGCAGGTTCTTTAGGTACGATAATCACGCGGGTATCGCCCACGACACTTGCCAGCCTACGTGCAGCATCGCTAAGTTTGGCGTCTGGTATTGTTTTGGCTACGGCTTCTAATGCTTCTTGCAATTTACCTTCACGCAACAAGGCAATAGTTTCTTCTTCAAGTGGTAGATCAAGTACAGGATTTATGTCGTAGCCAATACCTAGCAGCTTCTGTAGTCTTAACAACTCAGGATTACGTTTGGCTATGACATCTGCAGATACATCTATACCTACTTGTGTTCTTTGTTCTTCGGTCAGTGCCTGCCACTTCTTAGTTTGGCCGCGCCGTTTAAGTCTGTTATTTATTTCTTTTAACGTCTTAGGATCATAGTTAGATAGAGCAACAACCTCTGAAGCAGCTTGGTTTCGTTTGTTAGCTACAACCTCATAAGGTACTCCTGCTAGGGACGGTAATTCTGCAGGTTTTTTACGGTCTATGCCTTTCGCTTTATCTACTATCTTTTGTGTAGCCTTGCGTTTCTTACCTAAACGAACATTTTCGGCTTTACGTTCTAACGCATTTTGCTGTCTAGCGTTTAAGTCTTTAACCTCTACAACCATCGCATCTTTCGTAGTAGAACTTGCTCTGTCGGCTGTTCTTTTAAGTGAATAGAACGTCGCTGGTTCATTCGGTACGTAGACAACGTACGGCTTTAGAGTGCCTTTACGAGTGGTAGGTTTAAAACGCGCTTCTTTTTTGTTGTCTTGCACATCTAACGGAGGCAAGTTTGCTGGAGTAAGCCCTTCGTCGTCGATTTCACCTACCGCTACTTCCTCAGCCGCACCTGTTGGGGTGGTAGCAGCGCGAGTGCTTGGTGGCCCTACACCACGTCTAGGTTTAGCGCGTGGGAAATCAAAAGAAAGTTGACCCCCTGTGTCAGGGGTTTGGGTATATCGCCCTGCTTCCGCTGGGGTAGCTAGGAACGTATTGATGTTTGTTTTTACTTTGTTAGTCGTGCTAGGTAAATTAGCATAACTAGTTAGTTGAGCACGTAAGTCTGCGTCTGTAACTTTTTTGCCCTGTATACGGGCACGTAAAGCCGCTTTATTGGCTACACCAAGTTCGTTCAAGAACTTCTTGGTAACTTGTTTTTCTGCTTCTGGAGCAGCTTCTGGGGTATCTTTTGGCCCCCTACCTAACTCTAAAGTCTCATCAACGAACAAATCACCTACTTCTTGCTGTAGAAACCCTTGCGTAGTTTCTTCTACTAACGCAGCGTCTTGTTGTTCTTTTGCAGTAAGGGTATCTTGTGCTTCTGCTAGCCTGCTTAATTCTTCTTGTCTACTTGCCTCTTGTGTAGTGGCCGCTTCTCTATCTATTTCTTCTTGGGCGATAGCTTCCTGCTGTCTAGTTTGAGCCGCCCGTACGAATTCAGGATCTACAGACTCATCGTACCCTAACTGCCTGCTTAACGGCGTAGGGTTTCTAGTAAACAAGTTATCAACCAAGGACGCTTCAGTATCAGTACCGTAAGCGGCACTACGTTCTGTTTCTGCAACACGACGTACAGCTTCTGCTTCTGCGTCGGTATATTCTGCTTCGGTTTTATCCCCTTCTAACAACGTAAAGACATCAACGTCGTCTACTTCCGATTCAAAAGTCAGTACGCGTATCGCAGCTTCACGCTCTGCATCTGTGTAGTCATCGGGATTTTTTTCGCTGCCTATCAGTGCAGGTACGTCTACTTCCGCTATTTCTTCTTCAGTTACTACAACTTCTTCTGGCTCTACAAAACCTTCAAACAAGTCGCCTTGTGTACCTTCGGGTACATCTGGGTCAGGAGTAGGGGGCACATCGGTTCTTGGGCTTATCGCTGCGGCACCACCACCTACCGTACCACCCACTAACCCAGCGGCAACGGCGGTTTCAACGTATTGATCTAAGGCTTCTTCACTATCAAGCTCTAGCCCAGCCTGTGCACGTTCGAGTAGTGTTTGCCCTAATTCAGTAGGTATTTCAGTTACAACACCAGCGCCAGCGCCTTTTGAGGCACGAGAAAACAACCCCCCTGCACGTACGGCTTTTTGTGTCGGGAACAGTTTTGTTATTGCGAATCGTTCTGCAACAGCGTCTAGTATGGCTTGCGGTAGGGCTGTTAGAAATGCAGTACCCTCATCCATCTCAAGACGAAGCCCTTGCTCTATAGCTTCTTTTTGCGCTTCGCGGTTACCCCCATAGAAGAATGGTAGCTGCGACAAAGCGCCGCCTAAAGCACCTACAGTAAACCCAGCAACGGTGCCAAGTCCCGGAAACAATGACCCAGCAGCGGCACCAGCAGCGGCACCAGCAGCTATACTAGTACCTGTAAGTGGGGCGGTTTCTCCGAGGGTTTCCAACGCAAAG
>JACLAB010010956.1_pt1 | contig 19254 bp, 30 predicted proteins | sample 8027921 | NCBI WGS metagenome assembly JACLAB01 (sample SAMN15725117, study PRJNA655200) | protist metagenome | isolation source: fluorescence activated cell sorting (FACS) single amplified genomes of... | place: USA: West Boothbay Harbor, Gulf of Maine | collected 2000-07-19 | reverse complement strand
AGAAGTGGAGGACGGTTCGTACAATTTTCTCCAGAACATGGAAGAGCAGATGTTGGGACATTTGGCCGCGGCCCAGAGCGTCCATGCCGAAGACATCCCTGTGCGCCAGTCTCTAGATATGAAGCGCTACCACTATGAGGAGGCAGAAAAGCTGCGTGATCAGATCGAGCAGTTTAAGGAGCGACGCGCCAGCGCCATTCAAAATTACCCGGAGAGCGAAACTAAGCTATATATGAAAGAGGGGGAGTCCCCTTATGTAAAAGGGTTCCCGGATGATTTGGTTCAAGGCTTTGACAACGGCGGCGGCGTAGTTTCCCTTGGCGCAGGCGAACCGGCATATATAGACATGGGTAACATGGACATGAACAGCATGTTCGCTACCCCGGCTCAACCCGGGGATGAGTACTATGTCGGGGAGTACCCGGGCCGTGTATACCGGGAAGGGGACTACATTACGGAGCCCGGCTACCTTGGTTCGGAGTATCAGTTTGAGGTAGAGGGCCCCGAGCGCTACGACATGTACCAAAGCTTTCCAGAAGGCCGGAAAAGGTCTGACTTTGGTCGTTCTGCCCCTGAAATTGCTATGGAAACCGGGGGCGCTGTTCCAACAGCGCCGGAGGAATCTGGGATAGCAAGCTTTATGTATGACGTGGTCACTGGAAACGCCCCGTCCGATCAGCTAAACGCTTTACGTACTTCTGGTCGGATTGGTGATGAAATGTCGGCTGCGATTTACGGAGACGAACCAACCTTTATGGATCGTTTGATCACCGATTATAATTATCCCGCTACTATCCCAATGCAGGACGATGAAGGTTTCCCTGTTTTGAACGAGCAGGGCGGCCAGAAGATGGCTATTGCCACAGATTTTTCTTTGCCGGAGTACATGAGAACACAACGCCCGAGACCGGATATGCCGACTTACGGTGAGTTAGAGGACGCGCGGGCTCATGCTCTTGCCTCTGCTGAGTTAGCCCGTCGATATGGCCCGGAAACCGCGAAGACTGCCGGGGGTATTAAGGAATTGACTGAAATGTTGCCGGGTTTTGGATCTTCTACCTATGGTGACATGAAAATGGACACGCGTAACAACGCTTTTGGTATTAAGCTGTTTCGCGAAGCCGGGGTAAACTCTTCCCCGCGGGACATAGCAAAATCCGTGGACCGCGAAGTGTTTAAACAGCTTGACATTATTTTAGGCAGGAGCCCCGACCGGCAATCTACTCCCGCAAAAGATCAACCTCTTGCTCAAAGTTACTTTAAATCTCCTGAAGGTGGTTTAGATGTATATTTTCCCCGTGACAAAGAGGGATATTTCGATACAACCTATCTTTACGATTAAGGGTCCGCGGCCCACGGACCTAGCAAAAAGGCTGCTACTGTGGTAGTTTTGGCCTTAAAGGAGAACACAGATGGCGCGTAAACCAATTGGCGGTTTAATGGACAGCAATGTCCCTTCACAGTTAGACCCAGAGGATTTAGCTGCGGAGGTCGAATTAGAGATTCCGGGCAGCATGGACAACGTCGTGGCTTTTGAAGGCATGGCGGAGGGCATGGATATTGAGATGACCCCGGAAGAGGACGGCGGCGTTACGGTTGATTTTGATCCGTCTGACCAGCGAGGCGAAAGCGATGACTTTTACGCCAACTTGGCAGAAGAGATGCCTGACCGCGAGCTTTCTAGGATTGCTGGCGAGCTTTTACATGAGTTTGATGCAAACAAAGCAAGCCGACAGGAGTGGGAAGATGCTTATGCAAACGGTCTTGATCTTCTCGGGTTCAACTACGAGGAAAGGACGCAGCCGTTCAGAGGGGCTTCTGGGGTTACGCACCCGTTGCTTGCCGAGGCGGCTACGCAGTTTCAAGCGCAGGCGTTCAATGAGTTGTTGCCAGCGTCCGGGCCCGTGCGTACTTCTATCATGGGAAGCGAAACAAACGACAAACAGCGGCAGTCTCAGCGCGTAAAGCAGTTTATGAACTATTACATCACCGATGTGATGGAAGAATACACCCCCGAACTGGATCAGATGCTGTTTTATCTGCCTTTGGCGGGGTCTACATTCAAAAAAGTATACTATGACGAGACTTTGGGACGTGCGGTAGCTAAGTTTATACCGGCGGAGCACCTTGTAGTGCCTTACGAAACGTCTGATTTGGAGACTTGCCCTAATATTACGCAAGTTTTGAGGATGTCTCTTAACGATTTGCGTAAAAAACAGGTTGCAGGCTTCTATTTGGACATACCGGTGATCCCGGCTCAAGAGGAATCCGACCAGATTACCAGTGAAATCGACCGTATTGACGGCACAAGCCGCTCACAGATCGACTACGACTGCACAATTTTGGAATGTCACGCCGATTTAGACCTAGAAGGCTACGAAGACCTCGATGAGGACGGCGAGCCGACGGGCATTAAGATACCATATGTTGTCACACTGAGTCAGGACAACGGCCAAGTGCTGTCTATTCGCCGTAATTACCGCGAAGATGACGAATTAAAGCGTAAAATTCAGTATTTCGTACATTATAAGTTCCTTCCGGGCTTTGGTTTTTACGGTTTAGGGCTTATTCATACGATTGGCGGTTTGTCACGGACCGCCACAGCGGCACTGAGGCAGTTGATCGACGCAGGTACGTTATCCAATCTCCCAGCGGGTTTCAAAGCCCGTGGATTACGCATCAGAGACGACGATGATCCGCTTCAGCCCGGCGAGTTCCGCGATGTGGACGCTCCCGGAGGGGCTATTCGTGACAGCCTTATGCCGCTGCCATTTAAAGGCCCTGACCAGACATTGTTCCAGCTTTTGGGCTTTGTTGTGGATGCAGGACAGCGTTTTGCCACAATCACAGACATGAAAGTGGGAGACGGTAACCAGCAGGCGGCGGTTGGAACGACTATCGCGATGCTGGAGCAAGGTTCACGCGTGATGAGCGCGGTGCATAAGCGGTTGCACTACGCAATGCGGGTAGAATTTAAACTTTTGGCCCGCGTGATGGGTGAAAGTTTACCAGAAGAATACCCATATACAATTGAAGGCGAAGATGCGTCAGTTAAAGCTTCTGACTTTGACGATCGGGTAGATATTATTCCGGTGTCCGACCCTAACGTGTTTAGTCAGGCGCAGCGTATTGCTTTGGCACAGACTAAGCTACAGCTAGCGGGTGCCGCTCCTGAATTACACAACATGTATGAAGTGTATCGGGACATGTACGATGCCCTTGGTGTACGCGACACGGACCGTATTATGAAGCGGGCTGTGGAAGAAGAGCCAACACCTAAAGACCCGGCGCAGGAAAACATCGACGTGATGGACATGGTGCCTCTGAAGGTGTTTGAGGGTCAGGAGCATCAGTCTCACATTATGGCGCACTTGATTTTTGGCGCATCTCCGATGGTTGGCTCTATGCCAGCTTTGGCTATGGAGCTTCAAAAGCACGTCATGGAACACGTTAAGGTAGCCGCGAGAGAGCAGGCTGCGGTGCAGTTTATCCAGAGCCGTCAGGCCGCGGGCGGCGAAGCGGCCACCGAAGAAGAGATGCTGGCTATCGAGGGGCTTACCGCGCAGTTCGTGGCGCAGGGTATGCAGACGGTTCAGCAGATGTCGGCGCAAGTCTCAGGTCAAGGCCCTGATCCGTTAGTTCAGCTTAAAGAGCAGGAGCTACAGATCAAGGCACAGTCAGAGCAGAACGACATGCAGGTAGATCAGGCCAAGCTTAATATGGAGGCGGCAGGCCAGCGTATGCGGGCGGATCAGTTCCAGCAGCGCATGGCAAGTCAAGAGCGTCAGACAGACAAGCGTATCCAATCTGCAATGGAACGGGAGATGCTTAAACAACGGGGGGACTAGATACTCATTAGTTTAGCTTGGGGGCGAAATGATAGCAGAAACACTGGCTGGTATAGCACTGGTCAAATCCGCGGTTGATGGAATTAAATCAGCCATTAACACGGCCAAGGACGTTGGCGAGATAGCGGGTTATGTTGACCAGCTTTTTGAAGGTGAAAAGCAGGTCCAGCAGAAAAGAGCTAAGAGTGCGTACCCCGGGATTGGAGATCAGTTCGGGGTGTCTAATATTGCGTCTGAAGTCATAGATGCAAAACTGGCTCAAGAAAAGATGCAGGAAATGCGTAACTTGATTGATTTGCGCTTTGGGCCCGGAACGTGGCAAAGTATCGTAGATGAGCGGGCTCGTAGGATACAGGCGGCTAAAGAGGCCGCTGCGGTAGAGCGTCGTAAAAAGATAGCCGAGGCAAAAGAGTTTGAAGAAACTATGAAGCAGGTCGTGCTTGTAACTTCGGTGCTTGTTATCGCGATAGGGTTTTTTATATTTTTATTTGCGATGGTACTATGACGGTAGATAAATTTCTAGAGTGGAAGATACTTCCTCGTTTTATGATGCTAGCAAGCACCGTAATGAGTTGGCGCTGTGCGGAGTGGTTTATGGCGTTAGACGCGCCGACGGGGGCGCAGAGTGCTTTTGTTTCAGTGGTTATGGGCGTTATGACGGGCGTTTTTGGTATATGGATGGGGCACGAGCACAAGCCCGCGGCTAAATAATGTATCAGGCGGTTGTTCTTGCGTGTCTTGTTTTTAATATGGAACAATGTTACCAGTTAGAAGACCAGTGGGGGCCCTATAGCACATATGAGCAGTGCGAGAAACGAGCGTATGAAATGTCTCGCGCAGTTCATAAACACATGCAAGGATACAAGCCGGTATCTTGGCAATGTCGGGCGTTACCAAAAGGAAAGTTAACAGCATGATTCAGGCGCTTATCGGACCAGCTACCGAGCTAATCGGTAAATTCGTTGAAGACAAAGACCAAAAGAACAAGTTGGCGCATGAGATAGCCACGATGGCCGAGCGCCACGCGCAGGAACTTGCCAAGGGGCAGTTGGCTATCAATGCTGAAGAAGCCAAGTCACGGAACTTGTTTGTGGCGGGCTGGAGGCCGAGTGTTGGCTGGTGCTGTAGTCTGGCCTTGTTTGCTCACTTTTTAGTCTTTCCTACTATGGATGTAGTAACGGCCTACATGGGCGTTGAGCCAGTAGCCTACCCTCAGTTCGATATGGACAGCTTGATGACTGTCTTACTGGGTATGCTTGGGCTCGGAGGAATGCGTAGCTTTGAAAAAGCCAAAGGGTTAACAAAATAATGGAAGCTAATTTTTTTAAAAGCCTCGAAATGGTGCTGCACCACGAAGGTGGATTTGTGGATCACAAAGATGATCCCGGAGGCGCAACTAACAAGGGTATCACGCATAAAACTTATGCTGATTTTCTTGGCCGCCCGTTGGAGGACGTAAACGAGCTAAAAAACATCCCGGAAGACCACATTCAGCTAATCTACAAAAAAGGGTACTGGGACAAGATAAAAGGTGATGAGCTCCCGTCGGGGCTGGATTTTTGTGTTTTTGATTGGGCCGTGAACAGCGGTCCGGGCCGCGCGGCAAAAGCATTGCAGAAGGCGGTTATGGTTTCGCAAGACGGGGTTATCGGCCCGATGACCTTAGAGGCGGTTAAAGAGTATGACCCCGCGGGATTAATCGAGTCTATTACGGGGTATCGTGAGGAGTTCTACCGGAATTTGTCTACGTTTGAAACTTTTGGAAAAGGTTGGTTAAGACGCACAAAAGAAACTCGTGACTTTGCTTTAGACATGGTATAAAAACATATCAGATTTAATGCGGAGGTATACGAGTGGATGAAATATATTTTGCCGAGGCCGTGTTCCGGATTATCCGGGAGCGGAGACAGGCAGTTCAAGACTTGTTAATTTACGACAACGTCAAGAACATCGAGCAGTATCGTGAGCTCATGGGCAACTTAAAATCCCTAGATCACGTGGAACAGGAACTCAAGGGCCTGCTAGAAAAACAGGAGCAAAGCAATGGCTGAAGCTAAAAAACTTGACCTTGAAGCAGTGAGCGAGGGTGTTTCAAACCTAGCTTCTGCATACAAGGATGTCACCGATAAGGTGTTAGACCCCGAAGCTATCGGGGGTTCACTTCTTGAAAGAATGCCTAGTCCCACAGGTTGGCGGCTGCTTATTCTCCCGTATCGCGGAAAGGGTAAGACAGACGGCGGCATCTATTTACCAGACAAAGTCTTGGAGGAACAGAATGTTTCTACCCAAGTCGGCTACGTCTTAAAAGTGGGTGATTTGGCGTATAAAGATCCGGACAAGTTCCCGGTTGGACCGTGGTGCGAGCAAGGCGATTGGGTAATGTTTGCCCGGTACGCTGGTTCCCGATTCAAGATAGATGGCGGGGAGGTTCGTATTCTTAACGATGACGAAATCCTAGCTAAAATTCAAGAACCTGAAGATATTTTGCATTTCTAGGAGTGAACAATGGCAAAAGAGCAATTAAAAGACGACGACCAGATTGAATTGGAACTGGAGTCGGACCAAGACACTGACGTAGAACTGTCGGGAGGCGACGGGGAAGAAGAGGATATTCCTCTTGCGGCGGAAGCTGACGATAATTTTGAAAAGGCAGAAAACGCTACTCAGAAGCGTATTGACCGCCTGACAAAGAAAATGCGCGAGGCCGAGCGCCAGCGAGAGGAAGCGGTAAAGTTTGCACAGAACGTGCAGGCGGAAGCAACTGAGCTTAAAAAGCGCATGGACACGTTGGACACGAACTATGTCAACGAGTATAGTACGCGGGTTGAAACGGAGATGGCCGCGGCGGAAGAAAAACTTTCCCGGGCTATGGAGATTGGGGATACCGCAGGTGTTGTTGAGGCGCAACGAAAAATCACGCGGCTCGCGATTGAAAATGATCGCGCGGAACAAGCTAAAGCGCAGCAGGAGCGCTATGCCCAACAGGCTAGAGCGCAACAGGAATCACAGGTACAGGCTCCTATGCCGCAGCAGCAACCTCGCCGCCCGGACCCGAAGGCGGAACAGTGGGCATCGAGAAACGCGTGGTTCGGCTCTGATGAAGCTATGACGTATGCTGCTTTTGGCGTACACAAAAAACTTGTCGAAAATGAAGGGTTTGACCCACAGTCCGATGAGTACTATAATGAACTTGATAGGCGTATGGCGACAGAGTTTCCCCATAAGCTTAACGGTGGTAGCAAACGGCCCGCTCAGACGGTTGCTTCCGTATCCCGCAGTACATCTGGGCGCAGTAGTGGGAAAAAGGTTAGACTCACCCCTAGCCAAGTCGCAATAGCGAAGAAATTGGGTGTGCCGCTTGAAGAATACGCGAAATACGTGAAGGAGTAGAAGATGTCTGAAGATCAAAATGAATCCCTTGAGAAGGGCATTACTCGTACTTCTCGCGCAACACAAACTCGGGAGAAGGCGGCAAGGCGTAAGCCGTGGGCTCCCCCGTCTATGTTAGATGCACCACCTGCACCGGATGGATATAAGCATCGTTGGATTAGAGCGGAAACCCGCGGTTTCAACGATACTAAAAATGTCAGCGCAAAAATGCGCGAGGGCTGGGAACTGGTTCGTAAGGACGAGTACCCTGACTTTGAGGCCCCGGTACTTGACTCAGGTAAATACGAAGGTGTGTTCGGAGTAGGCGGCCTAGTTCTGGCTCGCATTCCATTGGAAACAGTCGCAGAACGGACGGAATACTTTGCACAGCGGAGTGCCGACCAGATGCAGGCAGTTGACTCTGACATGATGAGAGAGAACGCTCATTCTAGTATGACGATCAATAAACCCGATCGTCAATCTCGTGTAACTTTTGGCGGCCCACAGAGATAAGGGTCGCCCTGATTAGGAGTAAGATCAAATGGCAAACCAAGAATCTGCCTACGGCCTACGTCCTATCGGGCTAGTTGGAAGTGGCGTAAACTCTACCGGTGTAACCGAGTACGAGATTGCTGCTACCAACGCCAATGCAATTTTTCAATACGCTATTGTCACACCGACAGCAGCAGGCGTAATTGATTATGCTGGCGCGACAAGCGGCGGCACAACAGCAGCATTGGGCGTCCTGATGGGAATTCAATACCACGACTCGATCCAAAAGAAGCCAGTATGGCTAAACTATTGGCCGGGTTCTGGTTCAGTAAGTGTTGACACCAACTACCCTGTAAAGGCGTTTGTTGCTGACAACCCAAACCAACTGTTCAAAGTTGCTTCTGACGCATCATTGACTGACCGTGCAACCGCACAGGCAGCCGTTTTTGCTAACGCATCTTTGGGCACATCAGCCCGCACCGGCTCTACCGACACTGGTAGCGCAAACGGTGCACTTAGCGTGTCTTCAATTGCCGTAACAGCGACTCTGCCGTTGCGGATTGTAGGAATCATGGATGACGAAGCCAACAGCGACTTTACTGCTGCGGGCATTCCAATGATCGTTCGGTTGAATGCACATTACAACGCAAACACAAGCCGTTTTGACTCGCAGACTACTGCGACTTCAACGGGCGTTTAAGGAGGGGATAGAAAATGGCTATTTCTCGCGCACAACTAGCGAAAGAGCTTGAGCCCGGCCTGAATGCCTTGTTCGGCCTTGAGTACGACCGCTACGAAAATGAGCATTCTGAAATCTTCGACGAAGAGTCATCAGATCGTGCATTTGAAGAAGAAGTGATGCTCGGTGGTTTCTCAACAGCACCTGTTAAAGGCGAAGGCACTGCCATCAACTTTGACGCTGCTCAAGAGACCTACACAGCACGGTACACACATGAGACAATCGCTCTGGCTTTCTCAATCACTGAGGAAGCAATCGAGGACAACTTGTACGACCGTCTGGCATCTCGCTACACCAAAGCTCTGGCCCGTTCAATGGCCCAGACAAAGCAGATCAAAGCTGCGTCAATCCTGAACAACGCGTTCAACACCGCCAACCCAGTTGGCGATGGTGCGGCGCTTTGTTCTTCCCTTCACCCGTCACTTTCGGGCAACCAGCGCAACCAGCTTGCTGTTGCAGCAGACCTCAACGAGACTTCTCTTGAGCAGATGCTGATCGACATTGCTGGCTTGACTGATGAGCGGGGCTTGAAGATTGCTGTTCGTGGTACAAAGCTGATCATCCCGAAAGAACTGCAATTCATTGCAGAGCGGGTGCTCAACTCAAACCTTCGTCCAGCCACTGCGGACAATGATGCAAACGCAATGAAGAACATGGGTATGATCCCAGAAGGGGCAGTGGTTAACCACTTCCTGACTGATACCGATGCTTTCTTCATCAAGACTGATGCACCAAACGGTTTCAAATACTTTAACCGTGCGGCCATCAAGACTGCGATGGAAGGCGATTTCGACACAGGCAACATGCGGTTTAAGGCACGTGAGCGTTACAGCTTCGGTGTTTCTGACTGGCGGGCCGTGTTCGGTTCACCGGGCGCATAAGCAAAAAAACTTTCGGAAAAGGGCGGCTATTCAGCCGCCTTTTTTTGTTGTATAGTGTCTTAATCCCTGACAGCCTTATTGTGAGGCTGACACTAGCCACGACAGGAGAACTAAATGGCTCGTACAACTTTTTCAGGTCCAGTAAAGACAAACACTGCTTTCTGGCTGAACCCAATCCTTTTTGCAGACCTACCAACCGCTTCAGCCGATAACGAAGGATACGTTTATTATGTATCAAATGCTCGTAAGGTTGCTGAAACTGCTGGCAACGGTACGGGCAACCTTGTGTTTTCTGACGGTTCAAACTGGATTCGTGTAGATACCGGCGCAACCGCTGCTGCATAAGGAGGCTTAAATGGCCGACTCTGATGTAAAATCAAAGCGCATTACCGCAACGGGGTCACTCGCTGTTGGTCCTGCGCGTATTCGTCAGATCCAATTAAAAACAGCCACTGGTACTCCCCGCCTTACCATCACTGACGGTAACGGCGGGTCCACCGTTTTGGACTTGGATTTTAATGCGTCTGATACGCACTCAGTAAACATCCCGTCAAATGGTATTCGTGTAGATGACATTTATGTGTCAGCTTTTACGAATATTACCGCGGCTACGGTGTTTTACAACTAAACGGAGACTCAAATGGCACGTGAAGTAAGTTCGATTACCCGTATAGGGACTTCCGAGCCGTTTGAGCTTCAAGTTGCCCGTGGTCAAATATCCTACCATAAAACTGTCTTTAAGTTTGGCTACAACGCTGCTGTTGGAGCCACAAAAGAAACCATCTGGGAACAAGGTGGTTTGTATTCATACCCCGCATCAGCCACAGTAATGACTATATCAAGCAGTTCAGCTAATGACGCTGCCGCAGGAACTGGTGCAAGAACAGTTGAAGTTTTTGGCCTAGATGCTGATTACAACGAAATAAACGAAGTTGTCACATTGAACGGGCAAACTGCTGTTAACACAACAAAATCTTACCTCCGTATAAATCGTGGTATTGTTCGCAGCGCAGGTAGTGGTGGCGCAAATGCTGGTACAATTTACGCAGGAACAGGCACAGTGACCGCTGGAGTCCCCGTTAATATCTATATTACCATCAATGGTGATGGTGACAACCAAACACTGATGAGCCTTTGGACAGTCCCCGCAGGATATACAGCGTTCCTTACAAAAATGTCTTTGTCCACAGGCACATCTACCAACACCAAAGCTCTTTTAAATTCTAGTCTTGTTGCTAGGCCATACGGAGAAGTCTTCCAGATAAAGGAAAGATTTACCATGACAGACGGTGCTCACGAGCAATTTTATACTTTTCCATTAAGGTTTACAGAAAAAACAGATTTAGAGATGAGGGCGTTTTCTTCCTCTGGATCGGTTAGCTTTAATGTGTCTGCGGCAATGGAGTTTATTTTCATTAAAAACGGGAGCGATTTGTAATGGCTACTACTAAGGACGTTACTAGAACCCCCTCGGGAAAAATTAAATATAGAGGAGAAACCTTTGCTGGATATAACAAGCCAAAGCGCACTCCGGGGAAATCAAAGAAAAGTGCCGTCTTGGCTAAAAAAGGCAGCGAAATTAAGCTGGTCAGGTTTGGGGATCCCAATATGTCTATTAAAAAAGATCAACCGGCACGTAGATCAAATTTTAGATCAAGACATTCATGCGATACTGCCAAAGACAAATTTAGCGCAAGATATTGGTCCTGTAAGGCGTGGTAAAATGAAAGTAGAAGAAGTATTAAAGCTTTTAGAAAAGCATGAAGATGAGTGTAATCGTCGGTACGCTAAAATAGAAAAACAGCTAGAAACCCTAGACATGCGGCTTTGGGGGATAGCTATTTTAATTATTGGCGCAGCGGTAGTTCAAAAGATGTTCTAATGGCTTATTCGCGAAAATCAAAAAACGCGCCCGCAAAGTCAAAAGGCAGCAAAATTTGCCCGGAAGGAAAAGCGTGGGCCAAGCGCACGTTTGATACCTATCCAAGCGCCTATGCAAACCTTGCGGCATCAAAATATTGCAAAGACCCTAATTACGCCAAAAAATCAAAAGGTGGCAAGCGAAAGGGTAAGTAATGGGTAAATTACAGGAGTGGTTAGATGAGGATTGGGTCAGAATTGATAGCTCGGGCAACATTTCGGGCGCATGTGGTACGTCAAAAGATAAGCGTAACCCTGACCGTTGCCTGCCTAGACGTAAAGCTCAAAGTCTTAGCAAGTCTGAACGCGCTTCGACAGCGCGTAAAAAGAAGCGTGAAGGAGCTAAAGGAAAGCAGGTTGTGGCAAACACTAAGGCTGCCAAAGTAAAAAAAATGGCCCTTGGCGGCGCAGTAACGACCCCTAAACGCCCGTTTAACGGAAAGCGTGTATCGGGCACTGCTGTAGCTCGCGGCTGCGGCGTAGTAATGTCTAACCGGCGTAAACGCACAAAAGGATCGGTATCGCAAGCATGAGTTCTCTAGCTTTTTACATAGACAAAGAAAAAGAGATTTGCGAAGAAATTATCGCTTGGTCTGAGCACACGCTTCAGAAGCCAAACCCTTTTTATAACAATCTCCCGGCCTGCCCTTACGCGCAAAAAGCGTGGCAGGAAAACAAGGTAGCTATCTTGTTTAAATACGAGGACAGCTATCAATGCCTTTACAGCACCATATCTCAATGGGAAGATGTTTTTGATTTATGTGTAATTGTAGACATGAACTTTGAAAAAAGCTCAGACGCTTTTCACAATTACTTAGATAGCTTAAACGACGCTATTTCTGCGGGTATTTTTATAGATAAAGATGTTTGGGTAATGGGCTTTCACCCTTACGATGAAGCGAACGATTTTATTGATGATCATTCTTTTATGCAGATGGTTGACGACGAGTACGCGCTAGTTTTTGTGCAGCGGTTGTCTAAGTTGCAAGAATCCGCAGACAAACTAGCGGAAAAAGGTTATTATGACAATTATCTAGCAGAGTATGATGCAGAGGCTATATTTAATAAACGAGCCAAGTTATATAGGAGATTAAAACATGGCGATGAAACCTCGTAAGATGGTTAAGAAAACAGGCACCGTAAAGAAAATGCGCGGTGGTGGAATGGTTAAAAAGATGCGCGGTGGCGGGATGGTTAAGAAGATGCGCGGCGGCGGGATGGTAAAGAAGACATAAGATGGCCGTTTCCGGAACCAGAATTTTTGAGCTAGATGTCGCTGACTACATTGAGGAGGCGTTTGAGCGTTGTGGGTTGGAGGTTCGTACTGGGTACGATCTCAAATCCGCGCGGCGTTCGCTTAATCTCATGCTTGCAGAGTGGGCAAACAGGGGGTTAAACCAGTGGACCATTACGCAGCGCAGCCAAGCGCTGGTTTCTGGCACTGGAAATTATACTCTTACTAACGATGTAATTGACATTTTGTCCGTAGTGATACGCCGTAGCGGCACTGACTATACTTTGGAAAGAATTAGTCGCGCCGACTATCTAAACATTCCTACAAAAACAACGGAAGGCAGACCGTCTCAGTTTTTTCTAGATCGTCAGATAAGCCCGGAACTAAAATTGTGGCCGATACCGGACAACAGCACTGACGTTGTTTACTATGACGCACTGACCCGGATGGATGACGCCGCTAATTCTGTCAACACTATGGAAGTACCGTTTAGGTTTTACCCTTGTTTAGCTGCGGGATTAGCGTATTACATTTCGATTAAACGCGCCCCCAACCGGGTTCAGTTGTTAAAGGCAGTATATGAGGAAGAGTTTGAGCGGGCAATGTCTGAAGATCGGGACAGAGCCTCGTTTAATGTAGTACCTCAGTATGAGTATTTTAGGGCGGGGTAATGGGCAAGTTTGCGGTAGGAAAAAACGCTTTTGCTATTTCAGACCGTTCCGGGCTACGTTACCGCTATCGGGATATGCGTAGGGAGTGGAATGGCCTTTTAGTGGGTCGCGACGAATATGAGCCCAAGCATAAGCAGCTAGAGCCGCGCCCCCGTACTGTAGACCCGCAGGCGTTAAAAGATGCTCGACCAGATAGAGTAGAACCGCAAACTGCTAGGCTTTTGTCGTATAACCCATTTACTAGCGGAGTTGCGGGAACACAAACAATTACGGTGTATGAGCCATCACATGGGCGGTCTACAGCAGATATTGTGCGTTTTAGGGAGGTACAAGGTTTTGATGGGTTTACTAAATCGGTTTTGGAAAATGCTTCGGGGTATTCTATCACCGTTGCCACCGCAGACAGATACACATTTACGGTCGCCACGGGAACAGCGGCAGCCGGTAACACACGAGGCGGCGGTCAAAATGCGACCGCTGGGCCGGTAACTTTGGTGAGTTAAATGAGCTTTACATACGCACAGCTAGAAACAGCAATACAAGATTTCACAGAAAACTCTGAGACATCCTTTGTAACAAACCTGCCGGTGTTTATTCGCGGTGCAGAAGACCGTATTTTTACGCTTGTTGATCTTGAGCTATTTCGCAAGAACGCTACTTCGCAGCTTACTGTCGGGGACCCTTACCTTAGTGTTCCCGCAGACTATCTAGCTCCTTTTTCATTTCAAATTATTACTGCAAACTATAAAGAGTTTCTCGAAATAAAAGACGTGAATTTTGTACAGCAGTACGCTGTAGATGCCGGTATTAACACTACACCTAGATACTATAGTGTTTTTGATGTGGGCAACTTCATTGTTGGCCCAACCCCAGACTTAGCCTATGACGTAGAACTACACTATTACTATCGTCCAGCCAGCATCACCGCAGGAGCGGCATCTGGCACAACGTGGCTTAGTGAGAATGCCCCGAATGCTCTTCTTTACGGCTCGCTTGTTGAAGCGTATACTTACATGAAAGGCGAGCAAGACATGATGCAGTTGTATGAGCAGCGGTTCGCGCAAGAAGTACAACGCTTAAAGGATTTGGCTGAAGCTAGAGAGAATAGCGATGCCTACAGGAGAGGTCTACCTGATAGGCCACGCACATAAACAGGAGTAAAAGACGATGGCAACATCAAATGCAGCAACCACCTATCTGGAGAGACGGATCCTTGACTATCTGTTCAAGGGTGATTCACTCTCCTTTGCTTCGCCGGGTAATAACCTTTATGTCGGCCTAGCAACAGCAATCACTGATGTAGAAACAGGAACCGTAACAGAGGTTCAGGTTGACACTGATGACGCTAACTATACCCGCAAGCGCGTTGTAGCGGCAGACTGGAAACAGTCAACCACTACACTGGCTCGTGGTATTGGTACAGCAGATACAGAAGTTCAAATCACCGATGCAGAAGCATTCCCGACATCAGGCACTATCGTGATTGATGACGAGACCATCACCTACACAGGTAAAGATGGCACCGCTAACGCTGATGTTGACGGAGCGGTCACTGCATCACCTAACGTGGTTTTGGACGGCAATAACGGAACAATCACCGTTGGTATGATCGTCACAGGTACGGGTATTAGTGGCACAGTAAAAGTTCTGACAGTTACCTCACAGCAAGCAATTGTTCTGGACACTGCCGTTACACTTGCTGATGACACACTGCTCAACTTTGACGGCACAAACACCCTGACAGGTTGTACACGCGGCACATCAAGCACAACAGCAGTTAACCACGTTACGGCTGATGTTAACGGTGCGGTCTCGGCTTCTACCACAGTGGTGATGGACAACGTGTTTGGCACATTGGTAGTTGGCGCTCGTATCCGTGGTACAGGTATCACTGGCCCGGTTCATGTGGCTTCTATCTCTGCACAGAGCGGCCCATCTGCCGGTACAGCTACAGTTGTTCTGGACACAGCGGTTACTATCGCTGATGATGTCGCGGTGACATTTGACGCAGAGTCCGTGATTTGTGATCAGCAGCAGGTAATCAATGACAACAACATTGAGTTCCCAGCAGCGGCGGGTACAGCAGCAACATACACTGTTACACATGCTTTTGTGGCTGACGGTAACATTGCTACAGCGGCTGTTAACGGTGCCACAACAGCATCAAAGACAGTGGTTCTAGATACTAACGTAGGCACAATTGCGGTTGGTGATGTCGTGACTGGCACAGGTATTACAGGCTCACCTAGCGGTGTGGTTCGTGTACAGACGGTTACATCTCAGACCAACATTGATCTGGATACCGCAGTTACGCTAGCCAACAATGATGTACTTACCTTTGACGGAACAAATAAAATGTTTGTTGGTGAGCTTGATGTAAGTAAGACAATTGCAACGGGGGATATCTTCCGTATCAACAGTGGTAACTTGAGCATCGAGTTGAAGTAATGGCCTTTGTAATCAAGGATCGCGTTAAGGAAACAACCACCACAACAGGCACTGGCACGTTAACTCTTGCCGGTGCCTTGAGTGGGTTTGAGGCGTTTTCTGAAATCGGTGACGGCAACAATACTTATTATGCTTGCACCGATAACGTGGACTTTGAGGTAGGTATTGGAACTTACACAGCCACAGGCACAACTCTTTCTAGGGACACTATTCTGGAAAGCAGCAGCACTAAACTGACCGCTGATGTTAACGGTGCGGTGACTAACAATGTAAACGTGATCGTGGACAATGTGCAGGGCGGAACCCTTACCGTAGGCCAGCGTGTGCGTGGCGCTGGAATAACTGGTGTGGTAACAATCGCTGTAGTTAACAGCCAGACAGACATAGACCTCAGTGTGGCAGTAACTTTATCTGACGATGACCCGCTTACAATTGGGGATGAGAAGATTAACTGGACAGCAGGCACTCGTACAATCTTTTGTACAATGCCGTCAGAAAAGATTATCTTTGCTGACAACAACGACAATCCGGTAAATCTAGTTGAACAAGACCCGCAGGCTTTGGCCTTTGCGATTGCGTTAGGATAGGAAGATGGCAAACTCATTTTTATCAGAAACAGATACTGCGGTAGGAACGAGTCCGGCAAGCATATACACCTGTCCTGCCGCGACAGAGACCACAATCATTGGTTTGAGCATATCGAATATCGTAACCTCGCAGATTTTAATTGATGTAGTTCTGGATGCTTCTGCTCGTACAAGTGGCGCGGAAGACAGTGTGTATCTTATCAAAGCTGCACCGATTCCGGTTGGCTCGTCTATTGTTGTGGTTGGTGGTGATCAGAAGGTGGTTATGGAACCCGGTGACGTTCTGAAAGTTACCTCAGACACGGCCTCATCTGCTGATGTGGTGATGAGTCACCTAGACATAACATAAGGAGAACGCAATGCCATATATGGGTAATCCACTTGCGACAGCATTCTCCACCATTAATAAGCAGGACTTAACTGGTGGCAGCGGCACCAACTTCACGCTTGATTATTCTGTGGGTAGTCCGCAGGACATTGAGGTGTTTGTAAATAACGTGCGCCAAGAGCCAGTAACAGCCTACACCATTTCAGGCACCAGCCTGACTATGACTGGCAGCATTGTAGCCACAGACGACTTCTATGTAGTGTTTCAGGGAAAAGCCCAGCAGACCGTGGTTCCGGGCGCGGGGACGATTACGCAGGCTATGTTTGCCCCCGGCCTTAACTTGGGCGCTGGTTACTTCCAAGGCAACAACGGCGATACAGGCGATACAACAAACGGCAAAGGTGATATATTCAGAGTTAACGCTCAGACGCTAACAAGCAACGTCACTATTGCGACTGCTGATAACGCCACGGCGGCTGGCCCACTTACCATTGACGCCAGTGCAACGCTGACCGTCAACGGCAACTTAACAATACTGTGAGGCATAGATGGCTTCGATATTAAATGTAGACCAGATAAACAATGCGGCGGGTACTAGCGGCATTGCGCTTGACGCAAGCACAGGCAAGGCATCGTTTCCTAATGGGATGACACTGCCAGCGGGTGTTGGCGGCAAGGTTCTTCAAGTTGTGCAGTCATCTTCAGATAGCACTTTTACTACAACCAGTACATCAAACACAATTGTAGTAAGCGCTACAATTACTCCGTCTAGTACATCAAATAAAATATTACTTTTAGCCACAGCAAGAATAGGCGCTACTCGGTCTGGAGACCAAATTATTGCTATGTGGGGTGTAGGTGAAACCCTTAGTGGGGGGTCTAGGTCAGAATTAATAACAAGCGCGGCAAATGCCGGGCAAGGAATACATTTAAGGTATATTAATTCTCCGGCAGCGGCAGCAATGTTTGCAGGTGTATCTTATCAAAGACTAAGAACGCCAAGCACAACTTCTGCAATTACATACGATATTGCCAATATTAAGCAAAACTCAATGGCAAATAATTATGTGCTTCAACCGACTTTAACCCTAATGGAGATTGCCGGATGAGTACGCTGTATGTCGATACCATTAACGAAAAGACTAGCGGCAACGGTGTGCAGATTGCTGACCTTGTGCCAGCAGCGGGTAGTGTGCTTCAGGTTGTTCACAACACACAAACTGGGACCAGCCCCTCGTCAACAACTTTGACTTATGTGGACACGGGTTTGTCTGTAAGTATCACCCCATCGTCTACCAGTAGTAAAATATTGGTTTTCGCAAATACAAATGTTGCTGCGGGAAGGGCAAGCAGTAATGTGGCTCGCTATGACATTAGATTAGTAAATAGCGATGCAAGCGTCATAGGTTGTGACAAGCGTTACGTTGGAGTTGATTATCTAGCAAACGGTAACTTCTCAGCTATAGACGCTTTGCAAGGTTATTTTAGCCCAGCATCAACATCCTCCCAAACATTTAAGGTTCAAGCCAGAATTGCAAATGGTGCATCTAACCAAGCAGCTAATCTTACTTTGGCTTGGCACACTGACGCAATTCACACCATTACAGCGATGGAGATTGCACAATGACCTCGATATTGAAAGTCTCCGAAATCCAAGACCCAACGAACAGCAACACCGCGCTGACGATTGATGCGAGTGGTGTTATATCGCAACCAGCAAAACCTGCTTTTAAAGCATACAACAATGCAGAGGCTTGGCAATCTTTCGGTTCGTCTGGGGTTTATCATGACATGCCCTTTAGCACTGAAGAACATGATGTAGGTGGAAATTATGATACATCAACATATACATTCACTTGTCCAGTAGATGGTGTGTATATGTTTGGCGCACAATATCTACATGACGCAAATGCGTCTGCTCAAATTCGTATTCTTGTTAATGGAACAACTGGAATTGCATTTGCAGAAAACAGTGTTCAAGGAGATATGACTCAAATTGTAACAACACATCATATGACAGCTGGAGATACAGTTAAGGCTCAAGGTAAAGTTGGAAATACTAACGCAGACGATTGGTATGCAACATTAGCATATTCATTCTTTTTCGGATACCTCGTGGGTTAATAAATAGAAGAAAGATTTTAGGAGAAAAACATAATGGCAACAGTAGCAGAGGCTCTGACCGAACTAGGCATCACCGAATGGGTGTTGCGCGGTGAGCCAACAAATGAAGCAGAATTTAACGAGATGTTCCGTAAGGTTACGGGCGCTGACGCAAACGGCTCGGCTATCGAAAGCAGCAACGTAGCTGACTGGGGATGTAGCTGGGCAACCGTCAACGCAAAGGCAGCAGAACTTCGCGCAGCAGAGCCACTAAAGCTACTCCGTGCAGAGCGTGACCGCTTGATTGCGGCTACCGACTGGTGGGCATCGTCTGACCTTACAATGAGCGCCGAGCGTACAGCATACCGTCAGGCACTGCGTGACATCACCGACAGCTACGCCTCGCTTGACGATGTAGTGTGGCCTACAAAGCCGGAGTAAAAGATGGCGATCAGTAAGATCAACACAGATTCTTTAGGCACAGGCGGTGATACTGATGCTATTACGCTGCCATCTGGAACGCCTGCCCAGCGTCCGTCTTCGCCTGTCGAGGGGATGATTCGGGAAAACACAACTGAAAATGTTGTTGAAGTATATGACGGAACTGGGTGGGTTACTGTTGGGCAACAGGCGG
>JACLAB010013624.1_pt1 | contig 19258 bp, 16 predicted proteins | sample 8027921 | NCBI WGS metagenome assembly JACLAB01 (sample SAMN15725117, study PRJNA655200) | protist metagenome | isolation source: fluorescence activated cell sorting (FACS) single amplified genomes of... | place: USA: West Boothbay Harbor, Gulf of Maine | collected 2000-07-19 | reverse complement strand
ACTATTTCTCCAGATTGCGAGGAGAAGAATGTCGGTCCTTGCTTTGACATGATTCTTGGAGATTACTCAATCAATTCACTTCGTCAGTCAGGACTTGCCACATTCACCCCTCCTTACATTAATAATTTTGTTACAACCATTAGACGCAAGGATGGTTCTTTCAATACCATCGATGAAGCTAATAATGGTGGAGGTACAGTCTGTCTTTGGAAAGGAAGCTATGCTGAAAACATTGTTGGGCCTTCAGTCGACAATCCTGTGGAATGTTATGACCAGGACATGTGTTACAACATGGTAAAAGAAGGCTTGTGTGATATGACTGTGGATGGTCATCTGTCGGCGCTGGCAAGGCAGATTACAGATCCAGAACTAGTTGAGACGGGCGTAGTTGTCCCAAATACTCTGGGGTATGGTGCTTTCCCCATGATGACCTCTCTTGATCCTGTCGTGCAGATTGCGATTTCGTATTTCATGCACGATTACACCGATGGTTTGGATTTGATGACTATAGGCGATCCGTATATGACATTGACGTCTTCTTCAAACTCCACCCAAGCAGGCGATCCGTATATTACATTGACGTCTTCATCAAACCCCACCAAAGCTCCTACTTCGTCATCTGGAGTAGCCACAAGCACTCCAATTTCCGCAACGCCCACCAAAGATCCTACATCGTCTGGAGTGACAGTATCGGTTCGCTTTGGCCAGCTAGGTACTCTGGCTGTCCTCTTTTCAACACTTGTGTATATGTTGAACTAATGAACAGGCAATAGTTGACCCCATATGCTGAAGCGAAGGCGGGATCAAGCTGCAGCGGACTTGCTTACAGAAGTGGGCCTTGGTGATGTCACTTAGAAGAAATAAAAGACAAAGGCGCAGTATGGTAGCCATCTTGCAAGTCCAAGAACAAGAACAAAGCAGAACCCAGAAAGGAAAAACACAAGAAGTAAAGGCTAACTTAATTTTATGTCTCACCCTCACTGACTCATTGAGCTCATACTAGCAAGACAAACGATGACCCCTTAGCAACAGGATTATCAACACTCCAACCCGTAGGCATGTGCTTCGGATTAACCGTCGCTATGAAATGTTTTCTCCACTCAACAATGAACTCCTCTATTTTCTTCGGATCTTGATTTAACGAACTAACAACAACTTCTGATCCTGGAATATAACTTGGGTTCTTCACTCGGTATTTGACTCCACAAACCTTTTCTAGTTGTTTCTTTGTTAGAGGTTGCTTCCCGGATAGGAGTAACGCCTTTTCCTCTTCATCGGTGCAGTATGTTGACAAGTAAGAGCGGACCTCAGACTCATACGATTCTATCTTCTCTATAGGCATTGAATCTTTCCATTTTGCAAGAGCAATACCACAACTGCGAATATGATACAAATGAGGATCTTCGACCACTGGTGGTTTTGCTTCTTCATAGAAATGGTACATATAGCTTCTCTATCCTGATCAAGCATGTAGATGTTATCATACACATAGGCGTCTTCATAGAAATCATTGACACTTTGGCTTTGCGTTGTCTCTGCTTATGAATCTCACGGCGGATATGATCTGGTAGATTTTCCTCAGATATGCCGAGTTGATTGTAGAAAGTGTCGCTATCATCGCTGGGAATGAATGAGGCTTCATACTCTTCGTCTCTTGGGTTGACATCTCCTTTTGATTGCTGCTTGCGTTTCAGATTGCGTTTGTGTATGACGAAGCAGGCTACAAGCGCAGCCGCGAGTGATTAGCGTCGCCTTCACTGCCATCGCATTTCCATTTGCATTAGAAGAGTTCATTGTCATAATATCATCATCTACTCTTGTGGTAAGCAACTCTTCAAGTAGCAAGCAATATATAAGTAAGCAATGCAAACAATGCGCAACTAAGTAACAAACCTACCTGCAAAAATCAAAAAAAGGCTGCAGACAGACTTCCTCCTCCTCCTTCCTCATCCTCCACATCTATCATGCTATCTCACTTAGCGTACTATCCATCAAGCCAACGCACCTCCAGTGAATCATTATGCTAATATGACTTTACATTCTACACTGTTGTTGGTGATAGCTGTTCAATAAATTCTTCTTCTCAGTGGTCACTCGTTTCACTGAAGATGATGACATCAGCACATCTCTGGGCGAAACGAAGCAACGTCTTGCGTAGAAGTGTTTTGCATCGTAGTTGTTTCCAACATAGGTCTTCTATACAACTTCACCAATGGTCTTCATTACTAGAATCAACAAAATGGTCACATCGATCAATGATGTGCTTTGCGTCTTCCTCAAATAATATGTCAAGATGTTTTTCTTCGCTCCCATCAAACGATGCCGAAGATGAAAAGCAGCAAGAAGTTGCCAGGATTGATACGATTGTCCTACCCAAATTAGATTTGTTGGGTGATATTCAGACTAGACGGTTGAAAGAAAGTGAATCTTCACCGTCGGAAAACATAATACAGAAAGTTGATGAGATAGATCAGCTTGAAGCTGTGAAGGACGAGAACTCAAACATCATAGACAGTCCGTTTCAACAGCAGGGTAGCACACTGGAAAAAATATATGATGTTTTAACGGAGAGTCCGTTTCAACAGCAAGGTAGCACACTGGAGAACATAGATGATATGGTAATGAAAAATGATGCCTCACCAGATCAAGAAGCTACAGTCAAAAGTGACAGCCCAAAGCCCAGCTTGTTGGATTTACTGAAAACAGATCTGTTTGTTGAATCATGGTCTGGACATCGGAGTAGTAGACGCAGTCAAACAACACCAAGAAAAGATGATCTTTCAGAAAAGTATTCATTCGAAACAAAGGAGAGCTCCTGGGATAGTGATTCACTGCTTGGAAGCAGAAGTACACCAACACCATCCCCGGAGAGGACAAAATTGGATAACATACTCCAACAAAGCAATAAACTCTTAGATTCTCTCTCTAAAAATGATGGTTCATCAACCCTACAACTAATGGACTTTGACAATGTAATGGCACAACTGTCTCGGTTCAACTCGGAACTTGAATCCGATACGAATGATGATAAGGGTGAAAAAGTCTGGAGCCAGGGCCATAGAGAGAACAATTCGTTAAAGCGAGAGGCTGCAGACAAATGTGCAGAATTGCTTCAAGCTCTTGAACGAAACCATGACTATATGCTCCAAGATGATGGGGTTCCTTCTAAAACTATTCCATCTGAAATGAAACATACACAATTGGTACCAAATGCAGCATCATACAATATCACATTACACACAATTGCCCATTCAGGAAAAGGTCAGCGAGTCGCCATGGAGGCAAGTGATATTTTGGAAAGGATGTTAGATCGATGCAACAAATATCTAGAAATAAATGAAGATACATCATCCCCATTACCATCTCCAGAACCAACAATAATTACATTCAACTCAGCTATACATGCAATTGCCAAAAGTGGAGCTGACGGTGCCGGTTTTATGGCTGAAGAAATATTTTCAAAGATGGAAGATTGGAATAGTCGATGCAATACACTAAATAGTTCTCATGATGGGTCCTACAAAGGAGTAGAACCAAACTCTCGGACATTGGCTTGCCTTCTTGATGCATGGAGCAACAGAGATAAGGTGAAAGCTTTCTCCCCTGAGCGTGCGGAATCTATACTAAATATGGCAATCAATCGACGTCGCGCTTATGTCAAGTCAGTAAGAGGCGAAGATTACGATTCACCAATATTATCCTTTGATAGCCAAGCTGAAACCGATCATTTCATTGATGATGACGATATTGTAGAAGAATATGTTGATGAGGATTTTGGAGACAAAGAAGCGGTCGTAGAAGAAGATGATGTCGGCGAGGAGCTAAAACTCAACGAAGAGACCAACAAAAATGGAATCGAAGTGGATATAGAACAACAGAACACATCTTGTGAACCATTCTTGCGTCCGAACACGGTTGCGTTTAACACATGTATCAATGCTTGGGCTACAAGCGGGCGTGGAAGGATGGCAGCTGAGAGGACACAAGAACTGCTAAGTCAAATGGAGTCTATTTCGGAAAGTGGCGAACTTGACTTGCCGGATGCCGACATAGATAGTGACATCGGCAATGATGGGAGCACTCTTGTAGATCATTCACTTAGACCAAATGTAAGGAGCTACTCGATGGTTATGAAGGCGTGGGCGAATGTCCACAAGATGGAGAGAGGATCATTTGAAGATGCAGCAGAACAATGTGAGTCTATACTCAATCGAATGGAGATACGAGGTGCATCAGATATATCAGTGCGGCCGAATTTGGTTGCATATGTCACTACTATAACCGCTTGGAGCCGAACCAATAGCGACCATGCAGCGTCTCGAGCTGAAAACATCTTGAATCGCATGGTCGACTTGTATTATGACGGAGATAATATCGAGTTACCGACGTTAGAGGGAGATTTAGAAAATGCCAAGCACGACGCACCATTCAATTCAGTAATAACCGCCTATGCAAGAAGTAGTGACCCAAACGCATCAGAACGAGCATTTGCTGTTTTGGAAAGATTGGAAGTATCTCCAATTGCACCAAGCGTGTTCACATACAATTCTGTCATGGATGTTTGTGCCAAGCATGGAGATCCTGAAAGAGCGCTGCAATTACTCGACAGAATACGAGACTTTTCCATCAATCCGGATGATACGTCTTACGACACTGTTCTAAATGCATTTGCACGTCATGAGGAAAGTGGATCTGCAGAACGGGCTTGGGATCTCTTGCGTCAATGGGAAGAGGACAGCGTTTCAGGAGAAGACACTGGTTTCATTCCATCGAGAGTGAGCTATTCTTCTGTCATTAATGGCTTTGCCGTGGCAGCTGGAAAGGATTATGGTGGAATGCATACTGTCAAAAAGGCAAAGGAGGTATACGACACACTTATAGATCAAACGAAGAATGGAGCAATTTACGGGGACGCAGACCCAGTTGCAAATTCATGCTTCTTGAATTGCTGTGCCAATATATACGGAACCAGATCCGAGAGGAGGGAGGCTTTAATAATGGCAATCACAGCATTTGAGGACATGAAGAAGGACCCTCATTTGCATGGCGAACCAGGTCAGTACACTTTTGGAACAATGATGAAGGCATGCTCAAGATTAAGTGGGGATGCTGCAGAAAAGAATCGGCTGATGGAGAGCTTATTCCAACAGACATGCAAACGTGGCCTCTTGAGTAAAAGCACACTTGGACAATTCCTACGACATACGCCAAATCATTTCAACACAAAAGTTATCCTTAATATGGGAGGTTCAAAGAGAGAAATTCCATCTGACTGGCATCGCAATGTTCCCAAATGGCAAAAACCCACTCCAACAGAAGATAACAGATATTGACCACGCTGACGCTAATCTAACATCTAAGATTCCATTGAAAGGTGCTGCTTTGATTGTTGAGCTGTGACATAGAAATAATCCACTCAATCCCTGCTGCGCTGAAATTAAGTTTGTTCATTCAAAAGTTCAAGATATCCTCCAATGTTATTCCCCATCCTGCATCTGTTGTTGCAATCAAATATGCACATCTTCCAAGGAATGGAGTGACAAATAACGCCCATGTAACTACCAAAACGGCTTGTTTTGGTTTCAGCTTTGTGTTTGTGATGGCAAAAAGAGGAAGATAGATGGATCGGTGTGAGCAGGATCAACTTTGAGCACAACGACAGTGTGCCTTTTCTACGTTTCTTACCTCAGTGTAGTCAACCTTTGGTCTACCTCTTGCTTCTTCTGACTTTTGGTAAGCCCAATCAGCTGCGTTATTAAAAAACGCATCCATATTGCCTTGAGCTTCGGCACGAGAACATTTCGTTTGTGCCATGTATTTAAATACTGCCTGGTCGTACTCATTTGGTTGGAGAACACGTACTAAGAATGGCGATGGACCTGCACGTAGAAAGCTTCCCCAGGGTCCGTACGGTGAATCTTCAGTCTCAATGGATGGTTCCCATAAGGATGTCTGTTTATTGAATGTTGGTGGCTTGTTTTTGTACTCAAACATACGTTCTGGCGTAGGGAGAGCATGAAGTTGTGTTTGTGTTGTAGCAGTAGTGCGAGTATGCGTGGAAGGAGGAGAAAATGCAGAGATTGTGGAGATGATGAAGGAAACAAGAAGGAGCAGCAAGAGTGAGGGGAATGGCCGTTTAGACGTCATTTTGTTGGCGCTGATTGTCTTCCTCTCTAGAGTAAGTATCATGAGCTCGTGGCTGAGGGCGGAGGGCGGAGGGCGGAGGATGGTGGAAGAAAAAAGTTTGGTGGTAGATGTTTTGTTCAAGGGTACAAGCTAGTAATCCTCTCAGGGAAGCTCTCATCATCGCATCGCTCGAGGTCAGAGCGACGACTGACGACGACTCCGAATCCGAAAGAAATCGAAAGATTGATGCTGCATCATAAACCTGCATCTGCATAGTTACAAGTTAATCCGCCGATATCGGCCCAATAGCCAACAACAGCATACAGCATCATCAACCATGACAAAAACAACAGCATATGATCTACTAACAGCAGGTGACGGCAAGCTTCAGCTCCATTACTTTGCAATCGAGGGAGTGGCCGAACAAGTCCGCATTGCACTCTCCATTGGTGGTATACCCTACGAAGATATTCACGTCAACTTTCCTGATTGGAAAGCGAAAAAGCCAACCACGAAATATGGACAATTACCTGAGATGATTCTACCCAATGGTCAATTGATTACTGAAAGTATGGCAATGTTACGTTTGGCGGGTGAGGCTGATCCAGAGAACAAACTATATCCAGCAGATGATGTTGCTACACGTCTCAAGATTGAAGAAGTTTTAGGCCTTACGGCTGATTTGACAAGGGCATGGCGACCCGCCCTATATATTGGGATGCGTCCTGAGAAATTTGGTTATCCCAAGGGTGATGAGTGGGATAAGGAAACGAAGGGTGCAACTGTGAAAAAAGTTCGTGAAACCTTCCTTGCAGAAGAGTTGCCAACATACATGAAATATTTTGAAGATATTATCAAGGAAGCGGGTGGGAATGCCTTCTTGGTGGGTGATTCACTAACCGTTGCTGACATTGCAGCATATCAGGCTATCAGATACTTTGGTAGGGGAATTGCTGATCATGTACCTGCTGACTCTTTGAAACCCTATGAAATAATTTTGGATTGGATGAAGCGCTTTGAGGAACATCCAAAAGTCGCTGCCTACAAAGCATCAAAAGCGTAAACTATCATTATGATGTGAACTCTGGTGATTCATTTCGTAGAAAAAACTATTATTTAGCAATGTGTGGCAATCATACCGCAGATGTTATCTCCATTTCAGTTTGCAGAATTTCATATGATTGATTCTCATCATCTCTTCTGAATCTAGTTTCACGATAAGTATCTTCCCCACCTGGGATCATAGATTTTCGTTCTTTTCCACTACGATCATAAATAGCCTTGTTTGTTACAATAAACTTTTCCATTTCTTCGTCATAGTTCCCACCGATCTTTGCAATCCTTCTACAGAAGTCCCATTGAAAGGATCCGAGATTGTGTGTATCCTGAACTCTTGTATTACTTGGACCTCCGGAGTTTGCATCTGCACTCGCTGCTGCAAGCCTATCTGATAAACATGGTATTGTCTGCTGCTTTGTCTGGGACACTACTGATTGAGCTTGTATCTCAGACAATGGAAATGGCACAATACTGTGAGGTATCCCAATGAAAGACAAGTTTGGAACTTCAGCATGCCATGTCTGTTCATAGAGCGGTTGCACACGCCTCTCGCCAGGAAAGAACGTGATGTCAATATTAGACTCCTCATCGATGAATGGAAAATCGTAATCATATCCAGAACAGAAGACAATAGAATCGATATCATCTGCTACGTGCTCTTCCTGAGGGAAGTTTGGAGAAGAAAAGTGTACAGCACCATCAGCATCTACTGATTGCGTCCGTGGCATTAGGAATACATTACCAAATGTTTGCATTTTGTCGCATGTAGAATCACTTAAATAGACACGTTTGGCAACCAATGCTATCTCTCTGCACAAGTCTAATCCGGATGGACGAGCACCAACACAAAGCACAGTTTTGCCAGTATATGGCTCGGGATTGTCGTATTGTATTGCATGAATGAAGTTCCCTCGGAAATTGTCAAAGCCATGAAGCTTGGGCATAGAAGGACGGGCATAATGACCATTGCATACACAAACATTATCAAATGTTTCTGTGTGTGTTTTAACTTCGCCATTTTCGCCAGTGCTAGTTGTCCACTCTAAAGAAATTTGTTTATTGCCCAGCACTTTCAGATGTTTCACAGTGGATCGAAAGTTGATACATTTCTGTAAGTCAAACTTGTTTGCATACAACTCTAGATATTCCAACACGTCTTTGTGTGTAACATAACTTGCCTCTTCACCATCCCCTCCCCAAGGCAACTCCCGGAACGCCATCAGCTCCTTTGGCAGATTGGTTCGTAAATTACGATACATTGGTCTATCTTTCCCTGTTTTTGTCTGATCCTCATATTTCCAAATCCCTCCGATAGAGTCTCTCGATTCTAATACAGTTACATCATATTGAGTGTTTTGATTGTGCTCGTTTTCACGAAGAAACGCCCTAGCGGTTGCCAACCCAGCGGCACCTCCACCAATGATGCCAATCTTTTTTGTTTCCATTGACATTGATATTGACGATAGTGTTCTTGTAGGCACAGCTGTCGCCGCCTTGGACAGTACTTTTGATAGGCGAAGAATTGTGGCTTTGCTTTGAAATGCATAAGAGCAATCGGCGTAGAGAAGGGCTTGTATGACGAAGAGAAACGCAATAAGAGAATATGACGAAGCAACTTTAGATATCATCGCGGGTATGCATTTATCTTTCCAATGATGATGGCATCGGCTGCCTGCTTTCTCGACCGGCGTAGTTAGAAGTTAGAACTTTGGTGCGTGGGTGAGGTGGTGTGTGCCATGGCCATGGTGCGTGGCGTTTTTGTGCTTTTATGTGGCTCAACCGCTTCAACCAACTTTGTCAAATCTACTAGAGCTACTGCCATAAGTAGACATGGAGACCAAGTCGTTTGTTTCAAGAGACTAAATAATACTGAGAATGATGCACATAAGAATGGTGCACATAAGCAAGAGCATTATTAAGTAAAATGTTTCTTTTATCGTATTCTTAGCAGCGTTCTTGTTTTGATTGTGCAGTTAGCAGCATTTATTATTTGTCATCAAGCGCGGCAACTCCAGGAAGGATCTTTCCCTCAAGTAATTCAAGAGAAGCTCCACCTCCAGTGGATACGAAGGTAACCTTGTCCTCCATATCCCACTTGGCGGCAGCTGTAGCTGAGTCACCTCCACCAATAATACCAACGTTGCCTGCAGCAGTAGTTTCGGCAACAGCTTCTAACAAGGACTTGGTTCCCTTGCTGAAGTTATCAAATTCAAATACTCCAGCGGGTCCGTTCCAGATCACTGTGGCAGAAGCAAGAACAGTCTCTCTGAAGAGAGCCATACTCTTGGGTCCGCAGTCCATTCCCTCCCAACCATCGGGAATGCCCTCCTCTTGGGTAACCATCTTAGTCTCTTGGTCATTGCAGAAGTCCTGTCCACACAACCAATCGCATGGCAAGACAATTTTGCATCCCTTCTCCTCGGCCTTCTTCATAAGACCAGGGGCCAATTCAGCACCCTTGGCATCATATAATGACTTTCCAATTTCCATACCAAAACATGTCTTAAGGAAGGTGTAAGCCATACCTCCACAAATGATAATGTTGTCTGATTTGTCAATAAGGTTATCAATAACAAGAACCTTATCAGAGATCTTGGCACCACCAACGATGGAAGTTAAGGGAGTTTTCTTCATCTCGGGGTTCAAAACCTTGGAGAATGCCTCAAGCTCCTTGGCTACCAACAAACCACTAACACAGGGCATCTTACCCTGCATACCAACCATGGAAGAGTGAGCACGGTGAGCAGTTCCAAAAGCATCACACACGTAGATATCACCAAGCTTGGCGATAGAGTCACGGAATTTGGTCACATCTTCAGAAGAAGGCTTGAATTTCTTACATGCAGCGCCCTTGGATGGGGCCTTCTTCTCACACTTTGCACCTGGACATCCCTCCTCATGTGCACATCCCTTACCCTCCTCCTCGGCGTAGTAACGCATATTCTCAAGAACGAAGATAGATCCATGTTCCGGGTCGGCACATGCCTTTTCAATATCATCTCCAACGCAATCGGAAAGAAAGGTCACATTCTTACCCATGAGCTCACCAAGCTTTTCTGCGACAGGTTTTAATGTAAACTTGGGATTTTTGCACCCATCAGGCCGGCCAAGGTGTGACATAAGAACGACAGACTTGGCTCCCTTCTCAAGAACGAGTTGGATGGTGGGCATAGCTCCAACGATACGTTGAGTGTTTGTAATGTTTCCATTTGCGTCTTGTGGAACGTTGAAATCCACACGCATGAGAACACGCTTGTCGGTGAAGTCGACATCGTTGACTGTTTTCTTGTTGAGAGACATGGTGATGGGATGATGTAGTAGTTGTAAATGGCTACTGGCTACTGGATTGTGAGCGATGTTGGACGTTGCAACTAACAAGCAATGCGTTGGTTGGGTTCGATCGGCGAGCGGCGAGGAGGCTGCCGGATCTTTTTGGAGAGTGCTGAAAGATTTGCGGCTGCGAGGAGACCACAAGGACTGTATTACCGTGCACAGGGGCTGTTGTTTCACCGATGAGCGATGAGGTGACATGACAGCAGAAAATGGTGAATAAGTAAAAAGGGGTTGACATTTAACTATGCTTCTGGAAAACGTGCTTCTTAGACACGTTAACAACGTCATCGCGGCGAGGAAACAACCATGAACATGAACTTAAGGAAGGCTGTTGCCAGTTGCCAGCGTAGCACCAATAGCAAGCACTATTCTACATTATTTACAGCTAGAGATCTGATCATGAACGCCTTTGTCGTCGTCTTCACTACACTAATCTTAAGCAGCTGTTCTGGGTTTGCGCCTCCGTTAGTACGATCGCCTGCTCATCAAAGAATAGTGACATCATCCGACAAATCGTCTTCTCTTTCTGCACTTCAATCTAATGAAAATGAGCAGAGCAATTCAATAAGCCGAGCTCAATTCCTTACGACTTCACTTACAACATCGGCAGCTCTATGGACGACGACTGTACAACCCAGCAACGCTCTTGTGAAAGGTAACGCACCACCACCCAAAAAGTCTGCATCGTCTGGAGAGGAGAGGAAATGTCGAAATGTAGAAGAGTGTCAAGAACAGGCTGAAAAGGCCGAGGCACTAAGAGCACAACAAGATGCAGAAAGGGCGGCGGCAAATCCACCAAAAGTGACTGCTAGTGGAACGAAGTATTTGGATATTGTTGAGGAGGAAGGATCTTCTACGTCGTCATCTGACAAGATTGCCAAGGCTGGTGATGCTGTAGAGGTACACTATAAAGTTCTAAAACTTGGGAAACGATCCTACGATGGACTTAGTGGAGAGGGTACCGTAGTTTTCTCTCGTGGATATGCACTTGAAGATGATGAAAAGGTTATCGGTGATCACTCCTTCAAGTTTACAATTGGTGACAATCAAGTGATTTCAGCATTAAATGATGCTGTGCAGGGAATGATAGTGGGAAAACTAAGAAGGATTAATGTTACACCACAGAATGGTTGGGAGAAAAATACAAGGGCATGTGACGGTGGTCCTGGAGGTTCCGGGGCGGGTGGAGATTTGAAGGTTGATTATGCCATCGTCCCGACAGCAACAATGGTCGAACAAGAGGCTTGCTTTGATAAGAACAAATTGCCTTTCCCGACAACATATGCTCAGGAAAGGAGAATGGCGCAAAGATTTGACCAGTCGTTGATTATGGAAGTGAAATTGGTAAATATTTTGTAATCAAGCTGGTAGTTCAGCTTTGAGATGAAGAGTAAATTCATAAAATATCTCTTCTTGCTATTCTTCTCTTACCAGAAAGATGTTGCTGGACAGTGAGCACTATACCCCTATTTTTTTTTCTAAGACATAGATTGTTATATTATATACTTACTTATCAATGCTTGACAAATCGAAATTATCAATCATTGCGTGTACCGCGGAGCAATCCCTCGACACTCCAGGTGCAGGTGCACAACACGCCTTCGTTGCCTCTTCACCTACATTACCGATGTTGTAAGAAGCACTCACAATTGAGATGAATTGTTCTCCAGCTCGAGAATTCTGGGACGCATAACCTATCTTGCCATTGAACTTCAGGTTGATATCTACTGTTTCGTCTTGTCCAAAGCCCGACCAACCATTTTCATTGCATTCTTCCATAGTGAAGTAGTGCCAACCCTCTGTCATATTATAGGGTCTCCACGCCTTGAGAGAGTATGAAGTCGAGGGCTGCCCAGTCGAAACATCACATGAGATCATTCCAGCGCGTTCTGTGCTCAACGTACCCTTCCAATATTTGAGCATGTCCAAGGATTCTTGAGGCATGTACTTTGCAAAGTTGGAAATGACATACTCGGAAGCCTTAATCAACTGTGGCACGGACATGATACAAGTATTCGGATCAATACCCTGTTCATTGAGATATTCTGGTGAAAAGGCTTTAGTGCAATTGGGAAATGCCTCAAATCCGACCTTTCCTGGCAATTCGATTTGAACATCGCCGGGGTTGAGAGATGCCACATCAAGAGCACACTGCGGCTTGTCACTGGTTTGTTGACTGGGAACTGCCCATGAAGACGATGCTGGTGAAGCTGCGTCTGAGGTTGATGCGTCCTTTGCAATACCACGAAGGTTGATTGTTTTCGCGGCAGTATTGGTAACGAAGAGTAGTGAAAGAGGGATTGTTGCAAGCTTGGAGAAGTGATAGGTTTTCATCTTTGTGTGTTTTATTGTTGTAGGTTACTGCAGGTTGTAGTTATAAGTTAGTATCGTTGATTGTATTTTATGAGCCCAGTGTCTCTGTGCTATTTCTTCTTGAAGTCATCGGAGTATCCATTATAGCCATGAGACTGCCATGAGAGCAAGATCTTGGGTCTTGGAGAGGACGCGTGTTTTCAAAGTAACTTCCTACCCCGGGTGTCCTATTTTCCTTTCCCTGTCAGCCTACTCAAAATTCAATATTCCCCTTTCTAGCCCTAACAATAATAACTAGTAAAAATTCAACAATACCCCCTACTCAGATGAAATATCCTCCGGGGGTATTCTACGCACTATCTAGACAAGAACCTCAAACTGCATGCATGCACATCCAATCTTGACTAAGAACCCTCGATCAACCAAACCAATTGGTGGTAGCGGAGTATATTACCTGCAAGTAGGAGACAAGACTAAGTGTTACTCCTCAAAAGCGGCTTGCTGTCCGTATAGCGTCTGCTGGTATTCCAAGACGAAATAATACGGAGTATCATCATTCCAACATGTTGCATTATTTGCATTCCAGCTACCTTAGTCTCATAAAACACAAGTCACACCTGCAACTACGCCATAATATATCATGTACGCAGCAACACAATACTATAAAAATCAAAAAATGAAGTTGACATCGAAGCAGCTCAATCAAGCGCTCGCTACTCGGTTAGCTCAAGAAGATAACAAACAGACTATTTCGTACCTATCGGTACAAGATCACAATATCGCATCTCAGATATATGTCGAGGCATTCGAGGATGACAATCTTGTGTCTTGGCTCGCCAATCTTGACGAAAATTGCGTCGATCATCAGCAGAGTATGAATGACCTCAATTCATACTTGAATGACTTCACAAATGGTTACCATCGAACTGGAAAAGAGCGTAATACCACAGTGGGGGTTAGGAATGAAGATAACGAATTAGTTGGATGGATGTCTTTATCTCCAAATGCTGACCAAGGAGGAAGATTCAAAGACCTCCTTTCCATACTTCGAAGCGGGCCGCCACCAATGTATAAAATGAAGGAAAAGTATGGTATTCATTCACAAAAGAGATTGCATGAAATGGATAAGATCACAAAGGCGCGAAGGGAATGTATGAAACCAACGAAGAAATGGTTCTACTTGAATACTATCTGCGTATCAAAAGGGTATCAACGTGGCAAGGGATATGGATCAACGTTACTACAAATGATGACGGATGCAGCAGATGAATTGGATTGTGCTATTTACACTGAAACGACCGGTAAAGAGCTCGAAGGGATGTATCACCATTTTGGATTTGAGACTGTTGATACATTGACATTGGCTGTCCCGGGTGACGACAGCGAAAATGCTGAATGTAAGGTATATTTGCTGCGTAGAATTCCATAATTCATAAGTCTGTAAATAATGATTAGGTGATAAGTAATCTTCTTCTCTTACCACTCCAAGCTCAAGCTACCTAAGCTTGAAGCTTGACGTAAGTTACCGATGCACGTTCTTTTGCCCAGCGGGAATACTTCTCTGCAATAGTGGCAAGTCTTATTATGTTGTCATGAGCAATGTGACCGTCAGCGTCGCTGGTAAGGCCTCTTCTCCGCCTCATCTCCTTCGACAAACGTTGCTAGGCCTGTTCATCCAGCACAGCACTCATCAACAATCTTCGTCGGCCATAATAACTCTGTTTGAAGAGACATTTCTCGAGGATATTATCGAGATCACCACAGAACGTGCCGTCGGAAAGGCTCTTCTTGACTTCCTCGGCGTAGAGAGTTGAGTAGAGCTTGAACTGATCCACACCATCGCCTGAATACCATAGCTGATCTTCGATGCCCTTGGTTCTATCCACGAGAACTATTACCTGTCAGGCTGGAGCGAAGCGAACGCGATTACTCTTCATCTTCAACGTGTTTTGGCTGATTGTAAGCTTTGTTTGTTGATGCACAGGAACTTACAATTATTGAGCGAGCTCATTTTATTAGACTTCTCCTCAGATCTGGTCTTGGAGAAGAGAGAAACCAGATTAGAGATGAGAGGAAAGATCCAAAATCTAAAATCAACGAAACCACCACCTCAATCAAACTCAATGGACTAAAAAGAAGCAGTGGTAGTAGTGGCTCTTTAGAGAACGAGCATACTCTGACTAATGGCCATGATGATCTTTCCAACAAGCTCGCGACTTCTACTTAGGCGTCTGCCTACAACATCATCATCTCTCCTCTCCCTAGCGGCCAGTGAACAAGCGTCAACTTCAATAACTGCAACTATCAAAAATCATGTTTCTTTCAGTCGTCCTTCATGTGCTGCAATTGCCAAACCCACTCGTTTTATGTCAACACAACAACAACAAACACCAATTGCCAATGCCAACACCCCTCCACCAGAAAAATTGGCACCAGAAGCAGGACTAGGCGCTCAGGATGCAATGAAGCTTTTCGTACAACATGGGGTCGGCAGACGAAAATTAAATGATATTGCCGCAGACAAGGGCAAGACACCTCTTGTCGATCGGTGGCAAAAGATGGTAGCCACGTACATTGAAACACAATGTCATGTGATTACATTATTGGGATATACACCCGACGAAAGGGGTATCGGGTTGTACACACAACACCTTCAACAGGCAATGGTATCCTCCTCACCCGAGGTTCAAGATATGTTACGTATTGCTGGTCGTGATACATATAGAATGGTATTGGCCAATGCATTCGATTTACCACTAATGGAAGAACAGGAAAGTAAAGGTGAATTAAGTATTGTCGATGCACGTAATATTATGCACAAGGTATCACTTCGGATGCAAGATCCTGAAGTTTTGGAAAAGGTGGCAAAGATATGTTCTGCATCGGTGGAAACGAATGATAGTCCTGAGGCTCAGCAGGTTGATATGGCACGAAAGCATACCGTTATTCAACAGGTTATGGTTGATGATGTCTATCTTGCCGGGGGGGACAATAGTTTGGTCAATGAATGTGGTTTTGGTACTGGTGAAGATGGATATGTGAGAATGCAGTTTGCAATGGCTGAGCACCAGGGTGATCCCCTGATCACTCAGTATGTAGGAGCAGCAATGATGAAGCTGTTGGAAAGTGCGGGGATTGATGTTTCGGCATTACAGCAGCAGGCACAGGGAGGACAGGCATAGAGCATTGATGATATATTATGGGGAATTTGGATGATGAATATAAAATAATGTTAAGAAGATAGAAACTATACGCTCTTTGAAGTCACTCTGGTAGAAAGTTGCAAATAAGTGCTTTTATGATATGTGTACATTCATTAATATTTCCCTTACACTTCAATCATCATCGTTCCATCAAACACAATAACATCGATCTGACACAAGCAGTATCAAATGAAACTGCCATCACCTCTACAATTTGATTTGGCAATCTTTGCGGCAATTGTCGAGAACTTGCCATAATATCAAAAACATCAATCAATTCTTCATCACGATTATTTTCCATTTGATTGTATGATACTGCCGATTTTAACATTTTCCATGGTGGTTCTGGCATATCGATAAGATTGATTTGTAGTGTGGCATTACGACATCCTTCGGGACCGGATAAAATTGGTATTGTTACATTTCTACAACAACTTTCTGAAGAATCGTTGCTATTATTGTTGTTGCTGCTATTGTCTAATAAGAGGACATCATAGCCTTCAACTTCTTCCTTGCACGTTGTAGCGAATACTATCCCTCCTAATCTAATCTCAAGATGTTGTAGATTATGTAATGTAATGTCGTTATCACACTTTGTTAACTGTACATCCCACCAACTCTTTTCAGAATAAAATGATGTTGAAGACGGCGAAGCAGAGGTAGTCGTATCATCTTCATCTCTGTAGGCACCATCCTCAAACTGACCTCTGGCATAAACTGGACGTCCTCCTGTGCCTGTGATTTCTACTTTTCGTGATTCAGCTAATTGTCGTTTTAGTTCAAGTAGCTCAAATGTTTGCTCTCGTAATGCATGGTCTCTGATGGCTGCTGCTGCAGCTAGAGCTAATTCAGGAGATACGGACATCGGATGTTAGTATGTTCGTGTTATCATCGAACTAGGTATATCTGATTCCTTTTCTCCACTGTCACGGCAACTACTATGATGTCTGTAATAAGTAACTGGCAAGTGGCAAGTGGCAAGTAAGAATTCAAATCCGTTTTTGATGTAAAAAGGGGGGATAAGCCACATAAATTGGGTTACATGCCATTGAGTTGCAATGACTTGGGTGTGTATCACAGAGTATGTAAACATAAATGATATCCTACTTCATGATCTACTCTAACTCTTCCACCAATGGATTTTGCATTAACATTCCCTAACATTAACAAAAAAATGATGAAGCTTGCCCATTTTCAGTTGTGTGCCTCTCTCACAACTTTCTCAGGGGGTAATCTCACTTTTTGTGATTGATGGCAAAAACAAACTTTCGTTGCCCTTTATGCCACAACAATCACAGTGATCAAGATCTGCATGCACACCACTCCATAAAGCAAGAACAAGGCAACCACCATCTTTTGTTGTATACGATTGATGCACACTGCCTACATCGTTGAAAAGGGCCTGGCCTTCAGCAAGAACACGGTCCACAAACTCACCCTTTGTACCAAGCGACTTGACTTTTTGTTCCACGATCGTCTGCAGCGAGTTCTTGGCTTCTTTTACATCGTCACCAGTTGGTGTTCTATAAAACTCACCATCCTCCTCAGGAGCTGGTAATGCAATGGACCTTGCAATTACGTTTGGGTTCAAACTTGCTCCCATGAGGCGCCTTTCCCACAACTCACCAACCAAAGGAGTGTCAAGTTCTATATTCGGATGGCTATGAAGCTTAAAGTTGAAGTTTGGTGGGCAACATAAGAATTGAATCTTGAGAGGATGGGCATTGCTGATACCTTTTGACGCGACTTCTTCAACTATGGCCTTGGGTGGCATTGCATTCAAGAACGCTGCCCTGAAATCTGCATCAAATGTTGATCTTGCTTCAGCAGACGTGAACAGTTTAAGTGGTGTTGCATTTTTTGCATTGATGGATAATGATTCGAACAGTCTTTCCACAACGGAGGCTACAGATGTCGAAAATAAGTCACCTTTACTTAGCCAATGTGAATCAGATACCTCAGTCTCAGACATGCTGCCAAGCCATTCTTTGATTTGTGACTTGCTGTCCTCCCAGTGATGAGTTTTGATGCTCGGGAGGACAGACTCATTGGTAGCAAAGGGCTTTTCATGTAATGATTCCAGTGCTTTGAGCTTATGCATAATTGGGTGCACCTGTGGATCTTGATTGATCACAATAACTGAACATCCATGCTTTGCAGCCATCTCCCAGCCTTTTTCAATTGTATTAGAGATTACTTCGTTGTCGCAGGTAGACAATACTTGTCCGCCGGGATAGCCATAAGCTTCAAAGAGCTTCACGTAATCTGGTGACCCTATTCCACATCTGAAAAAAAACAGAAAGGATGTGTTAGACTATTTCAATCAACCAATGATCAACATTGACAGCTAGGCTCACCCATCAGCTAAAAGACCTGGACCCCAGGTTTCATTCTGCACACGTCCAAGACGAGAATTCACCACCACAACAACTAGCACGTTCTTTGCACGATGGTCACGCATTGTAGCTAATTCATTGATAGACATCTGAATTGCTCCGTCACCAGCCACGGCGAGTGTCTTCTCCTCTCCTCCCGTTGATACAGAAGCAGCAATTGCTGAGTTGATAGAATATCCCTTTGTGTGACAAGAACAATCATTGTTAAACTATGCATGTAGAGAAGGAAACTTTTGTTGCACTGAACTAAAACACGTACCATGATTCCTAGGTGCTCAGATGTCAAAAATCTTTGTCCGCGTTGAGCAGCAAGAGACGCAGCCATGAACAGTGCATTATCTCCAATATCCGCACAAATTGTAGAGCTGCTACTTAGGTACCTGGCCATCACATCGAAAAAGACTGCAGGGTGACAATGTGCTTTGCTCTTAACCTCAGACGAGTCAATAAGTCTCTCAATCTGGAGAAAGGTTGACGGAGTCCCGACTGGCTTTGTGTAGCTTTCTTTCTTTAGCTCTTCCCAAGTATGTTTTTGGGTCTTGGGCTCATGAGTAACAATTGCGTCCAAATCGATATCGACGGTGCCTGTTACTCTATGGCTGTAACGCGTGAGAGGTCGCATATATTCTTCCAATGCCGTATTCACTTGACCTAGTGATTCGCCAAGGTAACCACAAGAAAGTACTGCGCTCGGTGCAAATCGAAAGCTATCCCCCGCAACCAACCTGTCATCAATCTGAATGATACGCCTCACTTGTAGCCCAGAGCTGTCAGTAGCCAGCTCCGTCCAGTCGTTGACGCCAATTCCTATCACTGTGTCACAGTGTT
>JACLAB010001093.1_pt1 | contig 19272 bp, 18 predicted proteins | sample 8027921 | NCBI WGS metagenome assembly JACLAB01 (sample SAMN15725117, study PRJNA655200) | protist metagenome | isolation source: fluorescence activated cell sorting (FACS) single amplified genomes of... | place: USA: West Boothbay Harbor, Gulf of Maine | collected 2000-07-19 | reverse complement strand
TGTCCAAAACTTAACAATTTGGTAACATTGAAATTTGGAAATATGGAATTAATTCCGTATCTTTATTTAATAAAAAGATTAAAGTTATGAGAGAATTAGATAATTGGTTTGGTGGAAATCCAATAGAACAGATAGATAAGATAATAAGTGAAATGTCCGCTCATGCAGATAAAGCTGGTAAGGTTGTGGATTGTGGTGTTTGTAAGAATACCAAAATTCAAAATGGACATACGTGTAATGTATGTAAGTAATTAATAGTTAAATATAAAAAATAAACAATATGCAGAATTTAGGATACGCGTGTATCAATATGACATTGGGTTCGCAGAAACCCAAAATTACTACTAATCGTAGTATGATTAAAAAAACATTTAAAGAAAGGGGTATATCTTATGCCTCTGAATTAGGGTTACAGAATTGTAGAGATTTAATTGAGATTATCAAATGGAATCATAAGAATGGTATCAACTTCTTTAGGTTGAGTTCTGATTTGTTTCCTTGGGCTTCTGAGTACAATCTAAAAGATTTACCACATTATACTCGTATCAAAACTCTATTAGCAGGGGCAGGTCATCTTGCACAGAAATATGGTCAACGTATTACATCACACCCTGGCCCTTTCAATGTGTTGGTATCACCAAGAGAACACGTTGTAGAAAATACTATTACTGATTTGACTACACATGGTGAGGTGTTTGATTTGTTAGGTTTATCTCGTACTCCTTACAATAAGCTGAATATACATTGTAATGGTGTGTATGGTGATAAGATTTCAGCTATGGATAGATTCTGTAAGAACTTTGAAAGATTACCTGAGTCAGTTAGGACACGTTTAACGGTAGAAAACGATGATAAGGGTAGTATGTACTCAGTAAAAGATTTAATGTACATACATGAGAGAATTGGAATCCCAATTGTTTTTGATTATCACCATCATAAATTCTGTACAGGTGGTTTAACTGAAGAAGAAGCTCTGAGATTAGCAGTTAGTACTTGGGGTGATATCAAACCTGTAGTTCATTATTCAGAATCTAAATCATTACATGAAAATAATGATAAGATAAAACCACAAGCACATTCAGATTACATTAGTAGTGTTCCTAATACTTATGGTTTGGATGTAGATGTAATGGTGGAGGCAAAAGCTAAAGAACTCTCAATCTTAGAGTACATTCAGACGAATGTATAGCATCCCCTTTAGCTTGTTTTAAGATTAATTATTATTATTTTAATACTTATTGTTATAGGTTATTAGGTTGTTATCAAGCTAATTACTTATTACTTATTTAATAATAGTTGTAAATAAATACAGAACTGAAAGTTAATAAAACTAATTATAGGAAAATAATATGAAGATTGTTAATAACTTTTTTTCAAGAAAAAGTGCATTTGGGTTTCTAATGATATTATCAACACTATCTTTGGCAAGTACAGCTGCATATTATTCGGTGTTTGGTCTTAGTTCATTATTTGCTGGAGCAAAAACTGAAGTCATCATTATGGCAACTGCATTGGAGTTCGCTAAATTAATTGTAGCATCATATCTACATAACAATTGGGATAAGATTGGTTGGATTTTAAAATCATACCTAACATTGGGTGTGGGTATCTTAATGATAATCACGTCAGCAGGTATATATGGATTCTTAACATCAGCATATCAAACTACTGCAGACCAATTAACTATTATAGACAAACAAACTGAAGTAGTTGAAATGAAAAGAGACCGTTTCTCTGAATCATTAGATGGGTATAAGATTGAGCGAACTCAATTAAACTCATCTATTACAGAACTTACTAAGGGGTTGTCTAATAACACCATACAGTACAAAGACAAGGAGACTGGTGAGATTATAACAACTACATCATCTTCCACAAGAAGAGTCCTTACATCTCAGTTAAATGATATGAAAGAAGAACGTAATAAGGTTTCTATAAAGATGGAATCACTTACAGATTCAATTACTTCTTTAGATTTAAAAGTATTGGATATGGAATCTAATAACGAAGTTGCAGCTGAGATTGGGCCTCTAAGATATATGGCTGAGATTACAAACAAACCAATGGCAACTATTGTAAATTGGTTTACTTTATTAATCGTATGTGTATTCGACCCATTAGCTATCGCTATGGTACTTGCCGTAAATAAATTCATTGGTAGAAAAGAAGACGAGGATGTAGAGGATTATTATACCACACGAAACAGAATGGTACATGAGCATACAATGAAAGCCCAGCGTAAGAATCAAGAAGAAATGATTAAGAAGAACGAAGAGATTCTTGCCAATCATAACACTTCTGATAGTTTCGAAGTTGAAGATTCTGAAGGGAATGTAGAAGTACACCCCAAAGATGAAGAAATAATTGCTTCCGAAAAAGTAAATAAAAAGAAAATCTACGGTGGTCTTTCAAAACCATATAGCGATTCTCTTACACCTGATGAAAATAATGTAAAATAAATTTGGATTATCCAAATGTTTTTTGTATATTTGTTATAACAAACATAAAAACTTAAAAGATAATATGGGTGATTTATATAATAGTGGTAGAAATACAACTGAAGGTGATATCGATGTAACATATAATAGTGACTCAAATGAAAAGGAAAAATACTTTCAAGAGTTTAGAGAATTTGACTACGGAATCGATATTAAAGATAATATAATCTTAGTGCAAGATGAGATTATATCAGGATTAACATTTGATATTATATCAAAGGTACGATTACTTAGAAAGATTAATCCAGAACTAAAATCAATAACCATTCTATTAAATTCAGGTGGTGGTGATGTTGTGGAAACATTAGGATTAATAGATTACATCAGAAGTTTAAATGATAATGATGGAATTAAAACTAACATAGTTTGTAGAGGTATGGCAATGAGTGCAGCTGCACTGCTATTATCAGCAGGAACTGGTCTTAGAGCAGCATCCAAACATTCTAAGATAATGGTTCACCAATTATCATCTTACGCAGGGGGTAAGTTATCTGATTTAAAATCGAATGCTAAGTTTGCTGAATCATTAGAGAATGATTGTAATGAGATTATGGCTGAATGTACAAATAAAGATAAACAATGGTGGTCTGATAACCAACAAAACGATTACTTCCTAAACTCAGAGGAAGCATTAGAATTAGGAATTATAAATAAAATCATATAAAACAAAAAAGTTATGGAATATACATACAGACCTTTAGGGGATAGAGTTGTCGTAAAAATCGTAAAACGACATGATGAAAAAACAACAGGTGGTTTATACAAGCCATCTGGTTCAGACACCACAATGATGGGTGAAGTTGTAGCAGTTGGAAGTGGATTATTCACTCATTCGGGCGCAGTAATCCCTATGAGTACAAAAGTAGGTGATGTAGTTCTTTTAGATGGGACTGGATTTAAACACAAGAATGGTAAAGAAACATACAACATTTATAGAGAGAGTGAATTCTTATCTATATTGGATGAAACTAATACGAATTCATAATCACTATCACCCAACTCATTAATAATCAATTACTTACAATAAAAAATAAAAAGTTATGATACACATTTTAGATGAAAATAAAATTGCAGAGAACTATGAAAAGTTCAGAAAACTAATCAACCAAACCTTTGAAGGTGAGAGATTGGAGAAGTTAAACAAGATGTATGACCATATAGAGAATAGAATAATTCTCACACCGGCATCATCCATTGAACATTTCCACAATGCATTTGCAGGCGGATACATCGACCACATTCTACGAGTTACTAGAAACGCTTTGAAGTTATACGATTTGTATGAATCACTTGGGATGTCTTTAAATTTTGATAAACAAACATTAATCTTTACAGCACTACATCACGACTTAGGTAAAGTTGGCAATCACGAAGAAAGTTGGTATATCCCAAATGACTCACAATGGCACATTGAAAATCAAGGTAAGATTTACAAAACAAATCCAAATATGAATTGGATGGACACAACTGATAGAACATTTTGGTTATTAAATCACTATGGAGTTAAGATATCTGAAACTGAATACATTGGTATAAAGTTAACAGATGGGTTGTATGTTGATAGCAATAAGGATTATCTTATAACGTGGAATAAAGACCATAAGTTAAAGACAGAGTTACCAACAATAATGCACCAAGCAGATATGATTGCGGCAAACTTCGAACGAGATAGAGTCACAAACTCTGATAAGAAAGTTGAATCTAAGAACTTAGGTGGTAGACCTGCCAAAAAAGCAAAGTTAGAAAATGTAAAAATGCCAGATAAGATTGATTTTAAATCTATCTTTGGAGAAACTGAAGACGTATAATATGATAGCATCTATAATAATATTATCAATCGCAGTCGTACTATTAGTATTTGGAATATATAATTTACTTCGTAAGAATGAAGCATTAGAAGATGAATTGGATAATTCAGACGCATACATTCAGTCGGTTTATGACTCAATGAAAAACGCATACAATAGAATGATAAAGATTGATAGATTGGGTTCATTTGAATCTGATGATGAAAGTGGATATATCTTTGATGAGATAAAGTCTTCAATGGAAACCCTAAACGAAAAATATAATTTAGATGGCGAGGAAGAAAAAAAGTAAACGATATTTCACACAAATAACAGAGATTGCTATAAATGCATACAATGAGTCTGATGACCAAGTATTAAAGAATAAAATTTATAATAGGTTTATTCATTACCCATTTGATAAAATGGCAGAGAATGTAATTCATACTTACAAAACATATTACTTTGATGTACCATATGAAGATGTAAAGGCAAATGTAGTTGCATTTCTTAATGAAAAGATTCACAAATTTAATGGGGAGAATGGTAGAGCATTTTCTTACTTTACAGTAGTTGCTAGAAATTGGTTATTTAATGAAAACAATGCCAACTATGCCCGAATGAAAACTAGAGATGACTTAACAAAAGTAGACACATCTCGTAATATAACTAATGAAATATCAGCCGACTTATTACGAGAATCAAAATCAGATTTCATAGACCACTATTGTGAATACATTGACCACAATTTGGATATTTTATTCTTAAAAGATAGAGATAAAGCAATTGCAGATTCTGTAAATGAGTTATTTAAAAATAGATTAGACCTATATTCATATAATAAGAAAGCACTTTACATACTTATTAGAGAAAGAACTGGTGTTCATACTCAATATATAACAAAAGTGGTTGGTAAAATGAAAAGTATTTATCTTCAACTTTATACTGAGTACAATAAGACAGGCTATGTCAAATTAGATTATGAGTTAAAGGAAAAGAATGGATAAAGATACTGAATTATTTAAAGGAAAAACCTTTGCAGATATTATGTCTGATGTTTATAACAACTCAAAAAAGAAAGATAGGCAACTAAAACTACTTATAGCTCAGTTAGAACCATTAGTTAAGAACCTACAAGATGCAACTGTTGTAGTTCCTTTAATTAAGGAATATATGGAAGTATCAGTAAAGAACGATGACCAAATAGTAAAACTTGCAGCAATCATACAACGAATGATGAAAGATGCTAATTCGGATGATGGTAGTGGTGGTCTTGGTTTAAGTGATGATGAAAAGAAACAGCTTTTAGAAAACGCTAAAGCAATTGATGAGAAAATAGATTCTCTTCAAAACGAAGGAGATGAGTAGATGTCAGCAATACAAACGGGTACAATACAGCAAATAAATTTAAAAGATGATGATGTAAATAAAGTTTATTCTATAAAAGCATTATTAGATACATCCGCAAACACATTAGTAGAGGTATTCCCAATTGATACAAACATAAAACGTATACCAATATTAGGTGAACAGATTATAGTTTTAAACTCAAAAACTGCTGACTCGAATTCAAAATCAGCACAAAAAAGAAAATATTATTCACATATAATACCCGTTCAATCTAACGTTCATAACAACTCGCTACCAACTGCAAACTCAACCAACTCAACCACATCGGGTGGTGACTATGGAGATACTTCTGCAGGAAACCCCAATACATCTGGTGGTGAATCTGATGCTGACTTAGGTGATGGGTTTGTTGAAAGAACTGATGTGGGTTCATTACAACCATTCTTAGGTGATGTATTAATAGAGGGTAGGTTTGGACATTCATTACGATTCGGATACTCCCCAACAGAAGCAGACACAACAGAAGACCCATCATGGGAATCTTCAACAGTAGAAGACCCAATTACTATTTTAAGTAATGGTAGAAAAAGTGGTGGTAGTTATAATAAATTTATTATTGAAAGTGCTGATGATGACCTATCATCAATATACCTAACCTCATCACAAAAAATATCTTTAAAAACATCTCAAACAAATTTAGGAATGGGTGTTGATGTTCAATCTAAATTTGATAAACCATCTGTTATAATAACATCTGATAGAATTTTATTGGATTCAAAATCTGATTATGTTATATTATCAGGAGCAAAGGATATTATAAATGCAACACCAGCATGGGCGATGGAGATGGATAAGATGTTTACAATCTTAGAAGGACTTATTCAGCAAGTAGCAGATTTAACTGCAGGTACTGCTACATTCGCAACTGGTGTAGGCCCAACGGGCCCTGCTACAAACGTAGCAGATGTTCAAAAATTATTAACCGATTTAAAAATGATGGCTCAATAAATGCCTGTATTATTCCCATCATTTCAAGCAACGGTTGCACCTTACTTAGATGCTCCTATAGAAAAAACAGAAGCAGATACTGCTAAAGTTATTGCAGATGCATATGGGGTATCGGTTGCTAGTGGAATGATTACATTAATACCAGGTTCAGCAATCATATCAGCACCTCCGACTAAACCAATTGAAGATGCAATATTAGATACCTTCAATCAGATAAAAGATTCCGAAGGCCCACCTACCCCACCTATGTTTTTAAAATGGGCAACTGAGACAGTAAACTATTGGGCAGGAGTTACATGGACACCCTTACCACCACCAGCACCATATGTATCACCAACGACTGGTGTTACCGTTCTAACAGGTGGAACTCCATCTCCATTAGATGTAGGGTTATGGGCAGCATTTAACAACCCACCAGCACCAACCCCAATGGGTAGTATTATATGTGGTAAGTTAATATCAGCATTCACAACACATCTACTAACTGTAAACGGATTATACAATGGATTAATTCCAGCACCACCAGCGCCATCACCAATACCTGGCCCACCTTTTCCTTGGATGGGTGTGTCATAAAACAAAAAAATTGATATTTATATAAAAGTATATTATTATGAAGGCAAAAGATTTAGCACAATTATTGGAAGTTATCGTAAGAAAGGTAGTTAGGGAAGAACTAAAACCTATCATTACGGAAGTTAGAAACGTATCTAAACCAATTATAAAAGAAACAAAGTCTAAACCTAAAAAGGTTAAAGACCCATTAGATATAAACATATCTGATATTTTAAAAGAAGAACGTACAGTAACCCCATCTAAACCAAAAACATTTGTAAAGAATCCGTTGTTAAATGAATTATTAAACGAAACTGCAAATGATGGTGAGTGGAGAAATATGGATGCTCAGTTTGGGTCTAACCAAGCACAAGGATTTGTGGGTGGGCACTCTAATACAATAGCCCCTGCAGTAGATATAGATGGTAGACCCGTTGATACTAATAATGAAGAAGTTGCAAACGTTATGGGTGCAATGACAAAAGATTATTCAGCATTAATGAAAGCGATTGATAAGAAAAAGGGAAGATAACAAATGGCTAAACCACGAAAAGAATATTCGTATCAAACTTTAGATTTACAACCCGATGTCGCAGTCGGTATTACCTTACCATTCGGTAGTAATAAGGGATTGTTTGCTTTAAGTTATACAACTGAAGAACAATCCATATCCAACTTAAAAAACTTATTACTAACTAGAAAAGGAGAACGTCCATTTGTTCCTGAGTTTGGGTCTAGTGTATATTCTTTAATGTTTGAACAAATAGGAGCAGGTTTATCAGATAGTCTTACGGAAGCTATCACAGAAGATATTAATTTCTGGCTACCATATATAGTTATTGATAACATTAATATTGAAGTAATAGAAGATAGAAACTATGTTCAAATTCAATTATCATATAGGGTAACAGAGGATGGTGTAAATCGACAAATTATTATGTATGTAGATAACGCAGGTTCAGCAACAATAGAATAGGTATATTATGGCAAAAAAAGTTAACAACGACTTAGTACAAAAGGATGTATCTTTAATAGGTAGAGACTTCGGTGAATTTAGAAAAAATCTAATTGATTTTTCTAAAACATACTTTCCAAATACATATAATGATTTTAACGAATCTTCACCTGGCATGATGTTCATTGAGATGGCATCATATGTCGGTGACGTTCTATCATTTTATACAGACACTCAACTAAGAGAATCATTAATAACAACTGCAGAAGAAAATAGTAACTTATTTAATATCTCTGCAGCGTATGGGTATAAAGCCAAAAATTATGTACCTGCAACTGTTACTATGGATGTGTTTCAATTAGTACCATCTACTGGAACTGGTGATAATGTAAAACCAGATTTCACTTATGCAATGGTTATTTCTGATGGTATGTCAATTGGTTCAACTGACAATAGTGATGTTAGTTTTATAACACAAGGTCAATTAGACTTTTCATTCTCATCTTCACTAAGTCCAACTGAGGTGACCGTTTATCAAATAGATGAAAATACAAATGCACCAGTTTATTATTTATTAAAGAAACAAATTAAAGCATCAAGCGGTACTATTAAAACAAAAGAATATTCTTTTGAAACTCCAAAGATTTATGATAAAATAAAATTGGAAGATGAGAATTTTATTAGAATTAAAAGTATAACTGATTCGGATAACGATAAGTGGACTGAAGTTCCATATCTTGCACAAGACACCGTATTTGAGCAAATAGAAAACAACGAAGATAACTCAACACAATTTTCACAATTCTCAGACGATACTCCATATCTTTTACAATTAAACAGAGTACCAAAGAGATTTATAACAAAAATTGAAGATAGAGGTGTGGTGACAATTCAATTTGGAGCAGGTATATCTGCTAACGCAGATGAAGAGATTATACCAAATCCAGATAACGTTGGTTCTGCTCTATATGGAGTCGTTGGTGATTTAGACCAAGGAATCGACCCATCTAATTTTTTATATACTAAAACATATGGAGTTGCCCCATCTAATACAACGTTAACGGTTGAGTATTTAATTGGTAATGGTATCATAGACAATGTACCGGCAAAAGATTTAGTAACTGTTATTTCATCTACCCAAACATTTGCAAATGAACGTAATTTGGATACAACACTTGTAAACTTTGTTAGAAACTCAATAGCAGTAACAAATCCAGAACCGGCACGAGGAGCACGTAGTGAAGAATCTATGGATGAGATTCGTAACAATGCAATGTCATTCTTCGCAGCTCAAAATAGAACTGTAAGTAGAGAAGATTATATTATGAGATGTTATGCACTACCACCACAGTTTGGTTCAGTAGCAAAAGCATACATACTACAAGATTATCAAATTGAAAATAAAAAAAGTAATGGTGAACCAATCACATCTGAGATACCAAACCCATTAGCACTAAACTTATACACATTAGGTTACAATGATACTAATCACTTAGTACCACTAAACACAGCAACAAAAAATAATCTAAAAACTTATATTTCATATTATAGATTATTAACAGATGCAGTTAATATTAAAGATGCGCATATTATAAACATTGGAATTGAATTTGAAATAACTGTAATGCCAGATTACAACTCTAATGTAGTTCTTTTAAATTGTATAAATGAACTTAAAGAGTTTTTTAATATTAATAATATGTCCATAAACAACCCAATACAATTATCTAAACTATATTTATTGTTGGATGGTGTTGATGGTGTTCAAACTGTAATTAGACCCGATAAAGAGGGAGTCGGTGGATTTCAAATATTTAATAAATTTAATGGAAATTATTCACCGAATAAATATAGTATTAAGACTGCCACTAAGTTTGGAGTAATTTACCCAGCAAAAGACCCATCAATATTTGAAGTTAAATTCCCAAATACAGACATTAGGGGTAAGGTAGTAACTCAATCATTCTAAGGAGATAAACAATGATATATAGAATATACGGACAGAAAGATACTACCATTTACGAACAAACTACTCGTAAGAATCAGAACGCAGGTAACGATTCGATATTGGAAACTACAAAGTTCTTTGATGAACTTAGTAATACAGATTTAATTGGCAATAGTAGAATACTTACACAATTTGATTTGACACCACTATCATCATCAATATCTTCAGGTGATATATCGGGTAATATAAAATTCTATTTAAATTTAACATCAACTCAAGAGACTGAAGTACAACGTGAATATACACTAGACATTCACCAAATATCAGGTAGTTGGAGTGAAGGGATGGGTTCGTTTTATGATAATCCAGTAACTACAGAAGGTTGTAGTTGGGTAAGTAGAAATGATTCAACATGGGTAACGAGTTCGTTTGCAGCAGATGTAACTGGCTCTTATACATTAAATGAAGGTGGTGGTAATTGGTATACTGCATCTGTTAGTAATACATTAGTATCTCAATCATTCAACAAATACACAGTAGATTTAAATGCAGATGTTACCGATTATGTAAATGATTGGTTAAGTGGTTCTCGCCCCAATAACGGATTTATAATTAAACGACCAAAATCACAAGAAAGTGGTTCTGTTAAATATGGTTCATCTAAATTCTTTTCAAATGATACTAATACAATATATGTTCCTACATTGGGTGTCAGATGGATATCAGGTGCATTCAACCCAGGTTCTTTAGAAGAACTTACTGATGATAATATTATAGTATATGCTAAGAATACACTTACTGAGTATAAGGAATCATCTAAAGCAAAACTTAGAGTAGTTGGTAGAGCAAGATACCCACAAAGAACTTTTGCAGATTCACACCCATATACTACAATTAAATATCTACCACAAACTACTTATTATAAGGTAAAGGATGTGGAGACGAATTTATCTATAATACCATACGATACAACATACACCACAGTAGATTGTGATTCAACTGGAAATTATTTTGATTTTTGGTTTAATACATTACAACCTGAGAGATTCTATCAATTTGAATTTAGAGTAGATAGAAGTGGTAAAAGTGAATATTTTGATGGGCCAATTTTTAAAGTAGTTAGATAATGCCAGAAAAAACAAAAAATCTTACAGTAGTAAAACGAGATGTTAATCGAAACACATCTAACCAAATCATTTCTTATGGATTGCCAAAATCTAAAGAAGAACAATATGGTAGTGTTAGACTAATATCAGCTGCCACATTTTATGAAAAAGAATCATACAAAAAGGTAATGGGTGTAGTTTCCGATGAACTTATCAATAACAATGGTGAATTGGAAATTACTGAACAAAAATTAAATTATATCAAATATAAAGCATCTTCTGCAGAAATAGTATCTGAACTTGAAGAATTTGTAGATATATTTAGTGGTAGGTATGAGATGACTGACAATGCAACTACCCCAAGTGGTAGACAGACTGCACGTATTTTACCAATAAACAAAACTGGTAAAAACCGACATTTGATTAACCCAACAGAAGGGGCACTCGAAAGTATAACAAACCAAAAGAATTACGGAAAAACAGATGCTAATTTGTTCCGATTCTCAGGCTACGAGCAAGTACCATTTGATAAAACATCGGAAGGCCCTGCATTAGATAATGGTAGATATGTAATTACAAAAGAACTCATTGACTCTGGTAGAAGTTTAAAATTTAAATTTACACTAGGTGCACAAAACAATCTCTCTAGCCCTGTTGGTACTTTCGCGATGCGACTTTTCAGAAGAAGGTTACCTTGGAATGGTGGTAAGGGTGTCAAAGAATCAACAGCACTTGTTAAAACCATCCCTGCCAATTCTTATCCAATCTTAACACTTGAGTATATTTTAAAAAATGAGGATATGGTAGAATTTGACACATGGGAGCCAAAAGCATTCGTCAGTACGGGTAATATAAATTTTGACATAAGTGGTGAAAAGTCAATATTTGAAGTAGATTTATTAGAACCAGAAAACGTTGATTCGGAAATTCAAAGAACTTCACCTCCTTTCACAGTTAATACATGGAATGGTAATATAATTATTAACCCAGATACTGGTGTTTTAACTGTAACAAAAGGAAATTCCACAACAACCCCAACTGTTAGTACCGGTATTGGTAATAAATTATGGCCTGAGATATTTCAACCTACACCTATTGTTGACAAATTCGGTTTAGAAGACAAAACACAAAAGCCAACTGCAGTCGCAATTGGAAATATAACAGTACCAGATGGGTATAATAATAAAGGTGCAAAAATAAAACTCTATAAAACCATTGATGTTTATAGAACACCAACTTATTTTTCTAATTTAGAAGCTACTATTAAACCAATATTGAATAGTGCTAAAACCGCGGCATCACTCGCAGCTACGAATGTTTTTAACGCAGAAGGTTATGTTCAAACAAGGCAAAGAATCTACGATAACACTCCCAAGCGCAGGGGCAACAAACGGGCAGACAACCGAAAAGAAAGAGACAGAGCTAGAAATAGTCTTACCGCTGTGCGAAGAATTCAATCAAAAAGGAATAATGAGCTCAATAGGACACAGAGTAATTACGATAACAGACGTAAGTCGTTGAACATTAAAACTCTTTCTACTGCTGTAGGAACACCACCGGTCGTAGCAAAAAATGATATTTCAACACTCAAGGAGAGGACGCAGAACATCATCAATCGCATCAATCGTTTTAGAACCAATAAATAGTAGGTAGTATGGCAATAGATAGATATCAGAAAAAAGACATATTGACTACCGAAAGGTCTCCAATATCAAACGTACCAACTTATACATTGGATGAGTTGTCTCGTTTAAATAGTTCAAAGGGTTCTATTAAAAAAACAATTTTAGACAAATCATATGTACATAAAAATGTATACTCTAATGATTCATTAATAGACACTAAAATATCTCAAATATTTTATGAAACATCTAATGGTTCAGAATCCACATATGATATAATCTTAACACCAGAGATTGATGTACGACAAGGTGGTGGTGATAAGGGAACTTATAATATTGTATACAATTTTTTACAACCATATTCACCCGAATTAGAAATAATAAACATCTCATCTGACTCTACTGAAATTGAGTTAAAAGTAACTAAGGGTAACCTAAAATGGCTACGTGAGTTAAATGGTTACGAAACTGTTAATAAAAACAATTTAGTTTTAAGTTTTGGTAATAACGATTTACTGACAATCACAGATATTCGGTTTTCTAATAATAATATAGGTGGGGAATTAACACGATACCCAAAGCACCCAACTTCAACATATAATAATAGAGGCGTTACATACTTTCCATCTGAACTAGATAAAGATGATAATATATGGGTAGAGGTTTTTAAAGACACAAGAAAAACAACAGGTAGAGTAACTAAATTCACACCCACACTCGTAGATAGGATTAAAGATGGTGTAACAATACCAAATGATAAAATTGAATTTGTTCAAGAACGAGATGCGAATGGTAGTCTTTTATTTTTATCAAAAACTGCTAACGACTTTGATAGACGATATGACATTGATGCTGATATTGAAGTTGAAGATAATATTTTTGATAATGTGTATTATGGAACTGAACCATTTTCTAAATTTAAATTTTATTCACCAACCAAAGACACACCCGATGAACCATTAAGTGTAGTCGTAAAGTTATATACCCCTCTACCTGGTAGGTTAGAAACTAAAGTATCAACCATACAAAGACAAATTAGAGAAGATTATATTGAAAGAGTAATAGCGTATCCTTACGCTAAACAAAAAACATTTGAAAATTTCTCATCTCCTAACTTTAAAATAGATTTAGGTAATTATGGCAAATCACAAGGTACTGATTTTAAGACATGGAATACATTATTAGATACCAACCTATCAACATCTCAACAAATTATTGATAAATACATTAGTGGTTCTTTTGGTGGTGTTGATATAAATGTTGATTATTCTAATTTTAAAAACTTTACAAACTACTCATCAGCAGTAGAGCGAGTAAATAACTTAAAATACAAATTAGAATTAATAGAGTCATATGATAAGAGAATATCAACATTAAATCAAGTTAGTGGTTCAACTGCGTTAACCAACATATCACAATCCCTAATTAGGAAAGGGAATGTTATTAGTGGTATGGATGGATGGGAGCGTTGGGCATATAAAGAAACAACCGGCTCACTATATACACATTATAGTGCATCATCTTATGTAGTATCACCCTGGCCCCACTACTCTGAATACCCTAAGAAATTATATAGTGTGACATCATCACAAGGAATATCACATTATAATGGACTAATAGATTCAGCTAGTATTTTTGATGCACTTAACGATGCAAGATTAACAAAAATGATTCCGGCATCAATTGTAGAAGACCCTTTAAATTCTGATTATGTTTTATTCGTAGATATGATTGGTCATCATTATGATATTACATGGAGTTACATTAAAGCATTAACATCACTTAATAATAGAGAAGAGCACCCATACGATGGTATGCCAAATGAGATGTTATATGATGTAGCAAAATCAATGGGTTGGAAACTTACACATGGAAAAGACCGTTCTGATTTATGGAAATTTGCAGTAGGTACTGATAAGTTCGGTAACCCAACTCAATCAGGTTCATTAGCATCTAAACCAGATGAGCAAATTAACTATGAAGTTTGGAGAAGGATTGTAAACAATATACCATATCTCTTAAAAACAAAAGGTTCTGCTAGAGCAGTAAAAGCACTTATATCTACTTACGGTATCCCACAAACATTCTTATCAATTAGGGAGTATGGTGGGCCTGCTATTGAGGATAAACGACATATTTGGGAGCATGATAAGTTTGTGTATCACCTAAGAATGGATACTGATAATTACATAACAGTTCCTTGGGGTAAGGTAAATGATATAAATCCAATAACATATTTAAATAGAGACCCAAACCCAATTGACACAATTGAAATTCAGTTTCAACAAAATTTAATTAGAACATCATCACTATTACAAAAAGACTCTGACTTTGCAGTATTATTAGAACCAACATCAAGAACATCGGGTAAGGGTAATATTCACTTTTATCTAAGTGGTAGTGGTGGTTATAAATCCGCATCTATTAGTAATGTGCCAGTCTTTGATTCTAATATGGGTACATTGTTAGTACAAAGAGAAACTTCAGTTGATGATATAACATCTGATAATGAATATAAGTTAATTTATCGTAAAAATAAAAAAGATAGAATATCAGTAAGTAAGTCGGCTAGTATATCAATCGATGGTTCAAGTGAATCATCATACAATGCAGCATGGACTGGTAGTGGCACAGTAACACTTAGTAATACGTTACCAACATCAAACACACCATCCATTTGGGCCGATGCTGAATTTATGAGTGGTTCTATACAAGAACTAAGATATTGGGCAAATCCACTTAAAGATATCGTAATCGATGAACATACACTTTCAAGAGAAACATATCATGGTAACTCTGCAACATCATCTTACTTTGATTTGAAGTTTAGATTCACACCAGATTCTAACTTAAAAACAATAACAAATCCAGATTCACATCTGTCACAACACCCAAATCAGAGAATAACTACATTAAATGATGATAGACCATTAACCGCATCATTATTCAGTTTTGAAAACGATGATTTGTTAGGTGTAACTGAAGAGTACTTTACAAAAGTCCCATCAGCAGGTGCTAACAATATTATGAATAATAAAGTTAGGGTAGAATCGAATAGACTAACGGGTATATTAAGTCCAGAACAAAAAAAGGAAAAATCACAATATGATTCTGCACCTGTAGATTCAAATGAAGTTGGTGTATATCTTTCTGCTACAAAAATGTATAACGAAGATATCTACAATCATACTGGGTATTTTGAGATAGATGATTATATTGGTAACCCTGATAGGAGAGAAGGATTCACCGAACAGAATGAAGAATTGGATTATGTTCGTAGACAAGTATTTAAAAAATATAGTTCTAAAAATTTAATTAATAGCACTATTGATATCTTAGCTAGGTACGATATGTCGGTCTTTGAACAAATCAGACAAACGATGCCCGCAAGAGCGGATTACAATTCAGGTATCTTAATTGAACCACATATATTAGAACGACCTAAGATTAAATCAAAATCAAATTTATCTTATACAAACCCACAATACGATGTACAGATAGGCATGATTGACAAAAATGTAACATCTGAATATCTAACATATGAAACTACAATAGTAGATGTTGTAAAAAGTCAGAGTGCTGAATATTTAACATATGAAACTAGACTAGTAAATCCTATGGCATTTGATGGTGGTGAATTTGTTGTTGATTACGGTGCTACAATAGATATAAATACAACAGCAACTCAGAGTGCTGAATATTTAACATATAATACTACAATAGTAAGTAGTAGGCAAAGTCAGAGTGCTGAATATTTAACATATAATACTACAATAACAACTAACCATAAGAATATAGCAGCATCTCAACACTTTTACACATCAAGTATTGACATATCTCTAATTCGTAACATTACTGCACAGAGAGATGATTTAGAAAACGTTGGTAATCCACAGATTAAGGATATGTATTCACCATCTACATATAGATACACAATACTTAACTACTCATCATCTGCAGATGTGGGATTTGGTGATAATTGGACTACAGGCTCAAATGGCCATTGGAATTATAGCCCAACTGCATCAGCTGTAATTAATTCAAAGCAATCAAAGCATGCATTAAAGAGTGTGTATTTTTATAGTTCATCATTATCAGCATCTATGCGATTATCGTATTCATCATCATTAACACCATCACAAGTATCAACGGATGAATTACCACTATCGATTCACAATTTAAGATATTTGGGGTGTAAGATGACATCTGACTCATTGACAACTAATTCACCCGACACGCCAGATGGAAGACCTGTAATTGAAGTATTTCAAGCAGACCCTAATGTATTAATAAAAACGTCTCAAACGGGTGACGAAGGTAACTTAGATGTAGATGCATCTACAAACTTACGAATTCTCAAATTAGAGGATTTAAAAGTTAATGAAAGTATTAGGTATGAGCGAAGACAAGAGTATGATGCAGCCAAACGCAAATTTAGAAAAGAAATTGAAAGATTAGAAAACATAGAAGGTTCTAGAAGAGAGCAGTTTGATGTAAGGTTTGAAGAACAAAATCAACGTTTTGAAATGGAACAGCAACGTAGAGATGAATTTGATATTATAAATAGACCAGAGACGATTACGGGCAATACCCCACCCCAACCACTATAACCAGAAAACCCAACATTTGACAATGTTTAATATTTATTGATATGGAAGAACCTTTAGAAAATAACAGTAACCGTAAGGTTGATAACGAAAGTATATTTGATGTTGCCAAATCAAAGTTAAATACGTTGATAAGGAGACCTATGGTGAAACAACCAATGTCACCATCAATTAGTGATTCGGACTTGGAATCTATTATCAAGCCATTGGATACCGTTGTTGATACTGGTGAGATAATAGATGATAATAAATTTATAAAATCAGAAGATGCAACACCCACATCAGATGTAGTAGATGCGGTTATTTCTAAACCAAAACAATCCATCAAAAACGAAACACGTAGATTCAGCAAAGGAAAAATCACAATCAATAATGAAACTTTATCACCAGTTGAGGTATTTGATAAAAATAAAAATAGACTATCCGAATCTGACGAAGCACGTTTACTTTTAGAAGAAGAAACTAGAAGAAAGATTGGTGATGGTAGAATTGATGATTTCAATAATGCAGAAGCTGAAGAGCAGGAGCGTAGGCTATTATTTGATGAGGAAATACAATTAATGACATCTGACTTTGAAGTATATCTTAAAACGGAATTTCCAGAATTTGTAGGAAATACAAATATAGATGATGGTGATGTCAATCGCATAAAAACAGAAACAAAACAAAAAAAGAAACAAAACAAAACCAAATTGACACAACTGCAAAAAAAGAAACTCCGCCGCATGAGAGCAGAACAGAGACGCAAAGAAGCTGAAGCTAATTTAAAATTAAATAAACTAAGTGAAAAGGAAGTTCAAACTTTTTTTGAAGAAGAAATAGTTATAGAACAACAACAGAAACTTACTATTAATAGAGAACTTATAAAACTGAATCCGGTTGAAAGACAAATGAAAGAATTTGAAGAGATGGAAATCAGAATGGGTAGACCGATAGTTCCACATAGAGATATTGTCGAAAGTGAAGAATCTGATTTTGATATAAACACTTATACTGAGCAAGGTGATATCCTCATCAAACCATTTGATTCTAAAAAAGAATTGGAAGCGCAAATAAAAAATGATAAGTTGGAAATACTAAGAAGAGGCCTGAATAAAAACAACACAGAAGAAGATTACATATCATACAGAAAGTAAAATTAAAAAAATATAACTTAATTTAATTTATTTACATATTTATTACTGATTAATATTATAAAAAGGTAAAGTAAAATGGGATACTTAGACAATTCATCGATAACAGTAGATGCTATTCTAACCAAAAAAGGTAGAGAGTTATTAGCAAAAGGAAGAGATTTCTTCACAATCAGTCAATTCGCATTAGCAGATGATGAAGTTGATTATGAGCTATGGAATCCAGCACATCCACTTGGGTCTGATTACTATGGTGTAATTATAGAGAATATGCCAATTGTAGAGGCAGTAACCGATGAGAACTATTCATTGAGATACAAACTTTTAACTTTACCAAAAAATACAATCCGTATACCTATCATAGAAACAAATCCAACTTCAGTAACATTATCAGAAGGTGGTAAGCGACAAACAGTCACAATTACTACTATTAATGGTGGTAACGAAACATTAGGATACACAGTAACACTACTTAATTCAGACGCTGCAACTATTATAGGTGATGGTGCAGGAATTGCAAATAACGAAGATATGGTAGGTGCTAGTGAAGATAAACGAAGTGTTACTATCAGTACAAATTCTGACTTTTCAATTACTTCGAAAATATTAGCAGACAATACTGATATTTCAACAAGATTATTTATAATTGGCAATGAGACGGGTGGTCGTTCTGAGATTACATTAACAGTAACTAACAATGATG
>JACLAB010015133.1_pt1 | contig 19287 bp, 11 predicted proteins | sample 8027921 | NCBI WGS metagenome assembly JACLAB01 (sample SAMN15725117, study PRJNA655200) | protist metagenome | isolation source: fluorescence activated cell sorting (FACS) single amplified genomes of... | place: USA: West Boothbay Harbor, Gulf of Maine | collected 2000-07-19 | reverse complement strand
AGCAAATCAAAGGAACGAGATTCCTTGAAATCATTACAGCTCACTCGAAACATCGAAAGAAGGCGTAGAGAACATCATCACTAGTACGGTAGGTGTATAGAAGTGTATAGAAGCTTTTTTAGTCGGAGTATCTTTACTCGCCGCTTAGTGCCCATGTTGCGCGCGCAAAAACTATCTTGCGAATGCACCCTCTGTATTAATTAAAACGCCGTTTTCTTCCTCATCCTCTTCGCCTTCCTCGTCGTTTTCATTACTATCGGTATTGCTATCATATCTATTATTTCTATCACTCGCGGATGCAATCATTCCGCCAACGAAGAAAACGACGCCGGCCACCGCGAAACACAACGTAAACACCTTCATGACCCAACGCCAATTTTCGTTCGATTTTACGAGCAAGTATCCGAACAACGGAGGCGATGGCACGTCACCAAAGACGTGCACGGCAACTGTGCACAATGCACACGCCAGCGGACGACTATCAGTTGGAACAGACCGCAACACTACTGCGTTTATCGGCGCTTGGAGCATGAACGCGAACGATTCTCCTACCGCGAGGAAGAAGAGAAACGCATAAAAGTTCGTCGAGGAGAAGGAAATCACAACGAATATGAACGCAAAGAAGGAGCAGAACGCGCTGAAATAGAGATTATCCGCAACCGAAGGATCCACAGACAACGGCGATGGTGAATTCCGTGCTCTTCTTTCTCTTCCATCTCTCCTCCAGGAGAGATGGAAAGGAAGAGAGGATTGATTTTGAAAGCACTCTTTCCGTTTTTGCGCGAAATAGTCGACGCCGATACCGCCGAGTAACGTACCAAACACGCCGCAAAAAACCGTCACCATCCCTAATGCCGTATCCGCGTTCGAGCGAGTGTGCAATTCGTATTCAAACAACGCAAACCCTGCTTTTGGTCCCCACGCGCTAAACACGCCCAGAACGAGTGAATACCACGAAAACCCACTCAACGTGAGTAAAAAAGTTGGAATCCTGAGCAACTTTAAAGAATCATACACGAACACTTCGACGACGTTTTTCTTTTGCCGCTGATTTTGACCATGCTGCTGCTCCGCACTCGTCTTACTCGCTTTCCTTCTCAAATCAATCGGCTCGCTCGTCGCGCAAAATGCAAACAACGGCACGAGCAAAAGCGCGTTACCAAAAAATGCAAAACGCCATCCAAAATACGTCCCGACGATGCCGCCGTACACGATACCTAACGCCACACCAAACGGCACGCACAAGTATAAATAACTCAACCATCTCGTTGTCATCCCTTTTGGAGCGTGGTCGTCGATAAAAGGTGCCGCTAGAGCTACAAAACTTGCCTCGCCAACGCCAACGATGATTCGCATGAGCAACAAGAACTGAAAATTTGGACTCAACGCGCACCCCAAATCCCCGACTGCGCACGCGCCCAACCCGATAGCGATCAACGTAAACGCGTTCACACTTCTCGACAACTCTGAAAATATTGGCGCACCAACGAGTAAACCAATCACAAACACCGATTGTAACACGCCATACTCGGCGTAATCGACGTTAAATTCGCCTTGTAATCCGTACCCTTTCTCGTCTTTGCTCGCGTCGTCCTCGTCGCTTCCTCCCGGCGGTTGCCCGCTTACCGCCGCGGACGAAACCACGCCTCGATCTAAATACAACGCAATCGCAACTAAGCAAAATAAATACAGCAATCGTTTCGGAGAGAACCATTTCGGCAGTCTCTCACCTCTGGTATTCTCGTCGTCTCTCTCGTCGGCAGAAGGAGGAGGAGGCTGGTCTTCTTCGACGTAATCTCCACCACCTTCAAAACCACCAATGAGTGGCCTCCTGTCGTCATCCTCGTCGTCACCGATGCGAACACCCTCATCCTCGTCGTCACCGATGCGAACACCCTCATCCTCTTCGTTCATCCTCTCCCGAAAGTTCTCTCTTGAAAGTAGAAGTGTGCGCTCTGAAACTACAAACAACCAATCTCAATCTCTACTTTTTCTCTTCTTCTTCTTCGTTCTCGTACCCAGGTATTGTCAAGTCCGGTTTGTAAAGATTGTGCACCACGGACGCTCCAGCGAGCGCGGACACGAGCGCCACGCCGAACGCTTTCAGTGGGGGCATGTATCGACTTTTATGGTGCTCTTTGTTGTGAGTCGTTTGTTGTTCTCAGATACTTCTCAAAAGTTGTTGTTGTTGTTGTGTGTTATTAGTAGTATTATACTAATGGAGAAATCTCTTCAGAAATCCAAAATCTGTGTATTCCTTCAAAAACAGATATGACGGGACCTCCTCCTCCTCCTCTTTCTCCTCCTCCTCGCAAAAGGTGCGTCGATGACGATAACGGTCCTCCTCCCGCCGAAGAAAAGTTCTTAACCATGCGTTCTCGCCTCCTCCATCCGAAATCATTCGTCGACAAAGTCGTCGTGACGACGGAAGGGGAGACGAGTTCGTTAAAGGTAGCGCGAACAACAACAACAACATTAAAAACAACATTAAAAACAACATCAACAGCAGAGACACACGTGACGCACAACTTGGAGTTTACCCGAGACGGGTCTCGATTGCTCTCGACGACGGCAGGGGACGATGTTTTGAGAGTATACGAAGTGCCCGCGAAAATGATTATGATGTCTTCTGATGGTGATGAAGATGGTGAGCTGTTGAAGTGCGCGTTGAAAATGAAACTGCCAAAGTCGCACTACGACGCGTGTTGGTATCCCGCGGCGCAGGGGAATGTTCGGGAAACACTGTTGACGCTGTGCGCGGCGAAAGATTCCGGGGTGAAGTTATTCAACGTTTCCCCTTCGTCCGATGATGATGACGATGGTGTTAGTATACTTTCGTCGTCGTCGAGAGAAAAATGTTCGTATTCGATCAAAAACAGAAACGACGAGCTCGTGCCCTCGATATCTTGCGCGTTTACTGGTAACGGTGGGAAAGTGTTGGGCGGGAGACGAGAGGAGAAAGGGGTGTGCGTTTGGGACACGAGCAGACCTGGTCACGAGTGCCAAGTCGTCGGGTTTGACACGCAATCGAAACTGACGAGTTGTTTTGCCACCGGGAACGAATACAACGGGTTTATCGAGAATAGCGAAGGAAACATATTTGCCGCCGGTTCGTATGAGAACGGGAACAGTATTTGTGTGTACGATTTACGAGATGGGTTTAACGGGAGCGATTGTTGCGTGTTGTCGATTACAAATCCTCACAAAAACGAAAAGACGGGGAAAATGGGAGGCGGCGTGACGAGATTGAAATTCAGCGCGGATGGGAGAGCGTTATTTTCGAGCGCTCGGAAATCAAACTCGATTTTGTGTTGGGATTTACGAGCAAACGTGAACGGGTCGATGTTTACGAACATTCAAAGACCGAACGTTCGGTCCAATGCGAAAACGAAATTCGACATCGAGCCGTGCGGGAAACACCTGGTATCTGGTGGTGACGACGGTATATTGCGTTGTTTTGATTTAGACCAGAACGGGAAAGAGGTTTTCGCGTGGAAAGCGCCGCCGAAGGATGCCGCGGTTTTAATCGCCGCGTTTACGTTTCATCCGTTAGCGAGTTCGGTGAAAGAATTCATAGCCGGAAAGGAAGGAGAAAGTAAGTTTACTGATATTTACGATGACGAAAATCGAATCATGAACGACGTCGCGCTCGGTGCCAGCGCGTGCGGCGAGCGTTTGTTCCACCCATCCACAGGGAGAAGATTCATAAATAATAATACTATTAACAGTACGAGCGATAGCGATAGCAGCGGCGATAGTAGTAGTAGTGATAGTAGTAGTAGTAGTAGTAGTACAAGCGAGACGACGAATAGGACCCCGCCGCCGCCGACGACGACGACGACGAGAAAAGAACAAGCGACAAACGCGAGTCATCGAAACAACGTCATCTCTATTTGGGGATACGCCAGGGAAGCGTGTTGTTATTAGATTCGTTATTTATTGAAACGACGTGATGTTGAAAGTATGCGCGTTGCCTTATTTTATTCTTTTCTTTCGGATTTTTAGGTAACACCACAAACAACAAATCTTCTTCAGAAACACATGAAACGATGATAAACGCGGCATCTTTCCACCCTTTCTTTTTCAAAGTGAAAGCAAACGTCCAATCCTCGCCTTTATTCGCGAAAACTCTGATTTATTTCTCTTTGTTTTTCGCGTTACCCTTAAACGTTCTGCTCAAACTGGACGAGAAAACGTTGTTTTGTCCGTTCGATGTGTTCACTCGATTTCAGTGGTACAGAACGTTTAGTTCACTTTTATACGTGAACTCAGGTTTCATTGGCGCCTTGTTTAACGCGTACATCAGCTATCGATTTATATCGGATTTCGAACGCAGTTTAGGTTCGTTTCGATGCTTTTGGCAAATACTGTTCACTCTGGTGTGCATAAACTGTTGGACGTTCGTGTTTTCAGTCGTTTTCGCGCCGTTCTCAGGCGGGAAAGGACACTTACTCTCACCGTTGAACATTTCTGGACCGGGCGTTTTATCTGCCACGTACGCAATGTGCGTGGGGAATATTGCGAGGAACAGCAGTACGAATAGTCCAGACGCACAAACGACGATATTCGGGGGACTCGCTCGAGTGCCGAACAGTTGGCTGCCGTTTGTGTTTTTATTCTTTTGGTATGTGCTCGGGAACAACCTCGTCGAAGGCGCGAGCGCGACGTTCGTGGCGTTGAGATATTTGCCGAGAATGTGTGGGCCGAATGGTGTGCCGACTGCAGTGCAAGCGAAGAGGTTTGAATCAACGACGAGGTTTGGACGGTACGCGTTGGAAACGCACGGATACGTCGACATCGACGGGTTACAACGCGGGTTTAGTTTACCAGTCGTCGTCGGTAGCGGCGGGGGTGGATTTGACTCTAATAATAACAACACTAGTAGTAGAATCAGTCATCCAGAGCGAGCTTCATCGTCGTTTTCAGGAACATCGCAAAAAGTAGGAAGTAGTAGTACGAGCAACGGTAGTAATAATAGTAGTAGTAGTACGAATACGAGCGGCGTGCCGGCGCCTCGCGAAAACGTCCACGTCGTGCGAATGCGCGAAGAGCGCGAGCGCAAACAACAACAACAACAACAACAACAACAACAACGCGCTTCGGAGAACAAACGGTCAGAAGACGAGAAAAAGAAGGCAGAAGTATTGAAAACAAAGCCAGAAACGAGAGAGGAGCGCGCACGCGTCGTCGCCGAGGCTCTCGAAAAGCGTCTTCTCCTCGAGAAAGAAGAAAAAGAAAAGAATAAAGACGAAACGAACAACGCGAAAGAAGAACACAAAGAAGAAGAAGCGACGACGCCAACACCGCAACAAGAACAACAAAAGAAGAAGAAATCAAAGCTCCGGTCGCCGTTCCGAAGCAGAGAGAAGAAGAAGTAAGTTATGTCATATAATACGAGTTAGTAATACTTTCCTAGATGTGAAAAGTTTGTTTTTCCGAGAAAAAGGAAAAATATCTCTTTCTTTCTCCACATTTATCTCTTTCTCTCTCTGCATCACACATCATCGAGGAGCGACTTTATCTCTCTTTCACGAAAGAGAAGTTAAAGAAGTTAAAGAAGAAGATTCAAAGGAGTTTATTGATGTTAGACGCGCGAGTGAAACTGCGTCAAAAAGCGCAGCTCGCCGAGTTATGTTCGCGTTGGGTCGGTACGAAATGTATTACCTTTTTTCTTTTTTCCCTTCGTCGCGTGTGAAAAGTCAACGCGTTTTAGATATACATTTTTTATGATGAGATGCGCGCGCTTTGTGCGCTTTTGTTCTGCGATGTAACGAAAGACTCACCACTCTCTTATTACACACACTCTCTCACCATCTTTAAAACAGACATGCGACAGATCATGAAAGAGTTAGTCGTGACCATCGACGAAGATCTAGACGTAAGGCGCATTAATATTATTCTTTTTTTTTCCTTTTTTTTCCTTCTTTCTTGTCTCGTCGTTCCTGACTTTAGATATTTCTTCTCAATGCCACGTGGCATTATTTATTTAAAAACAACGACTTTTCGTCCGCGTAAAAATAAAAACAGCCGCAAGAACGGAACATGCTCTCCGTCGCCTCGAAAAACGAAACGACCAGAAGACGACAACAGTGGGTGTGCGTGCAAACGAATATTGGGCAAATCAAGAGGGAAAATATGGGGGAGGATTTTTTGAACATCGCGCGGGAGTATCAAGAGAAAATCGAGGACGAATTGAAAGAGATTTGTAAAGAGACGATCGATTTGGTGGAAGGCGTGTTATTGCCGAGGTTGTTGGGTGGGACGGAACATTACGAACAACAACATCAAGAAGAGCAAAAACAAGGAGAACAAGGAGAACAAGGAGAACAAGGAGAACAAGGAGAACAAGAAGCACAACAACAACAACAACATCACGAGTCGCCAAAAACAGTCACCGCGTTACTCTCGGAAGCTTCAAAGGAACACTCGCCTCGATATAAATCAGACCAGAAAATTTTCTACTTGAAAATGATTGGAGATTATTATCGGTATCTAGCAGAGATTCAAAGAGGCGAGGCGAGGATTCCTCACGCGATGCGTTCGCAAGACGCGTACGAGAAGGCTTTGGAAATCGCTCGCGACCCGAAAGCCGGAGTGGCGACGACGCACCCGGTTCGTCTCGGCCTTTCTCTAAACTACTCCGTCTTTCACCACGAGATTCGCGAAGATACGAAATCGGCGTTGGAAATCGCGCAAACTGCGTTGGACGAAGGATTGGAGGATTTAGACGCCCTGACCGATAATGCGAGAGCGTACAAAGACGCCGCGTTGATTTTGAAGTTGATCAAAGATAACATTTCGATGTGGCAATCGTACACATCGTCCTCGGAGTCCTCTGGTGGTGGTAATAAAGAAGAAGAAAACAAGAAAGAGAAAGATGCGGGATTGGACGCAGCTCAGGAGCAGCTCTCGAAGACGCGCATCGAAGAGGATGACAAAGAAGACGCAGCAGTCACGAACAAAGAAAATAACAAGGAATAGAGGAAAAGAAAATCAGTGAAACGCAGCAGCACTACTAAAAACATACGCGCATACTGTACAAATATTCATTCCCCTTTCTCCCTTTCTCTCTCCTTTTCTATTGTTATAAACTTCTCAACCCGTCTAACATCTTCTTTAAACTTTCGTTGCCAATTTCTCTCATCCTCTCCACGTTCGCTTTCGGTATACTCTTCACGTCCGGATGCGACCGAACCGCTTCGGTCACGTCCTTCTCTCGCAATATGTGCAACAAAGGATACGGTGACTTATTCGTAAACGCTCCGGGATCTCCCAATTTCTCGCCGGCGAACACAAAGTCCGGATGAAACGCGACCACTTGCACTTTCCCTCTCAAATCGAGCTGGTCGAGAACCGACTCGCCTCTATAGTCGCCGTTTTGCAACGCCGCGTCGTCGATAACGTTCGCGAAATCGAGAAAGGAATCAAAGTCGTTCACGAACTCGCACGTCGGAGAGATGACGAACAACACCGTCTTCGTTATCCCTTCCTCGTCCGAATCGTATTCAATCTCTTTTAACTCTCTCATGAAATCCTCCAAAACGTCTTCTATCTGTTCCCGCTCGGAGACGACTATTTTTATGCCCGTCTGTTTCTTCTTCTTCTTCTTCTTCTTCGCCTCTAAAACTTCTTCTTCTTCTTCTCCTCCTTCTCCTCCTCGAACGTTTTTGGCGAACGGGCAGACGTTTTTCTCGATGATAAACTGGTCCAGCCATTTCAGCGTCGCTTTTTCGATCGATTTTAAAGAAGGCTTTTGAGGACGATGATGATGATGATGTCGTTGTTCTCGTTGTCGTCGTTGTTGTTCTTCTCCTCCTCCTGACGAGGACGGCGAAATCGCAAAGTACCTCCGAGACCGCCTCAAAGAAGAAGAACAGAAAGAAGAAGTGCTGCTACTGCTGCTCGTAATAATAGAAGAAGACAAAGACCACCGTCCAAAAGCTCTTTGCGCGCAGTACCGGTACATAGGAGTCTTCTCTTCAAAATGAGGAAAATTAAGTTCAACTTTTTCCCCTAAAAATAAAGAAGAACAAAAAGCTCCACTGTATTCGCGCGCGTAATACTCTACTACATAAAACAGAATCGCTCAAAATACGTTGTGATGCTCTCAAAGCCGACGGTGGTGGTTGCGAGGCGCTTTTTTTCATCGTCATCTGTGGTCTTTTCGCGGCGGCAAACTTTAACGCGCAGAGCATCAAAACCTGCTGCTTCGTGTACCAACTTTAGTAGGTATTCCCCAAAGACAACGAGAACTTTGAGAACGATGACGACGTCTGCGACGAATGGCGATGTGAACGACGAAGATGTTTTGACGCAATACATCATCCTGAGAAGAGACTTGTGGCGAGAAAAAGCGTGGCCGTTGGGGTCGATCGCCGCGCAAGTCGCGCACGCCTCCGTGGCGGCTTTGGAGACGTTCAAAACGAACGAAGATTCAATTAAGTACGTTGCAAAGGAGAAGTTATCGTCCATGACGAAAGTGGTTTTAGAGGTGAAAGGAGAAGCACAATTGATGACATTAAGCGAAAAGTTAACGGAGAACAACATCGACTATTACGCGTGGCGAGAACAACCGGAAGATTACGTGACGTGCGTGGCGCTGAGGCCGTATAGGAAAGAGGAGGTGCGAGAGCTTTTGAAGAAGTGTAATCTGGCGAGCGACGTACGAGGAGGATGAAGACGAGGGGATGCGTTATCGTTAGTTTTAGTAGAATAGAATTTCATTAGTATCGTCAACAGTATTATATAATAACTACCATAAACTGGAAAAGCTCGTGTACGCCGGTTTGGAAGAGGAAGTCTCTTTTGATTTGCGCTCTTGCGCGTACGCTTCGACTTCGTTCATTTTCGCTCCAGAGCCAAAGTTAAACGTGCGTTGCGTTTGTAACGCGGCTTTGTTTACTATCCGAGTCGTGATTCTTCGAAATCTTCCAGGGTACCATTCTCCGGCGTCTCGTAAGTTTGCAATAGCCACGTCTTGCCAGTGCTCGACCATACTCATTTGTTCCCCGCACGTGGCCAACATGCCGCGGAGTAAAAACACCCCTCGGATGGCAAAGAAGCCTTCGCGAGTGTTTTGCGTGATTTTATTCTTCGTGAACGGCGAATTTTCTAAATCCAGCATGTTCATTTCGGCTAACGCGGACGGTCTGGTGTCAAAGTACGCGTAGGATAACGCGACTAACGCTTCGTTGGTTGGTTTCTCCACGAGTACGGAACCGTGGGCGCGAACTTCCGAAGCGATGCCGTTGTAATCTTCCGTGGACATTCTCAACGCCAATCTACACATGTGCAAACGCTCCTTATCATCAACTCGTTTTGTTTGTCCCCAATCGAGAATGCACAACTTCCCATCGCCTCTCAAAATAAAATTCCCCGGGTGCGGATCGGAATGAAAATGACCACACGTGAGCATCATCTCCCCCCACGCTCGGAAAATGGAAAAGAAGACACCGTTCCAACCGTCGCCGCCGTAATACGAGTGCGTTCTAGAAACTTGTTGCGGACACCGCGGACGTTTCCCGTTTTGCCGCGCTCGATTGAAAATAGTCAACAATTTTGCGCCTCGAACGCGTCGCATGACTAAAACTTTTCTCGTCGACGCGACGACGCGAGGCGCGCACACCTTGTCACAAATCTCCGGCGTCTGCTCGAACAACTTACCGAAATAATCAATCTTCTCGTGCTCTATTTTGAAATTAAATTCTTCGTCGATGACGTCCAAATACGCCTCAAAAATCGTCGGTAAATCCATGCCGTTATCCAAACGTAATTTTTTCATCGTTCGCGCCGTTCGTAAAAGCGCTTTCAAATCGGCAATGACATTCTCGTAATTCGCCGTTTGTACTTTCACCGCGACTTCTCTTCCGTCTAATAAGCGTCCAAAGTGCACCTGCGCGATCGAAGCCGTCGCGCACGCGTTTCTCGAAAGTTCGGAGAAGTGACTGCCTAGCGGCCCTCCCAACTCAGTTTCTAAAATTTTCCGGACTATATAAAACGGCGTCGGCGGATTATCGTCCATCGTTTTCGAAAATTTCTCCACGTACGGTCTCGGCATCATTTGCGACGCCGTGCCGGCAATTTGGCCAACCTTTCTATAAAATCCTCCAAAATCGGCGATGATTTCTGTCATTTGTTCCGCGCCCCACTCGTGTTGTTGGTCCCAACTCAAAGCTCTTTTGCCCGGTTTGTCCGCGTAGAGAAGTTTGTGCTTTTGCTTGAGTAAAATATACGACGTCATCACCGGCGCAACACGCAAAGAATACTCAATCGACCGTTTCTTCCTCGGAGCGACGAGTTTAAGAACCAGTCGCACGGCTAAAACCTGCGCGTGCGTAACAGCGAGATCCACGCACATTGGCTTCAACGACTTGTGCGCGTTGGCGACGACGTGTGATATCGATTTCAAACTCGGCAAGAACGGAACCCCCGATCCTCCTCCTCTTTTGCTACTAATACTACCATTGCTACTCGTGCCTTTTCCAGCTCCGGCGGCTGCTTTTCTCTTTCGCTGCCCCGCTTTTTTCAACGAAGAAGGAGACATCTTCTTCTTAATTCTCTTCCCTGCTCCCGTGAGCGCTTGCTGAATATCCTCCGCGTCTCTCATTTTCACCATCGCTAACGCGAAAACCATCACCCGCGCGCCTTCGTACGCGTATCTACCCATCCAACACCTCGCAAACGCGCACGCAATCGCGTGCACGGAAACCTTCCCGCACTGTCGAAAAAACACGAATACCATCTTCGCCGGTGATAACCGTAAAAATTTGCCCGTCTCTCGCGCCACGTGGTCGATCGTTTGCACCAGGAAAGAAAGCATCCGGTCGCCTTCGTTCCCGCGATACATCGCCATGGCTTCTTTCAACTTCTCTCTGCGAAACCGACTGAACGCGAGGATGCGTTTGTGCGGAGAATGTAATTTTCGTTTCTTCGCGTTCCCTCCCCCGGCTTGTAGCGAAACCACCTGCGAAGACGTCGCAGTTTGAGAGGAGGAGGAGGAGGAGGAAGCAGCGGTTGTTCTCGTTGGTGTTGTTCCAACACCATCACCATCACCATTCGCGGAAGACGAAGACGAAGATAAAGATAAAGAAGGAATCAAAACGGGCACGAAATCACCCCCATCATTACCACTCCCATCGACGGGGGAGGATAACGGCATCTGAGGAGAAGGAAACGGTGGTGGTGGAGGAGAAGATGCGCTGTTGTTGTTCTTGTTCTTGGTGTTGTTGTTTTCGCTCAAATCAAAACACAGACGAGACTTTGGGTAATGCTTCTTCGCAAAATCATCATCGCTTCTTCTTCTTCTTCTTTCCAAGAAAAAAGGATGGTTCTTAAAACTTTCGTTCTTCCTGTTCTCGTTCTTTTCGTTCGTCGTCGGAGTCGTTCCAAAACTCCTCATCTTTTGCGCGAATACAAACCACTTTTATTATAATAAAGTATTTGTTGTGATGATTTTAAAAAATGAATCCACGATGTGATTCCTTCGTCGAAAAAGAACCCCCCACACATTGAAAAAACAAAAAAAACTGTTGAAAAAGGAGAAAAAAAAGTCAAAATTTTTTCAAAATTTTTTCCTCTTTTCTGCTCTTTTTCTCTCTCTCCATTTTTACAATCTTTCTCTCTTTAGATTCAGCGTTTGAAGAAGCTGCTGCTCTCTTCTCGCGGTCGTTGTCAGTCTCTTTATGGCGTATTTTTAGCACAGAAGAGAGAGAGCGAGAGAGTGGCTTCTTTTTTTGACAGAAACGAGATTATTCACCTACCTTTTGGGATGAAGGACGACGACAAAGAAGAAGAGATTTTTCTCTCATCTGTTTGAAGAAGATGAGTGAACGAGGAAAAGGAAAAGGACTGGCGACGTTTGCACTCTCCTCCTCTTCTTCTTCTTCTTCTTCTTCTTCTCCTGAATCTTCTCTTCTCGACCACCACCTTTTGGGAGATGAAAGGGAAGAAGAAAGGCTGGAACGACGGCGGTATGACTACCAGTATTATTCAAGTGATGATGATGGTGATGAGGATGCGCTCTTATCAGACTTTGACGAACTCGAATACGACGACAAAACCATTTTCGACATCGAAGGAGAAGAAGAGGAAGAAGAAAAAGAAGAAGAAGAAGAAGAAGAGCGCGACGTTGCGAGGACGACTTTCGACAGAAACGCGTTGGTATGGCTACGTCCTGATGTTATCGATGGGAACGACAAAAGTACCGGCGCGAGGAACAAGAGCGGACGTGTTGAAGAAAAAGAAAACGAGTTGCTCGCGTGGGATGCCGTGCGTGAGGACGAGAACAGATTTACGCTTTTGATGCCTTCGTCGTTGTATTCTGCGAGCGCGCGGCGTTCCGCGGTGGATTTCGACTTCCTGTACGAGCGCGCGTTCATCGGCGCGAAAGATTTTAATTTTAACAGCGGCAAGCATGGAAACGCCACGAAATGCATTTGCGCAGACGAGTCGAATTTAGTGACGATGTGTATCCGCGCCGTCATGGGAGACGTGTCTTCGAGACGCTTACTGAGAGCTATATCGTTGGATTCTCTCGACGACAGCGGAAGCCTTTCCGTGCGTTTTCGCGGGGCGAGCGTTGGAGCGACCAAAAACGTACTGTCGCAGTTTTACGAAACGTCTCGTCTGCAAAACCGCGCGCGTGCGTTTGCGACAAAACAAATGGAAAACGAGAGCGGCGATTCGACTGCAAATGCATTTCAAAAGTGCGTTTTGAAAATACTCCAGGCTATAGATGCGTCATTGAGCGCGTTCGCGGAAGCGTGCATTCTACGCAGAGCCGACGAGGGGGAAGAATACGAGAATGAAGATGAACACGAACGAAATGCAAATCGAAACGATGCATCAACGACGCTTCTCGAGTTTGCATTCCACACGCGGGATATACGGAAACAGATTGCCTCGTTGGCGGCTTTGGTCGACAAGGTACAAAAACGGTGGCGCGCGATGAAGCACCGCAAGTCTCGCGCTATTTTGTTGCCATCGGTATCGCCTCATCGGTATCGTCAAAATGGTAATAAAAGTACTGCTTCTCACTATTCCTACGGCAGCGTAGCTCTAGATGTGCTCTCTCGGGAGATTCAAGATTTACACTACAACGACTACGTAGACATCGAGCTCGAGCAAAGGAGCGTACTGAAGCTCTTTGAAATTTTATTCATTTCCACGGCAAAACCTGTGCTAGTTGAAGGCATCGTCAACGCGTGCTTTTCGTCGAATAATTCTTCGTTATCTAATGACGGTGAATGCTTAAAGAAGGCGTGCGATGTGTTGCTTCAGAATAAATCCGACGCGATTCGAAAACTGAGAAGCATAAAAAATTCCACGCGGGATATTCACCGAGAGCAGAAGCTTGCTCAATTTAGTGCGGGCATGCGCGCGTGTATATTGCTGCTCTTCTCATCGACGTCCGATATGGCGAATATCGATTCGGATGCAACTTCTATCGTTCACTTCTTCACCAAAGAAATGGGTGTCGCTCGAGAAGAAATCTTTCGAGAAGTTTCTCGAACGTTGGATGAAGCTATTGATACGACGGATACTCTTCGCACGCAAGAAAAAGACTCAATCGAATTTGAACACAGAGAACGCGTGCGCGTACAACGGGAGATATTTGAGGCGCGCGTGCGCAAACACGAGCTCGAGCGAGAAGAAATTCGTCAGAAAGCCAAGGCCAAGAAGAAAGAATTAGGGGATGCCAGACGCTTGGAAATGTTTGAACGCGCAGAGAGGAAAAAAGAGGCAAAAGTGAACGAGTTGACTGAAGATTTAGAAAGATTAGGGACGTTTAGCGGAAGTGCTGTGAAAAAGCGTGTGCGACTGTTGGAAAGTCAAATGAATCGAACCGGGGAAGAAGACACGACAACGGACCCAAATGCAGATACAACTGGGGATGTTTTCCTCGACGTTGTTGTCGCGGTTGAAGAAAATCACGAAGCAGCAGCAGCAGCAGAAGAAGAAGACTCGAAAGACGCGGAGAAGTTGGCAGAGAAGACCATCTTGGCTGCCGACGACACGATGGAAACGGATCTGCCACCGCGTGCTTCATCGGTGACTTATTCATCCCTTCCCTCACGCGTCGTCATGTGTAAACGATCGCTCGTGGACGTCACCGCGAGTAACCTTTGGGCGTTTCTCGATTTTCTTCACGAAAAAGTTTCTAGAGTGCACGTTTCGTATCTTCTCAAAGATCATGAAGTTGCGAGTCACGCGAAATATATCGCCGAAATCATCTTCGGCTTGAGTGGCGATGTCATAGAAACGCTGTGCGAGAGGAGAGATGATGATTCGTATGATGATGCTTTCGTCTCTTCTTCTTTTGAAATCACCTACTTCACGAACGATGAGTTGCGAGATGCGTTAGAACGCGCAAATATTTCTTCGAATGTCGTTAAAGATCGATTTAGAATCGTCTACTCGAACGAGAGCACGTCGTCAAGGATTACGAAATCTATCAAGTGTCTGTCGTACGCGCTTCCGGAACAACTGAAGCGTTCGAATCTGTTTGGTATCGACTTTGAAGGAAAAATTGAAGCGGTTTCGGAGTTTGTTTTGAGATTGAAATCCATTCGCGCGATGCTCCAAAATTTACGAAAAATTTCGAACGATCTCGACCGCGCCACGTACGTTCACGATAACGCACGGAAATTAGACCACGCTTCGAAGGAAGCGACCGTTTTGAGAAGACGATTACGAAGTTTCCAAGAGCAGTTGTTTGAGTTGGAGCGGTTCGCGACGCATCTTGAAAGATCGTGCGGAGAAAATATCCGGCACGCGACGGACGTATTGATTTCGTCAATGAACGCGTTGTCCACTGAAATCGATGCAAACGATGCAAAGGCAATGCTTGCAAAGTGGTTAAATGCGTGTGTGGCGGCTTCGTTCTCGTCGAAGGATTTTGCCAGGGCGAGAAAGGTCATAGAACAGGGTTTTCGAAATATTCATTTGTTTGCTCAGCAAACGTTCAACGCGTATAACGATGCAGATCCGAATGCGCTTTTACTTAACGCGGTGTTTATCAGCACGACAAACGGTTTGCGAGGTGAGTTCATCGGGAGTGTCGTCCGGGTATTTCCGTTTTAGTTATTACTTAGTTTAGTTAGAGCTCTTTTCGTGAAAGTGTATTATTACACAAGGCGTTTAGCTTTAAAATCACACGTAGCTCTCGTGCTTGACAATATCCTTATCTCGTCCACTTTGGTGTCTCATGTCGCCATATCCGTGCTCCATTAAGCTCGCTAAGTCCTCCCCACTTAACTTTGTCAACTTATCCAACAAATCCTGCGTCGAAATCTCCACCTCTAAATCGTCGTCCTCGAGAAGTTCGCTGAGAAATGGAATGGCTTCGGGAAGCAAGACTAAGTATTCTTCTTGGGTATTCTCGATAATTTTAGCGAGCGTGGCAATAACGAGAAGCTTTGCTCTGGAATGTTCGTAATTTCTGGAAACATTCAGGATGTTTCGGTGTAACGTTTTCCACAACGCTTCGTCGGGCGCAGCGGCGAAAAGAGCGGCACAACAGCCGACACACTCGGAGCCGAGATTGAATTTTACTCCGACGGAGTCGTTTTCATTCAAGTCCTTTGCTCCATCGTCACCTTCGTCCAGTAGTTCATCCAGGGTGCTCATTGCGTATTCTCGACTCTTCTTTGGCGGTTCTTTAGACAAGTGCTTCGCGACTAAAGGCGCAAACTGGTTAAATCGTTCTTGCGTGAGAAAATTGACCGAATCGTATGCGAAACACCGACGCAAAGCGGCGAGCGCGAACGCCTTCATGCGCCACTCGTCCATCACATCGTCGTTGTTTTTGTTGCTCTTCTCATCATCCGTCTTCTTTTTCTTCTTTTTCTTGTTCGATTCTAACATATCCAAGGCTTCGTCGTCTAAGCATGCCGCTGTCAAGTCCAGAACGTGTCTGTAAAACGGCACAAAAACAGCTCTCAACTGGTCCGCCAAAGCACTCGTCAATCGAAACAACGCCGATAATCGCCATCTCGCGGCATCTTTCTCTCCAGCTCTCGCTTTAGCCCACTCCACGCATTTCGCGTAAAACGGCGTGAACTCTTTCTCGGTACATTTTACTGCTAAATTCGCCACCGCGTTCACGGCTAACGTTTCTACTTCTTCCATCTCCGAAACGCTCGCGTCGTCTTCCTCCGCGAACTGTCGTCGTACGTCCATGGCTTCCAAAGCAATCGAAAACAGCGAAGCTCTGTGCGCAGACGTAGCATCCTTACGATCGGCTACCTTGTTTGAAACTTCCAAAAATGCCAGTCTCGAACGCAATGCCTCGTTTGCCGTGCGTGCGGATTCGCTCTCACGAATGAACGTTACCCAACACTCTTCCAGAGGAGGCATGAGCACACGGCATTCGAACGAGGTCGCTAAGCGTTCCGAGCGTAATTCGGCAGCAGCTTCTTTGGCGGCTATGAGAGATGTAAGATTTGTTTTTACGCTATCTCTGCTCTTCTTTTTCTTCTTTTTACCAGACACACCTTCGTCGTCTCTGTCCTCTTCCTCCTCTTCATCGTCTGTCTCTGTCTTTGCGCACAACGCCGGATGCGTCGCGACGGTCAAAATGTCCAAGAGGTATGGACTCATAAACTTCGCTAGCTGGTCTTCACAAAACGCGTCGATCGCGGAAAGCGTTGCTGATAAAACAACCAAAGCGTTCTCTGGTGTTTCGCCATTTCTCGCGGCAGCGCTTTTAGAGCATATTTGAGTGGCCAGTTTGGCGATTCGAGTCATTGCCGGCGCGGCGAGCGCCAACGCGCCGATGAACTTCGGCCCTGTGGCTCGAGCAATTTGCGCGAGACACAAAGAGGCTGAACCGAGCACGTTCGACGTGGTCGAATTAATAGCTTTCAGCGCATTTTCCTCTTCCGTGTCTTTTGCAAAACAACATTTTTCTGCAACCTGTTTCGCGGCGTTCACCAACGCATTCGCGTAATGCGTGGCGTCTTCATCGCGACCAAACCGCATGGCTGCGGCTTCAAGCGCGACAAGAGCCGCTTGACGAGCGTTTGGAGTACCATCTCTGACGGCAAGAGTTGCGAGTTCGTCGATGAGTTTCAAACCTGCAATCTTAATGCTCTCGTTGGATTCTTTCTGTTGCTTCTTGACGGAAATCGTCAAATCCCTCAGCGCGTTCTCGTTGTTTTGCAAACGATCCGTGAGGAGATTCAACGCCGCTTTACGCACCGAGGTTTCTTCACAAGATAGCAATGGCGTCAACGTTTCAAGAAACTTGCCTGGGTGCAAAACGGCATCCAACGCAGAGAATAAATCTCTACCCGCTTTAGAGGCGGAAGGACCACTCGCGCATGACGCCTTCGTATCTAGCAACGTCAACGCTCTCTCAGCTAACGAGGAAAACGCGGTTTGTAACACGTTCGAGTTTGCCACAGAATGTGCGCTATATTTCTTCTGCGCGAGAAGAAAAGATCGAGTTGATATGAATCGCGACGCGGCGTTCGCGACGACGACGACACCTCTACTCGCTTCCGAGCCTCTCGAGGCAGCAATCTGTTGTGTTGTAAAAAGAAAGGCAAAGAAGTACACGTGAGCGTCTTGAAAAGAGGAAGAGGAACAAAAGAAGAAAGAGAGGTTTTCTATCGTCGTCGTAGACAGTACATTTCTCAGAAGGAAAGCAGCAGATCGTTTGAAGTTCTCATCACGAAAAATCAGAATCCTGACACATATACGAATTCTTCACCGAAACATACGCAACGAACGAACGAGTTTAAAAAGTCACGCGCGAAAAACGAGAAAGAAGGAGAAAAAAGTCGTACCTTCATTGCATCTACCAGCGTTACGACCGCGTTGACTGGTTTCTCGTGACCTAGCAAAGTCATAACCAAAGATTTGACCCACGTGTTCGACTTTGTTTTGTTGTTGTTTTCTTCGTCTTCGAGCTCGTCGTCCTCGTCGTCAACATCATCATCAACATCCGCGTTGTTATCGTCGAGGTCCATCAAATCTAAATTCCCACCCGTCTTCTTCTTCGCATCATTTTGATACAGCATCGCGTACATCTTCTTTTTGTGCGCTTCGGCGGACTTTTCCAAACTGTTTCTATTCTCAAGTACTTGTAAAATCAACTCAGACAAACCTTTCGAGCCTTCAGGACAGGCGCGAATGAGCGCGGCACACAATGGCGCGCGTCTTCGTTCCGGCGCTCTCGTCGACGCCTCTACGATTGTCCAAATGACTTCCTTCACGTCAGCTTTACCTGAGGAAAGCCACACGGGTACGACAGATTTCAAAGCATTTTCTAAAGCTCTCTGTAACGTAACGTCGTCGTTTTCGCCGGCAATTCTCGAGAGCGTCGTGGCAACGTCCACAACTTTCTTCACAACCATTTCTGGCTTGATCTTTGCCATCTCCGAGAGAAGCTCTAGAGCTGCCGCGCGAGAACTCCCTTCAGAAGCTTTAGACGCAGAAACACAAATGAGATCGATGTCCCAACTATTGACGGTCTGACCACAAAGCTCAGCTAACTTTGTTAAAGTTTGCAAACTTAACGTCAACGCGTACGAACGCTCAGCGATTTGTTCGTTGAGCTTTTTCGTTTCGGAATCATTCTTGTTGTTATCGTCGTCATCACTTTCGCTCATTCTTTCATCGCCATCGCTATTATCATCGCTCGACGACGACGATGAATTATCTTCCGCGCCGTAGAAGCGTTTCTTTTTCTTTTTGGAATTGTTTGCCGCGTTTTGTTCTTTGAGAGCTTGGCGACGAGCGTCTTCCTCGACGTCGATTTCGTTTTGCGCAAAGAGGGCTCTGCAGAGATTTTGGCAAGGGTGAATCAACGCATCGCGATTGACTGCTGTGTCGGAACGCCAAGAAAACACTTCCATAGCCGCGACCGCGTTCGCTAACGAATCACCTTTCGTGAGACCAACGACGATATCCTTATCTCCAAATTTACACGCTCCGGAAATGGCGACTACGGCATCTTTGCAATCCAAGGGGACCGACGCGATTGCAGCTCTCGCAGCGCCACGCGCGGTCTTATCGCCGTCGCTTTTATTCGCGTGGAACAAAACGTCCAAAACCTTTGCGCGCGAAGTTGGTGGTATTTTCATGAGCGGATAGCTCCCACTCGCTATTTGCTCAAAACAGGCGATGCGCACGGAAACCGAAATTTGAGACTTCATGGCGTTCAAAAACGAGTCGAAAGCAAACTTACCGGACGTCACTTCCGCCGAAGAAGCGAGCTTTTCTCCAACGAAACATCGAACTGCTTCGATAGCAAACGCGGCAATTTCAAGTTGATCGGGTGCA
>JACLAB010002514.1_pt1 | contig 19288 bp, 13 predicted proteins | sample 8027921 | NCBI WGS metagenome assembly JACLAB01 (sample SAMN15725117, study PRJNA655200) | protist metagenome | isolation source: fluorescence activated cell sorting (FACS) single amplified genomes of... | place: USA: West Boothbay Harbor, Gulf of Maine | collected 2000-07-19 | reverse complement strand
GGTCTTTCTTATTGGACACGTCGAAAGTTTCCGTCGGTCCGCCGTTATCGCCGGTGAGGTCGTCCATGAACACCTCCGTCGCGAATAGAAGTTTTCGAGACGAACAAACGAATCAACAACAACAACAAACGAAAGAGCAAGCGTTGAGGAGTTTACGGCAAAGAGGCATTTTAACCGACATTTCTATGCAAGCGAGGGAGCGAGCGAGTCGAAATATCATTCGCAAACCCATCGGTTTAGTCTCAAGAATAGCTGATAGGTCCAGACGAACGGTTTTAAAAAAGTTTACGACTTTGCGATCGATCGTACAAACGATCGATCCGAACGTTTTAGTCGGCGCCGCGATTGGTTTGTTCTTGGTTGGATTCCGCAGTTCGAGAAGCGCGGACGAGAGAGATTTACGGTTCGTCTCCATCGAAGACGTGGACGTGTCTGAACAACATCAGAAATTAGAGCAGCAGCAGCAGCAAAGCGGTAACAACATAGATTACTTTTACCCGGACGACCCTAGAGGTCCGTTACGCAGAGGTGAGTACGAGGTGAAACCCGGGGATTCCTTGTGCGCGGCCACCGGCTGCGTTTTGCCGGAAAAAGTAGAAGTGAGAGACGCAAACGGGAACTTGGTCAAATACCCAGACGTCATCTATCCCGGCGATAGAATCACTCTGTTTCATTAACTGTTGCACCACTATATTATTACATTTTTGATATGCTCTAAAATTATTTCTTATCATACATGACTAATACTATAACTGTTCGGGATCCAACACCGCTCTCTTGATCTTCTTCCCGTTGTTGGCAACGTAAACCACGTGAATCATGGCATCGTTCGCCACGTGAATCACTGGATCCCTCGTGTAACTACTACTACTACCACTACTACCACCACTGCTTTCGTCTTCATCGTCGCCGTCTTCAATCACAAACGCCTCTCGAAACGTTTCGCCGTCGTCTCTCGAGATTTTTACGCTCACGCCTTTCTTACCCGGGTCGTTCATAACTAACACGACGCGTCCGTCGGTTAACTTTTCCACGTCGAATCCTCGACCAAATACGGTTGGTAAAGGTAAATCCGCGATTTCCTTAAATGCCGACCACTGCGCGTTCGGTTCGTCTTTCAATTCAGCTTTTAACATTTTCGGAAAATATCTCGAGGACTGTTTCGATCGTCCTCCGGCGTGCACGACGCCGGATAAACTTTTCGGAAACCGTTCGGTCGTTTTTGCCGGTCGAGCGAGAACGACTAAAGTTCCATCGTCTTTATAAAATATCGCGGGTTCGATGCCTCCGTAATCTCTCGCTTCCTCTTCGGCCGCTTTATCGCCCATTCTTCCTCCGCCGTATCGTTCCTGTAAACCTTTCTTCTCCATGCGAATCGGACCGCTTTTCACGGTCCAATCTCTCCCTTCTCTTTCCGCTCTCTCGATCCACGCGCACGCGCTCGACCGCGTCCACCTCTCGCTCGCGCTCAGAATCGATTCGTCTTCGCTGTTTCTCAAAACTTTATTCTTCGACGGGCCTAAAATTCCAGGCGGTAACTTCTCCTCCTCTAACCACGTCTTCCCGCCGTCCAACGAGCGTTTCAAAAAACCTTCCCACGTCTCTCGACTCGCGCCTCGCTTATAAAACAACAAAACCTCGTGCGTTTGTGGCACCACGAACAACTGGGGACGCCAACACTTATCATTCGAAGACGTTCCTTTCACCGCCATCTTTGGCGCGTGCCATTGCTCCTTCGGCGCGACGTCCGATCCCGGCTGTATCGGTAACACCCGTCCTCGACTGACGTAACAGTGCCCGCCTCGAGATTCGTTGATGTCCTCTATTTTCCTCTGATCCAACTCCCTGTTCGTCAGCGATTTCGGAACGCCCCATTCCCAATTCCCTTCAAAGGCGACTAAAAACGTGCGCTTCGAGTCCCCGACTTCCGCCAAAGACGGGTAGCTCAGCGATTTGAATCCAGACGTTAACGTAGGACTGTCCACCGCTAACGCGGATCCCAACAAGGCGGTTTCTAAGCTCGGTTTTTCGTCTGAATCGTCTGAATCGTCTGAATCGTCTGAATCGTCCTTCTTTCTACCTTTTTCGTCTTTACTACCAAAGTCGTAGTCTTCGTGTGATAATTCTTCCCGATGTTGTGCGTCTTTCTTCTGAGCGTATTTCCTCCCAGAGGACATCAATCTCGCCTCGGAATCTCTCGAAAACACCATCAGATTCACGAACGATATAAAGACGAGTAAAGCGACGAGACAGATTTTCGTCTTATTCTTCGTCGCTCTTTTGATAATATTAATTGTCGTGATGCTGTTGTTGTTGCTTCTTTTCGTTCGTCTTTGATGGTGATGGTGATGATACGAAGACGACGGTCTGTTGTTGTTGTTGTTCGAATTCGAACTCGAATTTCCCGGAGCGAATCTTTGCCGAGCGTTAGGGTTGTTCATCATCACGGAGGCTCCCGCGAGTTCTTCGTTCACGTCGTTTACGTTTTGAAACGTCATCGTTGAAGAAGCAGAGGGCGATGCGAGAGTATATTTGCACGAGAATAATGAACGAACGAACGTTTTAATGAGGATGGTTTTCTCTCTATAAATACAACAAATAAAATCAAAAACTAAAAAGCGGATCCAGTCGCTTTAGCCTTGGAACATCTCGCCATGGTCGCGCTCGCTCGCGTAATCGCGTCGGTCATGTAGAAGTTCTCGACGTTCGTCGTTAACGGTTCGGAGGCGAAAACAGTCGCACCGCTGGTTTTTTTACCTGCTCCGCCTTTCGCGGCGACGTTGGGCGTCCCTCCGGCTAAATGCGCGTACGAGGCGCCGTTTAACCATAAGCTCGGTTCGACTTCATCGATGGCGTTGAAGGTTGGGGAGACTTCCGCCAATCTCTCTCTGCACTGCTCGATGGTGTTGTATTTCAAAGGAACCATGGCGAATTCGGAAACCGCTCGTAAGATTTTCCAATCCGCTCTCGCTAATCCCGGAGGCGCCACGCAGGCTAACGCCCTTTGCGCTCTTCCTTCGGTGTTGACGTACGTGGCGTCTTTTTCCGTGTACGCCGCGCCAGGGAGGACAACGTCCGCACCAGCCGCGCCGACGTCGCCGTGGTGGCCTTGGTAGATGACGAATTTCTTCCCCGGTTCGGAGTCGTACGAGGAGATGGTCTCCGAGCCTAAGTTGTAGACGACTTTCAAGCCGTCGTTTTCGCTAATGTGTTTGTTCTTCGAGGAGACGAAACCGAGGTCTAACGCGCCGGTGGTGCCTCCAGACGCTTGCAGAACGTTAAATCCGTTCCAATCGTTGGTAACGACACCGAATTGGTCCGACAATTGGTGTAAACTCTTCAATAACTGCGCGCAATCCGGTCTGTTTAACACCGCGGAACCGACGATGACGCACGGGTTTTTCGCGTTTTTCAACGTTTCGCTAAACGCGTGTTTGCCGGAAAGCAAGTCGTTGATGATGGACGCTTCCGTGCCTAAGTTTTCAACTGGGTACGTCAAGTCGCCGTGATGTCCTAACGTGGCCATTTTTACGCCACCCGCGACGTTCGCGCGGCGTAATCTGGCGTTCAAAACGGGCGCTTCTAAGCGAACGTCCGCGCCCACCATCAAGACGACGTCGGCGTCTTCTACGCCTACGATGTTCGAGTTCATGATGTAGTTCGATCTCGAATCAACATTCACCGCGTCTGCGTTTACGCCTTCCACTTCAAAGTTCACGCATCCTAACGACGTCATGACATCTTTCAAAGCGACGATACTCTCGCAATCCGCGAGCTTACCGGCTACCGCTCTCAAATTTCTCGGGTCCGCCTTGCTCAACTGTTCGCCGACAATTTCCAACGCGGTTTCCCAGGTGACTTTTTCCAATTTGTTCGTTTTCGGGTTCTTCGCGTACGGGGCATCTAATCTTTGCCTTTTCAGACCGTCGTAGGAAAATCTCGCTTTGTCCGAAATCCATTCCTCGTTTACGCCTTCGTGCAACCTGGGCGTGATTCTCATGACTTCCGTACCTTTCGAGTCCACGCGAATGGAGCTTCCTAACCCGTCCAACACGTCGATCGTCTCGGTTGGTTTCAACTCCCAACTTCTCGCGGTAAACGCGAACGGTTTCGAGGTCAACGCGCCAACCGGGCACAAATCAATCACGTTCCCGCTCAACTCGGAACTCAACAACTTACTCACGTACGTTCCGATTTCCGCTTGACCTCCTCTTCCCGTCACCCCTAACTCTTGCACGCCGGCGACTTCCGTCGCGAATCTCACGCACCTCGTGCAGTGAATGCACCTCGTCATCACCGTCTTCACGAGCGGCCCTAACTCTTTATCTTCCACCGCTCGTTTCCCTTCCGTAAACCGACTTCTATCCGAGCCAAAAATCATCGATTGGTCTTGCAACTCGCACTCGCCGCCTTGGTCGCAAATCGGGCAATCCAGCGGGTGGTTGATTAACAAAAACTCCATCACGCCTTCCCTCGCTTTCTTCACCAAATCCGTCGTCGTCTTGATGTTCATGTTCGGCATCACTGGCATGGCGCACGAGGCGACTGGTTTCGGTGATTTTTCCACCTCTACCAGGCACATTCTGCAATTCCCCGCGATGGACAACCGCGGATGGTAGCAAAACCGTGGGACGTGCACACCGGCGTGTTCGCACGCTTGGAGTACCGTCACGCCTTTTTGTACGTGCACTTCTCTGCCGTCGACGAACACTGGGACGAGATTCTCATCCACGGCAGGAGTATTGGTGGTTGAAAACGATGCTTTCGTCGTTTCAGAGGACGTCGTTTGCGCGGAAGAGGCGCTTAATGCTACGCTTTTCCGCGTTAGGAAATTGATCTCATCCGAAGACCGTTTCGTGCGCGAAATCAACGCGCAAAATCTTCGCATGATGATGATGATGTAAAAGAGAATATACTACTCCGCGCGGGTTCGTCTAAAATCTCACCGCGAACACAAAAAATGAATATCTCTCCGCACGATCGCGCGGTTCGATCGATCTCGGTAATTTCGCGAGAGTGAGAGAGAATACTTTAAAGAATATCAAAAGCGCTTCTTTTTGTGCGTCTTTTTTGTGCGAAATGCGTCAGTGTTTTCAGGAAGGAAACGAAGAAAAATCTCTGCTCTGTGAGAGGGAGTTTAACGTGAGAATAAACGCTCCAAAAATGACGGCGATTCCAACCTTATTCGCTTTGAAAAGAACGAGACGAGGACGTGGGTGTTTTTTCGTTTTCGTTTTTATCGTTTGTGCTGCGGCTTTCTTTGTGTCCACCCCTGTTTCCGCTGATGTTTCTGTGACAGACCCCGGGGAAGATTCTGATGATTTTGGAGTGCAACAACAACAAGAACAGTTCACGAGAGGAAGACTCAGACGGAGAGTAACGACTCGAGACGATGAAAACGAAGAGGACGACTTTGCCGCGGTGTCGTCATCGTCTGTATCATCAAATCACGAGAGCAGCAGTAGTAGTAAAAGTAGTAAAATGAAAGCAGTGTTGAACGTGTTGCTGGAACGGTATCGAAGCAGGCACGACATAAACGACATCGAAGACGAAGGAGAGCTTTCGACGAACGCGGAGGTGAAAAGACTCGTGTTTCCTACTTCACGTTTGAACAACGAAAAGGAAAACGGAGGAGATGTGGGAGAACACGCTTTTGATGATTTAGACGCGATGATGTTAGGAGGGAGCGGCGAGAGCGCCGCCGGTACTACCACGACGACGACGACGAGTAACTCCGTCGATGTCGTCTCGAGCGAAGAGCGATACATCGATCATCAGGCGTCGATCGAAGCGACGGCGATGAACCACGACGGAGAAACGGACGACGCGAGTCATTTGCAGAAGGAGAAGGAGAGAGACGAGAAGGAGTTGAAGAGTGCGCAAGAGCTGAAGAACACGGCGGCGACGACGACTTCTTCGATGACGACGACGAGTGAAGCTGTCAACGCAACCTCGGTGAAAAAGAGAGCGTATAGTTACTGGCTCGATCGAGAATTGGATCCGGCGTTAGGCCAAATCGCTTGGAGAGCAATGCCGGGAGACGCTTTCATTCTCCGCGCGCAAAAACGAGCGAAAGAGAACCCGTCCAACTTGAACTTTCAAGAAGAGTTTGCCAAAGCGATGGAAATTGACTTCCCAGACGTGGCGAGGAAAGCCATGCTGCCTCTCTGCGACTCTCCTCCGGATAAATTCGACGAAAGCGCTTTACCGAAAACTATGACATCGGGAAACGCCGTTTGTAAACCGCGCGATTTACACGCCACGCCGCACTGTTTCGATTGCGATTTAAACTCGGATCTGTCCGTGTCCGCGACGTGTATATCGCACGCGTGGGTGCAAAAATCCTCCGAAGAAATGAAGTACATGCACATGGCGTCCATAGTGAGTTTAAAAAACGGCGACTTGCTCGCCTCTTGGCAACAAGCGAAAGAGAGAGAAGGCGACGGGGATCAACACATCGCGCTGTCGTTATCCAAGGACGCCGGGATCACGTGGTCAGCACCGACTCGATTGTTTGGTCTTCGATCTGACTCGGCGCGCGCCGGCGGCGACGGTCCCATGTGGGGTCCATCCATGATGAAGGACGAAGATGGCGTCATTTCCTTATTCTATTCGCAATCGAGCAAATGTCGCGTAAATCCAGAGTTGAGAGAGGATGGATGGAACCCTGGAGGAGATATTCTGATGACCCAATCGGAAGACGGCGAGGATTGGTCCTACCCAGTTGTGCTCTCGAGCCAAGGCGAAGGTTGGCCGTTAGTCACCGCGAACCCACCGGTCGTCATGCGATCCGGATCGGGAGGTACGAATTGGGCCATCCCGGTTTGGAGAGAAAGCCCGCGAAAATCCACGTGCGATCCGCAAGCGCAAATGCGAGCGATGAAAGAGCTGAACCCGTTAATTAACGACGCTTTATCCGCGGGCGTTTTACGAGGCGACGTGTCGTGCACAGAGGATAAAAACAGAGCCAGGCGTCTGTGCAAAGCGTGTAAACACGAATTGTCGCAAAAAGGCTTCGATACGTGTTTATCCTTAAAATGCCCAAACGTGGCGAAACAAAATCGCAAGTGCGAAGATCGTTCGTGGACGGAACAGCTGACGTTATCGAGCAACAACACGTGGCTCATTGAAGGTACCATCGTGCGGTACAAAGAACGCGAACTCGTTCAATTCTTCCGAACGGCTACGGGTAAAATCTACCGCTCGGAATCAGACGACGGCGGCATTAGCTGGACCTCCGCGGGGCCTATTGAACTCCCGAATCCAAACTCGAAAATCAACGCCATCGTTCTCTCCGACGGCCAAACCGCCATCGCCTACAACTCCCACGATCGACAATACGGATTAAAACAAATGCGCGTCAACTTAACCGTGGCGGTTTCTCCCGACAGAGGTAAAAACTGGGCCGTGTTGGCGCAAATCGAAGAAGTCCCCGGCTCGCGCGCCTATTACGCCTCGGCTCCAATAAACAGGCCATTAGTCCATTACCCGACCATGTTACAGCGAGGATGCCATTTATACGTCGCTTACTCCGTCGCTTTCAAAGAGTGGGAGAAAAAGGAGAACTCAGAAGCTGGAATACGCGTCGCGCGGTTGGATTTGAACTTCTCGAGGCGACGGTGTCAACATTCTCGATGCGTCAAGGAACGCGCCAAGAAAGATCAGGAAATCGAAAGGTCATCATCATCTATTATTATGGCGTCGTCCTCCTCCTTATCCTCCTCGTCCTCCTCGTCCTTTGAACCAGGAGAATAACGAGAGTGAGTTTTAGCAGCAGTAGAAATAGTAGTAGTAAAAGTAGTAAAGTAAAATTCCTCATTTTCTCTCTCTAAGTTGACTCGACATTTCTCTCTTTTGCGCGCATATCTTTTCTCTCTCGAACACAAACGAACGTTTTGTTTCTTTACGAAAAACCACATAAAAATGATGGAGAGCAACGCGACCGACGACGGCGCCGCCGCGTTCTGGTTTCAAAGGCGACAATCTCAGAGTAATAAGACGCTTAAGAAAAGAGACGAAGGAAAAACAAGCGTTACGAAGACTAAAATTAGACCACAACGACGGAGAAAAACGGACGACGATATCGCGACTTCGAACGTCGATAATGTCGAGAAAAGGAGTAATAATAGTAGTAAAAGGAGTAGTAATAAAGGAGGGAAAAAAACAGGAGCATTCGCGAAACAAACGACGACGAAAGACGGGATCGAAGTCTGGACCCGGGAAAATCAAAACACCAGTACTAAAGACAGTTGTGACAACCCAATCAAAGAAATCAGAGCGACGGTGACGTACGAGGACGTCTCTCCGATAAATTTTTGGAGAGCGGTGGCGGATTTGGACGAGTACGCGCAGTTCGTACCGTACGTGGGGAAACATAAGGTTTTGAAAACGCGAGGGAAACTCGCGGATGGTTCGGCGACGTTTTACGTGTACGGCGTGGTGACCGCTCCGGTGGTGAAGAATCGCGACTATACCATTCGCATCGAGACGAAGAATAATCGCAAGAAAGGGTTCGAGAGCAGGTGGACGTTGGATACGGAAAATGTGGGACCGAAACCGAAGAAAGGCGTGGTGAGATTGTTGGCGAACGATGGAGGGTGGACGATTCAACCGTCTAAGAAAAATCGAGAGGGTTCGTTGACCGCGAACGGCGTTTCGGTGACGTACGAAATTTTAACCGATCCGGGGAGTAACATCCCCGGGTGGTTGATAGATAAGGTGAATCGAGCGAGCGTGCCGGACGTGTTGAGGGCGATGCGGAAAAGAGCGCTGAGCGGCGAAAGCAGCCACATTTTACCGGATAGAGAGGAGAAGAGAAAGTTAGTGATGGGCGGAAGATTTCACTTGCCGCACTTTGGATTTTTAGACGTCGGCCAATTGAGAGACCACAAACGGTTGGACTCTTTCGCGGACGTGGTGTACAAAACGTCGAAAAAAGTGAACGCGTTGTTCAGCGAGATGAGCGCGCGCCAAATTTTGCAGCAAAGGTAAAGCGTGGTTGAGCGTGGTTGAGCGAGTGTATAACAATTAATCATACAGCGCACATTGCAGGAGTTGTGTATTTAAATGCCCCGTCGTTTAATAAGAAAAGATCACGTCTCCCACCACGGCTTCTCTCGACGCATCACGAACACGTTCTTGGAAATCTCTTCCTTCGTTCTGCCCGCTCGCACGATCCTCCACTCGTCGTCTTGAAACGTCGTCAACCACTCTCTCGTGGTCCCTTTCGGAAACGCCTTTACGAAAACCGGCTCTTTCTTCTCGAAAAGCTCCACCTGAATAGATCTAAAACTCACCGTCCATCGATTTTCATTCGTATTCTCCAAAATCTCGTACGTCGCTTTCAATCTCAGCGTCAGCCAATTCCCGAGCGCTAACACGTTCTCGTACGTCTTCTCCTCCTTATCGATGGATTGAAACGCCGTCCCGCAAATCGGCCCGAACAATTGTCCATTCGACGGCGGCGGCGCCGTGGAATAGATCACTCGCCAATACCCGTTCGCCACATTTTCCATTGTGCTACTCATCAATGATGATTGATAATACTTCTCGACGTTTTTCACGCGCTCGTCCACCTCCTCTTTCTCTCTCTCTGAAATATCGATTCCTTTGTTCAATTGGACGCACAGAACTTCGAGTTCATCTTTCGCGTTCTCTAACGAAGACGATCGGTTGTTGTTCGTTTTCAGGTACGAGGAATTCGAGGAGGAATTCGAGGCGTGTTTTTTTTGCCTCCGTCCTCTCTCGCTCTCGCTTTTAAGAGAAGTCTTCGTCGAAATCCGCATCGTCTTGAACGGCGAAAGCGCAGTCGTTTTCTCCATCTCTCTTCCGCGTTTACGTCTCTCTAAGATTCGATTAAATCAAAGCAATCATCTGCACGTGCACACCAACCACATTCTCGTGTACCACGGCAATAACTCGCGCGCTTTTTTTTCCGCGTCCGCTTTGGCCTCTTTCGCCGCGTCCATGTTTACGTCGCGTTTATGTTTATTTGTTGTTCTGGTGGTGGTGTTCTTGTGAGGAAAGAGCCACGCGTGGGTTCGTTCGGTCGATGGCGTCCGCCCGCCGGTGATGATATACTGTTGATAAGAGCGTCGTTTTTATGTGATGCTGATGATACAAAGATATTGAATTACACGCGACGGAGACTAAAAGCTTTTATTATTATTTTATAAACGTTGTTGTTGTTGTTGTTGTTGTTGTTTGCCGCCCCGTCGATGAAGACGATGATGAAACTCGTCTTCCTGTTGTTGCGATTGTTGTTGTTGCGATTGTAATTGTTCGGCGATCCACCAGGGCAACCCCTCGCCGTCGCTCTCGTCCACGGAGGTGAGCTGGGACTGCTCGTACTCGACCAGCTTTAAAGACGTTTCCGATTTCCAAAACGGCTCTAAGCAGACGTCCAAGGAGCTCTTGGAGACGCCGCCGTTGTCCTCTCGTAAACCGGATTCGAAGAGGCGAACCATGGATTCAGCCTCTAAGCGAGGGGATTTTGAGTCCGTGTAATCGAGCAAAGCTTTTTCGACGTCCGAGGCGGAGAGTAAGCCGTCCTCGTCGTAGTCTAAGTTTTCAAAGCTCACGCATTTATGTTGGAGTTCGCGCCAGCGCCAGCGACAGAGATGGCGGATGATGAGCGTTTTGAACGGCGTGCCTTCGTGGAAGAATCCCGAGGTCATGAGTTCATCGTAATCGATCAAGGCGTCTTCTCCGAAATGTTCTCGAGCCATTCGTTCGCCGGCGCGTTGGAATTGGGGGATACCGTCCGTGCCTTCTAACAAACCACCCCAAGTGACAACCGTATACATTTTGTTCATGTCTATGGGTTCTTTGGCGATGTGCGTGACTTCGCATCGGCCGGTGGATGGATTTATGACGGTTTGACACCCGATGTCCCACTGTAAATAGCCTCCCCAACTCGCGTGTTCCGATTTTGAGCGCTCGCTGAACGCGACCGCGCTCGCAAATTCGCGACCGGTCATTTCGAGCTTGACGATGGAGTTTTCAAACGGCACCTCGGCGACTAAATCGCCGTACGTAAACGCTTGTCGTTTCAAATCGTACGTCGCGTTCGCGCGCATGCCTCCCGAGTTGTACAAACACGCGTTCGCCGCGTGTTCGTCTCTCAACATCGTCGCGAATAACGTCCCTAACGTGCACTGTTGCTGCCTCGCATCTTTTGACGACAACGGGTGCAACGCCAACCGCTCGGCGTGGATGTGCACGGGCAAGATGAACTCGTGCAACTCTCTCAAGACTTTCGACCGCTCGTAAATATCCGCGTCGATTTCCGGATCCGTGTGCGGATATTCCGTCAAATCGATCAGCTCGGCGGTGATTTGCAAGTTTGCAGCCGATGATGATGATGACGACGACGACGACAACCCGGTGGTAGATCTTTCCACGGTGACGAACGTCTCGTTCGGCACCGCGTCCCAGCCTGGGTAGTCGTCCGAAATTGGATCGGAAATCGCGTCGATTTCCCATTTCAACGATTGACACTCCTCGTCGCACTCTTTATCTTCTTCTATTTTTGATGATACATACGTAGTACCGTTCGAGATGCTACTACCGTTATTTTTATTCTTGTTGTTACTATTCTTGCTGTCTTCTTCGTCTTCTTTTTTTTTCAATACTTTCCCGTCCCACTCGCCGGCGCTGGTGGACATCGCTCGGGCCACGCCGCTGAAACTCTTCCTCGACCCTGGACCACTGAAAGTATTCACTCCCATGTTATTATTATTATTATTTCCTGTTTTCTTTTTACTTCTTTTAATCGTAACCACGACCACGTTCTCGGCGTCCATCCCGGCTTTGACGCACAACACGCCCTTCTTGGCGTCTTTACTCACGTCTTCGTCGTCGCCGACTAACCCGATGAACGGCTGGTGTTCGTGCCCGCCTAAGATCAAGTCTAGTTTATCTTCGCCTACTTTGCGGATGTATTCGTCGTCCTCGGACAAGGTTTGGTGCGTCAACGCAATCGTAACGTCGATTGGGTCGTCTTTTTTCTCTTTTTTATTCAATCGATCGATTTCCTCTAAAGTCGCCAACGTCTTCTCCGCGCAGTTTGCAAAGTGCACGCCTTGCGGCTTCTTCGCGGCAGACAGCGGCGTCGTCGTCGTGCACAACCCGAGTAAAGCGATTTTCAATCCACCAATCGTTATCACTTCGAATTTTGGCGTTTCCGAAATAAACTGCGCGACGCCGCCGTCGAATTCGCACTCCTCTTTATCCTCGCCTTCTGCTGCGTTTTCGCACGTTTTCACTTCCACGTTCGTGTTCAAACACACAGAATTGAGCTCGGATAACCTCGCCCCTAACGCCGCGGTCCCGTGATCAAACTCGTGGTTCCCTAAACACACGTAATCCACGGGAACTTTATTCATCACCGACACCGCCGCGCGACCGGAATCCAGCGAAGACAACAGCGACGGCGACAAGAAATCGCCGCACAGAACCACCATGTGCGGATCTTTCAACCGGTTCGTGTTGTTATACACGAACGCCTTCAGCTTCGAGACGTTGGCGAGCTCGTACACGTCGTTCACGCTAAAAATCTTGATGGAATCGAATTCCTCTTCCTCCTCCCGAGAAAAGTCCATTGAAATCGAAGAAGAAGAAGACAAAGAAGAAGAAGAAGAAGAAGCCGCGACGCTCGTCATCCGCCTCGACACGTTCAATACGTTCCCTTTAATCATCGTCGCGTTTCCGCCCGATCCTCTTTTTAAAAGCGTTCTTCGTTTCAAAGTCTCACCACTCTTTCGTAAAAGTCCTCGTTCTTGTTGCTGAATAGTATTATTCTCGAAAGCAATGCTGCTTGAATCGTTCTTATTATTGTTAGTATTACTAGTGTCCTTCTTTTTCTCCTCTTCTCGAGAGATCTTTGAAACGCTCGTTGAATGTGTTCTTCGTAATCTTCTCTTCCTCCTCGAACCGCAAAACGCCTCCTTTACGCCTCGCTCGTGCGACGACCACTTCCCAAAAGACGAGACGATGGGAGAGGACGAAACGGAGGAGGAAAGGAACGACATGATGAGTGTTTCTTTATTCTCGAAAGCCTTGATATTTATATGCTTTATAATCTCTTAACGATGGATTTGAAAGATCGTTCGTTAGAGAGAGAGAGACGCACACAGGAGGAGTCGTTTGAACTCCAAATCTTTGAGACGATGGGTTCGTCTTCTCCTCAAAGCCGATCTTATTTTTAACGCCGAACAAAAAGCGCTCTCGTAAAGTTCCCGACGGTTAAGAAAGCGCGCTCGAACGACGAACAAACCAAAGCTTCTCTTTCCCTTCTTTGGGCGCAAAGTTTTTGTTGTTTGTGGTGACGTTTCGAATGAAAAATGATTTTTAATGTATCTGTCAGTTCCTTTGAAGAAAATCTTTCTCTAAAAACGAGCATAGAGTATTAATTGGCCAAAAGGTTTCTCTTTTTTGGTGCAACAACACATTCAAAAAAATGTAGGAGGGGTGCTCAAAAAAAAAAAGAGCTCGCACATCTACCCCACCATACAACTTTGCGTTTTACGATTCGTCAAAGATTTCGTACAATTTCTATTATACGTGTTAATTAATTATTCTAATACTCTGATTCTGATTCTGAATACGCGTCGTATAACTCTCCGTCCTCGTACACCCAACCAGGTGGGAGAGGACAATTATTGTCGAGGAGGTATTGTAAACACTCGCGGTAGCCGTTCTCGTCGGCTCTTTGTACGCACGCGTAGTCCCACGGCGCTTTGGCGGTTTCGTGCAAGTACTTCAAACAGTGTACGCGGCCTAATGTGGCCGCATACTCACACGCCTTTTCGTCAAATTGATCGTACTTACGCTCAACAAGATATTCGAGTATGTGGAGGTGACCATTTTGAGCCGCCCGAATGGCAGTTCTCGAATCCCAAGTCGCTTTGGCTTCTTCGCGTAAGTATTTGAGGCACTCGAGATGACCGTTTCGGGCGGCTTCTGTACACGCCCACTCATTGATAGGACACTCATTTGCAACGCAATACTTTATCATTTCCAGATTACCATTATGTGCGGCCGTATTAATCGTCCCTGCACTCCACTCACAATTTTTCTCCTCTCGTATCCACTTGAGCAACTCGAGTTTATTCGTTCCAGCAACTTGACAGCAGAAAGATCCTTTTCTACTGTGGCCGAGCCAGTAACTCGGCCACAACGATTTACTCTCCCACGCCCATTCCAAAGTCGATATCGACAACATCTCGCACACTTTAAACCCCTTCTTCAACTCCTTCTCGCGAGACGATCTCTTAATCAACTTTCTCGTTTCACTATTCACTCCGTATAAGAATTTCACATCGTTCAAATCCAAGCTCGGTAAAATATGTTTAAAACTCACATCGTCCCACTTCACGATCACCTCCCACAAAGAAGACGGAGTAAACGAATCATCCTTTTCATCGTCATCGTCGAAGACGCGGCTCTGTTTCCTCTTCCTCGTCGTTTCTTCTGTTGTTCCTTCAGTAGTGCCCATGAGAACAATATTTGTGCGTTGTGGTGTACTGAGAGAGGAAAAAAACAACTGCCCAAAAAAGACAAAATTGCGAAAAAAACGAAAAAAAAAATCGCGAAAAATTTGTTTTTTTTTGGTCTCTCTCGTCTGGTGTTGTTGTTGTGACGTCAGAGAGAGAGATTATCCAATACACAGAATGATGAGACCAACGCTGATGACGATGAGAAGCAGCGCTTCGAGTTCGTCGACAAAGAACACGAGTAAGAGTCCTAATTGCGAAAGAAGAAGAGGAACCAGAAATGGGGGGCGTGTTTTGAACAAAAGCAACAACGAAAATTTTGGGAAGAAAAGAAGTCAAAGAAGAAGTCACAACAACTTTGGAGATTCCGATGATGATGTAATTCAGATTAGTGACGAGGCGGAACCAATCACATCGTCTAGAAGGAGTAAAGAAGACAACAAAGAAGACAAAGAAGACAAAACTTTGTTCGAGGAAAGGCTCAAAACGACCGTGATTTCTATCTGCGCGGCGGTATCCATATCGTCCGCTTTTTGCGTGGACCCAGCTTTGGCTGGTTTTGGCGCCCCGACCGGGGCGGTGTTGTCCCCACCGGTGAATACGATTCGGATGGATAAATTAGAAAAAATGAACGACGAGGCGAAAAAACGCCTCTCTGGAATAACCACGACCGGGAACATCGATATTCTTTTACAAGAACTGAACGAGTTACAACAGCTCGATACGAAAGAGCTGGACGATATGGACGCGGAGAGAGCGCTGCTCATGGCGAATTCTGTGAAGGAAAATTTGGACACGTTTAGCGAGAGCGAAAAGGCGTCGGAGATGAACGAGCAAAAGATGAGGTTGTTGAATAAGAGGAAAGAGGAGGCGGAGTTGGTGCAACGATTAGTCGATCGACGCGTGGCGTTGGGGAAGTTGAATAACCAAACGCCTTTGATCGTGTACGGCTCTGCGTTAGCGGCGAGTTTGATTGCGAATACGACCATGCACCCGGTGGATACGATGAAGGTGAGGCGAATCACCTTGAAGAGTCGAAGGAATATTGAAGAGAGAGATTCGATGGATGAGTTAGATAACAATATCAACAGAGGATCGGGAGGAAGAGGAGGAGAAGCGTCGACGTCGATGAGTTTTGATGACTCTGGCGTGGCGACCATGCAAGCGCCGACGGCGACGGCGACGGCGGGGAAAATCCAGGAACAAAAACCGTACGAACCGACGATGAACGAAATCATGGGCGAAGGCGGGTTCATGTCTTTATACGACGGTTTAGGCCCGAACTTAGCGAAAGAAGGCGTACCGTTGACGTTATATTTAGGCGTTTACGAAACCGTGAAACTGTCTTTGCTCGACAATACTGCGTTCTTCAACGAGCACGTCATTTTGTGTTACTTGCTTGCCGGCGGGTGCGGCGAATTCATCGCGTCCATCATTCGAGTGCCCGCGGAGGCGGTGAAATCGAGAACGCAAACCGGGGCTACCATTCCGGAAGCGATTCAATCGAACTTTAAGAGTGCGCGTGGACGCGAGAATATTTTCAAAACTTGGACGGTGGCGGTCGTGAGAGACATTCCGTTCGGAGCTATTCAAATCGCGTTATTCGAGTCGCTCAAATTAGTCCTCACGTCGCAAGAACACGCGCCCTTTGATCCAAACTCGCTGTTAGGTGAAGCCATTTTAGGTGCGTGCGGGGGTATCGCCGGGAGTTTAAGCGTTACACCGTTGGATGTCGTCGTCACTCGATTGATTCAACAAATGGAATCCGCGGACGCGGCTCAAGATAGCATTTTAATGAGCCAAGAGGAAGGCGAAGCGATGACGCCGGCCATGGAAAGGAACAGTAACGTCGACGGTCCGTTTGAAATGGTTCAGAAAATCTACGCGGAAGGAGGAGCTGGTGCGTTTTGGAGCGGTGCGCAAGAACGCGTGTTGTATTGGGGACCAGCCGTGGCTATTTTCCTCTCCGCGTATTGCCGAATTCGGCAAAGTTTTTTGTAGTACGAGGGATGGTTTTTATTTGATTGCGCCCGCGCTTCGCGTTGCTATTTATTGATGTTGTTACAAGTGTTGATAGTATATCTACTACGTACGTACGTAGTATCTTCTTCTTCTTTTTCTTCTTCTCCTTCTGTTTTATTGCGTGTGGTATCTTTTTGTTCTTTCTTGTTCTCTTTCTTTTTCTAAAAGAACGGCAAGTGGAATACGGAAAAGAAATCCGTCAAGGCGGTGAATAAATCCATAAACTTCCCGCTGCCGATGATATCGTCCAATCCGTCGGTAATGGCGGATTCTTCCGCGAATCGAGAGGCAAACTTGGACGCCACGGTGCCGCCGATTGCTAACGCAGTCAACGCGTTGATAGTGTTCGCGGTCCCTAACGTAACACCCTCGATTTGGCAAGCGTTCATGGTCCCGACGTGTTCTTTTTCGTCTTCGCAAATGTTTGAAAAGACGTCGTATAAGGTTTCAATCTTTGGACGACGCACGGATAACGGGTCCAATGGGTCCCCTTCGTCGCTGCTGCGACTGTTCAATTTTAAGGAAACGATTTCGCCGGTGTTTAACATCGTCGTCGTTTGAAACTCATCGAACAAGTACAAATCTTCCGCCTCGTAATATTTCTTCGCCACCTCTGGCGCCGGCAACGATTCTAACAATTCCTTGTTCTCCTCCGTGAACTGCGCGTACGTCGCCACCGCGTGCGTTTCAATCTTCTCGCTAAAATTATACGCGAGCTTGGGCGAGAGCAACCAAACGACGACTAACCCAAAATAGTACACCAGCGCCGCGTGTTGCGCGAGAAAGCGGTCACTCCAACGCCTGTCGCCTCCCAAACTTTCCATGATTAACAAGTGATGGTACTCGTTCCACTCCTCCGCGAAGTGAACTTTCCTCAACTCGCTGCTTCGTCGCCACCACCCTAAGAGTTCGTACAGCGTCAACATGGTCGTGTACGAAAAGTAAGGCATCCTCGCCACCGTCTCTAAAAACCAAAACCTCTGCACCGGTTTATTCTCCGGAAACCACAGGTCTAAAACCTTGCACAAGAGATAATACGGCCCTTCGATAATCCACGGACTTTCCACTTTCGGCAACCGTTTCTCTCGCTCCCAGATTTTCGCGTTCGATAACTTCATGCGCTCTAAATATTCCAAAAGCAATTCGCCTTGTCGCTCGATTTCCTCCTCTAAACTCTGATCCTCGAATTCCTCCCCAAAGTCCGAGGAACTGTCGAACGTTTCCGACATTGAATATTTCGTCACCCCCGTTCGTTCCTTTTCGTCCTTCGCTATCTCCTTCTTGTTCAACACGAACGCCTCTCGAATCAACGCTTTCAACTCCGCCACGAAATGTCTCTCCGCCATCTTAAGCGCGGACGACGGCACGCCAACAATCTGAGGCGAATCCACGTAATCGCCCGCGCGTTTTCGCATCACGGATAAGGTCGTATATGCCGCTGGATTCGTTATTACTGTCGATGTCTTTCTTTTCGCCGTCGGGAAAGGTGGTTGCTCTGCGTTCGCGTCTGCTTTTGATGTTGTTCTTGCACTTCTCGTTGTTGCCGCTCGAGCGATGCGAAATTTGCATTTGTGACTTCTCCTCCTCGCGTTAGAATCACGTTCTGGCGCTCCAGAGCGCGCGGTTTGCGGAAAACAAGCGCACAACCGCGCGCAAAAGAGGACGACCATTCGTATCTCTTTAGGGGAAAACAAGTGACGGAAAACGTCACACATTTGCGCTAAAACAACATGACGTGATGTCTTCTCCATCCGTGCCTTCCTCGAAACGACGCGAACACCGAACGAGTCGTCAGTTCTTCCTTTTAGAACAGTTGCCGAAAGACATACTCGTCTCCCACATCTTCGCTCGCTTGTTGATCGATTGGAACGATTTCGAATCCTTCTCCGCGCTGGCGAGAACGAACAAAAGTTTACTCGAGATGTCAAAAGACGCGCAGATGTGGACGCACGCGTTGACGAGAAAATGGGGCAAAAGCGCGTTTACTTTGCAGACGACGATTCCTTCTTTAACGGCGCAGTATTTGAGACGAGTGTACGTGACGAGAGAACGCGCGTTGTGCACCCAGAAAGGCGTTCGGATGCACGTGTTGCACAGATTGCAGATATTAGTATCCGCGTTTAGCCAATGTTCGAACGACCCTTCGAAAGGTCTAAAGTCCGTTTCCGCGGACGTGTTGAAAAGAGCGTTGACGTTAGCGTTGGACGTTTTACGAGCGGCGGACGAGACGAGCGTGGAGTTGACTTCGGTCACGGCGGTGCAAAACGGGACGGAGGAGATCGAGGAGATGTTCGCCGAGAGGGTGATGGCGGCGAGGTTGATCGGGGTGGTGCTGACCAGGTTCAAGAAAGCGAGGAGGATGGTGGAGAAGGTGTTTCAGTTTAACAACAATTGCGGAGGTGGTGGAATCGGAAGCGGAGGAGGTGACGAGTATTTCGAGGGTACGCACGCTTTAGGAGTAGAAGAAGAAGAAGAAGAAGAAGAAGAGCGGACGACGTTAATTCTTCCAACAACAACATCAACCAGTACGAACGAATTCGACGAGGAGCAAGAAGAAGCCACCACGTTTCGAATCTTAGTCGCTCGATACCTCAGCGAGCACTTCGCGAACTCGTCCATCATTTCGAACGTGAGTACTTCAAACGCGAACGCGCATCATCATCATCATCATCATCATCGAAAGCAAACCACGTCGATTTCGTACATTCCCGCTATTCCCAAACGATATCTGAAGAAAACATTCGATAAAACGTGTCCTTCCGAATGGCTTT
>JACLAB010011581.1_pt1 | contig 19315 bp, 18 predicted proteins | sample 8027921 | NCBI WGS metagenome assembly JACLAB01 (sample SAMN15725117, study PRJNA655200) | protist metagenome | isolation source: fluorescence activated cell sorting (FACS) single amplified genomes of... | place: USA: West Boothbay Harbor, Gulf of Maine | collected 2000-07-19 | reverse complement strand
GTAACACCAGACCATGTTATAAGAATTAAATCAAGCCCCCTTATTATAGATACTATAAATAATATAACAGATGGTTTTATTGAAAGAAGTATTATTAAGTATCAAAATGAATACAAAAAGTATTTTCAAAAGTATCAAAATACTATTAAAAATTCAAAGATCTCTGACCCTCTGCCTAGAATTATAATATTGCCAAATATAGGTTATTTTTCAATCGGACTTACGCAGAAAGAAGAAAAAATCTCTAATGATATTTTTATTTCTATGAAGGACTCAATAATAGATGCAAATCATGTCTCAACATTTAAATCTATTAATAAAAAAGAAATTTTTAAAATGGAATATTGGCCTCTGGAGAGAGCTAAATTAAATTCTAAAAAAAGAAAAAAATTTGAAGGTAATATTGCTATTATTACAGGGGGTGCAGGAAAAATTGGATCTGCTGTTGCAAAAAAATTTTTAGATGAAGATATTGAAGTTGTTCTTTTGGATAAAAATTTTGCTAATATTGAAGATGTCATAAAAAATAAATGCACATGTATAAAATGTGATTTAAGTGATAATGAAGAAGTTAAAAAGTCTATTAATAAAATTGTAAGTCAATTTGGAGGTATTGATATTTTAATTTCAAATTCAGGGTCAGCGTTTCAAGGCCAAATGCAAGATTTAGATGAAAAAGTACTTAGAGATAGTATGTCAAATAACTTTTATTCACATCACTACATTATTCAAGAAACTGTAAAGGTTATGATTAGACAATCTTTTGGAGGGTCAATTTCTATTAATTTATCTAAACAGTCAATAAACCCAGGAAATAATTTTGGTCCATATGGCATAGCTAAAGCAAGCTCTTTATTTATGATGAAGCAATACGCTCTTGAGTGTGGCAAATTTAACATAAGAGTTAATGGAATTAATGCTGATAGAATACAAAGTGGACTACTCACTAAAAAAATAATTAATCAAAGAGCCAAAGCTAGAGGTATAAAAGAAAGTGAATATTTAAAAAATAATTTGCTTAATAAAGAAGTAACGGCATCTGATGTTGCAGAGTCTTTTTTTGTTCAATTACTATTAGATAAGACAACAGCAAATATCATAACTGTAGATGGTGGGAATATTGAAGCTAGCCTTAGGTAATCTATGTTATTAAAAATTTTAGATAAACTTGGAAGAAAGAAGGTTGTTTTGGACAGAGGGCCATCACATCCTGAGTTTGACAAAGCAAAACCCTGGATGGAAAGATACTATATATTATTTAGAAGAAGGCCAAATTGGTTCCCCTTTAATATTTTAATTCACAGAATGTTAGATGATGATCATGGCGATGGTGTTCATAATCATATGTGCCCATATATTACAATTATTTTAAAAGGTGGATATTGGGAAACAACTACTGAAGGAAAGTTCTGGAGAGGAGCTGGATATATAGGTTTGAGATCAGCAGATTATCTGCATCGTGTTGACTTGAAACCAAATACGAATACGATGACTTTATTTATACCTGGCCCCTTCGGTAAGAGAAAAAAGAAAAGAGCAGATTATAAAACTAAAATATAGGAGATATATAATATGAAGAGAGCTTACTGGGTTGGAATAGTTGATGTAAAGAATCATGATGAATATACAAAATATGCAGAAATAGCTGGTCCAGCATTAATTAAAGCAGGAGCAAAAATTTTAAGCAGAGGTGGAAAAATTATCAATTTAGAAGGTAAAAAAATGAACCGTTTAGTTGTAATTGAATTTCCTTCAATGGATGAAGCAGAAAAATTTTATCAATCAGAAGAATACAAAAAAGGTTTAAGGTTTCTTAATAGCGATGTTTCAGAAAGATTTTTAAATATAGCAGAGGCTGTTAATTAAATAATTCCATCAAATATTAATTTCGTACCACTAATAAAAAGTAAAATATAGATAATATTAAAAAATAATTTTTCAGGAATTTTCTTTTGAAGAAAGTAACCTATTAAAACACTAAAAAATGCAAGTGGTAACAAAATAAGAGATATCATTAAATTCGATGGTGCTAATAAACCTACGTAATAGTAAGGTATTAATTTAACAACATTTATAACTAAGAAAGCAAGTGTCATAGTTCCAATAAATGAAATTTTATCCAACTTTAATGGTAGTATATAAAAATTCATAGGAGGGTTTCCTGCATGTATTAAGAAACTCGTATATCCAGCAAGAGAAGACCAAAAATATCCTTTAAATTTAGTCGGTCTAAGTAAAAAATTACTTTTTTGAATAAAAGAAACAACGACAAAAATAATTGAAATTACACCAACCATAATTCTTATTTGATCTTCATTGGTATATTTAAAAGTAAAAGTGCCAAATAAAATACCAACAATAGATGCGGGAATGATTATTTTTAAAATATGATTAATCCATTTTTTCCAATATAAATATATAGCAGAGAAATCCATAATAATTAAAAGTGGAAGTAAAATACCTGCGGCTTGGAGAGGACTCATTACAAAAGACATAACTGGTACAGCCAGCATTGCTATAGGACCAGGCACACCTCCCTTAGAAATGCCAAAGACAAAGACCCCAAAAGAGGCAAAGGCTAAAAAAGTAGGATCCACTCTATTTAAGAATTTTTAAACTATTTACAATGTCATTAATTTGATCTTTTGAGTCCTCAAGACCACAATAAACTCTTATTAAATTCCCTTTAATTTTTGTTTTAAATTTTCTTTTAGATAAAGGTGGAAAAGTTATTAAGCTATCATATCCACCCCAACTATATCCAAGTTTAAAAATAGAGATTTTTGAAAACATTTTCCTAATCATAGTTTGAGAATAAAATTTCTTTAATGAAAATGCAAATAAGCCAGAACTTCCAGTAAAGTCTCTCTTCCATATGTTATGATTCTCTGATTTCTCTAGAGCTGGATGATAGACTTTATCAACCAAAGGATGTTTCTCTATTACCCTTGCTAACATTAGCGCATTAGCTTCTATTTGCCTCATTCTAAGATTTAATGTGGGCAATCCTCTAAGGGCTAAATATACTTCTTCTGACCCTGGACACATTCCTAAAGTTTTAGCTGTTACTCTTATTTTATTTGAATATTTTTTATCAGAACTTACAAAACCAATAAGAATATCAGAATGTCCATTTATGTATTTTGTGCCAGCATCAATAATAATATTTATTCCAAGTTTTATAGGGTCACAAAAAAGTGGAGATGCCCAAGTATTATCTAGAACAGTAGGTATTTTTTTCTTTTTTGCTATTTTTGTAATTTTAGGAATATCTAGAATTTCAAATGTGGCAGTTCCAGGTGACTCTAGATAAATTAATTTAGTTTTAGAATTTATTAGTTTTTCAAAATTATTTATTTTATTAAATGGATGAAAGTATTTTATTTTTACTCCATAATTTTTTAAAATTTTTTCACAAAATGTTCTAGTAGGACTGTAAACTGTGTCATTAATTAAAACTTCATCATTTTTTTTTAAAAAAGTAAAAAAAGGAATTACTAGTGCTGCAAGTCCAGATGATGCAACTATAGTATCATGACATTTATATAAACTAGAAATTGCTTTCTCTAATTGCTCTACAGACGGATTTTTATTAATACCGTAAAGTGTGCTTCTGTCATCATCGTTTTTAATATCACTTACATAATCATCAAAACTATTGAAGATCATCGTTGATCCTTTATAAATACCTGGATTAATAAAACCTTTTTGTTTCTTTACATTTCTTGAAATTTTTGTGAGTTTTGTATTAATTTTCATAATGTACTATATCTAGTATATTTCTAAACAATAATACACTAATTATGTCTAAATTAGAGAGTTAAAATTAGCTATTTCGAAGATTGATTTATTTTGCTATTGAAGTTTATTCTTTGAAAAAAGATATTTAAATAATTATTTAAAACGAGAGGAAATAATATGAAAAAACTATTATCAATCCTAGCAGTTTCTGTATTTGCTTTTTCTGCAAGTGCTGGAACGCTTGATGATGTTAAAAATAGAGGTTTTCTAAAATGTGGTGTAACAACTGGTTTAGCTGGTTTTGCTGCTCCTGACGATAGTGGAGAGTGGGCTGGTCTTGATGCAGATATGTGTCGTGCAGTTGCTGTAGCGGTTTTTGGAGATCCTTCAAAAGTAGAATTTATCACTACAACTGGTAAATCAAGATTCCCAACATTAGCTTCTGGTGAAATTGATATGCTAGCAAGAAACACAACTTGGACTATTAGCCGTGATGTTAATCTTGGTTTTGAGTTTGTAGGTGTTAACTTTTATGATGGACAAGGATTTATGATTCCTTCATCACTAGGTGTATCAAGTGCAACTGAATTAGATGGTGCTACTGTATGTATTCAAACTGGTACTACTACTGAGTTAAACTTAGCTGATTTTTTTAGGTTAAATGGCATTAGCTACGAAGCTCTTCCAATTGAAACTAATGACGAAGGTAAGGAAAACTTATTCGCAGGAAGATGTGATGTATATACAACAGATGCATCAGGTCTATCTTCAACTAGAGCACAAGCTGCAGATCCTAGCAAATGGCTAGTTCTACCTGAAATCATTTCTAAAGAACCTTTAGGTCCACTTGTAAGACATGGAGATCATCAATGGGGTGACGTAGTACGTTGGTCTTTAAATGCAATGATTATTGCAGAAGAATTAGGAGTTACTTCAGCTAATGTTGATGAAATGACAAGTTCAAATGTACCTGAAGTACTTAGACTACTAGGTGTTGAAGGGTCATATGGTGAAATGCTTGAATTAAGTTCTGATTGGGCTTACCAAATTATTAAGCAAATTGGTAACTACTCTGAATCTTACGAAGCAAACGTAGGTCCGAACACTCCTCTTGAAATTGAAAGAGGTCTAAACGCTCTTTGGACTAATGGCGGTATTTTATACGTACCTCCATTCAGATAAGTCACAAAATTTTATAATTAGGGGGGGTCAAAACCCCCTAATTTTTTTATAGGAGTATAATGAGATCTAACTTAAATTTTTTTTCAGATGAAAAGTTTAGATCAATTTTTTTTCAAACTTTAGTAATAGGTGTATTTGCTTTAGGTATTTATTATCTTGTTCAAACAACAGGTTATAACTTAGAAAAACGAAATATAGCAACGGGTTGGAGATTCCTCTCTGATCCTGCTGGATTTGATATCAGCTTCTCACCTTTTATTGATTTTAAATCAACTGATACTCACTTGGATGTATATTATGTTGGCATACTCAATACTCTTTTAGTTTCTTTTTGTGGCTGCATAGCTGCAACTATTTTAGGGTTTTTAATTGGTATAGTAAGACTTTCTTCTAACTGGTTATTAAGTCGAGTTGCCTATGTCTATGTTGAATTCACAAGAAATGTCCCATTACTTCTTCAAATAATACTTTGGTACAGTGTTCTGATTCAACTTCCTAGAATTAAGCAAGCTTTAGATTTCTTAGGTATGTTTTTTATTTCTAATAGAGGAATATATTCACCAAGACCAGTATTTGAGAGCGGATTTTCAAATATTTTTATTGCAATTATTTTAGCTATAATATCAAGTTTTATATTAAGAAGATGGTCTAAGAAAAGACAAGATGAAACTGGTAAACAATTCCCAGTACTCTCATCTGCATTTGGAATGATTATTTTAGTTCCTCTTATATTATTTTTTATACTTGGATCTCCAATGTCATTTGATTATCCTGTATTAAAAGGTTTTAACTTTAAAGGTGGAATGGTTATTAGACCTGAATTTATAGCAATGTTTTTAGCCTTAACTATTTATACTGCTGCTTTTATTTCAGAAACTGTTCGTTCAGGCATCTTATCAGTTACAAAAGGTCAGAGAGAAGCATCTGCTTCATTAGGGTTAAAAAAGAGTTGGATTATGAGGCTTGTAATTATCCCCCAGGCCCTAAGAGTTATTGTACCACCTTTAACAAGTCAGTATTTAAATTTAACAAAGAATTCATCATTAGGTATCGCTGTGGGTTATGCTGATTTAGTCCATGGATTTGGTGGCATAAGTTTAAATCAAACTGGTCAGGCTATTGAATGTATGGTTATAGTAATGGCAACATATTTAACTATAAGTTTAACAATATCTGTTTTTATGAATATTTATAATAGAAGTATACAGTTTAAAGAGAAATAAAATGAGTGAAATAATCGAATCAAGAAAACCACCTGTTGCCACCACTGGTATTTTAGGTTGGCTTAGAGCAAACTTATTTTCAAATTGGGTAAATTCATTAATTTCTTTGTTTGTGCTTTATGTTTTAATTCAATTTATTCCTTGGATACTTAATTGGACAATTTTTGCTGCAGATTTTAAATATAATTTCAATGGTGAGAAAATCATTGATAGAACGATGTGCTCAAGAGTACTCGATCCTGAAAATGGAGGAGCTTGTTGGGCAATTATTTATGTCAGATTCTATCAATTCATGTATGGATTTTATCCTAGAGATGAAGTTTGGAGGGTTAATCTTAGTTACATAATGCTAGCTGTTGCTGTTGTGCCTTTACTCTTTGATGGATTTCCATTTAGAAAACATTTTTTAAAGTTTACTTACATTTTTCCTATCATAGCATTTTTTCTTTTAAATGGAGGTTTTGGCCTTCAAGAAGTCTCTACTAATAAATGGGGAGGTTTGCTTGTTACTTTAGTATTAGGTTGTACAGGGATAGCGTTGGCTTTCCCCCTAGGGGTTATATTGGCCTTAGGAAGACGTTCTAACCTCCCAGTTATTAGCATGATGTGTACCCTCTTTATTGAATTTATTAGAGGAGTTCCTTTAATAACCTTATTATTTTTTGGTATGGTTATGTTGCCATTATTTTTACCTGAAGGTATTAATATGGATGGATTGGCACGTGTATTAGTAGCTGTAACTTTATTTCAATCAGCTTACATGGCTGAGGTTATTAGAGGTGGATTGCAAGCTATACCTCAAGGACAATATGAAGCTGCTAGATCTATAGGTTTATCATATTGGCAAATGAATATGAAAATTGTATTACCACAAGCAATTAGAATTTCAATTCCATCAATTGTAAATACATCAATTGGATTATTTAAAGATACAACTTTAGTCATTATTGTTGGTCTTTTAGACTTGTTAGGTATTGGAAGGGGCGCTTTAGCAGACACAACTTGGATGGGTTTGGCTTACGAGGTTTATTTTTTTGTAGCTTTGGTATTCTTTATTTTCACTTTTGCAATGTCTAGATACAGTTTGTATTTGGAAAAAAAGCTTAAAACAGGTATTAACATGGGAGCAGATTAATATGTCAGATGATTCAATAATTTCATTACAAAACGTAAACAAATGGTTTGGTGATTTTCATGTTCTAAAAGATGTTGATCTTCAAGTAAAAAAGAAAGAAAGAATTGTAGTGTGTGGTCCTTCGGGTTCAGGAAAATCTACAATGATAAGATGTATTAATAGATTAGAAGAACATCAAGAGGGAACAATAATTGTTGATGGTATTGAACTTACTGGAAATTTAAAAAATATTGACAGTGTAAGAAAAGAAGTAGGAATGGTTTTTCAGCAATTTAATCTTTTTCCACACCTCACTGTTAAAGAGAATATTACTCTTGCTCCAATTTGGGTAAAAAAAATGCCCAAAGCAGAAGCAGAGGAGTTAGCAATGCAGCAATTAGAAATTGTTAAAATACCTGAACAAGCTGATAAATATCCTGGCCAATTATCAGGTGGTCAACAACAACGAGTTGCTATAGCGAGATCACTTGCGATGAAGCCAAATATTATGCTTTTTGATGAGCCTACATCGGCCTTAGATCCTGAAATGATTAAAGAAGTTTTAGATGTTATGATTGATTTAGCTGAAGGTGGCATGACTATGATAGTTGTTACCCATGAGATGGGTTTTGCAAAAACTGTTGCTGATAGAATGGTTTTTATGGATGAAGGCAGAATTGTAGAGCAGGCTGTTCCAGATAAATTTTTTAATAATCCTGATAGTGATCGTACAAAATTATTTTTGAGTCAAATTCTTAATCATTAATTAAAATATTAACACGGCGATTCATTCGTCCTTTATTCTCTATTTTGCCTATTGTTATTTTGCCTATCACTTTAGTTGATCTGACGTGAGTTCCTCCGCAAGGTTGAAAATCAACATTACCTATTTTGACAAATCTTAATTTTCCATCAATTTTAGGTGGCCTAACAGACATTGTTCTTACTAGCTCTGGTTGACTCTCTAATATTTGACTATCTATATACTCGTATGTAATTTCATGATCTTCTTTCATCAATAGGTTAATTTTTTCCTGAAGTTCTTCTTTTTTTATTTCTTTATCAGGATCATTAAAATCCAACCTGCTTTTATCATAGCCAATTTGCCCCCCAGTTACTCCAAGAGGTATTGAAGCGCACATTAAATGTAATGCGCTATGCATTCGCATATATTTATATCTTTTATCCCAATTTATTCTTGCTATTATTTTTTGATTTATACTTAATCCATTTAAATTTTCTAATATATTTTTAATTGAGTCCTCTTTTTTTATTGTATCTATTACCTCTATTTTTTGATCATCAACTATTATCTCTCCTATATCTCCTGGTTGACCACCACTCTTCCCATAAAATATTGTATTTTCTAATTCTATAGTTTTATTTTCTGTATCTATTTCTTTTATTCTTGTTTCTATTTCTTTTGTGTACGGATTTTCTTCAAATATATTTGCCATAATTTTTTTTATCAGATTTTTTCATTATTATGTTGACTTTTTTATTAATCTAAATAAATTAGAACAAAACAAGAACATTATTATATTTATTTTAAATATAATTATTGTTTATCAGTTATTTAAATAATTTTTTTAAAAATATGAATGAGAAAAATATAATATCCATTATTAATATAGGAAATAACAAAAAAGCTACAACACCACTATTTTTAGATTCTGTATCAGCAGGTTTTCCATCTCCAGCAACTGATTATTTAGAAAATAAGCTTGATTTAAATGAGTATCTTGTGAAGCATCCTGCAGCTACTTTTATCGTCAAAGCAAGCGGTCCCTCGATGATAGATGCTGGGATTTTATCAGGAGATTTACTGATTGTGGACAGAAGTGTTACGCCAAAAAACGATAATATCGTTATAGCTTCAGTCTTTGGTGACCTAACAGTAAAAAAGTTACGTAAAAAAGGATTCTCTTTATTTTTAGTTTCCGCTAATAACGAATACCCTAGTATTGAGATAAAAGAGGAGATGGAATGTTTTATATGGGGGGTTGTGACTTATGTCATACATAAAGCAATTACAAAATAATCACTCTTCTTTAGATAATTCTATCGCTTTGATAGATTGTAATAACTTTTATGCATCTTGTGAGAGAATATTTAATCCAAAATTAATGAGAAGGCCTATCGTTGTTCTATCAAATAATGATGGATGTATAATTACAAGATCAGCAGAAGCTAAAAAGCTAGGAATTAAAATGGGTGAGCCATACTTTAAGGCAAAAAAAATTATTGAAGATAACAACGTAAAAGTTTTTTCTTCCAACTATTCCTTATATGGAGATATTTCTCAACGCGTTATGGAAACCTTAGCAAGGTTTGCTCCTGATATAGAAATTTACTCAATAGATGAAGCCTTTTTGGGACTAAATGGTTTTGAAAATTATGAGCTAAGTGCGTATTGTGGTTACATACGTCGTACCATAAAACAGTGGGTAGGTATTCCAGTGAGCATAGGTGTGAGCTCAACAAAGACACTTTCAAAAATTGCAAATAACTTAGCAAAAAAAAATAAAGAGTATGATGGTGTATGCATATTGAAGTCTTGGTTTGAAATAAATGAGGCTTTAAAGTTAACCCCTATAGGAGATGTCTGGGGAATAGGAAGAAGACTGTCTTCTTTTTTACAAAAATATAACATTAAAACTGCTTATAATTTTATTCAACTTGATAAAGGATGGGTAAGAAAAAATATGGGTGTGGTTGGAGAAAAAACATTTCTAGAACTTAGTGGAGTATCTTGCATCGAATTAGATTTAATTCCATCAGATAAAAAAAGCTGCTGTGTTTCACGCTCGTTTAGTAAACCAATAGAAAAAATTCATGACTTAGAAGAATCTATTTCAGCTTATGGAACAAGAGTTGCGGAAAAGATAAGGGAAGAGGGGTTGATGGCAGAATCAATGAGTGTTTTTGTTCTCACAAATTATTTTAATAGAAAGGAAAAACAGTATTCAAATTCGATTAAATTGCAACTACCTTTTCCAACTAATAACAGTATTAAGATTGTGAAACGAGTATTACAAGGAATAAGAAAAATATACCGTGAGGGGTATCGTTATAAAAAAGCAGGAGTAATTTTATACGGCTTAAGTAAATCAAGTCAGGTAAAAGGTTTATTGGACTATGATCGAGAAAGCTCAGATGCAATTATGAGTACAATGGATAGGATTAATGGACGTTATGGTAGTTCTGTAATTAGGTTAGCGTCTGAAGGTATTGAAAAATCATGGAGAATGAAAAGAGAGAAGGTGTCTCCATGCTACACTACAAATTTTGATGATTTAGTTAAGGTGAAGACTTAATTAATAGATTGGCTCCCCGGGCCGGGCTCGAACCAGCGACCGATCGGTTAACAGCCGATTGCTCTACCACTGAGCTACCGAGGAACACAATTGGTCTGTTAATAAAAAAAAGAAAAAAAAACAAGTAAAATATGGAGGCTCGGAGCGGAATCGAACCGCTGTGCAAGGCTTTGCAGGCCCCTACATAACCACTCTGCCACCGAGCCAAATTTTTTTGGACAATTAATCTGTTATTAACTTCAAGTCAATTAATCAAAACTATCAGATTGCAAAATAAAAAACATATCAATTATATAAGTATTTATATATATAAAATAGTTATAATTTACCCAATACAGCTATGAATTTAGAAAAAAATCGTGAAGTGATGATAGAAAATCAGCTCAGACCAAATAAAATAACAAACAACGATGTTTTGCAGGTATTCATGAGCACTAGTAAAGAAAAATTTATATCTGAGGATAAAATAAATATTTGTTATTCTGATCAAGATATATCAATTAAAGATCAGAGAGGGTATCTTAAGAATCTGCATTTAGCTCAAATCTTACATTATGCTGAAATAAAAAATAATGAAAAGGTTTTACATATTGGTGGGCTTACAGGTTATTTATCTGTGTTAATAGCAAAGTTGTGCAATAAAATTTATGTAACTGATAATGATCAAGAATTTGTAGAAAATATAATAAATAATTTCAAAAACAGTGAAGTAACAAATGGTAAAGTTATAAAAGAAGAATTTTCAGAGGGCTTGAAGGGTGAAGAACCTTATGATTTGATAATTATCGACTGTCCACAATATAATTTTAATCTTGATTTACTAAGTCAAGTAAATGTGGGAGGAAGGATTATATATATTGAAAAAATAAATGAAGAACTATCTAAAGCTTATAAAATGATAAAATATGAAGATAATTTTTCTAAAGTTTTTCTGTTTGATGTTTTCTCTAATTTTTATCTTAAAAAACAAGAAGAAAGGTTTAATTTTTAATGAAAAAGATATTCATAACTATAATTATTTTATTTTCTAAAATTTCTTTTGCTATTGATGTTGATGATGCGATTAAAAGCACAATTGAAAATAATCCGAAGGTTAAAATTGCATTTGAAAAATTAGAAGAGTCAAAAGAATTAATTGAAAATGCTTACAATCAAAAATTACCTACTATAACAAGCACAATCTCCGGCACTTACTCAAATTCCGACTCATCCACTGCAACGGCTTCCACTAGTCCTGAATCTTTTACGGATAAATATAAATTATCACTAACTCAAAACCTTTATGATGCTGGTGAAAAAAATTTAGAAATTGAAAGATCGAAAATACTATTTGATAAAGAAGTTATTAATTTTAAAATATCAATTCAAGATCTTATATTAAGTGCTATTAATGGATATTTGACTGTTATAAATTATGAAAAATCACTTGAAGCAAGTAATAAAAATTTTGACTCAGTAACAAGATTTTTAGATGAAACTAAAACAAAATTTGATTTAGGGTCTGCTACACTTTATGATTTACAAAATGCCGAATCAGCATTTGCTATAGCTGAAACAAATTTATTTATAGCTCAGCAAAATTATAATGTTAGTAAAATTACATTTAATCGAATTGTGGGATTAGAGGCTATAAATTTAGAAGATGTCATTGATTTAAATAAAAATATAAAATTGGACCTTTTTATCCAAAATGTTGAGAATAATAATTATTCTTTAGCTTTACTTGATAATGATACTCATAATACAAATCTTCTTTTAGCTATTGAAAAATTAAGCAATAAACCTTCTCTAGATTTCTCAACGTCTGTGGAATATTCCGACTCTGGAAGAATTGACTCAGGAACAGAAAAAACAAACGGAACTATTGGTTTAACTTTAACGATCCCTGTCTTTCAAAAAAATAATGATAAATCAGATATTCGTAAATACCAATCAAAACTTTTACAGTCTGAATTAACATTTGAAGATGTAAAGCAAGATCTTAGCATTCAAGCATCAAATTTGTATAAAAATTACTTGATTAGCAAATCAAATATTTCTTCTAATAATAGGCAATTAAAATCCATACAAACATCTTTAGATAGTATTAAGGAAGAATATAAGATTGGAACCAAAACTATAACTGACTTAATAGATGTTGAAAGTGAATTATTAGATGTTAATGTCAATTATCATTCATCTAGAAAAGATATGATCCTAAATTATTTTAATATCTTAGCCTTAGAAGGATCTCTGTTAGAAAACTTTGAAAATTATCTGCCTGATTATAATTAACTTTAGTATTCTTTGTACTTAATTTATAAGTAATTTTATGTCTAATAATGAGTCTATAAAAGATACTCTCGATGTGATTAGAAGAGCACTCGAGGATAAGGAAGATTTTACTGAAAAAAATGAAAACATTCTTATTTTAAATAAAAAAGTTAATGATGATGGCACTGTTAAGTTATTGAATCAATCTGATGATATTAATGAAATAAATAAAATTATTGATAACAAATTAGATGTTTTAATGGAAAAAAAAATGACAACTATGCTTGAAAATCAACTTCCGATTATACTAGACAACTATTTTAAAAATAAAAAATAATATGGAACTTTTAAAATTTTTTGATTTTTTAGAAGATGAAAAAAATATTTATTCTGACTGGGAAAAATCAGATAGTTTTAAATCCAAAAAAAATACAGAATCATATTCAATTATGATGCCTCCACCAAATGTTACAGGTAGTCTTCATATGGGTCACGCCTTAACTTTTACTATTCAAGATATCTTAATTCGCTATCACAGAATGCAAGGAAAAGAAGTTTTGTGGCAGGCTGGTACTGATCATGCAGGTATTGCAACTCAAATGGTCGTAGAGAGAAAATTGTCTGAGCAAGGAATAGACAGAAGGACGTTAGGAAGAGAAAAATTTATAGAAAAAGTCTGGGAGTGGAAGAAAGAGTCTGGAGGAAGCATAAATAATCAATTGAGGAGACTAGGTGCATCAGCTGACTGGTCACGTGAAAGATTTACAATGGATGTAGGTCTTTCAAAAGCTGTTAAAAAAGTTTTTGTAGATTTATATAATGATGGAATTATTTATAAAGACAAAAGACTTGTTAATTGGGATCCAAAATTATTAACTGCTATTTCCGATTTAGAAGTTGAACAAAGAGATCAAGAGGGGAGCCTTTGGCACATTAAATATCCTATTGATAATGACAATCATATAGTTGTAGCAACTACAAGGCCAGAGACATTATTAGGTGACTCTGCTGTTGCAGTTCACCCTGAAGATATAAAATATAAAAACTTAATTGGTAAGTTCTGTCAGTTGCCGTTAGTTGATAAGAATATACCAATTATTGCTGATGAATATGCTGATCCAGAAAAAGGTTCAGGGGCAGTTAAAATAACACCAGCTCATGATTTTAATGATTTTGAGGTAGGTAAAAGACATCAACTTGAATTCATTAATATTTTTGATGAGTTCGCTAAAATAAATGAAAATGCCCCTAAAAGATTCCAAGGTTTAGATAGATTTGAGGCTAGAAAATTAATATTAGAAGAGCTTTCACAACTAGGCTTACTTATTAAGGAAGAAAAACAAGAAATGGTTATTCCTTATGGAGATAGATCAGGAGTTGTTATTGAACCTTGGTTAACAGACCAATGGTTTTGCAATGCTAAAAAATTAGCAATAGATCCCATCAAATCAGTGAAAGAAAATAATACAACTTTTGTTCCAAAGAATTGGGAAAACACTTTTTTTAATTGGATGGAAAATATTCAACCTTGGTGTATTTCAAGACAGTTATGGTGGGGCCATCAAATACCAGCTTGGTATGGGCCAGATAATAAAAGTTTTGTTGCTTTATCACTAGAGGAGGCAAAATTAATGGCAGAAAACCACTATGGGAAAGAGGTAGAATTAACACAAGATGAAGATGTGTTAGATACTTGGTTTTCTTCTGCTCTTTGGACATTTTCAACTTTAGATTGGCCTGATAAAACATATGAACTTGAAAGATTTTATCCAGGAAATGTTCTAGTTACTGGTTTTGATATTATTTTTTTCTGGGTTGCGAGAATGATGATGATGGGATCTCATTTTATGAAAGAGACTCCCTTTAAAGAGATTTATATTCATCCATTAATTAGGGATGAAAAAGGGCAAAAAATGTCTAAGTCAAAAGGAAATATAATAGATCCATTAGTTTTATTAGATAAATATGGGGCTGACACACTTAGATTTACTCTAACAGCTTTATTAAATCCAGGTAGAGATGTAAAGTTAGCTGAAGAGAGAGTAAAAGGATATAAATCATTTACCAATAAAATTTGGAATGCAGCAAATTTTTTAAATTTAAATAATGTTAAGTTTATTGATCAAATTGATACTGAAATAATAAATCTAGACAGCAGTAAGTGGATACTAAAAGAGTTTGAGGAAGTTCAAAAAAAATATTTTGCAAATATCGAAAAATATCAATTTCATGAAATTGCTAGTTTAATATATCATTTCACGTGGCATACATTTTGTGACTGGTATATTGAATTTATTAAATCTGATTTTAAAGATCCTAATAAATCTGAAGAAACAAAAAAAATTTCAGGATGGGTTTTTGTTCAAACATTAAAATTACTTCATCCAATAATGCCTTTTATTACTGAAAAATTATGGCTGTCTCTTGTTGATAAAGATTCTTTTTTAATGAGTCAGAATTTTAGTAAAGTAAATTTTGATCCATCTTTTGATAATAGCAAAAAGTATATATTAAAGATTATTGAAATATTGACGTCTTTAAGAAATCTGAGAGCTGATTTAAACATATCTTATAAGAACGAAATTGATATTATTATAGACACAAAAAATAATTACTTAATAGATTTTATTACAAATTATCAAACAGAATTTAAAAGACTTCTTAAAATAAAATCAATACTTTTTGAAGAAAATACAATACAAAAAAAATCTGCTTTTATTGTGTTAAATGATATTACTATTTTAATACCTTTGGGTGGCATAGTTGATATAGAAAAAGAAATTATTAAGTTAGAAGATAAAAAAAATAGATATAATGAAAAACTAAAATCTATTTTAGGAAAATTAAATAATAAAGCTTTTATTGAAAAAGCCCCTGATAATGTTATAGAAATTTTTAGAATTCAAGAGCAAGATATGAAATCTTCTATTGAAAAAATTAATGAAATAATAAATACTATAAATTAAATGTCAGACAAAGGTTCAAATATAAAATCCAGACTCCCAAGCAGGCACGTAAGTGTAGGCCCAAGAAGTGCACCACATCGCTCTATGTACTATGCTATGGACATGACTGAAGAGCAAATTTATCAGCCATTTGTTGGGGTTGCTACTACTTGGAATGAATCTGCTCCATGTAATATTACATTAGGTAGACAGGCGCAGGCTGTTAAAAAAGGTGTTACAAAACTTAAGGGCACTCCACGTGAATTTACGACTATAACGGTTACAGATGGTATTGCTATGGGACATGAGGCAATGAAAGCATCTTTGGTTAGTCGTGAGGTTATTGCTGATTCAGTAGAATTATCAGTAAGGGGTCATTGTTACGATGGAATTGTTGGTTTAGCAGGATGTGATAAATCCTTACCAGGTCTAATGATGGCTATGGTAAGATTAAATGTTCCTTCAGTATTTATTTATGGAGGTTCTATACTTCCTGGTAAATATAAGGGGAAAGATCTTACTATTATTGATGTTTTTGAAGCTGTTGGTAAACATGCATCAGGTGAAATCGATGAGAAAGAATTAAAAAATATTGAAAAAGTTGCTTGTCCGACCGCAGGATCTTGTGGAGGGCAATTTACCGCTAATACTATGGCATGTATTTCTGAAGCTATAGGTATTGCTTTAACTAATTCAGCAATGACTCCAGCTACTTACGAAGAGAGAGATAGTTATGGTTTTGAAAGTGGTAAGGCAGTTATGAAGCTTATAGAAAAAAATATTAGACCAAGAGATATAATAACATTGGAGTCTCTGAAAAATGCTGCTGTAGTAGTAGCTGCAACTGGAGGCTCAACTAATGCTGCGCTTCATTTGCCTGCAATAGCTAATGAGGCAGGTATAAAATTTACATTAAGAGATGTTGTTGAAATCTATAAATCTACTCCTTATATTGGTGATATGTCGCCAGGTGGCAAATATGTTGCTAAAGATTTGTATGAAGTGGGAGGAGTTCCTGTTGTTATTAAATCTCTTCTTGATGGTGGTTATATTAATGGAGATTGCATAACAGTTACAGGTAAAACAATTGCTGAAAATCATAAAAGTGTTATTTTTCCAAAAAATCAAGATGTTGTATATAGATGTGATAATCCTATTAGTGAGCATAGTTCTGTTGTTGGACTATGGGGAAATTTAGCTGAGGAAGGTTCAATTTCCAAAATTGCTGGACTAAAAAACTTAAACTTTAGAGGAAAAGCTAAGTGTTTTGATTGTGAAGAAGATGCTTTAACTGCAGTATTAAAAAATGAAATAGTTGCAGGTGATGCAGTAATTATTAGATACGAAGGCCCCAAAGGTGGTCCGGGAATGAGAGAAATGCTTTCAACGACTGGTGCAATTTATGGTCAGGGGTTAGGTGAGACAGTTGCATTAATTACAGATGGGCGTTTTTCAGGAGGAACACGTGGTTTTTGTATTGGTCATGTAGGACCAGAGGCAGCAGTAGGCGGTATGATAGGTCTTTTAAAAGATGGAGATGAGATCGTTATTGATGCTATCAAAGGAGAAATCAATGCAATCTTATCAGATGAAGAAGTAACTAAAAGAAAAAAGGAATGGAAGCCAAGAGCCACTAACCATAATTCGGGGTCTATTTGGAAGTATGCTCAGACTGTAGGACCCGCTTATGAGGGTGCAGTGACTCAACCTGGAGCAAAAAAAGAAACTCATACCTACGCAGACATTTAATTTTCTAAAGAAATAGTCACAGGAGTGTGATCAGAAGCCTTTTCCCATCCTCTTGGTTCTCTGTTTACATTAACATTATTAACTAAATCAGTTAAATCTGGTGTTGTTAAAAAGTGATCGATCCTAAGACCATTTCCTTTTTGCCAACCACCACCTCTATAACCCCAAAATGTCCAGTTTGTTTTTCCTTCAATAAAAAATTTTACCAGATCTGTAAATCCCATATTTATTAACAACCTATACTGCTCTCTTGTAAGAGGGTGAGTACAGGCATCATTTTTAAAGTTTTCTGGAGAGTAGACATCTTCATCTGTTGGAATGACATTAAAGTCGCCAGAAATAATAATTGGTATATTTTGATTTCTTAATACTTGTATGTATTTATTAAATTTTTTCATCCATGTTATTTTGTAATCAAATTTTTCAGTATCAATAGGATTTCCATTAGGTAGATATATATTTATTAATTTAATTGTTTGTTTTATTTTTTTTAGATTAATTTCTGTCTCAATAAATCTCGAATTTTCATCTTTATATTCTGGTATAGCCTTATTAGTAATATTTAATTTTTTTTTACTTAATATTGCAACCCCATTCCATGCTTTTTGACCATTTATGTATGAGAAATACCCCGCTTTGCTTATTTCATCTTTTGGAAAACCTTCTTCAATAGTTTTTAGTTCTTGTAATAGATATATATCTGATTGATCTTTTTTAATAAACTTTAATAAATGTTCAATTCTAGCGTTTACTGAATTTACATTCCATGTAGTAATTTTCATTATATAGAAAAAGAAGTGCCACAACCACATGAAGAAGATGCTTGAGGATTAGTTATCTTAAAAGAGGAACCGATTAATTCATTAACATAATCGATTTTTGAATTTTTAATTAATTCCATTGAGGTTTCATCTATAACTACATTAATTTTTTCTTCTTCAATTAATATATCATCTTCATTCTTAATATTTTCAAAATCAAATTTATATTGAAAACCGGCACATCCACCACCCAAAACAGTAATTCTAAAATAATTAGCTGAATCTTTTTGTAAAATAGAAGCTATATGATCCTGTGCGTTGTTTGTTATTTCTATCTTATTCATAATAAATCAATATATACTTACATATAATTAGGATTTATAGCAAAATTTGCAATGTTTGACCATTTAGCTGCAACACCAGAATTAAGTAAAGGCCGATTATTTAACGAAAATGACTCTGATCATAACAGAAGTCCCTATGAAAGAGATAGATCTAGAGTAATTCACTCAAGCTCATTTCGTAAATTAAAATATAAAACACAGGTGTTTATTGAGAGTGAAAGTGATTATTATCGCACAAGATTAACGCACTCTTTAGAAGTTTCTCAAATTTCACGATCTATTTGTCGTTTATTAAAGCTAAATGAAGATCTGGGAGAGGCAGTAGCATTAGCTCATGATTTAGGACATCCACCTTTTGGCCATAATGGAGAAAAATCATTAAATATTGCTATGCAAGATCATGGAGGTTTTAATCATAATGATCAGACTCTCAGAGTTCTTACTCATATTGAAAAAAGACACCCTGATTTTAGCGGATTAAATCTTACTTGGGAGAGCTTGGAGGGTATAGTAAAGCATAATGGAATAGTTTTAAATGATATACCTTTTCATACGTATTTATATAATAAAAGACATGACTTGTTATTAAATAAGCAACCGTTCTTAGAATCTCAAATTGCTGCAATTTCAGATGATGTGGCATATAATAACCACGATGTTGAAGATGCTATTAGAGCAGGCTTATT
>JACLAB010013223.1_pt1 | contig 19327 bp, 16 predicted proteins | sample 8027921 | NCBI WGS metagenome assembly JACLAB01 (sample SAMN15725117, study PRJNA655200) | protist metagenome | isolation source: fluorescence activated cell sorting (FACS) single amplified genomes of... | place: USA: West Boothbay Harbor, Gulf of Maine | collected 2000-07-19 | reverse complement strand
CAAGGAATAAAAAGCTTCGAATCTAGTATTCTTAGGTTTGGGCTTTTCCCCCTCCCCTGTTTTTCTCCTTTTTCTCTTCCTTCATCCCGCCAAAAATCCCGTACAAGAACTTGTAACAAACAAAACGAGAGAAAGTAGAAAGATGATTATGATAAGTCAATCGACCTAAGAGCAAAATAAACCATACGCGCACATGTCGTTCACCTCTGCTCTGATTCACCCTCTGTCGCGAACGACATTTTTGTATCGTTCTTTCTCCGTTGCGGGAGGACGTTCTCAGGTATTGAATCCTTGGGGATCCAACTCCGACGGTTCGATCAAGAGGAGTGCCGTTGTAACACAGTGCAATAGTAAGAACAATAAACGTTCTGTGAAACGGTCCTCCTCTTCGAAAAGCGGAGGCTTTGAGAACAGCGCGGTGTTTTCATTGGCGTGTTTGGAGGAACTGACGAAAGTAGAGATGAAACGAGACACGCCAAAGTTGACCGATTTGTGGATGGAGAAGTACACGGAAGCTTTAGAGTGGAAACTGGCAAACAACGGTTCGCTAACCATCAAGAAAACCGATAATAAAGTACCGTTGGCTCGTTGGATTACCTACCAGCGAAAACTCGCTCGAGAAGATAAGCTCACGCCGGAAAAGTACGAAGCTTTGAACGCGTTGGGAATGTTCGATGTTAGGAGGTCGTCGAAAGACGGTACGAAAAGAAAAAAACAGAAGCAACGACCGAAACAATCGTGGGAGCAAACTTTCGAAGAACTCATCTTGTTTAAAGAGATCAACGGCGATGAGACGAAAAACCAACTCCCGATCAAGCTGAAACGGTGGCTAAACGCGCAGAGAAGTACTAAAAGTGTGGAAAAGAGGCAATTATTAATCGACAACGGTTTCGAGGAGTATGTGAATCCGAAGGAAAATGGGGGAAGACGTGTCTCCTGGGATACGCGTTTCACCGAACTGAGACAGTTTCAAAGCGAACACGGACACTGTAACGTTCCAGCCACGTACCGATTAAACCGTCCGCTGGGTTATTGGGTCGCCACTCAACGTAAAAACCATCGAAATGGAACGTTAAAGCCCGACAGAGAGGAGGCTTTAACCACCCTCGGTTTCGAGTTTGAGCCTTTGAAGACATGGTATCGAAACGGCCCGAAAAACGTGGACGAGTTAGCCGGGAGAGTATCTGTTTCGTGGATGGGAAGGGCCGCGCCAGCGTATGAGGAGAAGCAAAAGTTAGTCTTTGAATCCTTACGAGAGAACTTCAGCGAGTTAGATATGCGATTCAACCATCGACTAGGGAGACTCGGGTCGATCAAACCCGATATTGTCATCGAGGTCAACGACTGGGCGATGATTGTCGAGGTTGACGAGTTTCAGCACAAAAAGTACGAGCGAGACGGTGAAGACGATCGCTTAGAGCAGTTGAGAGATTATTTCAACATACCTTTGAAAGTAGTTCGGTTCAATCCTGACCCGTGTTCGATGAAGGACGAGAGAGACTTCGAGGAACGGTTGGAGGTGTTGAACGAACACGTCCGGAACTCGATCGAGGTTGCGCCTCTCCGAGACGTTGAGATTGATTACGTCTGTTTCTAATTGATTGTAGATGTTGTAATAATGAATGTGTAGTATTAAGCTGTGTATTTTTATTGATATTAATATATGGTATTGCGCTCTCCTCTCTTCTCTCTCTTCTTCTTCTTCTCAGACAGAAGAAAAAGCTTCTTATTTTTTATTATTATATAATACGAAAGCTTTTTGCTTTAATTTAATACAAAGAACTCGCCGCGACGAACAGGGCGAGGATGCCAAACTCCGTGACAACAGCAGACGGACTGGAAAGACCACCTAACGGAACAATATCAACTCTCAAGATATTTTCAACCCCGCCGCCGACGAGGCATCCGAGGGTGAGCATTGCCACGGTGATACCAACAGCTCTCGAAAGGACGACGTTTCTTTTGTTCATCAAGAAAATCGACGCACACACCGCGATGGCTGTTTGTAAACCTGGTGGGTTATCAAATCCAGGTGGGTTGGAAACGCCTTGGGCCAATACCCAAAGTGACAAAGCGCCAAACACGACGCCGGACTGCGTCAAAATATCTTTGGATCCAACTTCAAACACTGGCATACCCGGAAGCGCACTCGAAGCATCCTTCACGCCTTGCGGAATGTTTCTTTTAATCTCTTGAATCGGCGTTAAGACGTCTGCGTATTTCACCTTCTCGTCTACGACTTGTCCACTCGTTCGCCTCGAGAACGATCTCAAGAGCAAAACATCGTACGCCGCGTCCACCTGCTGTCTCTTCTCTTCGTCGTCTGGAAACTGCGCCAAAACGTCGTTCTTCGCTTTCACGATTTCCTCCGAAGTTGCCTCCGGTTTTAAGCCGAGAAATAACAGAGCGCCTTCGTAATCGTACGGAGTGGAAGATCCGGCAGGAGATTTATCCCCGCCTTCGCCCATTTCGCTTCTGGCGATCACGACTCGGTTTTTTCTTTTATATATTTGTCGATGGTGTTGATATCTAAAAACAATCCCATCTTCTGTCATCGTTCTTCGTCCTCTGGTCGTTGTTGCTTTTTGAAGAGAGAAGGAAGAAGAGGTGGAGGCAGCGTTCATCGTCGCGTTTCTTCTTCTCTGGTGATGTTGTTGAAGGGTTGAGGACGATGCGGCGACGAATGTCCTCGCAGCAGCAGCAGAGGCGGTAAACATCTCTGTGTGTTCTCGTTGTTAAAAAAAAAAGCGATCGCTGATGACGGTGCAATTCAAAAACGCGCCGGGGGGTGCAGTTTTTCTTTCACGCAGCAAGCGAGAGAGAAAAAATATCGGTTCAAATCAACTCCTCGCGCAGAAAGTCTACACCAAATCCTCGCGTTCTAGCTCGGCGGTAAAATCCAGTGCGATGGTAATAATAACACACACACACACGCGCGCGCGCTCTTTCTTCTTTTGACGCGTGCCCACAGAGAGCACAGAGAGAATATTTGCTGGGGGCTGTGTGTGAAAGTTGTTATTTTTTTGGAGGAAACAAGGAAGATCTCCTTCGAGATGCAAAAAAGAGCGCTTCGTCGGGCGAAGATATTTTCGTATGGTATACTCGTAGGCACGGCGGGGGACCACGGGGGTTGTGTAAAATTTACACCACTGCTGTGCGCGGGAAAAAAAAGGAAAGGCAACCGCTTGGGCACACAATCAAATCAAACACAAGCAGCACGTGCACTACCATGAACGAACGATAGCAACGAGAGAAAGAGAAGACAGAGGAGTAAGAGCGAATAGTAGCGTGGAAAAGAGAGAGAGAGAGAGAAAGAGTGAGAGAGTGGAAAAGCGTAGCCTGAACAAGTGTTGCCGGCGACAGACAGACACACAGAGGTAGTTTTTGACGACGATGGGTGGACACAGCCACCACCACGAAGAACAAGAAGAAGATTTGTTTCCAGTCGTCACGAAACAAGTGCGGGCAGCCTGTCGATATTCGACGAGCGCTAATGACAACAACAACAGCAACGAGAATCAACTTTTGATATCCGCGTCAAACATAGACGAGCTCGTCTCCTCGGACGAGAAGTTTTTAATTCTCAAGAGAACTTTGAAACACTCGGACGAGAGAGTATTAAAGCACTCACACGACTTGATGTTTGAGACGTATTTACGAGATAAGAGGAACATCGAGACGAGAATGAAAACTTGTGGGATCATACGAAAGCTCAGCGTGCAATCGAAACTCTTTCGAGAACTCACCATGGAAAGACTGAACGAGTTCCTTCGCTTCGGTTTAGGCGTTGGGACGTGTGGTAGAAACGGATCGAAACGAAGCGCCATGTTGAGCGAATCCAACTTACCAGGGAACGACAAAGCAAAGAAAGAGACGCTCCGTCAGATTGGATACGAAACATTAGAGAAATGGGGAGTAAAATTCGGCGCGCAGTTCCCACAGATTGAGATTGCGAAGAGGTTTGTGACGGAAAATCTTGGAGACGAGGCCCCCGAAGTGAAAGCAAAAAAGGCAAAGGAGGAAGAAGCGCGAAGAGAACGAGAAGTGCAAGAACGCTTGTTACAAAAATGGGAAGAGGTGAAAAATGACGTACCATCGCTGGTAGAAGATTCTCACGAGGTTGTCTTTGGTGCCAGAGCGTGCTTTGAAATCTTATTCAGTGCTCCGGCCGGGAAAGGAAACAATAAACTTGAAAACGAAGAAGACGAAGAAGAAATAGAATGGGAAGATGTAGAAGACGACGGGCAAACAAAACTCGATGGGGAGAAAAATGATCCTTCAGCTTCTAAGAAAAAGGAGGAAAATAATGATAATAATGATAGCGGAGTTTACTTGTGCGAGACAGAAGACAACTCGGCTGTATTGGAAGACTTGAGAGGATTTTACGTTTCCGCTCGGCTCCAGCTATTACCAAAGTTTTCGTCTCACTTGGCATTTCTCGGTCGCTTTACAAATCATTCTTTGCAAGATGAACGGGCAAGATGTATCAACAAACTTGGTGAGGTAAAAAAGAAGATTGTTGATATCATTGAGCGTTGCGATGCGTTGAACTTAATACCACTCGAAAAGAGAAAAAAGTTGAAACAGGTTGCAGGTAATGAAAATGGCGGTGAAGAAGAAGAAGACAACAAGGACGAAGAGATTCCAATCGTTCAATCGGGATTAATGCCCTCACTACAAGGGGAAAATGCTTTGCGTCGATCTTCTAACATAAACGAACTGCTAGAAAGAGCGCATCAGCGAAGGAGACGAGCGTACCGGCCTCCTCCGAAGAGGCAAAACGCCTCGGCTCTTGCGGTCGAAAGAGCTGCGAAAACAGTCGTAGCGCAACAAGTTCGAGATCACAACGAAGAAATGCTCGCGATTGCCGGAACTAGAGCGGAATTGGGCATTTGCGAGGAAAATGCGGAACAAATTTTGGAGCAAGAAAGGTTGGCGACGCAACTTCAAGAGGAGGAAGTACGCGAGTATAAGGAAACAAAAAAACGAAAGAAAGGTTCCGTGAAGGATCGAATCACGCAAAAGCTTCGAATGTTGAAACGCACCAACAGAGCGGGAGGACGATAAAAGTAGTAGAGGAATAGATGTATAGATAAAATGATAGATGTAGTGTTAGAAATGTTGTAAGATACAGGTTGACATTAAACGACAACGCTAAAAAAAAGTACACACAGTGATAAATTACGCTTTCTTAGTCTTTAATTTCCGTCGTCTCTGATGGAACATGTAAAAATACAGCTGCGCGAACATGAAAGGGTACCCCATTAGTACGAGATATAAAAACCACGAATAATCAAACGCAAAGTTCAAAACGTTTGGCATGTGCACGTAATACATCTCCACTCTTTTGACGAATCCGATGGAGTCGTACATCAGTTTCATTTCCGAGGCTGCCCCTAACGGATACAACGGGATGAAAAGCGTGTACCGTAAATACAAGAGCCAATTTGGGGTGGCATTTAAAATCCCCAACGCGTAGCATGGGTACCTCACGCAATCAATTATAGCCCAACATAAAATCAACACCCCCGCGGCGGTTGTTTTTTGCAAAGGAACGATAGAATCCGTAATGCACATTAAAACGTGCGTTCTACCCATCCATTGCAGGACGCTCGGAAGTACCGGCGATCGAACAAAACCCACCACGGCGTGCAAAGTTTCGAGAAGAGCCAAAACTTGGAACAGTTTCACGAATATCGACGAGTAGTCGTACACCGTCGTCAATCTTTCCTGCCAATTGAGTTCATTCGTCGAGGGCAACAAAACTGCTCTGAGTGCGCTCGCTAAAACCGCGGTCCATCCGAGCGATTGTATCAAGTTGTATATTAACAGGTACCCGTTTATTAATCTTTTCTTTGCGCTGCTGTTGCTATTCTTACTGTCGCCGCTTGTTGTTGTTCGTGCAGCCATACTTTCGTTTACTATTATTATTATTATTCAGATATAGCAGTAACTACTTCTCTGTTGTGGTGTTTGTATTGCTGATTTTCTGCTTTTTCTGCCTTTTCTGCGAAGAGGAGGAGGTTTCCAGCCAAGGAGGCAAATTTAGGTCGTACGCGTAACTTTTGGACTTCCTTGGAAATAGGAGGACAGAGACAGTTTAGCCTTTCCTCAAAAAAATGTTTGCACGCTCCTTCTGAAGAGAGAGGGAGAGAGAGAGAGAGAGGGAAAGAGAGTGAAAGAATGAAGCGAGGAGGTGGCGGCTTCGGGAGCAAACCGGCTCTGATGATGGTCGAGAAGGTCCCGTTGGTTTCCTTTCCCGGATCGTCGTCATCAAACGAAGGAGAAGATGGAGAAGATGAATCAGAAATTGGTGGTTGCGTAGGAACACAAAGAACAACAAAAACAAAAAGACAACAACAACAACAACATCATCAACAGCATCAACGGATCGTTCGGTTACGCGTGAGAGGAATGACGTGTTCGGCGTGTTCTGGAACTGTCGAGGGTGTTTTGACTTCTGTGCACGGGGTTGAGAAAGCGGCGGTGAGTTTAACGACCGGGCGAGCCGTCGTTGAGTTCTCGAGTTCACTGAAGCAAAATATGTCAGACTTTGAAGCGCTTTTAGTGTCCTCGTTAGAAGACGTCGGTTTCGAAGCTGAAGTAGAGAAAGAGACGTCAATTTCCAACATATTTCTATCCATAGAAGGAATGACCTGCTCGGCGTGCACGTCCGCGGTTGAACACGCTCTGAACGATACGCCGGGCATCTTGAGCACGTCAGTCGCGCTGTTGCCTCGAGGGTCGGCAAAAGTCTCTTTCGATTCATCCGCAACTGGACCGAGGACAATTATAAGTGCCGTGGAAGATTGCGGCTTCGAGTGTAATTTGTTATTCGTAGGTGATGGTAAAGAAGGCGGATCGAAGAAACGAAAATCGGAAGCCGAGGAGTATTGGTCTCTGTTGATTTCGGCGCTGATGTATACGGTGCCTATAATTTTAATCAACGTTGCGTTTACTCGCGCCGATTTATTTAAAGATTTTATCAAGACACAAGTTCTCGATGTGAAGATATCAACATACATGCAGTGGGCTTTAGCAACTCCCGTGCAGTTTGTTGTCGGACGACGGTTTTATACCGGAGCGTACAAATCGCTCAGACATGGTAGCGCCAATATGGATGTGTTAGTCGCCATGGCGACAAATGTGGCGTATTTTGCCTCGGTATTCACGATGTTTCATTGCGTTGCGACCGGTCACAACTACGGGAAAACGTTTTTTGATACGAGTTCAATGCTAATTACGTTCATTTTGCTCGGAAAGTATTTAGAGTCCTCCGCGAAGAAGAAAACTTCAGATGCAGTGACTAAATTACTCCAACTCGTGCCTTCGGAAACCATCTTGTTGACTCCGAACGAAGACGGAAGTACGTACTCCGAGAAAGTCATTTCTGCAACGTTAATCCACAGAGGCGATATCTTGAAGGTGATGCCTGGAGCACGTGTTGCTGCGGATGGCTTTTTATTAGATTCCGAAGTGGCCTATGTGGATGAGTCCATGTTATCGGGAGAGTCCATGCCGGTAAAGAAAGCCGGAAACGATACCGTCACTGGAGGTACGCTGAATGCAGGAGCGGCATTTCTCATGAAAGCCGAAAAAATCGGTTCTGAAACGTCGTTGTTCCAAATAGTGACGCTCGTTGAAAACGCACAGCTTGCAAAAGCGCCAATTCAAGCTGTGGCAGATTCGATCTCGAATGTCTTCGTTCCGTTCGTAATCATCGTGTCCGCTTTCACTTTCTTTATGTGGTATTACGCTGGCGCACAAAATAGATACCCAGATAGTTGGCTTCCCGAAAACGAATCCAAATTTATCTTTGCCATGCTCTTCGGTATCTCTGTCCTCGTGACGGCGTGCCCGTGCGCGTTAGGACTAGCAACACCGACGGCGGTAATGGTTGGCACTGGCGTTGGTGCAAGTAACGGCATTTTGATCAAAGGAGCGGATGGATTAGAGCGCGCAGCAAAAGTGAACAAAGTGTTGTTCGATAAAACTGGAACACTCACGCAAGGCAAACCGAAAGTCCTGGAATTGAGAGTCTTTAATAGTAATTATTCACGGCAACAAGTCGCTGAAATCGTGGCTGTTGCAGAGAAAGATAGCGAACACCCGCTTGCGCAATCATTCGTGGAGTATGCGGTTGAAACGAGAAAGAGCAACGACGAACCAAAAAAAGATAAAGTGGTCTCGTCCCAGGTCATTCCAGGCGAAGGCTTGAGGTGTGTGATGGAAAGTGGAATTTCTGTAGACGTAGGAAACGAGAAGCTCCTCGGCGGCTCCAAAAAAATACCCCACGATGCGCGGAAATTCGCAGAGGAACATCAAAGCGAAGCGCACACAGTCGTTTTTGTCTCAATTAACAACGCTGTCGAAGGTGTTTTTTCGGTTTCAGATCCAATCAAGCCAGAGGCAGCTGGTGTTGTTGCCATGCTATCTAGAATGCACATAGAATGCGCGATTGTCACTGGTGATAACATCGAAACCGCGAGAGCAATCGCGAGCGAATGCGGCATTCAGAACGTTTACGCACGAATGTCCCCGAAAGAAAAAGCTGAGAAGATTTCCGAAATGAAGCTCACTGATCCTGACGCTATCGTAGCAATGGTTGGAGATGGTATCAACGATGCCCCAGCGTTAGCTTCAGCAGATGTTGGAATAGCGATAGGTTGTGGGACTGAAGTTGCCATTGAGGCGGCTGATTTTGTTTTGATGAAGAGCGATTTGGAAGACGTCGCGGTGAGTTTGGATATCGCTCGAGAAACATTTCGAAAAATAAAAATGAATTACATTTGGGCCCTGGGATATAACCTCCTCGCCATTCCATGGGCCGCCGGTGCTTTTTATTCGAGAACTATGTTTCAGTTACCGCCGTGGGCAGCTGCTGCGTTGATGGCGTTGAGTTCAGTTTCAGTCGTGTATTCGAGCTTGAGTTTACGAAGTTACAAGCGCCCGATTGCGACGTCTCTGAATGCGATCCGAATTGGGGGTCAAAGTATCGAGATCGAGTTGGATTCGATCTCTTCGTCTCCCCACTATTAGTAGTTCTTTTCGATTTGTAAGATTGTTATGTGATTGTAATTTTAGAAAATATGTAGACAACACGCGCAAGTGCTAAAAGTTATTGCAATTACTCACCTCTTGATTTTTGTTTTACATCTTGTTCTTCTTCTTTCCAACTTTTTGTTTCAAATCGAGCAAGCCAGGCGGAGGGGTGATTTCAATCAGCCCTTCCTCGATATTCACGACCGGTACGATATCTTTCACGAACGGTATATACACGTAATACTCCACGACGTCGATTTCAATTTCTCCCTTTTCATTCGTCTTCGTTTCCGTTTCTGGTTGCATGAGCACCTTCATCAAGTCCTTCTCGCCGGCGCCGCGATATATGTCTTCAACCACACCCACAACTTCCCTCTCGCCTTCGTGCATAATTACCGTTAATCCTTCCAAGTCTTGGCAGTAAAAGGCATCCTCTTCTTCGATTTCCGCTCGACTTTCTGCACCAATGTATATGCGTCTTCCAATCATCGCCTCCGCCGTTGTGCGGTCGGAGCATCCTTTAAACTTTACAATCGGTTCTGTTCTTCCTTTACTCGTCACCCATCGACCGTTGACGACGCGCATAAATTTCCCTTCCGCTATCGGTCGATCGTAATCGTCGCTCTTCGACGCTCGTCCTTGTGCGACATTCTCAACGTACAATTCTACCCCCGGGTTCATAAACCGTTCTTCGATAAAGTCCGTCAGAGGTAAAACTCTGACTTCGCCTTTCAAACCATGCGCGGCGACGACCGCGCCGACTTGGACCAACGAGCTCGTCTCGATGATTTCTTTGTTAATCTTTTGGGACATTTCTTTCACCATCGTTTCTTTGATGTCTTCCGAAGATGTCCCCAAGCTGTTCACCCGCGTTTGTGGTTGTTTCTTCTTCTTCGCAATAATGGAAGAACAAGAAGAAGAGGAAGACGAAGCGAAGAGACTGGAGTGCCGTCTTTGCTGCTGCTGCTGTTGGGGAACACAGCATCGTTTTTGAAACCCAATGGTGGTGACGGTCATAGAAGCGAAGTAGCGATTGAGAACAACCTCAGATTGCATCGTTTCGTGAGAGCGCGGAAAGCTTTCTGTCTATCTCTTTCGAAAGTAAAATGGAGAAATGCAAAAGCTCGGTTTATTGTTTTTTGGCGGCTTCTCGTGTCCTTGATGGGGCACTTTTTTCCGATAAAAAAAAGCGCGCGCTTTTATGAATGCGGCGATGAACGCGAGAAGAATGGAGATCATCGGAAGCAGAAAGAGTTGAAGATGAATTCAGCGGAAGGAGTTCTTCTTCTCCATGAAGAGGAGAAGAAGAAAAAGAAGAAAAAGGACAAGAAGAAGAACAAGAAGAAGAACAAAGAAGAAGAGGAAGAGGAAGAAGCGCCTCCAATGCTGTCCGAGGAACTCTCCGGCACGGTCGTTTTACTCCACGCGAAGAAAAAGAAGAAGAATAACTCCACGATATCGCCACCTCCTTTACCGGAAAAGAAGCTCTCGAAATCGCAAAAGCGGAAACTGCTGAAGGTGGAAGAGGATAAGAGGAAACGCGCGGGAAGGGAAGCCGTGCTCGAGTCGTTGAAAAAGAACACTCTGAAAGAGGAGGAGATGTATTACTTTGAGAAGTCCTCGACGCTCGGGAACAAGGAGACGAGGAAAGAGAAACTGACGAAACAAATGAAAGCAGAGCGAATGGGGATATCGAGTTATTTACCCGGGCAGAGAGAAGAGGCTGAGAGGTTGGCAAAACGAGCAAAAACCGAGAAAGAAGCGGCGGAGTCTTCCGAGGACGAGGACGACGAGGAGGAAGAAGAAGTGGAAGACCGCGGGAAAGCCAAGGAAGAAGAAGAGCCGATTAAGGAATTAACTGAACAAGAAAAGGTAGACTTAGCCGCGCAAGGTGACGTAGACATAATCGAACAGTCTAAGATTGGCGCACAAACGCTCGATGGAGCCACGCGAGCGTTAGTTTCAGCTCTGCGAGAAAAATACAAGCTCAAAGAAGATGCCGACGACGAACTAGCGATGCAACCGCAGCAGAAATCAGAATATCAAGAAGTCTTCTTCGGTAGCGCGCACGCCGTTCCCGTAGAAAGGGATGAAAAAATACAAGAAGGACGCCTTCAGCTGCCCATTTTAGGAGAAGAGCACGAGATCATGCACGCGATTAATACAAATCCAATAACTGTGATTTGCGGACAGACTGGATGTGGTAAAACGACACAAGTTCCGCAATTCCTATACGAAGCCGGGTATGGAGATCCAGATTGTGCGGATCATCCGGGAGCTGTGTGCGTAACTCAACCGAGGCGAGTAGCCGTGACTTCGACCGCGAAAAGAGTAGCCGAAGAATTGAACGTAAAATTAGGAGGTGATGTCGGGTACCAAGTCCGGCACGATAAACGCGTCGGCGATACTCCTCGGATTAAATTCTGTACCGATGGTATTTTACTTCGAGAAATTCAAGCTGATTTGTTGTTGCGCAAGTATTCAGTAATCATAGTCGACGAAGCGCACGAAAGATCCGTGAATACGGATATTTTGCTCGGTTTACTATCGAGAATTGTACCGTTGCGTGCGGCGTTGACAAAAGAGAAGAACAATAAAAACGTCATTACGCCTTTACGTCTCGTCGTCATGTCTGCGACTCTGCGCGTCGAAGAGTTTGTGAAGAATAAAAAGCTGTGTCCGGTACCACCTATTGTCATGAACGTTGCAGCGAGACAATTTCCGGTCACGATACACTTCTCTCGAAGAACAGAAATGGTAGATTACGTCTCTGAAGCGTTGCGCAAAACGCTCGCAATTCACAGGAAACTTCCTCCTGGAGATGTTCTCGTGTTTTTGACTGGTCAGAAAGAAGTCGAAGACTTTTGCAGACGGCTTAGAGGGAATTATCCCTTAAAGAAGAAAAAAAAGAAAAAGAAGAAACAGTCATCACACAGGATAACGACGACGGCGCAAGAAGACGAAGACAGTGACAATCATCACGATGATGAAGAGGAAAAAGAAGAAGCGGAAGAAGACGACGAAGAAGTTGATGAAGGAAACGAGGACGATGCGATGGGTGATGCGTATGATGTAGATGCCGCCGATGCTGCCGGAGAAGTCTTGAATGATTTTAACGAAGACATGTTTCAGGATGATTTTGACGACGACGATGACCGCTCAGACGTTTCCGAGGAAGATGAAGTCGTCGTGATGGGCGACGTGTTGACAGAAGAAGAGACGAAAATAGCCGAGGCAGATTGGGCACGAAAATACGCGCCGACCGCCAATTTGAGAGATTCAACTGATGATAATACCGATGGTGAAAAGAAAGAAGTAGATGTGAACGAAAATAAAGATGCAGAGAACGAGGATGATGGTCCTGGACCGTTGAACGTCTTACCTTTGTATGCCATGCTTCCTCCTCAAGCGCAAGCACGCGTGTTTGCGAAAACACCCAAAGGATATAAAAGAAATGTCATAGTTTCTACAAACGTCGCTGAAACGTCACTTACAATTCCTGGCGTGCGATACGTCGTCGATGCTGGGCGTGCGAAGGAGAGAAAGTACGAAAGAACTTCTGGAATGTCTAGATTTGAAGTTGGATGGATTTCAAAAGCATCGGCTGAACAGCGTGCTGGTCGTGCCGGAAGAACTGCTCCTGGTCACTGCTATCGCTTGTTTTCCTCTTCACATTACGTTAACGATTTGAATGATTTTGCTGCTCCAGCGATAACGACTGCACCTGTCGACGGAGTCGTTTTGAGCATGCGCTATTTAGGCATAGATAAAGTTTTGAATTTCCCATTCATCACGCCGCCTGATTTTGAGCAAGTTCGACAGGCTACGCGAACTCTCGAAATTCTAGGAGCAACAAACCAAATAGGCGAGCTTTCAGATATTGGCAGAGGAATGGCGCAAATTCCAGTCAGTCCGAGGCAAGCGAGAATGCTCATAGCTGCGTCTGTGTCGGGCGTTAAAAACTGTTTGGTATACGCAATAACTGTGTGCGCCGGTCTCGGTATGGACTCTCCGTTTTTGAAACATGTCGAAGTAAACGATAGCGAAGATAGAAACGGTGGTTACGAAGACGACGAAGAAAAGGCGTTGAAAGAAGAAAAGAAACCAAATGCGCCGCCCCCCCCACGTTAAGTTTCATCACGTGAATTCAGATGCTTTGACAGTTGCGCAGTGCTTGTTGGCGTACGACCAGTTTGTGGAGGCAAACGGTCCGTCGAAAGCGCACGTGTTTTGCCACGAAAATCGCTTGCACGAACGCACCATGCGTGAAATGTCAGATTTGCGCAAACAGTTGTTCCGAATATTATCTCGAATTGGTTTGATTGAAGAGGATGAAGTCGCCAAGAACATTAATGCGAGCAAGATTATTATCAAACCAAATTCAGATTTAGATAAAGCGTTGCGAAAGGCTTTGTGTTGCGGATGGATCGATAAAGTTGCCCGACGTTCCAAACAGAAAGAGCTCGAACAATATGCTCGAGATGCAGAAATCAGAGGCGAAAGCCTGGACTCGATGTCGCGAAGCACGAAAGCGTTGCGATACAAGCCCGCGTTTGAGTCTTCTTCAAATAATGGTGGTATTGATAGCAATAGACCAGTTTTCTTGCACCCATCCTCAGCGCTGCATAAGAGTGCCTCTGAGTTCATCGTCTACAACGACTTGATCCAAACGCAGAAGCGACCGTACGTGGTTGGCGCAACGACGGTTGAACCAAGTTGGTTGTTGCAAAGCGAGTGCTTATTAGAAGGCATGGATAGAGTTTTAGACGATCCAATACCGAGATACGTGCCAAATCGCGACCAAGTCGTGTGTTGGGTTGCGCCTCGGTTTGGACCACACCTGTGGGAGTTACCTCTGAAAGCCCAAAACGTGACTGAACTCGAGAAAGCTGTCGGTCCGTTTGCGACGGCGTTGCTTCTCGGAAACGTCTTCGAATGCTTCGCCGAGATCAAAGACAAATACGCAGCTAAGCCAATTCTGTGTTCGAGAATTGAAGGTAGAAGTCAACCGAGAGTTCAAAACCTGCTGTATGCGTTGAAGAAGAAAGGAGTGTGCTCGAAGGAAAAGTTGGCGCAAGAGTTTGCACGAGACCGCGACTATTTGCGCAAAGAAGTCAGCGCTTGGTTGAAAGCGGGTAAAACGCACACTCTCGATAACATATGGGGCAGATGGAAATAGTTTTATAGCTTTATTAGAATGCAAACAAAATGTAATACTATTATATATCTGAGAGAGAGCAGATACCGGGAGACGAGGTACTTATTACTACTTTGCAAAAGGGGAAGAATGCAAAATAGTAGAGAAGAAATAATAAGGTTTGAATTTTTGAAAAACGAGGGCGTGTGTTCTTGTTTACGTGTGAATAATCTTATATAGCGCACAAAGGCATTTATGGTGAAGATAAGAATCTTCAATTTGTTTGTTTGTGTTTGATTTAGCAAAGGCACAGCGTTTGTTTAAAAACTTACGCACGTTCACCTCTGATTCTTCTCGCCAATTGGACATCCTTCGGCATGATGGTGACTCTCTTGGCGTGGATGGCGCACAAGTTGGTGTCTTCGAACAAGCCAACCAAGTACGCTTCGGACGCTTCTTGCAACGCCAAGACCGCGGAAGATTGGAATCGCAAGTCAGTCTTGAAATCTTGGGCGATTTCTCTGACCAATCTTTGGAACGGCAACTTTCTGATGAGCAATTCCGTGGACTTTTGGTACTTGCGGATTTCTCTCAACGCGACGGTACCCGGGCGGTATCTGTGCGGCTTCTTGACGCCACCAGTCGCCGGCGCGGATTTGCGCGCGGCCTTGGTCGCGAGTTGCTTTCTCGGGGCTTTGCCACCGGTGGATTTACGGGCAGTTTGTTTCGTACGGGCCATCTTGATAGATAGAAAAAGAATTTAGTGAGGAATTTAGAAGCGAAAGTCTTGTCTCAACGAATCCTTTTTCGAAAATAAGGGTTGAAATTGAGATTTACAATCTGGAAGATATCGGACGTATCAATGATTCATACGAACTGAAACTCCGCAATGAGATAGAAATACAATACATCTATCGATAGAGGGTTTTAGTGTCCGAATCCATGAACATTAACATGTGTTTTGGCGCGCGTGTTGTCGCGCCAAGTGTTTGGTTTTTGTTTTTTCGTTTCATTTTCGAAAAAAAGGTGTACATTGCACCCCTTCATTTAGGGTGCTAATATCGCAAAAGCGGCAAAAAGTACGCGTTTGGAGGAGCGCAAAGAGCGAAACAAGCGCTGAAAAGTTGCATAGCGATAGATGATAGTATAATTATTCACTTTGTTGAGTTTCATTGAATAATAATTACGTTTAAATGTGATACACATACCATTACTGTAATACTTGAGTTGTGTTTTTTGTTGTTTTTGTTTAAACGTTGATGGATTTCATTCGTATGGCTTTTTCACCAGCGACCTTCCCGAACGCTCTCGTTGCTTCTTGGAGCCTTAGTTATAGCAAAATCAAAGAGTAACCCCTCAAAAACAGACAAAAATAGACAAAAAATACAAAGAAAAAAGAAAAACATCCCACTCAAATCGTCATTAAAAAACAAATAATACATATTCACAATGTCCGGAAGAGGTAAAGGTGGTAAAGGTTTAGGCAAAGGTGGCGCCAAGAGACACCGCAAGGTGTTGAGAGACAACATCCAAGGCATCACGAAGCCGGCGATCCGTCGTTTGGCGAGACGTGGTGGCGTCAAGAGAATCTCTGGTTTAATCTACGAAGAAACCAGAGGTGTCTTGAAGGTGTTCTTGGAAAACGTTATCCGTGATGCGGTTACGTACACCGAACACGCCAGACGCAAGACGGTCACCGCCATGGATGTCGTCTACGCGTTGAAGAGACAAGGCAAGACCTTGTACGGCTTCGGCGGTTAAGCGCGTTGTCATTTGTATTCTTTCCGTTCAAAAATTTCGGGAACAGTTCAAACAACGAAAAACAAAATTGAAGATTCTTATCTTCACCATCATACACGTATAAGATACTCTCATCAATACTTAAACACACACACGTAACGTACGCGCTTTTATTCGTTCTCTTCCTTCCGCTTCATCGTTCGCACGTTTTTGTTACTCAGAAGCACTCGAGGCGAATAGGCAACGTGTAATTAATTACTTTCACTATTTTACTCTTGTACAAACTTTTAAAAATTCTCCTTCTACGTACGTATTTCTAAAAGCAACTCAGCGCTGCAAAAACTTTGGGTTGTTCCAACTCAAAACGTCCGGATGTACGCTCTCTCGGACAACTTCCAATCGAAATTTCCATCGCTTACTCAGATTTGCATTCAAAGTCTTCTTATTTAACTGATACATGCTTTCCAAAGTCGCGAACGTTTGCGCAAAGTGCGGTGAGTTCGGGAAAATACGCATAGAACTCCTACAGTGCGTCAGTAAGAGTTTGAATAATTCGACGCCGTCCGAGCTTTCATCATCGCAGTCTTTGACAAAGTCTAAAACAGCCTCTCTGGTGACGAACGTTTGCCAATGGTCGTCTCGCATCAACGCTTTCCGCATGAATCTATACACTTGGATCGGCGTCAGCAGCTTTTGTGACAAGGCAGCTTTGGAAAACTTATATCGTCGCGAATATTTCGTTCGACGCGATTCGTTCCATCGCAACAACTCGTCGTCTTCGGATGCGCTCGTATCGCTCTCATCGCTATCGTGCGAGTACTCGTCGTCGTCGGAAGAAAAATGGTCGTCTTCTTCGTACATCGAGGAAGAGGATGAACTACTTTCACCTTCTTCGTCGCTCTTATGGAGACTACGACGATGGTGTCGGCGGTTTTTTCTGTGGCTATTTTCCATCATCAGAACCGAGGCATCAATGCTGAGCTCTCCGGTATTAAAATCGAACAACTTTTCAAATCCAGTTTCGTTGGAACACGGCATGTAAAACCAACGCGGATCTGTGGGCGGTTTTGCCACAGTAGATATTTTCGCCGTCAGCGATACTTTTGCCTCGTCTTCGCATCGCAAGCAGTGGCATTCGAAACCGAACTGTTTTCTCAGAATACTTCGTCGAATATCTACGGGTACCCACGTTAAAATTGGCCCAGAGTAGTTAATTGTTAACTCTTCCCCGGCGCGAATATCGCGCAAACTATAAATCGAACACACCTCGTCGACCGTGTTTGACACCGCACAATTCGGATGACAAGAGTGATTGAAATGCTGAGAAACCGTATGCGAGCTCAAAAGTTTATAACGCACGTACGAATTTCGTTTTTCGACGCCGCCGAATTGCGTAGGTTTCAAAATATTTCGAACTTGGCCAACCGCTGTCTTTTCGATTTGCTTTTCTGTTCTCATCCACGTTTCGCTCGATATGGAGTCCCTATCCTCATCTTCAATTTCGCCTTCTTTTGCTTTGCTATTACTATCATTATTATTTCCAGGATGCTCAGCTCCAGCGTTTTCACTATTCTTCGCCTTGGCCTGCTTCAGAAGTTTATTCCTTCTGTTTTCCTCTTCCTCTTTGCGTAAATACGCGTTTCGCGCCTCCACCTCCAACGCCTTCTCCATCAGACTCGCTTTCGCCACCTCCAAGCTTTGAAACTCTCCGCTCACCTCTACTTTTACATACTCTCTCACGAGCTCTGTAATCGCAGGCACGTTCGTTTTCGCGATAACTCCGACGCCTTTGTGCGACATTTTCTCTCCGATGAATCTCACGCTTTGTATCTTGGACCAGTTTGGTGCCTTTTTCACATTCTCTTTCAACTTCAACTCGCTCTCGTCGTCCGGGGCTATTTTCCTCGCGTGTCGTCTCCGACTGTCCCTTCGTCTCTTTTCTTCCTGTTCGGAATCGTTATCGTCCGAGAACAACAGCGAGGTTTTCCTTTGTTTCGTGCCGTCGCGTCCATCTTCCTCTCCTCCTCCTTCTAAGGGTTCCCAATGTTTAACTCGCGTCGTCGTTATCGTCGTCGTCGTCGTCGTCGTCGTCGTTCCGTTGTTAGCGCTGGTCGTCGTTCCTCAAGTCGCCATCTCCCTCCTTCTCTCTCCCTCTCTCTTTCTCTCGAAGCTTCTTCTTCTTCTTCTTCTTCGGTGCACTTCCCTTCTCCGTTATATCTCGCGTTCAGGTAAAGAACGAGTTGTTGAACGCATCTCTTTTTTTTTCTTCCTTCTCTGTCTGCCTGTTTTTGTTGTGTTGTGACGGCGTTTTTTTTTGTGCCTTTTTCCTCTCTCGGCGCTCGGTGCACACATCTGACTTCTCTCTCTCTCTTTTTTGTCGCGTGGGGGGGGTGAAAAACGGAAATTAGAAAAAAATCTAAATAACGTAAAATCCCAGCGTATACGTATCGCGCCTCTTCACTTTTCGTCCTTTTCAAAGGAAGAGAGAAGAGAGAGAGAGAGAGAAATCCTTGTTCGGTTTCTTCTGTTCGGTTTCTTCTGTTCACATCTTAAATACACAGACGCGCAGAAGAGGAAGCGCGAAAACGGGCACACAAAGCAACAAAATGTTGTCGCCGTTCAAATCGTGGAACAAACAACGAGAAGTGAGAAAAGACGGAGAGAGGATGTTTGATGACATCAGCAACAACAACAACAACGACGACAACAACAACAACAACAACAACACGAGCAGCAACAGCACGGTGACGTACAAGACGCGGTTGATGACGTTTTTTGGTCGACGAAAGAAGAAAACCATGGCCGCAGTTCCAAAGAAGGAAAAGGCAACGCAGGGGAACAACAACGACGACGACGACAAAGAGAATAATAACGATGTTGGCACTGTTCCTCTCGCCGGCGATAACGAAACAAAAACGACGACGACGACGACGAAAGAGGTTGTGGTGAAGAAACCAACGCAAAAACGCGCGCAAAAGTTGAAAGAGAACGTCCAAAAGTCAAAGGAAGAGAACGCCGTGAACGCGCGGTTGCGCGAACAGAGAGATTACTTTAACAAAATCGATAAAATGTCGAGTTTGCAAAGCGAGAGTGAGTGTTCGCCTCTGCCGGCGCGCAACAACGCCGGACGAAACATGGAATTGTCACCGCTAGGCGTGATTAAAGCAGTTGGTGGATTAGAATTTGACGGCGTGGATGCAAAGAAGGCGATGAAAGAAACGCTCGAGGAACAACAGCAACGACACCAACATCAATACGCGAAAGACGAAGAACAAGAAGAAGCAGAGGAGGAAGAGTTTTCGTTCCCGACGCCGCAGCAACAACCGCAGTTTTTGCTCGGAAACAACGCGACGCCATCGCCGGCTTCGCAAGACAGACGAACGGCTGAGTGGCTGGTCTCTTCGCAAC
>JACLAB010001307.1_pt1 | contig 19373 bp, 4 predicted proteins | sample 8027921 | NCBI WGS metagenome assembly JACLAB01 (sample SAMN15725117, study PRJNA655200) | protist metagenome | isolation source: fluorescence activated cell sorting (FACS) single amplified genomes of... | place: USA: West Boothbay Harbor, Gulf of Maine | collected 2000-07-19 | reverse complement strand
GACGATTTGGTTCTGCTTATGACCAAAATCGAAGATTATCGGAAAGCTTTGCCTTCTGGGCCATGTCGCGAACACTTCGATCAACACTGGGGATTGCAGGCTTTGAATGCAGATGACTTCATATTTTCTCCTCAGTTCTCTTCTTTTTTTGTAGATCTACGTAATTTCTGGGAAGTATTGACTAATAATAGTGTCGGATTCGATAGAGAACATAGAATTTACACGGAGCTGTCGTCACTATTCTGCAACAAAAGTGCTTTGGAAGTGCAGGTTAAGTGTGCTGCGGGAAGGGCTATCGTAATTCACAATTGCCACTCCGTGAGATGTCTAAATCTTCGTAAAGCGAGTATCATTCACAAAATCAAGGCTGAAAATATTAATTACAACTTTCTTCTAGAACAAGAAAAAAAAAATAGCAGAATTGCTGGGAGTAAGAAAATATCAAAAACTCAGCAAAGATTATTAATGAAGAGCGCTAACTCAGGAGTAACAATTAACTTATATGCTGAACTTTGCGCAGAAACACTTGTAGGTATAGATATTCTCCGCCAGTTTTTTTTGGATTTGCTGGGTAGAAGTCGTAATACCCCTGTTTCCATACATTATCGTCAGAAAGTAAATGAAATGGCTCCAGGCAAGCATACGGAATATCCTAATCGAAATACGGTGTACGGCTTATTTGCATTTGGCTTTATTTTGACTCTACTCAGTGTCATTGTAGGCACTATAAGTACTATGCACCGTGCATGGAATTATCAAATGTTTTGGTTTCTGTGCTGCATTATATATGTTGTGCAAGAGGTGGTTATTATTCAGAGTTACAGTGCCTGGGTGATAGCATATTGGATCCCTCAGTATTTCCGAGAAGCAGTAAGAATCACCCGAGATGAGGTGGTCAAGTGTGCTGAGAAATTTTGGAAGATGTCAACAAATGCCGCAGCTCCATTCGAAGCACCAAAGTCGTTGCTAGTGACAGATATGCTTTCTCATGTCTTTGTGTCATTCAAGCTTGCGAGTATGCATCCTACTTTATTCGAAAGTGGCATGGTGCATTGTCTTGATCCTGATTGGGCTGAGTCTGTACGGAAGAAAAAACTTGACAGTGGAGTTATTTGTAGGGACTTCTTTGCACACGGAATGATTCCAAAAGTCGTACCTGTCAATGGTGAAAAGCTTAAAGGGTTGGTGATTGATGATTCAGCGAATTTGACTGAAAGTTCACTTCAGAATTCGTCTTCATTAACTTCTTTTGCTTCAAGAAACGATGCATTTCGTAAAAACTTCATGTTTTTTGCTGCATTACCTTTACCGCTTCAGAAGCTGGTCGTGACTTTGTTCGTTCCTGTTCTACCACTTTTGGTATGTTCTTTCGTGGATTTTATTTCAATTAATGTTGCTCATTCTATTCCTCTGGTTGCTTATGGGTTATTGCTAGTACCTCACGTAGTTGCATTAGCTTACACTTCAGCAATTGCAGCACCCTATTTATGTTTAAAAGCCATTGCAACGAGTGGTGCAAAAGTTTTTGCATCGAAGGTTCACGAGGAGCCCACATGTATTGAGCGTGTAAATCCATATCCTTGTGAATGGTATGGGGTGGAAGAAGAACTCGAAGAAGAGCTCAAAATTGATAACGAACAAACAATTACAAGCGCAAATAAGCAAGATATATCCGACGAAGTTCAGCGCTCCGTGTCTAAAGAAGTTTTAGAAGATTTGATAAGTTCTTTGCAAGAAATAGAAACACGAACAGCATCATTGAAAGAAGAGGAGAAGCGGCAATCTAAGAAACTTTCTCAGAAGATGATATCCGATCTCATTACAGAAAGTATTATCCTTACCGGGTCGAAATCCCCAAAATCTCGTAAACAGATAAATGAGGCATTTGTTGCTGACGCAATAAACGACGGTCTCAATGCTGTGGTGAATAAATCGAATCTCAATGCTAATTTAGAGAAAGATACAACAAATGAAGACAACCATAATATACAAAGGAAAGACGATAATGAAGAAATTGTATCCTTTAGTGCTTCGCGTACCAAAGAGTCTATTGAAGTAGCTCCCGTCGCAGAATTGGATGTTAAGTACAAAAGATATAAAGAAAAGATTTCGGGTAACGCAAGTAATGAAGCTAATGGCGGGATGACACAAGCTGCTTTACTGGATAAACAATCCCTGAAGGAAAAAATGGATATTCGTGATAGGCAAAGACACCATGATGTTAGTCATTTGGCTTTAGTCAATGCGTCATCTATTTCTAAGAAAACATCACAAATGAAGTTAAAAGATCGCATTTCTCGAAGGAAAGAGTTGCATGCAATGGCCTCTAGAGGAGAGGAAGTACCTACTGAGGCAGAATACAAGCGACTGAAGGATAATATGGAAGAACAACATAATGTCGAGAAAATTGTCGATAGCGCTATTCTTTCAATAAATCAAGAAGATGCTCATCGCAAGTACGACGAAGACGAACAGCGTAGCAAGACTCATAATCGTGTTTTAGCCAGAAAAAGGGCGAAAAGGGTTAAAGGAAAATTTGGTAATGTTTTTTCTAGAGTCAAGCTCTTGCGTAAGTTCGGGGCGGAGTTTGATGAACACGAAGAAGATGAAAAATTACACATGGAAGATTTAGCAAAAATTTCTACTGCAGATGTCAAGGAGGCAGTTGAGACAGTTGAAGATTTATAGTTATGTGTAGGAAAACTGCAGAAAATGCAAAAGTTTGTAACATGAAAGTTATTTGTCTGTGACGATTTTGATCGTCTGCGGATAATAAAAGATGGTATTCAACATGTGTTGTTATTGTTAAATATGAACTAAATTTTGATTTGCGCCTTTGTCGCTTTATTCACGCTTTCAAATAATTGGTCGGCTTCTTGCGAAAGTTTACACCTTATCAAGTAGTTCGCCCGTATTACCTCATCCGAATCCTCAGCTTTCTTTTCTTTTTCATCATTTTCTTCATTACCTTCGCATTTTCCTAGCTGAATAAATGTGGTTAAGCAAAAAGCTTTCTCGCCATGTTTGGTGGTGGAAGCATACGCTTTCAACGGCAGATTTATCAGAAGCTTTGTGCCTTGGCCACCCTTCTTGTCTTCTCTGCGCATAACTATGCGGGTAGGCCGTTCATCGACGGATTCGCTGGAACCACTCGTTCCGTGCTTACGTAAGATCCTCACAGGTCCCACCCCAACTTCTTTCCACTCTTCGCTTTGCTGATCTTTAGCGCTAGCTTGGTTATCAGAGCTATCATCTTCACGCTTCGTAAGTCTATATAATTTCGCTCGTACTTGCACGAGACAATCCTCATCCTCCTCACCTGTGATGATAGGACCTCCCATCATTGCGTACGTTTTACCGAACACAGCAGAGCTTTCCTCCTCTGCAAATTCATCGTCTTTGCTTTGGTCAGTATTTGCATCGCTTTTATTGTTTACATCATCATCTCCTCCTGTACCTGGATCAGCATCACGTGGGCTGCCGCTGCTACTACTACTCGCGGCAGAAATAGAGGAGCTAATAGGAGGGGCACCGCCAAACATTGGAGAGGGACCTGTAGCAGCTAACTTTTCGAGAAATGTATTTGTTCCCACCACGGGATTGGATAAACCAAAAGCCAAGCCTGTGGAACCATCTCCCTTTGCGTTGAGAGATAATCCAGTAGAAGAAGCAAGAAAACCTCCGAATCCACTAAACTTGCTCATATCTGCCACACCTCCAAACGCAGTACTCCTTGCAACCTCCTCTTTGTCGATTATTGTGTTTACAGGAACTCCAGTACGGACTTGGGGTACTGAATCTGAGTCACTAGTAGGAGCGTCCTTTTTCTCGATTTCATTTTTACTGACTTTTATTTCCGCATCTTTTTCTAGCACCGCCTTCTTCTCTTGCGGTTGGCTTACTTGACTTGTGTCACTTCCACTTCTATCTCTCGAACGAGATACACTTTCCCACGTACTATCACCTTTTCCCTCCATACTCATAAACGGATTGACTTTGGGACTGACTGATGAAAATGGATTCACTTTAGGACTTTTACCACTCCCAGCTCCAGGTGAGGGTAACAGCATCCCACGAGGATGGGCAAACCCTCCGTTTTTCATGCTTGGGCTAGGAAGAGGGGCATTCACTTTCGGAGAAGGAAAGTATCCACCGGCATTACTGTTCACAGATCCTGATGGTGAAGGTATTTGAATTGATAAACCACCGGTTGTGCCTGCCCTTGTAGAAACATTAATGGGATGTGACAGAACATCTCCTGTAGTTTTCGCAGCAGGAACAGGAGCCTTAAAATTAATACCAGCAAAGGGATTGGCACTCGCCGGGGCCCCTTCAGGAGATGGAAATGCTCCTGGGCCATTTAATATGGATGAAGGACCATCCGTAGTTACAGAAGCAGTACGACTTTTCTTGACAGGTGAAGTTCCAGTTTCTCCAGCTTGTGCCGTTTGACGCTTCAATTTAGAAATTCTACTTGTATTAATACAGAGACACAGTTAGTATTGATTTGAAAACAAGCAAGCAACAAGCAGCATATCAAGTAATAAAAATATAGAGTTGCACGTACTTCCTCTTAACCAATTCCTCAGGCGCTGCTCTCTTCCAACTTCCTGCTACCTCATCATCTTTCTGATTCTCCTCCTCAAAGTTGCTATCTTGAGTAATTTGCTCATCTGCTGTTCTTTTGCCTTTACTCATCCTATCTCCTCACTTATTTGCGTATTAACCACCCCAGATCACTCTTAATGTCCACTTGGAGTCACTCTGGTACTCTGATAGGAATGAAACTTATTTGTAAAGCTGCAAAAGCGATATACTAGAAAATTCGCTTTCTTCTCCTGAAAACGTTCGCTTTGAGCGTTGTTTAGTTTAGTTAGCAGAAGATTAGAGTGGCCCATCTATCATAACGTGTGGTTCATCTTTTAGCTACAGTAGAACTGTTAGATATGATGCAGGGGGAAGAAAAGAAGGGCTATCAGCATGAATATCTGAGGAAGCAAAGGGTGAAGACTCCAAGCCTCCTCGAGCCTCCATCCCTGCTTACAGATCGCAGCGCATACGTGAATTTCCTAGAAGAGCAATTGGAGCGTGTGAGCTCTGCTTGTATGGTTGTAAGCGCGTATGACCAGCGTTTCAACGAGATGCAAGCTCTTATCGTCAGCCTTGAAAGCAGGTTGAGCACAAATACGAAGTTATTGAGTATAGCGCAAAAGTGCACGGAAGAGGTTAAGATCGATTTGGATACTAGATTAGATGGTCTTATTGAAAAAGTAAAGAAAGACCACGAAGGTTATGAGAAAAATATAAGTAATCATGCTTCTCGTATTGAAGAGGCTGAAGAGGCTATTACGGATTTGTCAATACTTCCTGGAAGAGTGCATAATTTAGAAACTCGCATGAGTGAATCTGATGGTACTATTCGTGCTATCATCGAAGAGAATATACTGCAATGCAATACAACGAATGAGCGTCTCGAGAAATTGGAGACGGTGAGCGAGCAGAATGCTGGTACGGTCGAAAAGATCAATAACACCCTAAATAAACACATTCGTAGCACAGTAGAGAATGAAAGGGATTTGAATAATTTGATACTATCTGTAGAAGCTCGACTAAAGGATGTACACGCCGTTGATCGAGCTGATGCATTACGTCGTGTTCAAAGTGTTGAAAGTGCGTCAAAAGCAGAAGGAAAGAGACTTTCAGAACTTATAGTATCTCTGAAGGAATCATCTAAAAATACATTTATTGAAGTTGACAAGAAGGCAATTCAGCAGAATGAAGATATGATGAGAACTTTTAAATCTATGCTTGCATCAATGGAAGAGGAAAGAACGCTTTCATTTAATACGCTTAGAAAGGACATTAACGCGCAGACTCACAACATGGAATCAGTTCTTGCTACTGCACAACAGATGATCAATTCGCAAACCCAAGATTTACAGGCATTGAAAGTAGACTCCGGACGTTCATTTGATGTAGTTAATGAGCGTTTAAGCATAAATGAGAAGGATGTTCAGAGTACTATAGAATCGATGGGAAAATTCAAACCACTTATATCTGCAATTGCTGCCCAAGTGCAATTACATAATAAATCACAAAATAAACTCGAGGAGTCTGTCCGTGTGGAAAAACATAAACTTAGAATTCTTCAACAACGTGAGATGGCATTTGAATTACGTCAAGCGAAGATAGATAAAGATATTAAGGATAGAGAGAAGGATTTTGAAGAAAAGCAGTCTCATATTGATTCAAAAATCCAAGAAAAATTGATCACTGAGCATAAAGCCAATGAATTAAATAAAAGTTTGATTAAAGCTCAAGCTGCAAGACAAGCTCAACAAATTGCTATAATTGAGGCCCAACTGCATGCTGACGAGGATATTATGAAAGACCATTATGAGAAATTGAAAGAATTACAGGAGCATGAGGACCAATTAGATAATTTAGTTGGCACTTTGAACGATAATAAACGACAGCAGCAGGAAGATATATATAATTTAGAACAAGAATTCAAACTAAGTGTACTTCATAAAGAAGATGGAGATCGCAAATTGCAAAGTGAGATTAATTTAGAGAAGCAAGCAATGTTTATGTCTGAAGAGCATATGAAAGCTAAAAATGACAACCAAGAACAAAGAAATGCCTTTGTTAATGCAAGCTTAGGTAATAATAATGATTTTCTTGCTGAACAGCAAGCGAAATTGAAGGGAATGGAGGTGAAAGAGGAAACATTGCGTCATTTATTATCCGATAGCAAGAAGAAGTGGGAAAGTGCGACTCAAGCAGCCGAACCTCATAGAGCTGTTAGTGATAGCATCCCAACTTCCTTCCCTCTTATGGAAAGAAAAATAAATGAATCTGGTGAAGTTATCGCAACAGGACTTGATCAATCACTTTCATCGGATTCTGCTGTTGGAAATGTACAGAATAACACAATACAAAATGCATTAAATCAATTTTTTCATGAATATAAGACTGGAGGTGGAAGCAACAGCCGAAGTATATCTTTATCACCACCGCGCGTTCAGATGGTGAATGAGAACAAACAGAGACAGTCTCACTCCGTATCCCCAGATAGAAATAGGCAGCGGAACGTCTGGAACTATAGTCGTGGTAGGAGTAGGATTACTAGACGAGTAAGTAGAAGAGAGCAAAAAGATAGGGATAATGAAAGATCTGCTCATGGTAGTGATGTGCGTAGAGCTATTCTCATGGAGTCGTTTGCTTTATCTGACATTTCCGAAAATTCTATGATGAGAATGGATACTACACAACTTACGCGAACTCAATTGCTGCATAAAGCAGACAGATTAGTTTGGTACCCGACAAAGACTGTTTATCGTGGTAAGATACCGCAGAAGAAAATGAATTCCAGTCGTCTCTCTGCTGAGACATTGAAAAAGCTAGACCAGCGTGGATTGGAAGAAAGAAAGCACTATGTCGGTGGAGATAATCTATCCGAAGCCGGGATGAGAGGGACTCAGAATGTCTCTGGATTATTGCATGAAATTACGACGAATGTTGAAAGAGTCATTGGAAACTATTCAAATAATACAAGGCTAGGAGGCTTTGTTGAAGAATCTACCTCTTCGGAAACCAGCTCTATACCAACAGTGGATGTACTAGCGGAAAGACCTCACAGAGCGTGCATTGAGCCAAGCGGGAACATAACTGGTTTTATCAAAATCAAGAAGCGTATGTAGTTGAAATATCGATGTAAATATATTATTGTATTGTACACGTGTAAAATCTTTTGTGTTAATTTAGTTGTTTTGTCCAACAGTGGAGCAAGTTCACACACATTTCTTTTCACTGTTATTTATCATCACTCCTCGATCCCACTGGCCAAAAAATTCCGAGCCGTCACTTGCACGCAAGTAAATGCCTGGTCCATGGGGTAAGTCTGCCTCCCACTGCCCATAGTACTCATCTTTGTTGTTTAGCACCATATGACCTTGTCCGTTCCTTTCACCGTTTCTAAACTCCCCAATAAATTGTCCAGTATAATGAATCACATGTTTTGCTTTGGAAATTGTATCTTCGTTATCTCCGAGTTTTTCTTCAGAATTCTCTTCTAACTCATAATCATCGCTATAATTAAGTATAAAGCATTTAAATAATGCACGTCCTGTACCATGAGGAACACCTCTCTCCCACATCCCTTCATAACGATTTCCATTCGAGCACATCATCACTCCAAATCCGGAAAACATACCATTCTTCCACTCGCCGTCAAATATATCTCCAGTAGCATTGTATATCATCTTTCCGTATATTGGTTCGGAGTTTTTCCATTTCCCAATGAAATAGTCTCCATTAGCATATGACACTTCTCCGCTGCCTTCTGGTATAGGAGCTGAATGTCCATTTTCTTGTTTCATTTCACCCACGTAGAAGTTTCCGTTTTCTGTGCGATAGTTTCCGAACACTAATTCATCCTTTACCCAAAAACCTCGAATAATCATGTCTATTGGAGAGCTTTTATCCCTCCTAAAATAATAAACTCCCTCTCCTTCTCTGCGATCATCAAGCCATGCTCCCTCGAACTGTATATTCCCATCTTTATCAAAAAGCACTCCCATTTTGTTTCGACAGTCTTTATATTTTGTTCTTTTATAACTATTTGCATGAGCAACTAAACTTCTTTCTGTCCTATGATCGGAGATTTCCCAAAGAATGCCATGACCATATCGAAGCAGTAATTCACTATCTTTAAAAACAAAATCTTGATAAAAACTACCTTCTTTCTTCGCCAAAGAATTGAATGGTCCATTAATGGCATCAGACGCAAGCATAATATTTTAAATAGCCAGAAATCGATCCACTTCGCAAGATTATTTTGATCGTAAGTACGTACGGCACCTTATTTTAGCTATAAATGATGAATTCAATGGCACCATCGGAAAGATTTTATTTACTACACACCCTTACATTATTAAACAAATTATCTGTTAATATACATCCAACTACTGCTTGGTAATTTATCATCTTTTCCTATTCTCTGATGAGACTTTTAATGGAGACTCTCGAATTTTGATACCTAATACATTAGGTCTGACCAAAGGAGAACCAGTACTTTTGTCGTCTAAATCGTCAAATAACGTTACTTTCAAAGTATTCTTGTCTATTTTCGTCTTATCTACTGGTTCTAAACTTTTTTTGGTGGAAATTAAAGGACTCGTGAATAATTTGTGTTTGAGTCGCCCACCGCGCGATAGCAATCTTGCTGGAATTTTGAATGTTTCATCCGCCTTTGCCTGTTCCGCTCCATTAGGCGAGCGAATTGGGCCTATGCTGTCATCACTGTCATCTTCCAAAAGCTTCTGTACATTGAGATGAAAGCGTTCTTTGTCACTAATAGCTCTAGCCTGTTCAGAATCGGATTCACTGAGATCACTTGTAGTTTGTACGCTACATGTCTCACTAGCTGTATCTTCCATATGATCACAGTTGCTTTCAATTTCACTGCATGAATCATTCAAATCGACTCTGAGAGGTAGCCGGGTCGGGCTACGCGCAGGAATTAAGCGGAAAGGTACCGATAGTGGCGACCCCGTATCTCGAGACGCTGGACTAATTACTCCAGTGGATTGATTTACCTTTACTCGAGCAACTGTTGGCGTCTGCCTATAATTGAACAGTTTTGATGATGTGATACCGTTTGTATGATTACCTTCGTTGCTTTTCTTGTTATGTCCAACTATACACTCACTAGTTCGTTCGTTATGCATCAATGAACGGGTCCATTGAGAATGCGCATGATATATAGATGAATACCCTGATTCGCGTGCAGATGGACTCAATTTCAATGATAACGGACGAGGAGAGCGTGAAGGTATAGGTAACACTTTGCCATTATTCTTCTGTGCTGATCCTATGTTGTTCTTTGTATTAGCAGTCTCGTCGAGAAATGACCCCTCACCTCTCGAAAAAATGCCTATTGATTTTATACTATCGATGATCGCTTTGAAACTACTTTTGGACTTATTCTTTGCTCTTGTTTTGTCTGATTGCCCTAAATTCTTTGTCATTTTGAGTCGCCTAATACGGAAGACATTATCACTGTGAGCAAACCACCGTAGCAAATCCTGGAGTGTGATTACACCTTCATCTGATGAGAAATCAACCTTGGGTTCATCAATTTCCATGTTTGGTATTTTACTTTGACTTCTGTTTTCAATGATCTGCATAAGGTGCTCTTTAGCCTCCTCCTCTTCTAATTCTGATAATGATTGGCCCAATGGGTAATAGAAAGACCACACCCATTGGCCAATATGAAAGGCATTAAACACACTCAGGTTATGCGTATCGAGTGGATCTAGGGATATGAATTTATCCTTAATTCTATCAATAGTCTCTTTTGAATCATCAGTGGGAGGAAGCAGTTGCCAAGGTTTAATTGTATAATCTTCATTATGTGATGATATTGTACCTAACGGAGCAGGTGACACGCGATTTGAAAATGCATTTGCATGCGAAGGCGCTCGATTAGAGGTCTGGTTATCTGTCAACGCTTCTGATGAGGAATAAGATTTTAAAGTCATGTGAAGTCCCAGAGGTATAGGTGCCAACGAGGGAGGTCCTCGTTGCACGCGCTCTTTCTGTCTCAGTTCGCACAGACGTCGGGTACGCACGTGCTCTACAATATCCATGAGCCATTGCACATATTCGGAATATGACAAGCACTTATCTTTCTCTGTCTTTACTTTATCTTTTAGCTCTTGAGCCATCATCTCCCATTCTTCTGTAGTCAGATATTTTCCATCTACAATATACTGAATGAATATCTTGTATGATATTTCCAAAAGATAAGGATATGGGAGCAATCTGGTTCCAGCAATTTGTCCAGTAGACGCAACGGTGCGCTTTCCACCAATTCTGTCAAATAACTTTAGAGCTTCGATCTCTGCCTCGGCATGAGTATTAATCTTCTTGAGCTTTTTCGTTCTCTCTTTATGTTTTCCATCAGTTACGTGCTCAGAATGCAACTGCAACAGATTTGAATGATCACCACCTACGTATTGTTCACGAAGTTGAAGTTCTTCGCTATGCATATGGTCTCGTTTGATACACCACTTATTTTCCCAGTCATCCGCAAAGCTATCAAGTGTGTGAAAGGCAGCGGGAAGTCTTAAAAGAATCATCTTCTGCTCTACATTATCCACAGTTTCACCATTTTTCATCTCGGTTTCATCAGTATCAAAATTTTCATTAGCAACATATCTACCCCACTGGCGATGCCAAAAATTGTGCTGAATTTTTTGTTCAGCAGATAATTTCGCGGCTGGGAATGGATCTGCTACGAAACCTAACCAGATCATGGCTTGGTCAAATTGATGTATTTTTTTTTCAATTTCCTTTTCATGTTCTTCATATTCCCCGAATTTATTTAACGAAAAAAATTTCATTGGTGTATCTTCGAAACTATTATTGAGATTTTTAGTATTTGAGGCACTATGGAAATCTAATATTACCTTCTTGTGTTTCTGTACACGTTGATGTGAAGGATATATGAGGCAGTATTGGATACCAATATAAAAAATCATTCCTGCTCCGATATAAATCAACAGCATTGGATACGTAATAGACATGTAATAGCCTACTAATATGATGGCTGTCCAACAAATGGGTATACTAACAGTCAACACAAAACGGAAGATAGCATCCTGCCATAGTGGACCTAGTTGATTAAACAAAGCTATCGGTACATCCAAAATACCTCCTCTATGGTCAGCTATTCCACTGTCTCTAAACACATGTTTCAAAAGATGCATATCGACATCATCCAATCTGATTAACAATTGCGCCACTGGCAAGTGAGCGAGCTCAGCACTACGTGCAGCACGGCAAGCTCCTGAAAGATGTTGCACCACGCGTACCTCGACGTCACTAACTTTCGAACCCCCCGTTGGATTCACATAGTGATTTATTCTATTAAGATTGTAGAATTTGCTGTATATTATTTCTCGTAGAGTTTTAAGCATCTTCTTCAAACCCGGCTTCACCACATCGAAGGACATGAAGTGAATAAAATAAACTTCGGCAGTTTTGTATACAAAAATATCTGATAGAATGACAAGCGATGCAGTGATTGTCCAAGCCTTTACTGCTACATGATTATTAGTAATTCCCCAGATGTAAATATGCACAATACTATATATCCAGAGAAATCCGATAACGAGCCAAGCAAATATCCATTTTGAAAACGCAACACTGTGCTGTTTAGCATCAGAACTAAGTGCACGAACTTCATCAACAGCATCTTTGAATACCTTGTTCAATGCGTATCGTGTCACAGGTGGTGCTAATTCAACCACGAGGTGTTGCAAAAGACGCATATCTTCGACATCATCGTGAATAGATGCATTGCCCTTGAATTGTTGCATATCTTCTAAAATAATATTAGCACGACGGCGAGCGCTGTTGATTTTACCAATCAAACGATGTTTAGGGTTTGGTTCATAATACTCAAAATAGAATAAAAAATACTGGAGAAAGGATAATTTAGCAGGATCACCAGAAAACTGAATACCAAGTGAGGAAACAATAGCAGCAAACTTCGTTACGTCCATTAAATCGCTTTCGGCTATTTTCATGTGTCTATTTGGCAACTCGTTTAGTTGACGCGTCGCCTCAGCATATTGACTGTTGAGAAATTGCAAGAACTCTGTGATGCCAATGTCGCCAGATCCATCTGCGTCATATTCTTCCATAAATCCTTCAATCAGTTCGGGGGATACATCTATTCCAAGTGATTCTAATAAATCTCCCAACTCATCTTCATCAATAGAACCACCACCATCTGCATCTGCCTCTTTAAAGAGAGCTGCACCTTTATTTGGGTCACCAGCTGCGTCCCTAAGCTTGATGAGACTACGACGTTCTTCCAAATATGATTTATGTTGTATTTGGTTTAAGTACAAATTGCGAAGATTATCTAATAGTATATGCAATTCATCATGCAATGATATGGCATCAAAATAGTTATACCTTGCCTTCATACTTGCTATATTCGTCAAAATTATTGTATCAATTTGGTCTTGTACTTCTTGTTGCTGAAGAGATATCTTCAAATCTGCAGGATCCATTTTGGCAAGAGAATGCGACTGCGATTTGAACGGAATATCATCATCGTCATCATTATTGTAAAAATCCTCATCGCAACTACTATCCACTGTGCTTTCAGTGAATGGACTGATTGGTCTATGAAACATTTTAACTTTGTAAGCATCTTGAGCTTTACTGCTTAGTCTGTGAAAAGTAGGCATGGGAGCTCGAGGAGGATTTTCAATATCGTCTTTCCTCTCATCTCCCATATGATCGGAGTCAGTTCGTGATGGGCTCATATGTGAGGATATAAAATATTCCTTGCTACCTTCATCATTTTTCGGTGTTTCAAAATTGTTGTGTTTATTGTGTTTCTTTATATCAGGACGATTCAAAGAAGGTCTAAGCATATTTACTGCCTTCACTTCGTCTAGCAAAGCGCCCAGCGTGGTGACAGCTCGAGCTGCCTTGCTGCTTGGCATTGCGCTCGGTATCCGACCCAGCCAGTATTCAGTATCCAACCCGATATCCTCAAGCACTGGGCGACGGTCGGCCCATTGCACCATGATAACAAGAATATTATCGATTGATCCCGCACATACTGATATGCACAGAGCCACTACTAAATAGAATAAATAAAAATCCTGTGGTGGGCGTCGGGTACATGTTTGCTCTGGAGAATTCCATTGACACTCCTTTTCTGAACCATATATTGAAGAAAGATATAGAACTTCTCCGACAGCGCATTTCTCTTCCCGCGTTTGATTCACAGCCATATAATTCTTATCAAATAAAGAGTTCAAATTATTAACCTTGCGTTCGCATTCATAATCCGGGGGAAAGATAGTACTATAAAACATTGTTACTAGTAGAAGCAGAAGCAAAATTCGACTCGATGACAACAAATAAGAGTGAACACGAGAGTGAACAAATGACCTTACCGTACTGAACATTTTAGTGTATTCATGCAAGGGAATAGTGGATGTCAGTCCTATTGTATCTAGATAGGACTTCCTCTTGCGTGTGGCTGACGTCAGGTGCAATGTTTGCTTTAGGAAGGAATTAACTCGAAAACTATGCTCTTCGTCAAATCTATCATGCGATATCAAATGGATTCTGTTTTCGTTCTGCTCCTCATCTATATGAATTTTAGCAAATAAATCTTTCTCACTTTTGTGTGGCATTCCATCGCTAGAATATTCAGAATCATTTGAAAGTTGATATTGTTCATCGTCAGAAGAAGAAATCTTTGAGTCGTCTTGATCATCTAGCTCAATTCTCAATTTTGAATCAATTTGCCATAGCTTTGGGCTTTTATAGACCCTTCCTTTCTCTGTGCTCATATCAACTTGCTCATCCAAATTTATTGCAAGTTGCACATTTTTTTGGTCGCTTTCTATATCCTCATCTACGTGTATACTTTCATTTAGCTGATCGTCCTCTAATTCGATTGCAAAATCCGGGGCTTTTTTGTCAGCAAATCGCGGTTTAAGGTTTTCGAAAATTTGCTTTGAACGATGATACGATGTTTCGATATCTTCAGATAATTCTTCGTCTTCTTTCACAGCTGCTACCGCATTGCTTAAGTCCATCTTGCAAGCGTGTAATTCATTCTTCCTACCAAGATTAGCGCATTTTTTTTCTTCGTCCAATAAATCCTTGATGTTAATACTGTCGATAATAGCATTTATATGTCTCAGTAATGGTGTTGTTTCGTTTTTACCGAACCTCTTCAAATCTTTACGCAGATACCTTCTCACGTCACGACGATCTTTAAATTCCCATTTCACAAGCACAATGGCGAGTCCTCCAAATATAACTACAACAAGAGAGAAAACTGATAGCACCGTTACTGTTGCCGAGTACTGTACCTCAGCATAGTATGTGATAATATTCTTATCATCAAAGGCTCCAAACTCCTGGAAAATTTCCCCAACTGCTATACTGTTATCTGCACTTCCCATGTTAAGTCTTCTCTCGCTCGTCGTCGATACAACGGGACATAAATCAGCAGTATCTGGTAATAGATAACTTGCACTCTTTGCCGTGAAAGTTGAACTATTCAGAGTCAAGCATTTATCATACGAATTAGAATTTTCGCCACGTCTGGTACAAGTTGGTTTTGTGTATGTTAACGCACCAGGAAAACTTTCTCCCTGGGGCCATGATAGGGTTCCATCGGTATCCCATGCAGTATATCGATGAAAAGGTAAATTAAGAGTATATGCATTTTCAATACCACCAAAGCATTCAAATCCTCGGCAAGTCACAGCGGAGCCATCATAAGCAGTATAGAAAGCCGAATGTCCAGCGTCATAACTAAAAGTGTCCGTCGTGTTGAATACTATAGGATCACTGCTTGCACCAATGCCTGCGGGTAACGACGCACTGTATCGTATTAATGAAGATAACAAGCGTTCAGAGTTGTTGTATGTAACAAATTCGTAAGACATTAAAGACAAGTGAATATTATCACTATTATTCATGCGACAACGTGCGAGTCCAGAAATAGGGAACGTCAAGGAAGCACTTGGAATAGAATACAATGCCTCCGAAGTTGATGACGGAATCTCAAGCTTGAAGCTACCTCCTACAAGATCTGATATAGCCTCGTAATGAATAGCCATCTTGATATTGTCTGTTACTATAGTACGCCTTACTTCTTCTGGTATCATATCCTGATAGACAGATTGTATGATTTCTTGAAGAGTATCATTGACCGTTAGATAGGAATATAGATCTTCGGCAAATATATGATGATTCAACTCTCTAGTATTATCTGCAAAAGTAGATTTATTCCAGTGCCAATCGTTTACCACTGTGGTTTCATTGTATTGATCTAATAAGGCATAAGCTCTTTTCAGTTTTATGATTTCTAGCATTTGTGAAGCTGTTCTCACCAATTGTGTTGCGGCATCAGCTGTGCCTACTAAGTATCCTGCTGATGCTATATCTTTTAATTGGTTAAGAGCGCTGAAGCATTTAACTAATGCTGCTTGGCTATATATTTCAGATGGGTTTACAATAGACATCAAAGATGCAGATGCAGTTTCTAGAAGATCACTACTCTTATCCTGTAAAGCAGTGCTATTTCCTAATGCTGCACATAATTTAAATCTGATATCTTCAGTTGCATTAAACAAGCTTGTAGAAGAGGTGCAATCAGAGCCAGCATATCCCTGTTGACATGCACAAAATGCATAACAGTTTACATTGGAAGCAAGGCATTCTGAAATCGGAGCACCAGAACTTTCCAAGTATACACATTCGCCTTGTCCTGAACATATAGCACCTGGTATTGCGCTAGGACAAGCTTTCTGAAATGGAGAACAATTATTGTTATTACATGAACCCCATCCACATTGATCATCACTGACACAGTTCCCATAATTAGAGTAATATTCGGCGCTATCTGTAGCAACAAGTCTCCTACTGTAAGTACTAGTTGTAGATGAAGCATTTCTACACCGAGTATTGCTATCACCAGCTATCCCAATATATCCACTTTTGCATTCTCCACATGTATGGGGAGTAGATACGCATGCTTCGCGATTTAAACTAATTCCACAATCACTGGGTGCACCTGCACAGTCAACAGCTGAGTTCAGCACACTAGCTACCATATCAATGACTTGTGTAGCTGCGTCTATATCACCATTTTCTAGCGAATATGCTAAACTCGTATCTAACGCCTCGGTAATTACAGCTTGGGCTTCTGTCGTAATAGCTGCAGAAGTGCTTGTTGAATTCGATGTAGATGTTGCGGCTACTAATGAGATAACTTTTACAGAATTAGAAGATGCGTTTGATTTGGCACCAAGAGAATCCTGGACCACTGCAATAAGTACCACACTATTGTTATACTGAGAATTTCCTTGTGGTAAACTTACTTTTATGTAAGTTCTCTCACTAAATGATCCAAGACTACCATATGAACCACTCAAGTTTGGAAGCACAGAATAGTAAAAACGATATAATAATGGGTAATCATCAGCATCATCATTGAAATCATAACTAAATACGCTAAAAGTTGTCAACAATGCTGTGCCACTCATCGGATCAACTGATACTGCACCTATTTCAGGTGGCGAATTTGCTATGAGTTTCAATTCCGAATAAGTAGAAACAGTATTATCTGCTTGGTTTGTAGCTGTTAACCGGAAAGTATAGATGCGACCAGGTATGAAATATATACCCTTTGTGCTGAATCTAATCGGATAACCCCCTATTGGAGATAACGAAGATGCAGATAAAGCATGTCCACTCACATCCTTACTTAATGGTAATAATGATATGGCAGATAATGTTTCTGTAGGTGCAGGGCTCACGGTCCATACCCCTGTTACATCATCAGTTCCAGAAATAATACCAGACAACATAATTTTCTGTGTGCTTTCTACGTTAAATTTAGAAGCTACAAGTGAAGAGCTTGTAATAACGCTAGGAGAACCCTGAGCTGCAACTTGTATTATAGATTTTGTTATACCAGTCCGATTTACGCCATTTGCTGAAGAAAGACAAGTCAAATGAAATTGATATGTTTCATTGATACTTAATCGATATGCAGGGATGATCAAAATATTTGAATTTATTGATAAATCTTGAACAGTACTAGAATTGTCGTAGAATATTGCACTATCACAACTAGATCCGTATTTATCAAGTGAACCATAGTAGCACGCCCACGAATATAAAAGAGGATAATTCGCTAGGCTAATTGTATCAGATAAAGGAACATCTTCATCCCGAGATCCTGAGCCGTCCAATATGACTGGTTTGTCCATAGGTACAACTCTCATGCTACCTCCGTCAATATTAGCCACAACATTACCGTAACCTACAAAAATATCAGCACTTGCGTTTGCTCTGACACCTGAGTTGGTAATGGCGATAGCGGTGAATCTGTAAGTGCTACCAGGAGTCAAAGTCATACTTGATAACATCATTTTCCTACTATCAATGCTTTCAGAGATGACAGAAGCATCATACTTTAAATCCTTGTATACCAACCACTTGTACGATAGGCCATTACTGCTTACACTGTTACACCCAGAAGTAGACCCAACAACTTTTAATACCAATTTATCACTTGCTTGAATGTCCTGAAATTTCCGTCCTATGAATGAAACTTGGGGAATTTCTGTTGATGTGCTTCTAGTTAGTGGTGCTGTTCCATCAGATATTGCTCCCAAATAGTTTGTCAATTTTAAGTTAAAATAATACGTATATGAAGTCCGCATTAATGAGCCTGGAATAAACGTTGTAGACGCTACAGATGTTCCTGACAATAAGTATCCACTTATATCTGAAACACTAGTATCATTTGCTGTATTGAACTGAAAATTGGCACTAACCGAGAAAGTTGTACTTGCCCATGGCCGACCACCGCTACCATATGATGCAGTTGCATCGATAGTAATATTCTCGCAATAGCCTATTTCTATAGGCATACTCCATACTATAGTAGGTGCAGTAGGATTATCAGGGGCGATACCAACAACACTATTTGTAGCAGCGTATTCGTATTGGGTACAATCTGTATTCACAACACAAGCAGCTTTCACAGCATTATTCAATAAACCAATTGAATCACCTGGTACAATGAGCACAGATGAACTAGCACTGGTGATAGAGGGAAAGCTCAACTTTACAACAGAGTCACTAATCCATGAACATGTAGTGACATGGGCGCCAGTAAAATTAAATATAGCATTGCAAGGCCACATTGGAGGTAAAGAACTCATAATAGTTGAAGTGAGGGCAGCGGCTCCGATGTCTGTATTACTACTAAACACTACTGATACAGCAGCACCATTTGACCAAAAACTAGCGCTTAATAACGAAGGTGGCAGTGGTGCAGCATAGTTGCTTAATAGTTCAAATTTTATGACAGTACCCTGATATTCTGCCGCCGTACTACCATTAATTACCATTTCAATTGCATAGTATCCAAATAATGACTTATACTGAGAAGCAATTACAAATTCACCTATCAGTGATGTGCTTGTATCAACATCGTCACTGGTAAAAGTCATGGATGAAGGATATATGTTCAAGTATGATATATCTACTAATGCTGCCGCACTTGTATCATACACTGCGCTAGTATTCGATATATACTTCTTCAATACAGGAAATACTGTGATATTTCCTTTTGGCTTTTTAATCAATTGGTATTTGAACACGTATTGACTTGAATCTACTTCAGAATAACGAGAAACGTCGGCATAAACAAAAGATGGATATGCACTATATGTAATAGGTTTGCAACATGACGTTTGTACCGTATCTTTTGTAGCTAGCACTAATTTTAGACTTGCAGGATG
>JACLAB010004208.1_pt1 | contig 19389 bp, 15 predicted proteins | sample 8027921 | NCBI WGS metagenome assembly JACLAB01 (sample SAMN15725117, study PRJNA655200) | protist metagenome | isolation source: fluorescence activated cell sorting (FACS) single amplified genomes of... | place: USA: West Boothbay Harbor, Gulf of Maine | collected 2000-07-19 | reverse complement strand
AAACCAATTGAGAACAAAAAAAAAGCGAGAAAAGAATTCTTTGAGTACGACTTGAGCACTCACGCGAGTGCTCAAGTCGTACTCTTTTTTTGATCGTAAGTGCTTAAGCGTTACTCTTTCAGTTTTTTTTACGTGCTCGAGCTTACTCTCTCGCATCATCCTTTTTTTGTTTGTTTTTTTTTTCTTCGAGAAAACAGTCGTTCGTTTTCTCAAAGCACTCGCATGTGAAATTGACTCTCTCTCTCTCTCTCTCTGTGAGTATACATACCGTCATGAACAACTTCGACGACGACGGCGAAGGAGGAGGAATTTCAGGCGCAAAAGTGTTGACGGGATGCGCGTTCAACGAGGAGATTTCAAAGCTCGCGGTGAGTCGCACTTCCTCGGTCTTAGCCGCGAGCACTTGGAGTGGTGATCTGCATGTGTTTTCCCTCCTCGCGGGTGGTCAAGAGGAGAGTAAAGAATACGTCGGACGGTTCACGAGCGCTTCTTCGTCGTCTTCTGGAGAAATAAAGAGTCCGATTTTAGATTGCGCGTTTTCTCCTTCGAACGGTGATAACGGATGCGTGTGTTTTGGAACTCTTTCTGGTGAGTTGTTGTGCGGAGACTCCGCGACGAGAGTTTTAAAAACAGAAGGAGGAGACCAAAACGTAGTAATGAACGACGATTCGGTAAAAGTCGTCGGAACGCACAAAGACGCGATTAAAAACGTTTTCTTTCTGGAAGATAAACCCGACGTCGTGTTCTCCGCCGGGTGGGATTTGTACTTAAACGCGTGGGATTTACGAATGCCGTCGAGATCGAGGAAGATTTTGAGCAACGCGTTGCCGTTTAAGCCGCACCTGGCGGACGCGAAGAACAATCGAGTTTTATTCGTGTCCGCGGAAGGGAAGGAAAGACGATACGACTCTTCCGTGATTTTGCTGACGAACGCTCCGAGTTTCGAGAGGACAACAAGTCGGTCGTTTTTGAATAAAAAGGATTTTGGAGAAGGACAGGAGCAGCAACAACAACAACTGGGGCAGTATCAACACGTTCGCTCGTGCGCTCTGAGTTTCAATCCAAAGCACTCGTACGGCGCTCAAAGAGAAGAAGAAGAAGAAAGAAGAGACAGCAGCAGGAAACAACAACAAAAACAACAACCGTCGTGCGATTTTGTTTTGGGACTGAGCAACTCGAAATGTTCCGTCGAATTTTTTCGAGAGGAATTGGACGAGAAATACGCGTACAACTTCCTCTGCCATCGAGAAACCGTTCGCGCCGACGACGCGCCTAAGTTCGCCTTCCAGCGGCAACAACAATTTAAGCAAAAAAAGAACCAGCAACGAAAAGTCCTCCTTCACCCGATAAACGGCTGCGCGTTCATTCAACAATCCACCAACCTCCTCGTCACCGGCGGCGGCGACGGAAAAGTCGAGCTCTGGTCCACGAAAACTCGCGAACATTTAGAAACCGTGTGCGATTTTAAAAAAGGCAGTTCGATTTCCCAGCTCGCGGTAAACGAACCCGGCGACTTAATCGCCGTCGCCGTCACAAAGAATAATAACAGCAGCAGTCGCAATACTACTAACTCATCAAAGAGCAGGAAAGTCTACGTCAAGCACTTTCGCCCGGACGAAACGGAAGAGACCGCCACCCGCGCTGCGGAAAAATAATAAGAACGACTTACGCCCGAGAGAGATCATATCATCCAAGCGGAACAGAAAAGCAGCACCAGGAGTCGTCACAGCAGTACTCGAAACACTCGCAGTAATAGCAACAGCACCGGTGAAATACATATTCCTTTCTTCGTTCTTTCCATGTACTACCCAAAGAGCGCGAGAGAAAAGCGAATTTTTTGTGCTCACAATTTTCACTAAAACGACCGTCACATGCGCAAGATAAAACACATGCTGACATCATCATCATCGCTTCGTGTGTCGTCAATTCACCATCGGTATTGCTGCTTTGATGGTCGTCGTGGCACGTCCTCACCCTCGTCGTCGTCGTATACGTCGTCTAAAGCTTTCAACGCGTCGTCTTCGTCCTCGTCTTCGCTTCCAAACGACGTTTTGGAGAATGCGCAAAAGACGATTCAGACGACGGGGAAGCCACTGAAGCATCGTCCACCAAACTTTGATTTCACGGCACTGGTGGCATCCATCGCGTCCATCCGCTCGAGATTACCACTAAAAGTGACCAATTGCATGCAATTAGATCCACACACGCTGACGATGCACTTTATAAACGAGGAGAGGGAGAAGTTGGTGGTGCAATGCAGCTCGCACCCGGATTTTGCACGAGTCGCTTTAGTACCGCGCGGCGAAGCGACATCGAGGACGACGCAGACGATGCAGACGAAAAAGCGAGACCGGTTATCGTTTGGCGTTCTCGCGAACGAGATTTTGAGAGATAAAGTTTTAGTCGAAGCGTTTGTCCCGGTGAAGTTTGAACGCGTGTGCGTGTTTCGATTCGCCGAACGCGCCGTCGCCGGCGAGAGCGAATACGAGGTCGTGTGCGAAGTGACCGGGAGGAAGAGTAACGTCATCATAGTAGATTCAAAGACGAGAAATGTGGTCGCTGCGTCGCACCAAGTCGGGGAGAAACAGTCGCAGGTGAGAAGCGTGGTTTTGGGGAAGCCTTACGCGTTTCCGCCGCCGCCGCCGGGGAAAGATCCGATGGAGATTGGAGACTGCGAAGCGTTTCGGAAAGCGATTTTGAACGACGAGGACGGCGAAGACGATGACAAAAACTTTGGTTCGCTTTCGAAAGCGTTTCAAGGCGTATCACCGGCGTTAGAGCGGACGTTGCGCGCAATAGCCGCCGCCAATGCTACGGTAGGAGCAAATGAGACGAAAACGAGTGAGTATTACGAAGCACTTTTCGATGCGTTTGCGCGATGGCGCGCCAGCGTCGACCGCGCGTTAGAAGCAGTAGAAGACGAAGACGAGCGAGCGAAAAACGTCAAGGCGTATTTTAGCGAGCACACGCGACAGATTCTCCTTCACGAAACGGAAAATGCCGTCATGGTTAAAGACGACGACGAAAATGAGAACGAGAATGAGGACGAAACCAGAAGAACATCACTCGGCGCGATCTTCACAGAAATGTACGAAGAAAAATCGAACGAAAACGAATACGAATCCGAGCGCAACGATTGTTTGAAAGCCGTGAAGACCGCGTTGCAAAAATCCGCGAACAAAAAAGCTGCGTTTGAGAAACAAATCAAAGCAGGCGAGAAGCACGACGAGATGTCCTTGGAAGCGGACGCGATCATGGCGTACGCTTCGCAGTATAAGAAAAACGACGATTTTGTCAACGGTTTTGATTTCGAAACCGGCGAACCGAAAACGTTCAAGGTGGATAAAGATCTCGGCGCGATTGGTACCGCGGAAGCTTTGTATAAAAAAGCGAGAAAGTTGAGGAGAACCGCCGACGCGGTGTTTCCTTTGATGGAAGAGTTAGAGAAAGAAAGAGAATACTTGGAACAGGTGGAGTTTAATTTGCGCGAACTGTCTCTCGGAGCGGTCGACGATGAAGAAACTTCTTCTTCTTCTTCTTCGTCGTCTTCCTTGGAGGACAAGATTGTTCTCGAGGAAATTAAAATCGAGCTCGTGCGCGCCAACTTGATGAAACCGAGAGATAAGCAATCGGCGAACGAAGCTAAAGCGATGAAGGCGAAGAAGAAAAACAACAACAACGGTAGTAATAAAAATAGCAATAGCAAACAGTCGCGGAAAGAGCAACTCATGTCGGGCGTTCGACAGTACGTGGCGCCTTCGGGTAAAATCGTGCTCTGCGGCCGCAACTCTCGAGGGAACGAAGCCGTCTCTCTGCATCTTTCGCAGCCTCAAGACGTGTGGTTTCACGTCCGCGGGGCGCCAGGTTCGCACGTTGTTTTACGACAACAACCTGGCGCGATAGCAAGTGACGAGGATATGCAGTTTGCGGCTGATTTAGCCGCGTTTCATTCGAAAGTTCGGAACGACGGAAAGGTTCAAGTGAGTTACACGTCGCCGAAGAACGTTCGCAAACCGAGCGGCGTATCGAGACTCGGTATGGTGACGATAACGAAAGAAGAGGTGATGATTGGACGACCGGACGATAGCGTATCGTTTAAAAACGGAGAAACCGGCCGCGCGCGAGGAGATGTCACGGAAGACGGGTTCGATTAATCAATCAAAAAGTGCATTAATCCATCACATATGTCTTCAAAGTCTTGTGTATTTGTGGTGTAAAAAATAAATCAATATTAAATTTGATGATAGATAGTAAATTATATGAGCCTCCTCTTGTCGCCGTCGTCTTTCGTCGCCGTCCTCGTTCGTCATCGTTTTGCAACTCGTTTTGTCCTCCTCTGTTTTTTCTCTCTCTGTCTCTGTCTCTGTCTCTCTCTCCCCTCTCTATTCCTCTCTCTTTTGTTTTGTATTCGTATCCGTCTCGTCGTTTACGCGCCTTCGGCGGACTTCAAAAACGGATCGATCGGTTTACCCAACGCGTAGACGATGAAACCAATCTCGCTCAAGTGCGCGTGGTCCAAGATATTTCTCCCGTCGAACACAAACGCCGGTTTGTGCATGACTTCGTAGATAGCTCTCCAGTCGTACGTCTTGAACTCGTCCCATTCGGTCATGATGGTCACGGCGTGCGAGTCCTTCAACGCCTCCGTCGGCTTCGAGTAGCACGTGATGCTCTTCATAGCTTCTTCGCCCATGTCCATTCTGACTTGTTCTTCCGGCACTTGCGGGTCAAACAACGCAATCTTGGCACCATCTTCAATCATCCCATGCGCGACGTCAATCGCCGGCGTTTCGCGAGTATCCCCGGTGTCCTTCTTGAACGCAAAGCCGAGCATGGCAATTTTCTTGTTACGAATGGTGTTGAACATGGCGGAAACAACTCTTCTCACGAATCTGGTCTTTTGGTAATCGTTCATGCCAACGACGGAGTACCAGTAATCGGCAACTTCTTGCAATCCGTGGCACTCGCAAATGTACGCCAAGTTCAAGATATCTTTTTGAAAGCACGAACCGCCGAAACCGACCGAGGCGTTCAAAAACTTCGGGCCAATTCTGGAATCTTTACCAATCGCAAAGGAGACTTGGGAAACGTCCGCTCCGGTGCACTCGCACAACGCCGAGATGGCGTTGATGGAAGAAATTCTTTGCGCTAACATGGCGTTCGCGGTCAATTTACTCAACTCCGCGGACCACAAGTTGGCGGTCAAAATTCTCTCCTTTGGCACCCAGTTCGCGTACACTTCGCACAAAGCGGCGCACGCCGCCGTCCCGCGGTCGTTTTCAATCTTCCCACCGATCAAAACGCGATCTGGCATGGTCAAATCGTCAATCGCGGTCCCCTCCGCCAAAAACTCCGGGTTGGACAAAATGTCAAAGTGCACGCCTTCCTGCGGGCAGTTTCTCAACAAAACTTTCTCAATCGCCTCCGCCGTTCTCACCGGAACCGTAGACTTCTCGACGATAATCTTATCGCTGGTCGACCACGCGGCGATATTCCTCGCCGCGGATTCCCAATACGTCAAATCCGCGGCTTTCCCTTTCCCCAAACCGGTCTTCTTCGTCGGCGTGTTCACCGAGACGAAGATGCACTGCGCCGCCCGAATAGCCGCCTCGCAATCCGTGGAAAAGAACAAGTTCTTCCCTCTGCACGCTTTCACGACTTCATCCAATCCGGGTTCGTAAATTGGGAGGTTGTCCGAATTCCACGCGTCGATTCTTTGTTGGTTCAAATCAACCACCGTCACCTATACATCATCATCGCGATAAAAAATCGCGCGGATAAAGAGAAAGATTGCGTGAGAAGAGATTAGTGTTACATCCAATGTGAGAGGAAAATGAAGAAGAGAAAAGCATCCGGAAGCACGCGCTGCGCTCGAATCTCTCTCTCTCGACCGAGATCGATCGAATCGAGAAAAGCGAGAGAGCGAGCCAAAGCGAGAGAGACGCGTCGTAAAAGTTCTCAAACGAACTTTGCGATTTTACGAGAGACAGAGAGAGAAGATCGTGCGAATCCATCGTCTCCTTTTCCCCCGCGCTCTCCGCGTCAAATCATCGTCTCACAAAAAAACAACGTGTTTATAATATTACCTCGATGTGCGGGCACTTCAGAGCGATCATGGCCATGGTCGGTCCGCCGACGTAGCCGGCGCCGATGCAGCAAACTGAATAATGAAAAGATGATGCGAGATGATAAAGAGAGGAAACACAAAGTCAGTACATATGAGAGCGCGCGAGAAGAAAACTTGTGGTTGAGATGGAAACAAAACTCCGAGACGAAGATCAGGCCGCTCGAGACACACAGACGCGCGCACACAAACGCGCACACAAACGCATTTTGAAAGGAGAGAGAGAAAGAATACGAACGCGAAGAAAGCGCAGCGCGGGAACAAAAGAGAGAGAGAGAAGGAGAGAAAAAGAGCCGCAGGAAAGGAACAAAGAGCGCGTACTTTTGGTAATCTTGACCATTTCTTTCGTTTTCTTTGACGTGTGTAATAAGTGTCGAGAGGAAAGGACTTTGGTGTTTTTTCAAGGCAAATGCACTCGAGAAATTTTGGTCGCACAATGAAGCACTCGAGAGGAATTTTGGGCGGCTGTTTTTTTTTCTCTTTTTGTGTTGTGTTCCTGCGCCCACGCGTATCATCAGCTGCTTGTAAATATTATAAAAATTAAAACTTGTTGTAAAACTGAGTAAGGAGCATCGGGTGCGTTCGTGTATGTCTCGCGCTCGTTTAGTTTGCTTTTGCCCTTTTTGATCTGCGTTGAATACGGCCGAGGTCTTCGTCGTCGTCGTCGTCGACGACGACGACGTGTTTAGAGAGGGGCACTTTTGGTTGGAATTTTGGACGCGCCGGAGGCAACTGTCTTAATTAAATACCCTGTCGAATAAACCTGAGGCAACTGTCTTAATTAAATACCCTGTCGAATAAACCTGTCGAAGTCCTTGGCTTCCTTCACCATTTCGTCATCTACTTCCATGTCTATCATACCATTTGCAAGACAATACTTCAACAATCCCTTGATTAACAAAACAACAATTAAAAGTCCGAGAAAACCAAAACCAATGTATAGAGCAATATCGATTGGTTCAATATCATCATCATCGCTGCCAGTCGTCGTCGTCGTCGTCGTCGTCTTTACGACGTATTTATAAATGACCTGAGGACCAACTTGATCCCCACTCACTTGATTTTCGTAAGCCATGTCGGCGTCGGTTAAATCCGTCATCGTCGTTTTCAAAAAGTCAACAAGCTTCGTTGCAACAGTTGATTGTGATTTATGGTCAAAAAGCATGTTAAAAAAGTCATCGCAATTTGCGCTCGTAAAGCATCTCGCCTCTTTTGGGTTGCAATTGACCCCGGTGCTGCCGGCGCGGCACGCCATTCTGTCATTCCCGCCAGCCACGCACGACTCGCACAAATACCGCCAGCTCACAATCACCGCGTTTGCCTTATTTGCGTGGTTCTCAACCGAGACGATTTCAACGTTCGCCGCCGGAAGACTCGGTTTTACGAGAAGGTCCGGGAAATCCAAGTCTGCAGACCCGTATTTGTATCCGTGCACCGCGGCGTATTGAGACAAGCCAGTTTTAAAAAGCTCTTGGATCTCTGTGGTAAACGTGCTGTATTATATTTCACGAGTGAGAAAGAGAGAGAAACATAAAGAGAATGGAAGGAGAGAGAGATGTCAGTCATCGCGGTACGACGCCGCCCAAAACCCAAAAGGGGTCCGAGTGCCACGTCACGAGACAATTAAAAAAAAATATCTCCACGCGCGAAACGTTACGTACTCTTTCGTGTACCCTTCAATCCTCCACCCCGGCGTTTTCCAATGCTCTCCTTGTTGTTTGATCGTGTACGTGGAAGCATCGCTCGGTAACTCGCTAATTAAGGCGATGATTTCTTCTTCTCCAGCCGCAAACGCGTTGGAAAGGGAGAACGCGACGAGGAGAATCGCGATCAGCAGTTGTGGGATTTTTATGAAATTCATCGTCTTCTTGTTGTCGTTTAAGTTGTTGTCTGTAATAAAACAGAAACGGGTGCGCGTGTTAAAGGAGTCGCGGTTGTTACGCTTCTTTCGAAGCGATGATGCTCGAGTCAAATCTTCGTCTTCGCAATACTATTAATAACAACACAAAGATTTTTAATGCAAAATCCGAGTCATAAAAAATGGCAAATATCGTCGCGATGTTTTCTTATTAATCTTCTCTCGTCGTCGTCGTCATCATCATCATCATCATCGGTAGCGATTGACGCTATCTGGAACGTTCCATAAAACGCCGTTGGTCGCCGCGGCTACGATTGTGATGAGTAAAGGCACGGCGACGGCAATGGCTAACCCTACGGTTAATTCGTTCCACGGCCCAGTGCCGACGTATTCGTCGCCTTGCCACTTGTCCGAATACAAATCGGGGCGCTCTTTCTCGCCTTGCGAAGGGCGAGGTATTCTCGCTTTTGAAGGCGGTTTTGTCGAGGGAGGGGCTACCGATGACGACGACGAAGGAGACGACGACGACGACGAAGTCATCATCGCGCGTCTGATCTCATCTTCCTCAATTTGTTTCCTCTCCTCCTCCTCTTCGTCTCCCGCTCGCAACGCTTTCGCGTATTCAACCATCTCCCTCGTAATCGACGCCTCCTTCTCAAACGTCAACTGAATATCGTACGCTCTCGTCGATCGAATCGCATCCATCGCTCGAACAAAAGTCACGTTCTTCGGTATCTGCCACATCTCTGCTTTATCCACCGGGTCGGTAATCGCCACCAATCGCATCCCCGGTTTAATCCCTTTTCTTTCCGCTTCCGAGTCAAACGCAACCCCGGAGACGAAAATCGCTCGATTTTCGTCTCCAATCGCGAGCGAATCCCACTGAATGGCTCTGCGAGCGACGATCGTTTCAACTTCCACCGTGAAAATCGTTTCTGTTTCTGTCGTTGTTTCTTTTTTTATTGCTTTACTGTTGTTGTTCTTGTTGTCTTCTTCTTCCGATGATGATGATGATGTCGATGATGCCATCGCATCCACATCTCTCCTTCGCAATCCTTTCGCGTTCGTGAACGTCGTCGTCGTCGCGTGACGACAAAAAAAACCACCACCACGACCACCAGAACAAAGCGACGAGGTCGCCATTCTCGCCGCCGTCGCCATTCTCTCGCTCCTTCTCTCTCTGTCTGTCTGTCTCTGTCTTTGCGTCGCAGCGTCTGACGAGTGCGTCGAGCGTTCGTCACTCGGGGCTCTGTGTCATTTAGTGTTTCATTTAACACCCTAAATTTTGAGACGCTTTGCTTTGGATTTCAAAATTTCCCTCGAGACGCTTCTTACTACTAAAGAATACGCGCGCGCGTTTAAGAGAGAGAGAGAGAGAAAGAGAGATGACGACGACGATTCAGACGATGATTTCATCCTCCTCCTCTTCGTCGTCCTCAAAGTCGCTCCTTTGTTGTTTTACGTCTTCGTCTTCAAAGTCGTCCTCGTTTTCGAGAAGAAGTAATACGAGTAACGCAGTTTTCGCGTCGAGAAACGTGAACGACGAACGAGATTTTCATCATCGTGGGAGGAGCGGCAGTCGTCGTTGCCGCGGCAAAAACATCGTCAGAGCGTCGTCGTCGCCCGAACAACAACAACAGCAACAACAACGAGTAAACAAAGAAGTCGAGCGGTACATGGCGAGAGGAGTCTCCGCGTCCAAAGAAGACGTGCACAAAGCGATAAAAAACGTCAGCAAAGGATTGTTTCCCAAGGCGTTTTGTAAAGTGGTTCAGGATATCGCGATGGACCCGGAATATTGCACGTGCGTCCACGCGGACGGCGCGGGGACGAAATCATCGCTCGCGTACGCGTACTGGAAAGAGACGGGAGATTTGAACGTGTGGAGAGGCATCGCGCAAGACTCTGTGGTTATGAATACGGATGATTTGTTGTGCATCGGGTGCGCGGACGATATATTGTTGTCGTCGACCATCGGGAGGAATAAAGGATTGATTACCGGGGAGGTTTTGACGAATCTGATCGAAGGAACGGAGGATGTGTTGAAGACGATGCGAGAGTGTGGGGTAGGGATTACGAGCACGGGAGGAGAAACCGCAGATCTCGGGGATTTGGTGAGAACGGTTGTGGTCGATTCCACCGTGTGCGCGAGGATGAAAAGAGAAGACGTGATTTCGAACGATAAAATCCAAGCCGGAGATATCATCGTCGGGTTTAGCTCGTACGGGCAAGCTTCGTACGAGACGGAGTATAATGGCGGGATGGGATCGAATGGGTTAACCAGCGCCAGACACGACGTGTTTGCGAAATCTGTCGGCGAGAAGTATCCGGAGACGTTTGATCCAGCCGTGCCGGAAGATTTGGTGTATTCTGGGAAGTATCAGTTGACGGATATCGAGCCAGAAACTGGGATGACGGTTGGAAAACTCGTCCTGTCGCCGACGCGAACGTACGCGCCGGTTGTGCGAGCGATTTTGGACGAAGTTGGCGAGAAACGAAAAGAGGAAATTCACGGCATGGTGCATTGCTCGGGAGGCGCGCAAACGAAAGTTTTACACTTTGTCGACGACGGGTTACAGATTATTAAAGACGACATGTTCGACGTTCCTCCGTTGTTTCGGTTGATCCAAGAGTGCTCAAACACGGATTGGAAGGAAATGTATAAAGTGTTCAACTGCGGTCACAGGCTGGAGGTGTACGTTCCGTCGGTCGGCGTCGCGAATAGATTGATCGAGTGCGGGAAGAAGTTTAACATCGACAGTAAAATTATCGGACGAGTGGAAGAGAAGAGCGGGAAGAGCCAAGTGACGGTATTGAGCGAGTACGGCGAGTTCGTGTACGACCCTTAATGCGACGACGACGACGACGACGACGACGGTTATTTTTATGTACCGTTATTATTATTGATGTTGTTGAGAGAAAGAGAGAGAGGAACGAGAACTCTTGCGTTATGTCATAGTCATGCAAAGACTCTACTACACGTAACGCATATGCTTATATTATTATATCTCGCACGCAACAAATTAGTATTATTATTATTATTATTAAACGACGGATTGCGCGGACCCACCGGTTGGTTTCTTCTCCTCGCCTTCCTCGATCTCTTTCAGTCTTCGAAGTTCTCGTCTCCTCTTCAACTCCTCGATCGGGACCCCTCTCAACTCGCTCCTATAATACACCAACCAATTCGCCGCTTGCGCTCGTCTCGTCATGTTCGGCGTCAACCCTTCCATTTTAAACCCTTTCCACCCTAACGGTTTCAACTGTTCTTTCAACCCGTTCTTATATTCGCTCGAGACCGATCTCGTCAAGCTCGCGCACGCTTCCTTCACCGGTTGGTCGATTTCCGGGTAATACTTCCTCGTCACCCCAATCACATCCGGCGGTTCTGGAAACCGTTTCGCCCAGTTCGGGAACACTTTATTCGATACTCGCCACGTTTCTGTCGCGGTTAACGTCTCCGGGTCGAGCTCTATCGTCATTTCGTATCCTAAACACCGCCAGACGAGTTTGTTCACCTCCTCGTCTGAAATCTCGGATTGGACGATTCGTAACAGAACTTCGTTCCGAATCGGATCTAACTCGCCGTCGTTCTTTGAAGGGTCCCACGGTTCCGCCCCCGGGGAAAATCCATCTCCAGACTTCTTCAGAGAGGAGGAAAAAGAGCGACGAAAAGATCGTTTTTTTACGAAAGGCTCGTTGCGACGAAAGCCTTTTGGGCTCGTCGTCGTTCGTCTCTGCGAGAACATCTTTACATCATTTAGGGGAAAGTTTTGCCGCACATTCGCCACTCCAAAACGCTTTTGTTCGTTCCAAACGCGCGCGGCGTAAAAGTCTTCCATCAAACGTGCTTTTTAACGCATCATCACTCGCAGAAATACCAACCCATCGCGCTCGAGAAAGTAAAAAATGAGAGTCACGTTCGCGTTCGTCGCGTCCGCGTTGGTCGTCTCTTTAGTCTTGCGTACGCTGAACTATTTCAGCGATAAGAGGAACAACCCGGTCTCGGTGAAAGCGCAAGTGTTTCTTTCCTGGACTCTGAGCGTTTCTATTTTAACCTTAGTCCCCTTGGACGTGGGGTACGCTCTGTCACAAATGGGAAACGATGAAAACGGAGGAGCGCACGAACGAACGGACGATGGCAACGTGATGACACACATGTGGGGGGTGACGTACTGGTCGACTTTTTTACTCACGTGGGTGATTTTACCGTTGCACCAGATTTACGAGGACAGCGGAGACTTTACGTTCGCGTCGAGATGTTCGACCGCGTTGAGAGAAAACGTGGTTTTTTACCTCGTTTTAGTTGGGATTTTGGCAATCGGTGCGACTGGGTTACTGTTTTTCGGGTCGCTGGATGCGTCGAGTTTGAGCGCGTACGGTATCGTCGTCGCCAACGCGTGGGGTATTTCGACGGGTATTTTACTCGTCGGGTACGGATTAGTCGAAGTGCCGCGAGCGTTGTATAAGAGATCGTTTTTGGACGACCGACCGACGAGGGCGTATAAAAGAGTCGCGCACGTTTCTAGGAGTTTGCAAGAAGCGCACGAAGATTTGAAGAAAGTGTGCAAAGCGGTCGCGACGACGGCGAGGGTGATGCCGAGAAGGCACGAGTTGAGATGGGCGATGGATATCATCGAAAGCGAAGTGCCGGACGCAGAAACATTGAGAATGGATAATAATAATAATAATAATAATAATAACGGGGGAGGACCGTCCTCGTCGTCGCCTATGCATGCAACAGGAACGAGTAGTAGTAGAAGAGGGTCGTACGGGGAAATGAACGCGATGGGGGTGATGATGGACGACGACGACGACGACGCGATGTTAGATTACGATTACGATTTAGAGAAAGACTTAGCGAGGTTAAGAAGACGATTGAAGCGATCTTTGCGAGTGTACAGACGAACACGAGCGCAGTACGTGGAAGCGGTGGAAGACGCGTTCCAAGCCGAAGCGACGTATCAAACGAGTAAATCTGCGCACGGAAGATTGATCAAACCTCCATCCGCCAGTGGAGGCATAATTTCGCAAGATTTATTACAGAATGGATCTGCGTTACGAGACGGTGGTGGCGTATCGTCGTCCTCGTCGCCCTCGCCATCAATCAGAAGCATAAGAGACTCGATTGAAAAATTTTACAGGTGCACGTTTGAACCGATGACGTGTAAAGTCTTGGCCTTCTCTTTCGCCTTTTTGTCGTTGGCGATTATTTTAGCCGAGAGTACGATTTGGACGGGAGACGCGTTAGGTGAGCACGCCACTCTCTCCTTATTCGGCGTCATCGTAGAACGCAACGTGAATAACGTTTTAACTTTACACATGGCAATTTTCGTGCCTTTGTTTTACGTGTGTTTTTGCGCCTACTTATCGCTCGGTCGATTGGGGATGTTTTCGTTTTACACGTTGGTACCGTACGGAACGGACAGTTTATCTTTGTTATTCAACGCGTCGTTGGTGTGCAGATACTCCGCGCCGTTGGCGTATAACTTCTTAGCGCTGTTGCCGGTGTTGTCTCGCCCATCGGTGCCTCCGACGACGTTCGCGAAGAAAATGGCCGAACACATTCCGGAAGCCGCGCAGAGGTTTAACACGATCGTTCCTGGATTTTTAGCCATTTATTGCGCGTTGATTGCCTTTGATGCGTTCGATGGCATTGCCGGTTACGGATGGAAAATTTTGTGTTGTTGCTGTCCCGCTCGGTTAAGAGGAGGCTCGAGCGGTCGAAGCAGTTTGCACCATCGAACTTCAATCGGCTCCGACGGGTTCGGCTCGAACATGATCGGCGACCAAAACGCGTTTCACTTCGCATCCGCTAAAGACGAAGAGATGGAAGACGACAGTCTCGGGAGGTCCATAGTCGACCGCGAACGCGCGGAAATTGTCGAAGGTGGTCGATTAGGGTGCGCCAATCCGGAATATTACTTCGACGAACCGTCGCCGAGCAACGCGAGAGCGCGCGGGAGTAAAAATTTCTCCTCTTTTACCAGAAACCTGGAAGAAGAACAAATTAGCATCGACGACGACGAGGACAGAGGAGGAGGAGGAGGAGGAGCAGGAGGACGTAACTTAGAAAGCGTAAATTTACTCTCTGGAACTGGCGTGGGATCATCGTCTTCTCCGTCTTCACACGCCAACCGAGACGAGCGATGGGCGCAATCCAAGGAGCGATTGAAACAAGCCACCGCGCGCGCCACCGCGGTCAATAATAACAAAGAACCCGGAGCAAAACAAACCGCGCACTTAGACTCGATGTTCTCCGGCTTACGACCACCGGCTTCGAAACGATAATACTACACTACTACTACTAATTACATTCTACCGGTACTGCGTTCTATTCTATTTTCGCCAGCGCGAAGCCGTCCACGTACACTTTCCCTTCATCCTCCGCGCATCTCACCTTCGTCTCAAACTCAACAATCTTACCACCTCGCGTCTCCTTAACTTTCCTCACCGTCGCCGTCACTCTCGCGCCGACCGGGCACTCGTTTCGAAACATCGCCGTTTGGCGCAAATATTTCGCCCCTGGAAACGTGCTTCCCACTATCGCCGGGAACATCGAGACCAACAACGCCCCGTGCACGATGTTATCATCAGTAGTAGCAGTGCGACTCACGTGAATTGGATTTGAATCGCCGGTTATCTTTGCAAATTGCTCCACGTCTTCTCGCGCGAACGTTCGCGTCTTCGAGAGCACGAGCGCACGTTTTGCACCGTCCTTTTCGTTCGCGGCATTGGATTGAAATCGCTTCGCCGTCGCGTCGTCGCGCGTCTTTCCTCTTTGCGCTTCTCTCGACGATGACAACGACGAACGCATCGACGTCCTCGTGCAAAAACGCGAGGAGGAGCAAAAATGGAAGCAGAAAAGGGCATACCCTCGCCTCGAGGCGCGAGGAAGCATATCGAATACTTTTTGTCGCGACAAAAGTGTTCCGCGCAGCGCGTCGCGGTTGTGATGACATTTTAATTGACCTTTTCCCGCCACGGTCGAACATCTTCATTTGTGTACGCGCGAGGGAGGCGAGACTTACAAATGCGGACCAACGCGAGCGAAACGCGCGATCCTTCGTTTCATCGTCGTCTCGACCAAATCGTTGTCGTTCAAAAGAAAGAGGGGGAAGAGGAAGAGGAGGAAACCCCGACGAAAACATCCCGGAAACGAAGAATCGCATCCGAAAGCGCAGACGCGATGCGAAAGCGAAGCACGAAAGCGAACGCGAACGAAGAGAAAACCAACAAAAGAGGCACACAAAAAACATACTTCGTCGCGAGGAAAAACGCGGGAATGTCGAACAACGTGTTCAATCTGTATCATCGCGATCGCGTCGAACACGCCTCGGAAGAGGAGGAAGAGGAAGAGGAAGAGGAAGAATCCATCGCCGCTTCCTCGTGGGAAAAAGCATCCACCGAAGGAGAGGAAGACACGGAGGAAGAGGAAAATTTTACGCCGCCGCGCAAAATTGGAGAAAAGAAGCGCAAACACAGGTTCCGATGGGAATGCGTTCGTTTGAGCTGGAAATCTTTGGTCGATGCGTATTACGTTTCTGAAACGGAGGAGGAAACGGAGGAGAAGGACGCGATGCCGGGACGAGTGTTTATAGCGATTCCGGGACGGGCGTGGATGATGAACTCGAACGAGGAGGATCCGGAGGGCGAGAACGACGACGACGAGGATTTGCGGAGCGAATATTCAGGAGAAGAGGAAGAAGAAGAGGAAGACGAGAATGCGAAGGCGCTGAGAAGGACGCGCGAAGACTGCGCGAAGTTTTCGAAAGAAGTCATCAATCGCATCGTGTTTGGCGTCGCGTGGAAGAAAGTACACGAGAACTGTTTGGGTACGACTACTACTAATAATACGATCACTTGGAGCAAGTATAATCGAGACCCGTTGGATACGATGAATACGGACGAGTACGAGGAGGACGTGTACGAGAGAGAGTTGCACGCGAAGGCGAGATTCGATCGACGGTGGGTTTTGGAGGAGAGGGTGAATTGGTTAAACTCGTTTCGTAAAATAGTGAGAAAGTTTAGGGAGGAATCGTTCGGTATCGTCGGCGGTAAGAGTCGAGGTGGTGAAGAAGAAGAAGGAGGAGGGGAAGGAGATGGAGGAGAGAAGAAGAAGAAGAAGGAGAAGAGCGACGCGAGTTTGGGTTTGCAAAAAGCGTTGGTGGAAGACGCGGTGTTTAGAGACGCCGCGATGCAAGCGACGCGGAAGTGGCCTTTACCGGTTGAAGGAGAAGAGAAGGCGTTCCCGATGTACGACGAGTGGGCAGAGAAGGAAGATCCAAAGAAGAAGAAGAAGAAGAAGAAGAAGCAGAAGAAGAACAAGAAGGAGGAAGCCGAAAACGATGGAAGAGGAAAAGCGAGGAAAATAGACGACGAAGACGTCGTAATCATCGAAGAAGAGGACGACGACAAGGAGACGAAGGATCTGGTGCGACTGGTTCAAAATATAAAGCGTAAATTTGGTTCGCCCACTACGAGAGCGCCAGGACCGAGCGAAAGACTACACGAGACACCAGCAGAGAGAGCGAGTGCAGTTATCGCGCGAGATTTATCTTCTCTCGCGATAAACTTAGAAAACTACAAGCGCGCGTTGATTATCTTGATCAAATGCGTGAATGAAGAGAGCGCGAGCTGGGAATCGGCGGAGCAAGAGCTGATAGCGAGAAGAGCGTTGCGACGTCAAATGCAATATTCCTATCCCACCAATCCGCGTAAAGACGAGTTAAAGAGAGAACTCGTAGAAATTCGAAAGAAACGCCTCGAAAATCTCAGATTACAGTCGAGGAACGAGTTCGATTCGGAGAGATACATGGCGGAGCTCTTAACCGAAGAAAAAGAGAAAGAATGGAAGAGGCAAGAGTTGCAGGAGAAGGCGATGGCGACGCCGCAACATTCAACCTACAACGCGGAGCCAATGACCTGGTTTCCTGGCGTTCAAAACATTGGAAAACAAGATGGAAGTAAAAGTAATGATAAAAAGCAAACGACGACGACGACGAAGAAGAAGAAGAAGAAGAAGAAGCCAAAAGAGCCGAAAATCTCGACGAAGAAGGCGAAAAGAGTCCAAAAGAAAGAGAAGAAAAAAAAGGAAACGGAAGAGGAAGAAGTCGTTACCGGGAAAATAGAACTCGAGCACTTAGCTCCGGGCATGTCCATCGAAATCGACTCGGGAGATCCCGAGGACCCGTGGTGGGGAGAAATCGTTCGATTGAAAAAATCCGACGCGTCGATCGAGTCGAAAGACGAAGACGAAGTGGAGATCACGTGGATCGTCAAAAACTCGAAAGGTAAATACGAATATTTGAAAGAAAAAGGAGGTCGGGGTCGCCAAAATGACGTCATCAATGTCTATTCGATTAAAGAGTGCGGGTTTCACTTGCCGTGCGCGCAAGCGTCGCAGAAGAAACGGCAAAACATCGCCGCCAAAAGGAGCGAGCCGCCAAAAAAGTAACGTCCGCTCGATTCTTCGCGAGAGCGTTGTTAAAGGTTTCACTTGACGCTTGAACACAAAAACACACGCACACACACGCGCGTACACAGAGCACTACTACGCGCAAAACAAAGCAAAGCAATGCTCAGAAGAAACACGTCGTCATCGTTCGCATACAAAATCATCCGTCGCGAAAGCAAAATGTTCTTAAAAATTTCCTCACTTAAAATGCTTCCGTTATGTATGACTCCTACGAATTCAGCGCAAAATCGTGCGGTTGTTTTCTCCGTCAACAACAAAAGCCTTTCCGCGAGGACGACGAACTCGACGAGACTGACTTTTACGACAAAAACGACGCTTCGTCGTGGCAGCAGTAATACTAGCAGGAGCAGCGTTGCGGGTAGGTTTTCTCGTCGTTCTTCTTCTTTGAATTCTTCATCCGCGTTTGGGAGAAAAATGGTCAATTTTGCGGTGAACGAAGCAGATGGAGAAGCAGAGGACGACAGAGACGAGGAGGCGTTCGAGACGGACGAGGAGAGAAGATTTAGCGCTGCTTTTTCTTCGTCCTCGTCGTCTTTTAAAAACGACGACGGGGGTTTTCAACGGCAGCGGCGAACTGGACGGCGGCGGCGAAAATTGAAGAATTCGTTGGACTTTGAAGACGATATCGAGGAGGAGGAGGATGTCGGAACGGGAAGAGGAAGAAGAGAAGAAACAGAAGAAAGAGACGACTACGACGAACGACGACGAGGAAGAGGAGACGGACGACGGGGACAACGGGAGCGAGAACGACGACGACGACGGTCTTCATCGTCATCGTCTTCTTCTTCTTCTTCGTATTCTTCGCCGGCGCTTCCGAACGTGACTTTACTCACCAACGGCGAAACGGAAAAGTGCCTTCCCATAGCGGCGACTTCCAACCAGTACGGATACTTTTGGGGCACCACCGATGCCGCCGTGCAACGCGTCGCTATTTCTTTGCTCGGCGTCGTTTTATGTTCGACTATTAATGATTTTGAAATCGGGACGGCGTTGCAAGTGCCGTTCGCGACATTTTTTCTTTGGGCGCCCATCGCGTTGGCGGCGAGAAGGAACGCAGCCGCGCGCGCAGGCGAATTCGTCGGATTGTGGAGAGCGCGAGTGAAAGACATCGAAGTCGTCCCGGTCGTTGCGAAAACCTTCGAGAACGCTCGAAAAAAATCATCGTCGCGGGGACGAAGAAATACTCGAAAAACGACGAGCGAGATGCTCTTGATTGATTTCATCGACCCAATCTCCTCGTTCGAAGTCTCTTTTCGCATACCAAACGAACGCAGATACGACGACGTGCAAATAGGAGACGCGTGCGAACTCATCGTCTCCTCGGACGACGATTTGTTCCGAAACTTTGTCGCCATTCGGGAGGCGTACGTCCCCGAGTTGGACGTTTGGGTCGGCGAGTACCCTTTTCTGGACAGAAACGGGTTCGTCTTGGTCTCCAAAAGAGTCTCAAACAACTAGAGAGCGAGAGAAAGAGAGAGAAAGACAAAATTTAGAGCGTTTTTACCATTTTTCCTCCCTCACAAAGAAAAGTTCGTTACCGAGAAAAACTCACTTTAAAGAAACAACCAAAGATGTCTAACGAAGATAAATCTCTATCTCTCGCCCGCGAGCGAAAAGCATGGATCGGGTACGATTTCGCGAACAGCTGTTACGCCACCGTCGCCATCGCGACGTTCTTGCCGTTGGTGTTAAACGCGTACGCGGAGAGTGAAGCGTGGCGAGGGAAACTGAAACCGAAAATGTGTTCAACCTTGGACGCGGAATACAGCGAGAAATGTTTGGAGTGTCGAGTTGGAGAGGGGAATTTGCTCTGTTCCGGTGAGGCGTTTTGGTTTTGTGGTCGCGTTGAATTGATTTATCTCTTTTAGAACGCGTAGAAACGCATCAGCCGCTCGCGTTTGTATGCTCTTTTGAATTCTCTCTCTCTCT
>JACLAB010008240.1_pt1 | contig 19398 bp, 13 predicted proteins | sample 8027921 | NCBI WGS metagenome assembly JACLAB01 (sample SAMN15725117, study PRJNA655200) | protist metagenome | isolation source: fluorescence activated cell sorting (FACS) single amplified genomes of... | place: USA: West Boothbay Harbor, Gulf of Maine | collected 2000-07-19 | reverse complement strand
GTCGCATCGACGTATGCAATCTCAAACGCTCCTTTCGCGGTGGCGTTGCCTTGGAACATCTCCCGCACACCACCTAAGGCTGATGCTAAATAAAAATGCAGCCACTTGTCTTTACGCGGATATCCCGTGTACACCAAGACATCGACGTCGTTTTGTCTCACTGCGACCTCGTGAAACGTCCCCGCGGTAACTTTTAGCATGCCATCTATTAATTCCCCTTCCGCGGGCTTTGGCTCGGATCTATACTTGCGCTGTTCTGTCTCGCTCGCGTCAGCGTCGTCGTCGTCAAACTCTGAGAGGTGGTGCATCGCGAGTTGCTGCTTACACGCCCCTTCCATCGCCTTACCACACACCTCCCAATTCCAATTCCAACCCACGGGATCGTAATTTGGCTCACCCGCCATGCGTCCAAAAGTCTTTCTGGGTTGACTCTCGACGCCGCCTCCGCGTTTAATCCACTTGTGATACGCGGCGCCGACGGCGTCTTCGTGCAACTCCATCAACTGCTCGCACGCCTTTCTCGTCGACGCATCATGCCACGTGCCTGAAAGTCGACACGTAGACTGCAGTGCGTCTTCAATCATGGCGTCGAACGCACCGTACTCGCGCGCGCCTGTTAAAGCTTTTGAAATCTTTGGGACCAACTGCGCGTTTAACGCATTTAAGATGGCGTGGCACGCTCTACAACGCACGTCGCGACCGTAAACATCGATGCCATTGGCCAACATTGTATTTCTTGGCGCCCGCTCGTTCGCGGTGACGATCTCCACCGCGTTTACGGTGGAGCACAAGGCTAAGAGGAGGACGAGCACGCGCATCGCGTTGTGAGGATGTTCACGAAGTAGTGTACACACATGTTTTACAAATCTAGCCAACACGGGAGAGCAATGCAGATTTAATAGAATCATACACTAAAAGCTGTACGACGACGATGGTGGTGACGTGGACGAGTCGAGCGCGCCAGCCCGTCATCAGTCCCGCCGGCCCGAGCCGGATGATAGTATCAAACACGCTTTCGGGCGCCATAACCGCGGCGTCAGCGCCCAAGCTATCCGCCGTAGTGACTGCAGCGTCCATGCTACCGCTATTTCGCACGCTAAGCAAGGTATCTCCTGGTTGGGATGCGAGTGAGGCGGCGATTCCCGCCAATATCGCGCTTGACGTCTTGACGACGCTCGCGTCTCCGACGTCAGCTAAAGCCGCCTTCAACACTTCAAATGACGCGAGCTGCACGGCTGTATAGGGCACCATCTTGGCATACGTCACCGGTAGCGATTGGATTATTCCATCCATGCCTTCTTCTCGAGCGAACGTTTTCGCAGCTTCAAAAAAGCCGTCGCTGGCGTACGACGCGTCGCTCACCGTCTTTATCCTAATTTGCTCCAATGGCGTCAAAAACGCGCTTCCAATCACCTCCGCCGATGCCGCACACAATAATAACGTTAATAATCTATGATCATCCGCACCGCCGCCGCTATTGACGCCCGAGAGCGCCTTGAAAACCTCAAAGAACCCATACTTGCACGCGCCTTGGATAAAGTACCCCGCGAAAGTACTCTCCCACCCGTCGAGAAGCGCGCCGACGCCGTCGCGACGCACGATTTCACGACCGACAGCGATGACGCTCTCGTCTTCGAACGATTGCACTTGCAATCGCGTCTTAATCACGTCGAGTGGGACGGATAAACCGTGGGAAATGAAGCACCCCAACCCGCCGGCGAGAGCGTATGACGTCGTCGTCGCGAGAGTGAGCGAGACATCCCCCGCGTTCGCTGCGCATCGCGTCGACCGACGCGTTTCGCATCGGTCCGCACGACGCGCGTTCGTGATTGGGCATGTCGTCACGTGCGAGACGCGTCCCGCGGCGGGCATCGCGAAAGCGCGCGAATGAAGCGTCCCGCGTCGCTGGATGCGTTAAAAAGAATTGTTGCGTTAATTTTACAATACTACGTCTTGAGTCATCCAAACCTACTTCATCCAAGCTAAGATGTCGTCCACGAGCGCGTGCATGAGAGCCATGTTCTCATCGGTGCCTGGCGCTCGGCGCGCCTCCTTTGCTTGTTCTCGCAAACTGTCGAAACCTCCTCGTAACAATCCCAGCGGCGAATTGTCCGCGGTGACCCCGAGAGCGTCACCGAAGGCTGCAAACATATCTGCGCTTTGCTCGGCAGCCTGTAAGACCTCGTCGGGAAGCTCGACGCCGGTTTCGCGCCAGAGCGGGAACACGTGGTCGCCCTTACGATTACGCACGGTGAGCTCAATGTCTTCAGAAGCCGCAGCTGACGCCAGCGTGGCGGCCACAGCACCCGTTTCATCAATCGTATCGTCAGTAAACTTCACCAATAAGTTTCTCTTTACCGCATAATATTTGGATGCGAGTTTGGCAGACTCTGCGGGCGTCGGCGTGAACTCGGCGCGTCCGTCGGCCACCTCCATGATGACCGGCTCCAAGTTGTCGAGAATGGGTAAAAGCTCCCGAACAATCGGCGGGGCGAAATCCCGCAACTGCGCATCGGCGGCACGCGTAATGTTACGCAGCGGCGAATTATTCGCCGCTGCAATCACCGGGGACAAACCGCGAAGACCCGGGACCATGACTTCGGCGAAGAGCGGAATCGCATCCGTCGCCGGCTTGTTATTGAAAGAAATCAACACATTCCCATCGCGCTTCATCTCATACCGAGATGCCATGAGCACTTGCACCAACGACCCCAAAGAATGCCCCACCCCATACACCGGTAGGTCATCTAATCCCTCCACCGTCTCACGCAACGCCCGTTTACATCTCTCATACTTGTGCCACGCTTCATCCGTCACCCGCAAGTGGTCCAACCCAATCATCACCGGCGTCGCAATCACCAACACATCCCCGCGTTCGACGAGCTGCTCGAGAAAATACCCATACGTCAACTGCGGCGACGCCCCGACGAACGCACCGCCCGTGAAATGCACGAGCTTCGTCGCCTTGGTCCCGTTTCGCGGCCGTAGCACGTACGCGTCATCCACCTTTTCCCATCCGCGCTCGCTCGACGACCCACTCATGCGCGATGCGTCCGCCAGCGCGCGCTCGAACGACGCAAACGCATCGCGCGTTGACGACGCCGACGCCGACGACCCCGACGCCGACGCCGACGCCGAAGACGCCCCTGCGCCCGTCGACGATGCCGATGACGTCGTCGGTCCCGCGCCATCGTCGCTCGCGCGGCGCACCGCGCCCGTCCTGCGCCTGCCGACCCGCGCCGACGCCGCCGACGACGAAGACGCATACGAAGACGCGTACGCGCGCATGCCGCCGACGCTCGCGTGCGCCATCGCGTCGGCGCGCGTCGATGAATGCCTCCAATCGATGGCTAGCACGGGGCCATCCGACGCGGGGTCCAGACGCCGAATGTCCGAATGTGATAAACGGTCAACGACTCAACATCACCCCAGGGACTCCCCCGAACGCGTATTGAGAACACATCTTATGCCATGAGCAGTACGTCGTAAATCGTCCTCTCGGGAAGGTGGACGATGGCCGTCGCGCGCGCGTCCTCCCTCTCTTACCGCCGCGCGCATCGACTGTCAGCGAACGTTCATCATGGTACGTCACGCGCGAGAGACGCGCGAATGATTCGTGCGCGTGCGCGCGTCGAGCGATGCGCGAGCGATGCGCGAGCGATGCGCGGCGAGGGGCGGCGGATGGGACGGTGTGCGATGCGCTTAGGGTTCGCTGTTCAAAGATCGATTCGCGCGCGCGGTCGCGACCGCACGCGCGCGGGGGCGATGCGATCGGGGGACTCGCACACACACGCGGAGATACTGATGGTTTGGTTTTGTTTCTTTTCGCGCGCGCAGTCTGAAGAAGAAGCCCTCGTGGGTGTGCCCCGTAAAAAGAACCCGTACAAGAAGTTCTCGTACCGCGGGGTCGATCTCGAAGGGTTGCTCGAGATGAAGAATGATAAGCTCGTGACGCTTTTCAACGCGCGTATTCGCCGACGGTGCGTGTTTGTGTTGTGATGCGTTATGTTTTCGTTGCGTTCGCGGCGTTTGCGTGTGCGGTGGCGTCGAGGACGGGTGTTGTCGCCGCGTGAGCCATCGTCCAGCGCCATCGCGTAAAGCCCTAGTTGGGTTCCCATCGTCTGCGTACTAACCCGCGCGTTGTTTTATATGTGTACAGATTCAAGCGCGATGGCTTGACTCGCAAGCACAAGAACTTGATCAAGAAGCTCCGCAAGTCCAAGGCGGCTGTTGAAGGCATGGAGAAGCCGGAAACCGTGCGCACGCACTTGCGCAACATGCCGATCATCCCCGAAATGGTTGGCTCCGTCGTCGGCGTGTACAACGGCAAGGTGTTCAACACTGTTGAAGTCAAGCCGGAAATGATTGGTTCTTACTTGGGTGAATATGCCATCACGTACCGTCCGGTTTCGCACGGTCGCGCTGGTTTAGCTGCGGGTTCCAAGTTTATCCCGTTGAAGTAAGCGCTTGGGGCGCAGAGAGACTTTGGGAGGGACGAGAGCGCGTCCGTGGGATTTCCGTGACTTTATCGAGAGAGATAGGCAATAGCGTCACGTGGTTAGATTTCGAGCGTGTGCGTGCATACGCGCGCGCGTTCAACACACAAAAACAAAAAACACCATAGCAAAGGTTGTATTGATATTCTTTTGCTTCACAGAAAACGTGCGCTCGATGACTCACGCGTGACTCACGCGACGCCCCCGACGCGTCATCCCATCGTCATCGAACGCGCGCGTACGGCGCGCACACGCGCGCCACGCCTTCGCGCATCCATCCCATCACGCGTGCCGCGCGCAGAAACCACGCCGTCCCGCTCTACAGCCCATCGCGCGCGCGCACGTACGCGCACCTGCTCAACCACGCACCTCCGCGCAACACCCGCGGGCGCACACATCGCGCCCGTGACGCCGCGCCCGGTCGCCGCGCGCGCGCCGCCGCGCGTCAGATCTTGAGAACACACGCATCGCAAACGCGCACGCGCGCGCGATCACGCATCGGCGCGCGCGCGCGACGACGATCGCGCCCTGACGCTTGGTGTTCCAACAAAGTTCCGCGAGCACGAACGGTCGGCGTCGCGCGCGCCGCACTCATCGCCGCACGCGCATCGACCCGTCCTTCGCGCGCGTTGAACCATCATGTCAACGTGCACGAACCCCAGTGGATCCACGGGTGCGGGCGTCGTCGCCGCCTCGCGGCGCGGCGACGTCGGGTGCACGACGATCGCGTCGAATGCGCTCGGTTATTCGCATGAACGCAGCGAAGCCGTGGGATCGACGATCGCCACGAACGCGCACATCTACGGCCCGTTCGAGGCTGGGTTTACATCGACGCAAGATTCCATCATCGCGGGCTGGGGTTGTTCGCCATCGTCGCTGGCGTACGACTCCGCCGGTGGGTTGGATTTGGGCGTCGCCACGGCGAAAGTCGCGGCGCTGTGCGGGGTGACGTTGCCGAGCATTTCGGGGACGACGTACACCGGCCTGACCGGATCGTGCGGTGGTCACACTGGGAGCTATCATTTTCACGGCGGGTTTGAGTGCTTTGAGGATGCTTCTGGCACGCATTCGCCGAAAGTTGGTGAAGCCGGGTCGTACAACGTGTACGGGCGCTTTGAAGACCAAGACGCGGGAAAGTATCCACTTCTCGACGCGTGTGGTGCGCACTTTGGGTACACTCCGGAGTCGCCATCGACGTCAGTGTATCACTATCACATTCAGCGTGATGCACCGTTTACGATTGGCTGTCATGGGCCGAGTTCGAGCGCCACGTACGGCGGTTTGGTCACCGTCGCGGAATGTCGAGCGTTGTACACCGAGTGTTCTGGATCGACAGATTCGCTCACGTTTGGCGGCTCCACGTACACGTACATGCGTGATTGCCCATGTTTCGATGCTAATGGCTTGAACTACGGCACGCCGACGGAACTTTACGCAATTGGCAACTATTCGTCGACCCCGTCGTCGTGGGTCAAGTCGTACGACGTGAGCGACTGGAAGTGCCGCGCCCCGCACGGCGGCTGCATCCCAACCATTGCCGAAATTTTGGCCGCAGGCACCACCTCCACCACAAGTTTCGCGGCAGTCACCAAGGTGAGCTTAATCGCCATGCTCGCCACCGCTGCCTTGGCTGTTTTGGCGTAAAACAGTCACGATGTTGACATCCGGCGTTCGCGCTTCGTCCCGACGATACCTTTTCACGCGACAGCTTTATCGTCGCCATCTCACCAACGGATCGCTATGTGCGTGCACATTAATTCGAGTACTCTATTTTGTAATGATAACATCACGCGAGAATTTCGAATGCGCGCGAACATCGATGGATACGTCGGCTAACGCTCGCTTGTCCCGCGCGCGAGCCTCACAGTCGCACTCGCGAACGTCTTCGCATCGCGCGCGACCATGACTGCGGACGCGGACGGCGCGATAGACCTCGAAGCTGTCCTCCTCGAGCTTGCCCCGACGCTCGCGTCCGGGCAGCTCATCGCCGATGAAGGCTTTGCGCTCTTTGATGCCATGAGCGCCCTGGAGGTGGGCGATGTGAAAATGGATGCCGGCGCTCGTACCACCGCGGATGCGCTCACACTCGACGCGCTCATCGCTCGAGGACGCGCACCGATCGACGTTCCATGCGACGACGCCCTGGTGCGGGTGTTCGACGCGTTGTTGGCGTGTGAAGGGACGTTTCGTGCCGGGAGCGCGTCAGCGACGACGACGCTGAGCAACGCGTACGTCGCGGCTCGCGAGCGTTTCGACGTCGATGGCGACGTTGGCGTGAACGTCGTCCTGCGTGCGTACGTAAAGGCATTAGTAGGGAGCGTATGGACGGTGAAGCACGTCGTGCGCGTGGGGGATGTGTACGAAGAGGAGGATTTTGTGATGCACGACTTTGGCGAGCCGTCGGCGCCGCACGCGGGCGAACGCAAATCCGAGGATGATGAGGTGTTGATTGGCCTCTCTCGCGCGCTCGAGGTGGTGAATGATGACGCAACGAGTATGAGTGATGATGTTAGACGCGCGTTGAAGGCGAGATTAGAGTTTAGAAGGGCGCATCATGGGTTGATGAAAGTGGCTACGCGCGCGGTGGGTTCTGGGTCGAGCGGCGTCTTGAATGATTTAGCCGAGCACGTCACGCGCGTCAAGGCGGCTGGATGCGAAATCGCCAGTGGTCTTGATATGTTCGTCGGCCAAGCTGCGAGACAATTTGAACTCTTCACTGGGAAGGAGGCTAAGACGGAGTTGATGCGAAACGCCGTATTGTCGAGCATGAAGAAATAATTCAATCAATCATTATTCGTCGTTGTAATAGCAGTTCGCGCACGTAGCGGCTTACAAAATCCAAGTAACAGTTTCGTTGGTCTTTGGTAGTATTACAAGCTGTTGATACAGTGGCTTTATATAGTACACCGCGACTGCGTCGTCGCGAATCATTCAATCATTCGCCGACGACGCACGCCTGCGCGGACGCGTCATCATTCTCCAACGCGAGCGCTTCGAGCGCTTTTGCAGCCTTCCTCGCCTCTTCCGCTGCGTGTTCTTCCTCCCGCCGCTTCAGGCGCGACGCGGCTTTCGATTGTTCTTTTTCTCGTTTCTTCGCGAGAGATTCCTGTCTCTTCGCGCTCTTCTTCCCGCGCGCCGACGAACTATTATCCCGCGGGGACGACGAATCAATCTCACTGTCCGACGACACTGTTCCTCCACCGAACGAACTCGGCGACACCGACGCCCCACCCGAGCGCGACGGACGAGACGAGGGAATATTCACCGGCGAACTCGTCGCCGACGACCCCCCCTTGGGCGGCTTGCCCTTTGAACACGTCGGCGAAGACGACGACCCCACGACATCCTTCCCTTTCCCCGCCACCGCGCGCTTTTGAGCGATAGGCCGCGCGTACTGTCTCCCAGAATTCACAAATCCCCCGCGACCGAACCGTCGATTGCCAATAACGAGCGTCTTTCGCGACGTCTGAAACGAGTCACCAAAGTCGCAATATTCCTCCTCCTCCTCCTCGCTGCTCCGCTCGTGTTGCCCATCGTCCCAATCCGCGTTCCGCCGTTCAAGCACCCACGTCGCGCGATTCAACAAGCATAAACTTTCCTCCATCAACTCACCCTCGATCACCTCCCCATTCAACGCGCGGTACACGAGCACGGCGTCGAACGGCGCCTTGCAACACGGACACTTGGTAAACCGCTCACTCGTCTTCGTAAACGTGCTCCATCGCGCCACGCACGGCGCGCAAAACGAATGCAGGCACGACTTGACGAACGCCACGTCCAGCGCGTGCGGGATTTTCAGGCAAATCGCGCACACGCCGTCGTCGCCGGACGACATGATGCGTCAGCGATGTCAAGTTATCCGTTCAAACGACCGCGCGTCGTTCGGCGCCCGCGCGCGCGACGACGGCGGCGGCGGCGGTGACGCGCGCGCGCGCGGACGACGAGCGGGAACGGCGGCCGTCGGCGTCGACGGTCGTCGGTCGGGTCGTGCGCGCGACGCGGCGACGGTCGCGCTGCGCAGCGCGACGCGGTCTGACGCGGCACCTTTTGTGACGAGACGTCACATGTCCGCCGACGCCGGCGCGCGCGCGCGCGGAGCGGAGAGCGTCGACGGCGACAGCGACGGCGGCGTCGTCGTCGTCGAAGTCGTCGAAGTCGATGCCGGCGCCAGGGGCGAGGGGAAATCCGCGGCGGCGGTGCGCGAGGCGACGGCACCGAGGGGTGGCGGCGTGTCGGTGCAGAAGAATAAAGCGCACCGCGACGGACACGCGTTGAATCACGCCACGCTGTGGGTGGTGCAGCTGATATTTGCTGTGATGCACGTGTTTAGTAATAGGGCGCTCGCGCACTTGACGCCGACGGTGTTTTGTGCGTTTAGGTTGGCGATTGGGATGCCTTTTTTGGCGGTCAACGCGAGACGCGAGCGACGGGACGCGCCGGCGATGACGCGTGGGATGTTGGTCTGGGTGTTTCCAATGGCGTGTGCGATTGGGTGTGCGTATTTAATGGTGTTTGTGTGTAACAAGCGGAGCGGAGCGTCGTTGGTGGCGTTCGTGCAGCCGGTGATGCCGGTGAGCACGGCGGTGTTTAGCGCGGCGTTGGGATTGGAGCCGTTTACGCGTTTGAAAGCGTACGGGGTGTTCGTCGTATTTGTGGGCACTGTGGTGGCGTTGAGAGCGTATGAGATCTTCGAGAATCACGGCACGAGCGCGGTGGATGTGTTGTTGCTCTTGACGCAGACGAATTCGTACGCGGCGTACGTCGTCATGCTGAGCCGAGCGACCAAGGACCATCCGTACCCGCTGACGTTCCTCTTCCTCGCCACATTTCTCGCCGAAATCGCAATCTTCGCCATCGCTATACCATCATTAATCAAGCTGGACATCACCGCGGTGCCCGCCAGCGCATGGGGCGCCGTCATCTTTGCCGGCGTCGGTTCCTCCGCCGTCGCGCACTCGCTCAACAGTTGGGCCATCGCGCGCGTCAAGAGCGTCCTCCCCACCGTGTACTCTGGCCTCCAAGTCATCTTCACCATCATCCTCGCCGCAATTTTCTTAAACGAAACCGTCGGTTGGGACCAAGGCTTGGGCATTTTCGTCACCATGATTGGCGTATCGCTCGTCGCGCGCGCGAAGTACGACGAATCCCACGACGCGCGCGCGTCCATCCATGCCGAAAACGCCGCCGCCGACGACGCCGACGACGACGACGACGACGACACCGTCGCGCCGTGACCCTTCCCCCGCGCGAAATCACGCGATAGACCTCCATAGATAGTCGCCACGCGCGCTCGTTATTATGTCCAAATGTACACTACGCCACCGTGTGCCCAAAAAACGCACGCACGCACGATAAAAAGCACATCCACATACAATCACGTATACTAGCTCACATTATCTTATCAAAATCATATTCACTCAAACGTTATCCAATCCACCAATCACGATTAGGCGACGAGTCCCTCGAGCAGTCGAGACCGTCCGACCGAATCTACACCCGAACGCGAGGTTTTTATATTCGGCAGGGACTCATCGACCAATCACGACCCCACGACACGATCTTCAAATCGAATTTACCTAAAGATGGGCGACCGCGGTGTCGCCATTGTCGCGCCTCGCCCGGTCGCCGACGAGTTCGCCGCGCGCGCACACCTCGCCGCACACCTCGTCGTCGTTTTTCCCGCGCACGACATCATGTCCAGCAGCGCGTTACGCCAGGCTGCGCGCCGCGGGAGCGCGGCGATGATGAAGCGCCACAGCGCGGCGGCGATCGCCCAGGGCGTGTTCGGTGCCGCCGGTGCGCCGTCGTCGAGCGCGAGCGCGGGGGTGAGCGCCACGCGCGGTGACGCGGGTCGTCGCGCGTACGCCACCGGTCCGGCGCGTCACGAAAAGGTGATTTCCGATGATTTGCTCGCCAAGCTCGGTGGGTTGAGCACGCAAGCCCTCATCGACGGGTTGTGGGTGATGGGTTGGCCGACGTCGCACATTATGGGCGCGAGACCGCTCACGGAAGGTCAAAAGAAGTGCGTTGGACGCGCGGTGACGTTGAGATTTGTGCCGCAGCGACCGGACATTGCGGCGAGCAAACCGCCGGGGATGGAGTCGCCCGAGTACGAAGCGTTTGAGCAGTGCGGGCCGAAGGAGGTCGTGGTGATGGAATCCGTCGGACCTTGGGAATCTGTCGGTGGTGATATTAAATTCTTGCGATTGGCGCAAAAGCAATGCGCGGGGTTAGTGACGGATGGTTCCGTGCGTGATACCGCGGTGTTGCGAGAGTATGGTTTCCCGGTGTTTTCGATTTCGACGACGCCGAGACAAGGACCGCACGTGCACCAACCGTGGGAGTGCAATGGCGTGATTACGTGCGGTGGTATCGTGGTTCGACCGGGTGATGCCATCATTGGTGATCAAGATGGTGTTGTTGTGGTTCCGGCGAGCCACGCGCAAGAGGTGTACGACATTGCGCACTCTCGTGAAATTGTTGAAGACATCGTGAAGACGGAGCTCGCCACCAACCCTGGTCCGCCGGGTCGCTATTATCCGTTTGTGAGCGGTAAGATTAAGAAGGATTCGCCGTTGTGCAAGTTGCTCGCGAGCAAGGGATATGACTCGAGCAAGTTTGCGCACACTGCCGCGAACCCTGGCGCCCGCGCCGGCCTCGGTGGGATCAGTAAGAGCCGCAACACGCCTGGCGCGCGCCGCGCGTTTGGCTCTCTCGGCGGCGTTCGTAACAAGTCTTACATGCGCACCGATGCTGAGTTCAACCAAGTGCTCGAACAGTTCGCCAAGCACAAGGCGTGCGCTGTGCTCCGCACCGGTGTCGAAGGTGCGGCGTACAACGCCATGGATGCCGCCGTGCAAGGTGGTTTCCGTCTCGCCGAGTTTACGCTCACCACTCCGGGTTGCCTCGACGCCGTGTCGCGCTTTGCGTCCCGCACCGACGTCTTGACTGGCTGCGGTACTATTCTTAACATTGATGATGCCAAGGCTGCCATGGATGCGGGCTCCAAGTTTATCGTGTCCCCGATTTTGATTCCGGAAGTCGTCACCTGGTGCGCCGAGAATAAGATTGTGTGCATCCCGGGTTGCACGACGCCGAGCGAATTGTACAAGGCGTACACCCTCGGCGCTCCGGTGCAAAAGCTCTTCCCTGGTGTTGCTGGTGGCCCGAACTGGGTGCGTGCCGTCGCGGCAGCGCTCCCCATGTTGCGCATTAACCCAACCTCTGGTGTCGAAATCGACACGGCGGCGGATTTCTTGCGCGCCGGCGCCAATTCGCTCGGTTTCGTCGCTCCGGCGTTTGACCAAAACGCCATCAAGGCGGGTGACTGGGACGCCATCTCCAAGCGCGCCACCGAGATCATGGCTGCGGTTAAGGCTGCGTAAACATATATATGAACATTTTTTACCTCTCTCTCTCTCTCAATTACCACGTAATAAAAGAACACCCATCCAGTTGACTCTAGTTGACTCGTCGCGCGCCTCTCTTCCTCATTATTCCACACGCGCTTTACAACGAACGATGATTGAAACGCGACGACGAGCGGCGTTAGCGAAGACGGAGCTGCGACAGGTGATCGAGGCGATGAAGCGAAAGGCTGAGGAGCACGACGACGGATTCCGAAGAAATATGGCGTTACGCGTGTTGGAGGCATTGGATACAAACGACCCAAGCCTTGATGTGTACTGCAATGTGTGCAACTGCGTCGTTCAGTGCGATGGAAGGTTAGAAACGTTGAAGATTGCGCGCGAGCTTGGATACCCGTGGAATACATTCACGAGCGACCTCGCGGCAAGATACTGTACTGTCGATGTGATGGCATACTTGCATGAAAACGGGTGTCCATGGGACGAGAGAGCGTGCGCGTCAGCCGCCGCGCAAGGTCATTTGGAGATGCTGAAATACTTGTTCGATCATGGCTGCCCTTGGGACGAGATCGCGTGCGCTGATGCAGCCTATGGTAATCATTTGGAGTGCTTGAAGTTCTTGCACGAGCATGGATGTCCTTGGGACGGGTTGACCATACAAGACGCCCGAGACGCAGGTCACATCGATTGCTTGGAATACGCGCGAGCGCATGGCTGCCCGGAGGGCATCATCTATGATGATAATGACGATTACCAGCACGAGCTTGCCGCAAGCATCAGCGATGAGCTCCCGACCGTGATGGCCATGATTGATGAACACAGCGCGACGCTCCCCGAAGGTGCGTACGTGGAGTTGTGCGGCTTTTTACGCAAGGTGCACAGTCTTGTCCGCGCGCTCGAGCGCTGATTCATCGAAATAGACTCGTATGCGTCATACGTCCCGCCACGATAGTTTTACGATGAAATAATGAATACATTCGTACTGCAAAAGCACAGGCTATGATGATGAAACGATAAATCTACTTTTTCGACGAACACGAAAACACGAGAGGCCGATACTCTGGAACGTACATGGACGAATACACGTACTCCTTCATCGCAGCTTCGCCTTGCGCGACGAGACGACGAATGTCATCTGGAACTCGTCCCTCTTTCGCTGCAGTTTGCATGACTTTAATAGCAACGTATGCGCTGATATCACGAATTCGATCGATACGAGGAAAAATTACACCCTCTTCGACTTGCGCCGGCGTTAACATGGCTGGAATGGCCTTTGCCGCAGCTTGAAGCATGCCGTCGGATATAACGCTCGATCCGCTCAACACGGCTCCCAGACCAAGCCCCGGAAATACGTAAAAGTTATTTCCTTGATTTGCCTTGAGCACCTTGCCGTCGATCTCGACATCGGGGAATGGAGATCCCGAGCTGAAAATTGCGCGCCCGCCCGTCGCGCGCGCGACCTCATCGCTCGTACACTCCGCTCGAGACGTGGGATTACTCAACGGCATAATAATCGGACGCTCGTTATATGCCGACATGGCTTCGAGCACATCCGCCGTGAACAAACCTTTTACCGTGGACACCCCGAGCAACGCCGTAGGCTTCACTGCGTTGATGACGTCGATGAGCTTCGCGCCCTCTGGCATGTCGTCTCTCGCGCGTGCAAACGGTTTGAGGGGCTCGGATCCCGGTCCATCCAAATCTCGTTCAGCCGTGATTAAACCATTGACGTCGATTATGTAAAATCTCTTGTAGGCTTCGTCGGCGGACAAACCGTTGGCAACTAAAGCCTGATGCAAAAACGACACAATTCCAGCACCCGCGCTCCCAGCGCCGCACATGACAAACTTTTGTTGGACAATGTCGGCGCGGTGCTTACCCAAAACCTTCATGGCGCCATAAATACCCGCGAGCACGATCGCCGCCGTGCCTTGAATGTCATCGTTAAAGCATAACACTTCATTACGGTACTTTTGCAGAATTTTGTTTGCGTGTTTCGTCTGAAAATCTTCAAACTGAATTAAAGCCTTGGGCCAGCGATTTTTAACACCGCGCACGAATTCCTCAATCATATCGTAATACTCTTTCCCTTCCAAACGATTCTTATGCACACCAATGTAATACGGATCGTTCAAGAGTTCAGGATTATTCGTGCCGCAATCGAGCACGACGGGCAAGATATGTTGCGGGTCGAATCCACCGCCGCTGACGTAGAGGTCCAACTTGCCTTGCGAAATACCCATGCCATTCGTTCCGAGATCGCCGAGCCCGAGAATGCGCGAACCATCGGTGACGACGATCACCTTGGCATCACGCTTCCAATTATACATCATCGTGTTAAACTCCCCGCGATCATCCGCCGAAAAGTACATCCCTCGCGCGCGACGTAACAACTTGGAATAGTTCAAGCACGCCTCGCCCACCGTCGGCGTATAAATAATCGGGGCCAATTCCTCAATGTGCTCCGTCACGAGACGATAAAATAACGTCTCATTCCTATCCTTTAAATCCTGTAAATGCGACCAACGCTCGAGAGGCGTGCCTAGCGTCTTATTTTGCGCCCAAATTTTCGCCGCCTGCTGGTTCACCGTAAAGTATGCCGGCGGCACCAACCCACGAATCCCCAACCGCTCGCGTTCGCTCGCCGTAAACGACGTCCCCTTGGCATACACGGGATTATGCAGCACCTCTATCCCGCGCGACGTGTCGGGATGCATCACGATCACGTCATCTTTCGACTGGCGCTTGGTTTCCATGGGGGCTTTCATCACGCCCGCGCGCGAGCGCTCCTCGTCCTCCTCCTCGCCACCCTCCGCGGTGGTGTTGGCGTAAAACAGCCCTCGCGCGCGCGGCAACCATGCCTGCGCGCGCTGCGATGCGCTGATGAGCGCGCGAGCGCGGTGGGCGAACATACCGGCGAGTAGCCCGATGCGTCACGCAGTGCCGTCCTAACGAACCTCGCCATTATCCGTCACGCATTCGCGCCGCGACGCCGTCGGCGGCGCGATGGCGACGCGCGGGACGTCGGGGCGAACGTCGCGCGAACGTCGCGAGCGCGAGCGGCAGACGCTAGCGGCGATCGCGCGCGCCGTGGTGCGTTTGGGTGCGGTGTTCATTCTGGTGAGCTCGGTGTGGGTCATTCGAAGCGCCGCGCGCGCCGCGCGCGCGACGACGACGGGGTCGAAGGCGGTGCCGTTAACTACTAGTGTCGGTGGCGTCAGTGACGACGACGCGCACAGGGCGATGGAGATGCTTGCGGATGTCGGGGCCAAGGCAAGGAGTCGCGTGCGGTTGAGCATACGGGACGACTCGTGGCGGACGTTTTGGAGCGACGCCGATGACGCCGAGCGGTTGGAAATGTGGACGCAGAGTCGAGCGGATATGTTTGCCAGTCCTGGGTTCGCGAGGATGACGGCGTCAGATATGGCGTCGGAGGTGACTCGGGCGTTGTGCGCGGAGTGCTTTGACGACGCGAAATTTAGTCGAGACTCTGGGGCGTTGATGGACTTGGCGACGCGCGTGGAATCTGTAGATGACGAAGAGGTGGTCAAAGGAAACGATATAGCGAAGATTTATCGCTACGCAGCGCTCGGTAAATTGGTGGCGAGTGTCATCGACAATATCCAACAAAGGATTTCGACCGAGTAGCCGTCGGCTCGAGGAAACTGTTCTACTACTTGTAAAAATATCATCAAAACAAGTGTCTAATGCGCACGAAGACGCCGCTTGACGTCGACGGCGTCGCCGTACCAGTGTTCGAATACCCCTATGGCGTGGTGGATTATTTCTAATCGCTTCTCGAGCGTCGTAGCTCTGGCTTGGTCTCGCGAGAGCGGAGCACAGCGCGTGTCGGCGCTCGCCTCGGCGTCGCCTCGCTTACGAAAGACGAACGCGACGCTCACGCGCGGATCGTTCGGGGAATCAGCCTGACACGCACTGCCCCAATGAATGGTGTTTCCGGCCCAAGCGAGCAACGTACCGGGGTCTACCGGAGCGAGAGGCTTGGCGGAGCCTCTCGGGACTTCGGGCGCGGATTTCGCGACGTCGCCAACGCCTCCGTCCTCGTCATCCTTCTTCGATACAATATACATACACCCGTTAGTTTCGGTGACGCGATTGAGCGGAAGCCATAAACTCAGTATTTGCGTCGAACCGTCTTTGTTTACGGCGTCTTGGAGGGAATAGTCTCGATGAGGCACGCCAAAGTTGTTGCCGATGTATCGTTTACCAGACGCCGCGGCTTCAAGCTTGAATGCCGCGACGGATGGCTCGAGCACGCATTCGCCACCAAGCAAGACTTCAGCATGCGCAAATAACATATCAATCACTCGCCACGCGACGTCGGCTACGAAAATACACGCTGGAGGCCATTGAGCGCTGACGAGCGCTTCGATGCCCAAACGCAGCGCAGACGTTTCGTCGCTCGGGACGATGACTCCACCCCACACGTAGCCATTTTCGGCAAGTTCAGGCACGTGCTTGGCCGAGAACTGTGATGATGTTTCAGTAGGCGCTACGACGCCGTGTGCAGAAATGGAGCACCCATGCGCGGCGAGAATGCCGTTCCAATAGTCTGCGTCAAAGACATCCGCGCTCGGCGCGGCTTCGGCGTCTCCGAATGCATCCCATGCAGCGTTTCCACCGTCCGCCTCAGGTATCCTCCCTACGTTATCCGCGTCGTTGTCGTTTTCAGCGACGGCATAATCGAGCACGGACATTACACCGTGCGTATCGCACGCCGCGAGACGGTATGGAAATTCAGCTGCGGCGACGCCGAGCTTGGCTCGAATGCGTGCATCCCACGCCGTGTCCGCCTTGAAAACATCATCATTCGGCGAAGACATAAAAAAGCACACCACATCTTTGCTATTTACTTTAGATGCGATATCGTTCCCCGTTCGCGCGCGCTTATCTGGTCGTTCGTCCTCGACGTCTTCAAAAGTCACGTTGGCTGGGTCTCGCAACAATCGAGCGCGAGTTTCGTCGCCGCCAATCATCGACCGCGCGACATCCGCATTCGTCGACGTGAACGCGACCACAGCGACATCACTCGTCACGCGGCAGATCTCACGCCATATGGCATCGTCATCGACGCCATCGCAAGCGGGCCAATGCCCGATGACGGCGTCGTACGCTTCGGCTGACATGCGCTTGGCCGCTTTGACAAACGATTCTCTAAACACTCGAATCTCTCCTTCCGCGCCCGCGCTTGAAATATCCACGTCCTCATCGCACTTCGTGCACTCGAGACCAAAGTATTCGATGGATAAGTTTGTCATCCGTTCATCATGTTCGATGACGTCTACGCGCGCTCCCGGGACGTAGCGCCGAATGAACGCCGCCGGAGCGCCGCCTGCGCATCCGCACACCAATACGCGCTTCAACGCCGTCGACCCGGTCATGAGCGCCGATGTCACGTACGTCGCATCTCGCCACGAGTCTAGAGCCTCCCCCAAGGTTTCATTTGGATCCTTCTCGGCTTCGACGACGCCATCAGATCCTTGCCACGGGCCGACGACAAGCGCTCGCGTGACGTCGCCCAAATCCCCATCCTCCACCGCCATATCAATCACGCTCAGCTCTGCCCCGACGTCATCACTCTCGCCAATGTATTCCATGACTTCCACGCTCCAATAGAATCGTCCAGTGTGCGCGTCGACGCCGAGAGGCGTCACTAACGTCAACGTTTCCACGAGCAACGCGAACCGCCACCGGTCCTCCTCCGGCGCCGCTTCAGACGCCCTCAACACCGGCGCGCTCGCGCTCCCCATACCGCTTCGCGAATCGACGAATATCGCTCGTCCACTATCGGCATCCAATTCCACTTGATACCCTTCGTCTTCGAGAAGACCGGCGGCGACGCCCCCGAGCTCGCTCAACACGAGCAACGCTTCGTCGCCCGCGCGCACATCTTCTTCCGTCGTACCGTCGCCCTCGATTGGCGCCAGCGTGTGCGCGTCGCGAGGCACGCGCTGGACAGCGCGGAGGAGCGGCACGACCACGCCCGCGCCCACGCACGCGAGCGCCCAGGCGGGGCCGTGGCCGTCCCCGATGTCGAGCTCGAGGAGCGCAGTGGCGGCTGCGGCGACCTGCACCGCGTCGTTCGAGCCTAATTCGCGCGCGATGCCGCGCAAGGTGGCGGCGAGCGACGACGCGGGTGGCGCGCCGTCGACGTCGCGAGGTGAGGCGGCGGACATGGCGGCGCGCGCGCGCGCGCGTGGTGCGTTGTGGCGCGCGCGAGGTGAGGAGGAACATCTCTAAACTAAACTACCGCGTGAGATTACATGGCGCCGTGATACGACGGTGCGCGCGCGACGCACGGGCGTGATGCTGCGCGTTAGTTTTTACGCCACCAAACGACGAGATGTTGGGAGGGGCTGACAGGCAAGAGGGCTTCGAAATGTCCCGGATGGTGCTTGAGGCAAATGGCTGGAATGTGGCCGACCGAGACGCAGGGCTCTTGGCTCGTCCATTTTCGAGCACTCGCTACGTCCATAAGGCTCAGCGTGTACTCGATGCGTGTCTTGTAGCTTCGCCATTGGACGGTTTTCTCGCCCCAGTGGAGCTCGCCGTCGGCGTAGTATTTGCCAAGTTGCTTCGCCGGGCGGTTGATGCCTGCTGGAAGCGGCGGCAAAGCGACAAAGAATGGTGACTTTGCAGCGGCATTCACGTCTTCGGTAGCCTCTACAACCACGATGGCGATGTTTTTCATCGTCGCAATGGCGACGAGCTCGGAATCTGTGCACCAGAAACGAGTCCATTTGGACGTCGCCGCGTATGGAGCGGCATCTTTGCGCATCGTGGAGATATACTTAGCAAAACGTTTATGTTCACTCGCGTGACGTAAAGATCCTTGGCGTAAATACTCGCGACCTTCGCTACCAGAGAGCACTAAATCGTACAGTTTTGCCAATTCTTTCTCAGAAGCACGTTTTTGACACCGTACGAGGCCGTCGCACAACATCTTTCGGACGCCTTGCCATCCTTCGCCGTTCCCGTCTCGTTTCCAAAGCCCCACCTTGGCGAGCGCTTCTAATCCGTACGCGATCGAACGGAATCCACAATTACCATCTTCAACAACGCTTTGCACGCCCAATGCCAGGCGCTGCGTTTGCATTGACCAGTGCAGATCTGCATAGAATTTCATCTTCGGCGTCGGTGACGGCGCTTTAAATTCACCAATAATAACCAACTCGCTATCGCTTTCATCATCATCATCCGTGCTCGATCCGGCAGCATGCATATCTGAATCGCTCGCATCATGTTTGTCGTCTACAATCGCGTGCCGCATCGACGCTGGCGTCACCGCGGTGAATCGCTCATCCACATCCATCGCCGTCGGAGTCTTTGCGTCCGCGACGACATCTTCAACCGTCACCCGCGCGCCTCGAGGCTGCATCACCCGCGGCAGCGCCCCGACGAGTACTTGATGCAACACCGCCGTCGCTAACGCTGGTGTGTGTCCTCGACTAAAAATCGCCCCGAATATCGACGCAGGCGACGTGGCGGAATCATTCGCGTCCGCGCCCGCAAAC